>Ga0207952_1000133_pt1 | contig 76540 bp, 73 predicted proteins | sample SubbioR12Aug_8Ca_FD_184831 | JGI IMG/M metagenome (GOLD analysis project Ga0207952, IMG submission 184831) | Serpentinite rock and fluid subsurface biosphere microbial communities from McLaughlin Reserve, California, USA - CR12Aug_8Ca (SPAdes) | ecosystem: Environmental > Terrestrial > Deep...
ACGGAGGATATTTTACGGCGGTGAAAAAAATTGTGTTGATGAAATAACGGAAAGATATTCTGCTGATAAACGGGTTGACGCATAACGTCAGCCCGTTTTTTTATCTTAAACGAAAAATGAGAACTTCATTAAATATTTTGCTCGTGTAGAGAATTTCTGTATTTTACGCCCGCATTTTTATGCTCTATACAGGGTTAATAAACGTCTCTGTCTTCCACAGAGGCGTTTTTTTTCGCTATGATTTTTTATGTTTGAAGAACTGAGTCAAAAACTCGACCTCGTGTTTAAAAAAATGCGGGGCGAAGGGCGGATTACCGAGAAGAATGTTGCCGACTCGCTCAGAGAAATTCGCCGCGTCTTATTGGATGCGGACGTTAATTTCAAAGTTGTCAAAGAGTTCATTGACGAAGTTCAACGCAAAGCACTCGGGCAACAAGTACTGCTAAGTATCACGCCGGGGCAACTTATCGTAAAAATATTTCACGATGAGTTGGTGAGTTTAATGGGGGAGACGAATGCAGAATTGACGTTTTCTTCCGCTCCTCCTTCGGTAATTCTTGTTGCAGGACTTCAAGGATCGGGCAAAACAACGTTTTCGGCAAAACTTGCGCTCTACTTAAAAAAGAAAGGGAAATATCCGTTACTCGTTGCCGCAGATGTTTATCGTCCCGCCGCTGTTGACCAGTTAATCACGCTCGGCAAACAAATCGAGATTCCGGTTTACTCACAGCGAGGGGAAACGGCGATTGCCATTGCCTCAGCCGCACCGGAGCATGCACGAAAAAATGCACGCGACGTTGTCATCCTTGATACTGCAGGTCGTTTGCATATTGACGAAGAAATGATGGCGGAGGTTACAACAATCAAAAAGAATGTAACGCCGACGGAAATTCTTTTTGTGGTGGATTCGATGACGGGACAAGATGCGGTCAACACGGCGCGAGCGTTTCACGAGCAATTAAATTTTGACGGTGTCGTTCTCACAAAATTAGATGGCGATACACGCGGAGGGGCGGCACTTTCGATACGGCAAGTCGTAAAGAAGCCGATAAAGTTTGTGAGTAACGGAGAAAAACTTGATGCCCTTGAAGTGTTTTATCCGGAGCGCATGGCATCGAGAATTTTGGGAATGGGAGACATCGTTACTCTTGTTGAAAAAGTTCAGGAACAGGTTGACGAAGAAAAAGCGGAAAAGTTAGAGGCAAAGTTACGGAAGTCCGAATTTACATTCGATGATTTTCTTGACCAACTGCAGGAGATAAAGAAGATGGGTTCCCTGCAAAACATCTTGAAGATGATACCGGGAATGAATCGTCTTCCGGCGGGTGCGATGGATGTTGACGATAAAGCGTTAGTGCACGTGGAAGCCATCATTCAATCAATGACGCAAGAAGAGCGCCGCAAACCGCACATTCTGAACGGAAGCAGGAGGAAACGGGTAGCCCGTGGAAGCGGAACATCAATTCAAGAAGTCAATAAAGTGTTGAAACAGTTTTCGGAAATGCAACGGATGATGAAAACAATTTCCAAAGGAAAGATGCCGTCATTCTTACGCGGAATGAAATTGCCCCAATAAAATAGACAATAAGTTTTTTGATAATCATAACATAGGAAAATATACACGTGGTAAAATTACGATTAGCGAGAATGGGAAAAAAGAAAAAACCCATTTATAAAATAGTAGCCGCCGATTCACGAGCTCCCCGCGACGGGCGATTTATCGAAGCGGTTGGTCAATACAATCCCAACGTTCATCCGATTGGTATTGAGGTGAAGGAAACGTTAATATTCAAATGGTTGAAGAGTGGCGCAATCCCTACCGATACTGTCCGCAATTTACTCAGCCGGAAAGGGCTGTGGTTAAAATGGCATTTGATGCGAAAGGGCGTTGAGGAAGCGGTGATGCAAGCCTCTTTGGAACGATGGTCGCTCGCTCAGCCCGGAAAAGCGGCTCGGGAAGCAGAACGCCGCGCTCGCAGAAAGTCCAAGAAAAAAGCAACTGCTGCAGAAGCCCAACCTGCTCCCGTTGCTGCAGAATAATTTTTTTTCTGCGTGAGGAGGTACGTTTGCCGACGACCCGCACAGTGAAAAAAAAAACTTCCTCGCTTGTTGCTATCGGGAGAATAGTCCGATGCATCGGTATTCGCGGAGAGGTGAAAGTGCAACCGCTCACACCGTTCTTAGAGCGTTTTGAAGATTGTGAATCTCTGTTCTATGGAACCAACGAGAAAGATGTTCAGAGTATTTCCTTTGCTTCCACGGCAATTCGCGGCGCGTATGTTGTTTGCCGGTTTGAATCCGTGACAACGAGAAATGAAGCAGAATCGTTGGTGGGAAACATACTCTATGTTCCTGAAGAAGAAAAAATTCAACTAGCGGAAAACCAATGGTTCGTTGATGACATTGTTGGATGCAAAGTTTTTATTGGGGAAAAACCGGTCGGGAGCGTGAGCGAGGTTCTTACGTTTCCCGCCAACGACGTTTGGGTGATTGTTACAAACAGCGGGAAAGAAGTATTGTTTCCTGCGGCGAGAGAGTTCATCGTCGAGGTAGACGTTCCGAAGAAATTCATTTCTCTTCGTCCTCCGTTAGGAATATTCGACGAAGAACAATAGCGTGAAGTATTATGCGATTTGATATTGTCAGCGGTGTAGTGGAAATTCTCCAAAGCCCTTTCAACGAAAGCATCATCAAACGCGCGCAGGAAAAAAAACTTGTTGAGATTCATATTCACAACCTGCGTGAATATGCACACGATAAACACCGGACTATTGACGATGTTCCTTTCGGTGGCGAAGCGGGAATGGTATTGAAACCGGAACCGATTTTCGAAAGTATTGAATCGTTACAGCGTGAACGACCATACGATGAAATAATTTATCTCTCTGCTGATGGGGAGGTCTTCAATCAAAAAACGGCGAACGAACTTTCATTAAAAAGAAATCTGCTGTTTCTTTGCGGACATTACAAGGGAGTGGACGAGCGGGTTCGAACAACACTCATCACGAAAGAAATATCGCTTGGTGATTATGTGTTAACCGGCGGGGAACTTGCGGCTGCGGTGGTGATAGATGCCATCGTGCGCCTCATTCCCGGCGTAGTCGGCGATGCAACCTCATTATTGAATGATTCATTTCAAGAGGGCTTACTCGATGCGCCATCATACACCCGTCCCGCAGAATTCCGGGAAATGAAAGTTCCGGAAATATTACTTTCGGGAAACCACAAAGAGATTGCGGAATGGCGGCGACTGCAACGAATTGAACGAACGAAACAACGCCGCAAAGATTTATTGGTCTGATTTTTTTAGAACGAACCACACATTTTTAATTTAACTTGATTTCAAGAGTTGAGAAATACATTATGAATAAATTACAATTAGTCGAAGCAATGCAATTAACCACCGATAGACCGGAATTTATCCCCGGCGATACGGTGAATGTTCACGTTCGCGTTATCGAGGGCGATAAAGAGCGTATCCAGCAATTTCAAGGTATTGTGATTAAACGTCACGCCAATACTATTAATTCGATGTTCACCGTAAGAAAAGTGTCGCACGGAGTCGGCGTCGAAAAAAATTTCCCACTGCATTCACCCCGCATTGCGAAAATCGAAGTGGTGAAGAAAGGGAGTGTACGCCGCGCGAAACTCTACTATTTGCGTGAACTCGCTTCCAAACAAATTCAACAGAAAGTGAATGCTTAATTCTTCTGTCACCAGGGGACGAGCAATTGGTATTCCATCGTACACATACACAAATCCGGTTCGCACTGTTCTTGAGAAACATTTTCCGACGTTTTCCCCAAGAACAGCATCGTCGCTTCAATTACTGAATGAAGTCCAGGACGGGACACTTCTCGCCTCCTTTGTTTCTCCGATTGATTATGCGAGAAAGTATTCTTCGCTGCAAATTCAACCTTGTATAGCGATTAGTTCGTTGGAAGGAACCCAAAACATTCGCTTGCATTTCAAGAAGGGATTACACCGGGTTGAAACGCTCGCGGCAAATCCTGTGTATCCTTCGGAAATCGTCTTGGCGCATCTTCTTCTTGCTGAGCAGTATAATCTCTCCCCGAAAATAATTCCCACAAACGAACCGCTCTCTTCTCTTCAATCGAATGCAGATGCCGCGCTCGTTGTTGATGACCTTGAGGAAGGATTCGAGGAACGGGAAGATAGTTTGGATTTAACTGAACTGTGGCAGGATGTGTTTAACTATCCGTATGTTCATCAACTCTTTGTTTCCTCCTCCGGCAATGTTTTTCAGAATGAACTTACTGAACTCGAACACTTTGGAGCATTGGTACAAAAAAAAGTTGATGACGATTTTCTGGAACTCGAAAATTCTCGTCAAGAGTTCGTTCCGGAAATGACTTTCGCAAAAAAAAAATATATGGAACGATTCTCCTTTCAGTTGGGTGAAACGGAATTGGAAGGGGTGAAGGAATATTTTCGTCTCGCCTATTATTACGGACTTCTGCCGGACATCCCCGAAATCAACACACAGCCGCAAACGGTACCGCAATTTTCGGCTAATTAATTTCGAACAATGAAGAAAGCGCTTTCCCGACCCCGACATATCGAAAAGAACGGTTCTGCTGCTGCCCGCCTCCTTCTCATTGATGAAGATGAAGTCCTCGTTCGCAGTTTAGTGAAACGGTTAAGTGATGCCTATTATGTTGTGGATACTGCGGGTGATGGTGAACGTGGGTATAAACTTGCGCTACGAAACGAGTATCACATTATTCTTCTTGATTTGCTGTTGCCGGGAAAACGCGATGGAATGCAGTTCCTGCACGATTTACAGAAGGCAAAATCCAAGAGTATGGTTCTCATAATGTCGGCAAAATCGTTGGTCGAAGATAAAGTGGATGCGTTGCGAGCAGGTGCGGATGATTATGTTACCAAACCGTTTGCGTTTCAGGAACTCGAAGCGCGGCTCGAAGCTCTTCTGCGCCGAAGAGGAATGTTAACAACGCATACTTTGAACTTTTTAGATTTGAACATTGACCTCGATACGAGAAAAGTGTTGCGGGACGGGAAGGAACTAAAATTTTCTTCGAAGGTATTTGATATGCTCACGTTTCTTATTCGCAATAAAAATCGTGTCGTCTCGCGGCGGGAACTTGCGGAGAATGTTTGGGGGTATAAATTTCAACCTGAATCGAATTTGATTGACGTGTATGTCAGTTATCTCCGCAAAGAGCTCGATAAAGGATTTTCGAGCAAGATGTTACAAACTGTTCGGAACGTCGGTTTCTTACTCAGTGATAAATAAAATGCTGAGAGGGTTCTTCTCTTGAACTGTACATCACTTCCTCTTTTCTAACCTTTCGCGAATTAATCGTATTCCATCAAGAACAAGCCACGGTTCAACAAACTGAATGAACGAAGTTTGTTTTTCAAAAACCGTTGCAAGTCCACCGGTAGCAATAACCGTTGCATTTCCAACTTCTTTTCTCAATCTTCGAATCATCCCTTCCAACGAATCCACTGCACCGAACATTATTCCCGATTGCATACTCGTAACAGTGTTTTTTCCAATCGCTGATTTCGGGAAATGCAATTCCACTTTCGGAAGTTTTGCGGCGCGACGATGAAGTTCTCCTGCTATTGTTTCGAGCCCTGCAGTAATTACGCCGCCAAGATAATCTCCGTTTTTTGCAATCACATCATAAGTAGTTGCTGTACCAAAATCTACAACAATGCATGCGGATTTATATTTTTCAAACGCTGCAACAGCATTGCATAATCTATCTGCGCCGACTGCCATAGGGTCATCATATAGTATTTTTATTCCTAAATTCAGAGAAGCAGAAATAAGTAACGGCTCTTTATGAAAATATTTTTTTGCCATTCGTTCGTACACATCCGTCAAATTGGGAACAACAGAAGCAATACCGACGCTATCTATTTTTTTTGTATTGATTGCAGAATGTTCGCACAAATTTTTTACGAGGAGAAATATTTCGTCTTCCGTTCGCAGCACGGGAGATGAAACGCGCCAGTGCGCAATCATTTTTTTCTTGTTGAAAATTCCAAGAACGGTGTGTGTGTTTCCGATATCAATTGCAAGAAGCATAAAATCAATTAAAAATTATGCCGAAGGCATCCCTTCGGGAAAAGTGAAAAGTTAAAAAGTTTTCTGTCATCAGTTAGAATTACAAATGACCAATGACAAATTACTAATGACGAATTAGAGTAACATCTGCTGAATTGAATTTCACTAATTTGTTATTCACATTCACAAGTAACTCTCCATCCGGCGAAACATCAATCGCGATTCCATTCAATACATCTCCATTTTGTGACATGGAAATTTCTTTTCCGAACATTGTTGAATATGATTTCCATTGAGAAAGAATATCGTTTGTTTCGTTTTCACAAAAGAAAAAATATTCATTTTCAATTTGTAAAAGGATTTGAGATAACAATTTCTCTCGATCCCATTCTTTTTGTGTTTCGGGAAAAAGTGAAGTAGCCGTTTGTGCAAGTTCATCGGTAAATGTTTCTTGATTTACGTTCAAACCGATTCCTACAATAATGTAATCTACATTTTCATTGTGAAAAGAAGATTCAAGCAACATTCCACAAAGTTTTTTCCCATTGAGCAGAATATCATTAGGCCATTTTGTTTCGGCTTCTACTGTATAATATTTTCTCAAAGTTTTTGCAATGGCTGTTGCGAAAATAAAAGGAAGAAGTCCGATTCGTTCAAGAGAAATTTTTGGTCGAAGAATAATGGAGAACGTAAGATTTTTTTCTTTTGCAGAAATCCACGAGCGTGAAAACCTTCCGCGCCCGTGTGTTTGTTCATCAGCGATAACGATTGTTCCTTCTTCGGTTCCTTTCTCTGCAAGCATTTTTGCTTGTGTATTTGTAGAATCAATTGTGTCAAAGCAGAAAATGTTTTTTCCAAATATTTTTGTTTTAAGTAGCGAACTGAATTTCTCTTTTTCAAACATACGCAAATCTCAAACCTTCTTTATCCACGCATCAATTCCACCGATAAGATTTTTGACGTTTTGAAATCCGCTTTCGTACAAGAATTCTGTTGCACGTTGTGAACGCGAACCGGTTTGACACAGCACAATAATTTCTTTTGATTTATCAAGTTCATTCAACTTTTTCTGAAGTTGCCCAAGCGGAATTAGTTTTCCACCGAGATTTGTTTGTTGATATTCCCATTGTTCACGTACATCAAGAAGGAAAATATTTTCCTTTGAGTCGAGTTTTCGTTTCAATTCTTCAACAGAAATTTGCAATTCACTTGTCGCGTATGTTTTTTCTATCGGCGGCTCTTTCAAAAATCCTAAATTAAATTGACGCACCTTTTGAAATCTCGGCGGTTGCACGGGTAAATCTGCGAGCGCAAAATCTACAAACTCTTTTTTCGATTTGAATTGTAACGCCGGATTATATTTTCGTTCGAAGCCAATCGTTGAACTCGGTTTCGGACTCATCGCTTTTCCGCAAACAGAACCGGCATAATGCGTTGGATACAATTCAACAATATCGGGAAGTTTAAGAAGTTTATGGAAAACACTTTCGTATAAATCTTCTGCGCTTCCGTCTAAATCCGGTCTTCCCGTATCGCCGACAAAAAGCGTATCGCCGGTGAGAACAAGCCATGGTTCATTGCCTCGTGTGGTATCAGTAACAAGAATGGAAATACTATCCTTAGTATGTCCTGGGGTGTGGAGAATTTTCAACTGAATATTTCCAACTTCGAGAACATCATTCTCATTGAGTTTTTGAAACGGAAATCCCGCTTGCGTTGAGGAATGTAAATAAATATTTCCACCCATTGCATCAGCAAGTTTTTTTGCGCCGGAAATATGGTCGGCTTGCGCGTGTGTTTCAAATATGTGCGTGATGCGAAGATTTTTTTCCTTTGCAAAGTGGAGATACGGTTGAATATCGTACTGTGCGTCAATAACAGCCGCGACTTCTTTTTTTGTGCAGCCGATGAGATATGAAAGACAATTTCCTTCTTCGTGTTGGTATTGTTTGAAGAGCATGTTATGTTTTTTATTATATAATTATCTTTTCTTTTTTTTGATTTCATTAAGTTTATACTCAATTAACTCTTTATGTTTTCGCGTTTCTTGTTTAATTAAATCGTCGAATTCTTCATTCGATAGTTGTTCTTCGTATGGCTTTTCTATTGTGTTTGAACCATTTGTTGTAACAGAATAAAACGACAGCTCAAATTGAATGTAAACGGCAATTTGATGATTAAATTCTCCAAATCCTTCTTGATTGAACTTAAGAAAATTATAATATAAATTGATATTTGAGGTGTTGCCGTCCACAAAGCCTCTGTTAACTTTTAACACGTCGAATAAGTTATTACTCCTTTCTATGTAATCAAGCGAAAACCTAAACTCTGTTTGCAAATAGAATTTATCAAACTTTTTGCAGGCGTTAATCATTGAGAGAGTTAGTCTTGCAATTGTATCATCATAAATTTCAAGTATTGATTCTTTGCTTTTATGAATTTCAATCTTCTTCCTAACGCCTTTAACTTTTTGCTCTAACAAAGCAATCTCCTTATCAAGGTCATCCGGCTCTTCAATGCTTTCTCCTTTTGCTCCGGCGAGCATTATTTCAAGAGAGCGAACGACATTTTTTGCAATATATTCTATGAATGGTTCGATTGCTCCCGTATCTGCTTGCATCAACGCAATAAAATAATTTTCTTTGTCATCTGTTCTTATTATTGTGGGTGGATATCCAAACTGCATGAGAACAAAGTTCATCAATATTCGTGCAACTCTTCCATTGCCATCATCGAATGGATGAATTCTTATAAAACGGTAATGAAACTCTGCAGCAAGAATAATTGGGTTAACTTCTGTCGCCTTTCGTTTTTCATTATGCCATTGAAGTAAATCATTCATCAAAGCGGGAGTTTCTTCGGGAGATGCAAAACGAAATATTTCTCCAGTTTTTGTTTGAACGTGGTTGGGGAGTGTTTTATACTTTCCAACTTTAATTCTTTTTTTTGTCGGCAATCCATCGCTCGTTACTGCATCAACTTCGTATGGCTCCTTCAATAATAATGTGTGGAGTTCTCTTATGAACGTTTCGGTTAATGGACGTTCGCTTTTCACAACTTCTATTACTTCATTAATCGCTTCGTTGTGTCCGGTTATTTCGAAATGGTCTTTTAACGGTTTGCCTTGCGCGGTAATACCAAATAAAATCAACGCTTTCGTTTCACCAAACGTTAGCGAATTTCCTTCCAGATGATTCGAGTGATAATTCCAATCCAAGCGGAACTTCTGCATTATAATCGCTTCTTGTTCTTTATTTATTGGGCGCAATGAATCAAGTTCAGTTTTAAGTCTAAGTGCTTTTTCTATGGAATTCATTTTTTATCCTTTCACCAATGTTATTTTTGTAATCTCCGGTGGACAATTAATGCGAATGGGAATTGCGACCGTTCCTATTCCGCGCGAAACATACATTTGCGCGTTTTCGTTTTTATACAATCCCCAAATGTACGGCGAGGCAACGAGCGCGGGCGTAATAGCAGTTTGTCCGAATTTTGCAAACACAACTTGTCCACCGTGCGTATGTCCCGACAGTGTTAAATCTATATTATTGTTTTTCGCTTGTTCGAAAAAATACGGACGATGGCAAAGTAAAATTTTCGGAATGTCCATTTCTGTTTTCGAAACAAGTTTTGAAAATCGTTGTTCTGCAGTTTCCTTTTTTCCGAAATCATCCACGCCGAGCAAGAAAATATTCTCTCCGTTTTTTTGAATCCTTGTCGTTTCATCGCGTAACAATTTTATTCCGCATTGTTCAACTTCTTTGGCAACGATTTCGACATTAGAAAAAAAATCATGATTGCCTAAACATCCATATACGCCATACTGCGCATTCAAATCAACAAATGCTTCTGCGAAGGGATACACTTCTTCAACTTGACTATTGACGAAATCGCCGGTAACAAAAATTACATCAGATTTCAATTCGTTCACTGCGGCAACATATTTTTGCATATCAGATTTCGGCATAAATACACTGGAATGAATATCGCTCATCAATGAAATAGTGAAGTTCTGAAATTGCGGTGGAAGATTTTTTATGGCAATTATTTGATTCGTAATTTCATAATCATCGCGAACGAATGCGCCGTACGCCGTTCCGGCAAATGAAACGCCGGCGAGTGAAATCATTCCGTTCTGTAAAAATTTTCTTCTCGAAACATTGAACAATTGATACGTTGGTTTCGACTCGAGCGCAAGAATTTTATTATTGATTGAAGGAATATTCCTTCCAAACCAAAACGAAAATCGGAACGGAAGTTCAAACAATTTTAAGATTCGTGAAACGAGAAAAAGAATAACGAGCGTTCCGTGCCAAAGAAAAACCGGATAATACACACCATACAACACGAAAGGATAAATCTCTGTTGATGGCGGACGATAAAATGAAATAAAAAAGAGCGGAATGTTCATTCCAATAAATAAAATTCTTTCACCCCATAACACTACTGTACTTGCTGATTTATTGCGTAAATATTTTTCGCTTCTCCGGAAAAAGAAATACTGAATTCCGAGAAGAAGGGAAAGAAAAATTATTCTGAAAAGAAAAAATCTCATTGTGTTTGTTGTACCTTAGCCTTCGTCAATGCTTGGATAAATAATACCGAGGCGATGAACAATAATGTTTGAAGCCATAAACGCGGATATGCGAGTAGCGTAAGCCAGCCTTGCGCATCGAACGAACGAAAAAAACTGTATGGAATATAGCCAATAGCAGTGAAAATTATTCCGAGGAGAATTGTCCAGCGAAGCGAAAATTCGCTTGCCTCTTTCAATAATAATGCGACGGGCAAAACGATGATGAGAAAATGATACGTTGCGGTTGCCGGCGCGAGATACATTCCAACGATTCCGATAATTGCAAACGCGAGTGGCTCGGATTTTTCTTTTGGTTGCGTTGCGAATACTTTTTTCAGAAAAATATACTGCACATACGAAACGATAATGATGATAAACCAACGGAGAATTTCAAATAAAATGTTTGAAGAAAAAACAGGATGCGGATTCCATTGTTCATCAAAAACAAATAATCGGCGGAATAAACTATTCCACGATTGGAATGTACTGGAAAACGGATTTTGCAAAATGCCGTTGATGTGATTGAACAGCGAAGTCTCGACAAACGCTGTGTGCATTTCTACACCGAGAATGAAAAATGCAAGCAAGGATAACACTACTGTTGTAACGAGTGAAGTGAGAACAAGTTTCCATTCCTTTCTGAATGCGAGATAGAGAACAAAAATAAAGGGGAAATATTTTATGCCTATCATCATTCCGAAAGAAATTCCGCTAAGTATTTTTTCGTCTTCGCGGTAAAAATAATATCCGAGTAAAATTGTGTACGAAAGTAACAAATACAGTTGTCCGAATTTTACATTATTGATGAGCGCGAGTCCGGAAAGTAGAAAGAGTAGAAGTGAATATTTCCAATTTGTTTTTAGTATTGAAGAAAGTAAAATTACATTGAGTAGTAACAACAGCAAATTGATTGTTGTCCAAATTTGTTTTGCCGTGAGTGGTTCATAATGCGCAAGAGGAAGAAATACCAACGCCGTCAATGGTGGAAACGGTGCGAACTTTCCTTGTTCGTTGATTCCATAATCGCGCATCCGTGATTGAAACCATTCGTCGTCATACATTTTATCAATTTCTTTCCCCTCAAGAACTAACCGCGATGCAGTATAGTAATTCGGAAAATCCGTTTGCAATGAAGTGTATGCCGGTATAATTCCCTTCCAAAGAAAAAATAACGAGAGAAGAATAAGTGCAATGTTGAGAAAAATATTTTTCATACGAAGTTGAACATTTTTTCGACTTCCGCTTTTACTTCTTCAACGGAAATATCTTTCATACACTGAGCATCGTACGGACAGCGAAATGATTTTGCGTCATACACATTCATACACGGCGAGCAGGAAATTTTTTTGTAAACGATAGTATTTTGTTCGCCAATCGGTCCGTAAAATTCGGGAGATTCAGGTCCATACAAAGAAAGTGTTCTTGTTCCTAAAGACGAAGCAAGATGAAGCGGTCCTGAATCGTTGGTAATCAACAACGAAGAGTGTTTGAGTAAGACAAGAAACTCGCCAAAGGGTAATGCGCCTGCGAGATTAAAACAGGTTTTATTCCTGCATTGCTTCACGACATCATCAACATAACGGCGCTCGCTTTCATCGCCGATAAAAAAATAGACAACGTTTTCGAACGGAAGCGATTGCACGAGTTGCGTAAAATTATTTGCACTCCATCGCCGTTCAAGAAATGTTTTACCGGCATTGATGTTGAGCGTAATGATTTGCTTTTCACCTAACGTAAAACCCCAGAGTTCCTTACAAAGGTACTTAAAGTGTATGACTTCGCTTTCAAATATTTTAGGAGCATCGAGAAACAACAACTCATTTTTTTTGTAGAGAAAGGAAAGGAAGCATTGTGCCACGTGATGAGTTTTATGGAGTGGAATTTGTTCTGTCACTAACATTGCCCTCCATCGTGTTGGAAGTGCAAATGCTAATCGTTGTGGCGCGTTAGTAAGGGCGGAAAGCAGTGTGGAAAACTTTGAGAAAAATTCAAAATCAAAGACGACATCGAATGGTGTATCACGGAATTTCTTTATGAGCGAAAATGTGGAGCGCACGAAATCGTCTGGTGTTTCAGTGGAGATGGAAAGATGTGAATCAATAGAGGAAATTCGTTTCAGTAACTCTCCATTCGATTTGAACGAAAGAAATGTAATTTTGGCGTTTGGATATTTATTTTTTATTTCTCGCAATGTTGGAGTAAGAAGAATAATACTTCCCATTCCAAAAAATTTTATGACGAGTATGTTTTGAATTTTTTCATCAGCGACATCTCTTCTTTTCTTTCCGAAATATTTTTTCCAATACCCGAGAAACAAACACAGAGGAACACCGACAAACCGGTCAACGAAACGCATTAACCGAACCGTCATCGTTTTTTCAATACCAACACTATGTGATCGGAAAAATTGTATAACGGATAAGTGTGTCGCCGTTCGTTTTCGAGATGGAGAAGTTGTTGACTGAGTAGAGGAAATTTATTGTAAAATGAAATTGAATTCGGATTCGGGGAAAGAAAATTCAAACCATAGATTTCCTGACACATAAAAAAAGGGGAAAATATTTTTACGATTTCATCGGCGAAATAGTAATAGATGCGCACATATTCTCCATTCACGTTTGCATTGCAACCACTTTTCCTCAATCTCCGAAATGCTTTTGAAAAATTCAATCGCGCAAGAAAAGAAAGTGATTCCCACAAACAGAATTTGTTGATCATTCCGAGAAGAAAGTATCCATTGGGTTTCAGAATCTCAGAAATATCTTTTGCAACTTGATGAAGATTTGTTGCGCAATTTAATCCGCCGAAATTAGAAAGAATTCCGTCAATGGTTCGACTTCGCTCACCATGAAGGGTTTCGTCATCCCGAGCGAAGCCGAGGGATGGTGAAAGTGAGGCAATATTTTCAAATGAAAGTTGTTGAAGCATAATTTTATCAGATAGATTTTCTCTGACAATTTTTTCTTTTGCAACTTCAACCATTCCTTGCGAAGCATCAGTCGCGAGAATATTCATTCCGTTCTTTGCAAGAAAAATCGCATCGGTTCCCGTTCCACAATTCAATTCCAAAATAGAATTTCCTTTTTGAAAATATTTGAGCATCGTTTGTTGAACAACGTTGCGAATATATTTTGTGATAGGATTATCTTCAAAATGAGAATCGTAAGAAGGTGCGTAAGTATCAAATGCAGACGAAGACATTTATAACGTATCGTAATCTATGAGGATTTCTTCGCCGACTTTGATGTTTCGGTTTGCGAAGTATAAATAATTTTTGTGAAATGCGTTTGGCGTTTTGGAATGATTCAAATACCAACCGACAGACATTCTTCCAAAATTTGTTGCGCAGGCGTATTGCTTTCCGTCTTCGATGCAGTATTTCAAAAATGCTTTCGGAACTATTTTCAAACTGCGACCACGTTCCCAAAAGAGATTGAGTTTCGTTCCTTTTGAAATTGCGTGTGTTGCAAAAACCCCGACTCCGTTTATCTTTGATACGTTCAATACGAACGAAAATTCTGTTGTTTTATTTTCCATAGTCAAATTTTTGTTGCAAGCAAATCCATCATCATTCTTGAAACTTTTGCCTTTCCGAATGTAGAAATTTGTTTTTGCAAATTCCCGTTTCCATTTTTTTGTACACGAAAATTCTCCACTTCATTCACTACATAGCGATTTGCATATTTGTAAAACGTATCAGAAAATCTTCCGGAAAATTTCAAACCTCTATCGGTAACATTTGCCCAATCATCGTGCGTGGTAATAATGTTTTCTACTTCTTTAAATAACGGCGTTCCTTTTATCGGATATGCAACAGTCGTGAGGAATAAATCCGGCAAAGTTTCTTTCAGCAAATCTACTGTTTCTTCGATGTCAGAAATTTCTTCGCCGGGATAACCGAGCATAATAAAAAATCCAACTTCGATTCCGTACTTCTGCGAAAGTTTTGTTACGCGCTGAATTTCTTCCACCGTAACGCGCCGCTGCATCGCATCAAGAATTTTTTGTGAACCGCTTTCTGCGCCGTACCAAATTCTGAACGAACCAAGTTCAGCCATTTTTTGAATCACGTCTTCATTCAATCTATCCGCGCGCGTAATGCACTCGAACGGAATTTTAATGTTACGTTTTTTCATTTCGGAATGAAATTCGTAAAACCATTTTTGATTGATGGTGAACACATCATCGGCAAACCACAACATATCGGGTTGATATTTTTCACGGAGCATTTCAATTTCATCCACAACATTTTTTGCAGAACGTCGGCGATGCGTTTCACCATACACAGAACGCGAACACCACGTGCAAGTATAAGGACAACCACGTGCGCAAATAAGTGAAGCAGAGCCTTTTCCGTGATGTGTTTTCCATGTATCAACATAACGCTGCATATCAATCGCATCTCTATCGGGGTGCGGAAGAGAATCCAAATCTTTGATGAGCGGACGATTTTCCGTGTGAATAAATTTTCCCTCTTCATCGCGAAAGACAATTCCTTTCACCGAATGAAGTTTGTGAATTCCGTTTTTGGAAATCTCAGGAAGAAGTTCAGCAAGTGTTTCTTCCGCTTCTCCGACAACACAAACATCCGCGCCGATGTTGATGTATTGCTCCGTATAATTCGGAACATCGGGACCGCCCACGATAACTTTGCAATTATGTTGTTTGCAAAAGCGAATCTGCTCCACAATGTTAAACTTTGTCATTAAGTTGGAATAGAAACCAACAACACCCGGTTTTTCTTTTTCTATGAAGTCAAAAAAATCTTTCTTCATTGAAAACGTTGTATCAAAAATGGAAACGGAAAATCCTTTCGATTTGAGATACGAAGAAATGTAGAGAATGCCGAGCGTGGGATACGGTTTCATTATCCGCTTTTCGGTTTCGTCTTCGTAGAGAAAGTAGCCGTGTGTTAAGAGAATATCCAATGGGGAATTAGGAATGTGGAATGAACTTTATTTTGTTATGTACTCGGTAGATATTTCGAGTAAAGACTTGAACTGTTTCCAAATAGAATTATTTAAATTTCGTTGAATAGGAGTTACTGTTTCAGAATATGCTGAAAATAAATCAAGATATGTTCTTTGATATACGGGCATACTTTTTACTAACTCGTTATACTCAGTTCTTTTGTTTTTGTGATGAATTTGATCAAAGTTAACTTTCAATAGTTCATTTTTACCATTTGTTTCAATTACTCCATTTGTGTCATTACTAAAAATGTTTGCTTTCAAATGTGGTTTTAAAATTATGTGAAAGACTTGTTTTACGATAGCATTTTTTGTTGCAAACTCACCTATGTTCAGATAATACAATAATTGTTGAAGATCATAGTAATGACGAGTAGTGACTCCGCTTCCTTTAAGTTCGATCATAACTAAAGTATTCTTGCTTAACAACAAAATATCAGGTTGTCCAAATTCCTTATCTATTCTATTTTCTTTATTAGTTAAATCTACTAATTGAAAAGGTGTGCTGACATTGATTTTAGGGATAAATTTTTGTAGCGTATCATTGAGTTGTTCATCATCCAAGAGGGCCAAAATTATTGCAGTTCTTGCATTGAGAGTAGTTTCTACGCGCTCAATATCTTTGATAAATTCATCCGAATCTTTTGGATGTATTTTCCTTAAAATAATTTCAAATGCTAATGTTAAAGGGTCACCACCACTATTTACAGTCCGTGATATTGTTGATTCACTCATCGTACTTTCTATCTTACTAATGATTTCATCTTTAATTTTTTTATCAATATTTCTTAAAAATTTAAACTGACTACTTTTATAATACAATTCTTCTACAAAATCATCAATAACAAATTTGATGGTTTGCTCTTTTGTTAACCCAAATGGTTCAAAAAAAGTAGAACCTTTCGATAATAATTCTTTTTGTTTCATAAGCCAACAGTATTATTTAGTTTATTCATCTCTTTCTCAAACTTCTTCACTGTCGCACGATGATACATAGCAGAAGCAATTGCTCGCGGAGATTTTGTATTCCATTTTTTTGGAGAAGAAATCATTTCCATTCCTTTCCAAATGCGAAATCGTTTGTGAATGAGTTTATGTAACGCGCGGTAAAAATCCGGTGAATACGTTCCGTGATACATCATCGCTAAATCCTGACTATCGAACCAATTTTGTTTTTCACCGAGTTGCTCTTTTACATTGTCGTAAAATTTTGTTCCCGGCAGCGGATACGAAACGGAAACTCCGATTTCATCCGGCAAACAATCTTTCACCATTTGAAATGTTTTGTCAATATCCTCTTTCGTTTCGCCCGTGTAACCGAATTGCAAAAAGAAACCAACGCGAATGTTGTGTTCTTTCAGTCTGCGTGCTGATTCATAAATTTGTTCAACGGTAGTTCCTTTATCCATCGCATCTAAAATTTTTTGCGAACCACTTTCCGCTCCGAGCCATGTTGTAACACATCCCGATTGTGCAAGCGCTTCAATCGTGTTTCCTTTCACGAGCAAATCCGCGCGCGATAAACATTTGAAAGGAATTTTTGCATTCACTTTGTTTACAATTTCCGAAAACTCTTGAATCCAATTTGGCTTGAGTCCGAAAATATCATCGCAAAACCATAAATGGTCGGGAGAGTAATTTTTTTTCAAGATTTTCATTTCCTCTGCTACATTCTGCGGTGAACGAACATTATACACTTGCCCATAAATCGGTTTCGCGCACCAATTGCAATGAAACGGACAACCGCGCGTTGTTACAATATTCATCGAAAAATATCCGTGGCGTTCTTTCCAGATTTTTCTGTAGCGTTCAACGTCAACAATTATTCGTGTGGGAAAAGGAAGTTCATCGAGTTGATGGAGAACTTGCCGCGAGTTTGTTTTTATTATTTCGTCATGCTGAACTTGTTTCAGCATCTCATTATCAGTTCCCGAAACAAGTTCGGGATGACGTGTTCCTTTTCGAAATACTAAACCGTTAATAGTTTCGAGTTGCGAGTTACGAGTTTCGAGTTGTTGCAGAAGTTCAAAAAGCGTTTGCTCGCCTTCACCAAAAATTACAAAATCAGCGCCGTGCGAAAGGTATTTTTCAAAATGGTCTGCGGAATCGCTTCCATGAACAATAACTGTGCAGCCAAATTGTTTTCCCATTTCACTCATGATAAATGCGGCTATTCTCATTCTTTCCAAACACATTTTTGTTAAGTAGTTGAAATCATCATCGTAGATAACAAGAAATTTCGGTTGGTGTTTTTCGAGATGAGTGAGAAGTTCGTTTTCACTTTCCGCGAGCATTGCATCGAACAACGCAACAGAATATCCTTTCGATTGAAGAAAACTCGCCGCGTACAATGTGCCGAGCGGAGGGTACGGCATCATCGAACGAAATTCTTTTTCGTCGAATTTTAAGAAGTAAGAATGTGTGAATAAGACGTCAGTCATTATTTGAAATTAAAAAGTCATTGGTAATTTGTCATTAGTCATTCGTAAGAAAAGTTCAAAGTAAATCAATTTACAAATAACCAATTACTAATGACGAATGACTATTCCGTTCGCTGAATATCCGTTGGTTTAACCGGAATGTTTTGCTGTTTCAGCACTTGTTCGTAACGCTGTAAAACTTTGTCTTCAAAATTTAAAACAAACGCACGCGATTCGTACGATTTGCATTTGAAAATTCTGTTGCGTGTTTCTTCGTCGAACTGCGGATAGCGGGATTTCCACAGGTGTTCTGTTCTTCTCATCAACCAACTATCGAAGGTCGTTGTCCAGTTTCCTTGAAAGAAAAGTTCTCCGAGTCGCTGCAATTTGCTTTTTCTGTCTTTCATTTTTTGAACATTGAGCCGTGCAAGAGAGAAGTTTGGAAAGAATTCTTTTATCCAATCGTTTGCCGTGAAATATTCCTTGAAAAGTTTAAAATTGAACAACGGTTTGAGATGGGCGATTTCTGTGGCGGTAAAAATATTACACTCTTTGAGTTCTAAATGTTTTTCGTCAATGAAATAATTCACGCAAAAATATTTTTTACTATTAAACAGAAATATTTTTTTGAAAAGAATGAGTAACGTTCGGCAAATCCATAAACGATGTTCTTCCGTAACAATCATAAAATCAATATCGCCGCTTTTACTTGCAATATTTTTTGAAAGTTCGCCGGAAAGAAATACAGCGCGCACAAATGGAAACCGTTTTATAATCTGCGTCATAAATTTCGCCAGACGAAGCAACGCAACTGCATTCTTTTCCTTCTCTATTCTTTTTTGAACGACGGCTTCATCGGAGAGAAAAACAAAACCATCTTTTTCGTTTGCCGTGTTGTTCGTTAGTTCGTTCTGCAGGCGAGAATAGAATTCATTGAACGTAAGCGAGTTTGTCGGGAGAAATGTAAAAAGTTGCTGTGAGGTAAGCGGGTAATTAAAAAGGTTGTAGTACAACAACGTACGTTTTACATCAGCGGAAAACTGTTGTGGCGATATATTCTGTTGTTCGTTATTTTCAGTTGACATTCTTGATGTCGTCGTATTGAAGCGAAGAGTTCAGTTTATGAATTTTGCGTGGAGAAAAGTAAGGAAAAGTCCGTTATTTTTGAAAGAAACACTCTCACAAAGTTTTCACGAACATTTTCCCCGCAAGTTGCTTTACGACATTTTTGAATTCGAGACTCAAGAGATTTACCAGCACATCGGAAGTCGTTAACTCCGTTTTTTCTGCGATGATGTCAATGTGTGTTGGTTCTGTGGAAAGCGAATCAAATATTTTTTTTTCAAAAAGAGTGAGTGAAACTTCTTGAACCGGTTTTTGGGAACTTGGTTTTAAAATCGGACGGAGTTTATATTCAAGTTCTTTCAATACATCGTCGGGAGTTTGTGCCAGTTTTGCTCTTCCTTCTTTGATAAGAACATTACATCCTTCACTTTTCTTTTCAGTAACTAATCCCGGAATACAAAACACTTCACGATTTTGGTCGAGCGCAATTGACGCAGTAATCATTCCGCCGCCGCCAATTTTGCTTTCGATGAGCAGTGTTCCGAGCGAAAGTCCGCTGATGATACGATTACGACGCGGAAAATTGAACGCTTCAGGAGTTGTTCCGAAAGGAAATTCGGAAATGACAGCGCCGTGTTCTGCAATTTCTTTTGCGAGTTCAACATTTTCCTGCGGGTAAATTTTGTCAACTCCTCCGGCAAGAACGGCAATTGTTCGCGTTCCGTTTGCGAGAGCGGTTTTGTGAGCAATCGTATCTATACCGTATGCTAGTCCGCTGATAATAGTGATTCCCAATCGAGAAAATTCTTTTGTAAAATTTTCACATACTTGTTTTCCGTAATTGGTGGGATTTCGTGTTCCAACAATGGCGAGAGAATATTTATCGTTTGGTTCTAAGGTGCCGAGAACAAAGAGAAAAATCGGCGCGTCATAAATTGTTTTCAGAATTTCGGGATAATCGCTTTCAGTTATGGAAATAATTTTTCCATTGAGTTTTTCTGCTTTTGAAATTTGTTCTTCGGAAAATTGAATTGCTTTTTCGTACTGAGAATTTTTTCTGAAATCAAGGAAGGATTTTGCGAGTGAGGGAGAAGTAATTTTTTCAAGTCGGGCAAACGGGGTTTCAAATAATTCATCGAGTGATGAAAATTGTGAAAGCAGTTGACGAAGTTTTACATCACCCAATCCATCAACCTTGCTGAGAATAAGAAGTTCACGCGTTGAAAACATTTGCAGGAATTATAAACTTGTCACTCGTAACGACAAACTCTCTACTATTCCTTCACATCCAATCCATCCACCACCGCAATGATAACCGAGTGAACGGGAATTTTTTCTTTCTTTAAAACTTGTCGCGCTCCGCTTCCTTCTTGCATTATGAGAACGGTATCGCCAACACCGGCATCAACAGTATCAATCGCAAGAACGTCTTTTCCAATAAATTTTCCATTCAAATCAATTGGTTGTGCAATGAGAAGTTTTTCGTCGCTCAAATGTTCATTCTTTTGTGTGGAAACAATAGTTCCGGTAATCTTTGCTAATAACATTTTGAATTTATGATTTGAGATTGAGAATTTCTTTTGTCGTTTGCTGAATGAAATGTTCCGTAAGTTTTTCGCTCGGAGATTCAGCAATAATACGAAGAATCGGTTCTGTATTCGATGGACGAATGTGAATCCATCCTTCGGGAAAATCCAAACGAATTCCATCTTCGAGATTTATCTTTGCTTTTGCAGAATATTTTTCAGCAAGCGATTGCGTGATTTCGTTTGCATTTAAATTTCCGATTTCCAATTTCGTTTTCTTCATCGAATATTTCGGAAGAGAATTTTTCAGTTCGGAAACTGTTCCGTTAAACTCTGAAAGAAGTTGTAGAAATAATGCGATTCCTAAACTTCCATCGCGCCCCCAATGAAGTTCCGGTAAAATAATTCCGCCGCTTCCTTCGCCGCCAACAATTGCATTGAGTTCTTTCATTTTTTTTGAAACATTGATTTCGCCAACAGGAGTTCGCATAAGTGTTGCGTTATTTTCGTTCGCAATGTCTTCAATCGCTTTTGTGGTGGAAAGATTGACGACGACCGATTTTCGATTTTCGATTTGCGAATTACGATTTAACACGAGTTTACTGCAAGCAACAACGGTGTACTCTTCGGAAAACGCTTCGCCATTTTCCATAATGATTGCAACTCTATCTGCATCAGGGTCAAGCGCAAAACCAACATCCGCTTTTTCTTCAATTACTCTTTGCCGAAGTTCAGTTAAATTTTCAGGGAGTGGTTCGGGAGCGTGAGGAAAAACTCCGCTTTCCTCACAGTGGATTTTTATTATCTCACAACCAAGTTTTTCTAACAACGGAATTGCAAGCAAACTTCCCGAAGCATTCACGCAATCAATGACGACTTTGAATTTTCGTTTTTGAATTGTTTCAATATTTAAATATGGCAGGGAAAGAATTGCATCAAGATGTTGGGAGAGAATATTTTCGTTCGATGAATGTTTTCCAATTTGATTCCACGCAGCATATTTTCTTGTAGGAGAATTTGCAATTTCCCAAAATGTTTTCGATTCATCTTTATCGAGAAACATTCCTTCCTTCGAAATAAATTTCATTCCGTTCCATTGCGATGGATTGTGGCTTGCCGTTACGGCGATTGCGGGAGAAGAAAATTTCTTTGCGGCAAAAAGAAGTGTGGGGGTTGGGCAAATTCCGATTGCTTGAACATCGCAACCCATTGCAAGTACTGTTGAGGAAATGATGTTGGCAAAAATTTTTCCACCGATTCTGCCGTCGCGCCCGAGAAGAACTGTTCCCTTTCCACTCCATTCGGCAAATGCGGAAGCGTAGCGAACAACGGTTTCGGGAATGAGCGTTTCACCAACAATTCCACGAACACCGGAAATGCTCACCATTAAAGGCATAAGAAATTTAAAGAGGGGGAGTGTTTTACTTGTGGACAAATTCTTCGAAGGTAACTCGAAGTGCCGATAATTCTGCTTGCGCTTTACTAAAATTTTGATTGGAAATACGCAAACGTTCTCCGATAATTTCTGCAAGTTTCAGTACAATTTTTAATCCTGTCCGTGGATTTTTTTCAACTAATTTAAATAAATCGGGACGAAAGAATCCGATAAGCTGGCATTGAGTTACAGCTATTGCAGAAGCGGAACGGGGCGATTCGTCGAGTAATGCGAGTTCGCCAAAAAAAGCCCCTTCTTTCAAGCGTGCGAGTTCTTTTTCCGGAGATTCTAGTTTAATGGAAACTTCTCCCTCTTTAATGACATACATTCCCAATCCCGGGTCCTGCTGATAGAAGATATGTTCGCCCGGAGCGTATGTTCTGTCGTGAACAATAAGGGCTACATTGCGCAGTTCACGTTTTTGCAGGGTAGAAAAAATAGGGACATTGATTAAAACATTTTCGATAGAACGAACAACTTTTTCTTTCTTTCCGAAAATATTGCCCCAAACACTATCAATATGTTGCGTTGGTTTGTTTTCGTCTTTCACGGCGGTAAAAAAAATGCGTTGGAATATAGTAAAAGATGTAAAATGTTCATTGATAATCTGTTTTAATTTTCAAAAAAAAGCAAAAGAGTTAATTTAGATTGGTTTTATGAAGTTTTCGATAATATTTATAAAACCTTTCGGTGGGGATTATCCGGTCAATCTATTTTTTCCCACATATTCAGGATTAAAATGTGAATACTTTAGAATTGTGATGTATGTCTCTATTTTGTATGAGGAATTGATACGCAAAAGGAAAGTATTGTATATTTGCCCCGTAAAAAATTAATTCACAACCATAAACTTGAAAGACAAACATATGAAACACACTTACTCTTTTTCTCCCACTCCGAAGAAAATTGCGATGGCACTTTTTTTTGGAATATTTTTCTTACTTCATTCCATAAATCTTGTTGCGCAGGTTTCTTCTGTTACTCCAACGCCCAACGTGTTGAACGAAAATCTTACGGTCAACATCGTTGCAAATTTTTCTACTTCAATGAATCAATCCACGATGAATAACAACACAGTCAGAGTGCATGGTTCCTTACGAGGTTCGATTGCGGGCAGTATCAGCACACAATCCAATAAACTCACATTTAATCCCACTGCTAATTTTGAATATAACGAAGTCATAACTGTTACGTTGACTGCTGGTATTCAAACGAGCGGTGGTTCTCCAATTACTCCATACTCGTGGCAATTTTCTACAGGTGTTCAACCCAGCACGGGATTCTTTACAGAAAAAGCGCGACCGAATGTAGGTACAAGCCCCTACGGAATTGCAGCAGGTGATTACGACAACGATGGATTTTTTGATTTAGCCGTTGCAAACACCGGAAGCAACAATGTTTCGCTACTCTCGTTTGTCAATGACTCAACGTACGACCCTGCGGTGCATACTTCCGTCGGTGATTCTCCGCGCGGAATAATTTCGGGCGATTGGGACAACGACGGCGATTTAGATTTAGCGACTGCAAATTTTTCCTCCAATAATATTTCTATACTTACAAACAATGGAACAGGAAGCTTTACCGTAGTTAATGACACATCAAATGGCGAAGGTACCATTGCGCTTGTAGCTTTCGATTTGGACGGCGATGGCGATTTGGATATAACTGCCGTTAATAACGTGTCCCTATCTATTGTAGTATTGTTTAATGATGGAAATGGTGATTTTACAGCGAACACTCCGGCAAATATGGCAAATCCCCCCATCGCTATTGCGTATGGTGATATTGATGGTGACAAAGATTTAGATGTTATCGTCACAACCACGCTGTCAGTTGATTTGTACCTTAACAACGGTCCAGGTAGTATTACATATTCTGCAGCGTTGCCTGTCGAAACTGCACCGTCATTTACCGGCGTAGCAAATATAGACGGAGATAGCGATATGGACTTAGTGGTAATTTCTTCTGCGGCAAATTACGTTACATTATTCAAGAACGATGGAACGGGCGACTTTCCTGATACACTTCACTCAGCAGTTGCTACCGGCGGTGTTTCGGTTGGATTTTTTGATAAAGATAACGACGGTGATTTAGATGCAGGTGTAGTTCACTCCACGCAAAATTATGTTACGATATTGCAGAATGGCGGTTCCGGAAACTATACTTTTTCTTCTCTCGCATCTGTCAGAAACACGCCGCAGAGTATCGTCGTTTTAGATTATCAACGAACCGGTGGAATTGATATTGCAGTTACTAACTCCGGCGCACACAATGTTTCCGTATTGAAGAACGTAAACACCGCAAGCAATACCGCACAAATCAGCGGAAAAATATTTGAAGATATGAACGGCAACGGTGTTCAAGACCCCGAAGATACTCAAGGTTTGCAGGGCTGGAAAATTTATATGAGTGGAAACGTTGTAGATTCCACAACAACGGATAATCTCGGAAAATATAATTTTGGTTCGTTACCCGCAGGAACGTATTACATTACGCAAGTTGTCGAAGATGAATGGTACAGAACATTTCCAGAATCGAACACCGATACAATTTCCCTCGCAAGCGCGGCAAATGATACCGGACATAATTTCGGGAACTTTCGCTACGGAAAAATCAGCGGCATTAAATTCAGCGACGCAGATGGCGATGGCGTGAAAGATAATAACGAAACCGGACTTGCGGGCTGGACAATCAATCTTTCGGGAACAGCAACGGCAACTGCCACGACAAACGACACAGGATTTTATGAATTCACCGATTTGGCGGCGGGTGAATACACTCTTTCCGAAACACGACAAGGAGGTTGGACGAGGACATTACCTGCCGACCCGGGAACATACACACTCACCGTTGTCAGCAGCAGCGATTACGATGAGACAGACTTCGGAAACTTCGGCGGTAAAACAAAATTCAGAACGTTTAAAGCCGACACGTCGCTCAATGTTTCTGCCAAGACGCGGAAAGCAAAAAAACTTGCCTACAAAGCAGGCGCGCTTGTTGCACAACCGAATTTAGGAACCGCCGTAGAAAACATTTTCAAAAAACTTGGCAAAGTTGGCGCAACACTTCTTGGAGTGAAACAAACAGACAAGGACTCTGCGAAGAAATACGCGTGGGTCTTCGCAAATAAATCGGCTCTTCTTGCGGGGTTGTATTCTTCTCCTGCAGATTCTCCCGCCTATCCGTTCGATTCACTTCGTATTCCTTTGAAGAAATCGAAAAAATTAGCGAAAGCGATAAAGCCTGCTCGAAAATCATTTAACAACATCGGTATTGAGCAAGGTATTGCATTCAATCTTGCGCTTATTGCAAGCAGAGATACCGTTGGCGTTACTCCGAAAAAATTCGGGTTACTGCTTTTAGATACAGCGATTACTTTTGCGGGAAGGCAAATGGAAGGACAATCGTTGAACTCAGTCGGAAGATATCTTGATTCCGCGATGACATATTACAACGCATTGGGAATCAATAATGCTTCGGGTTATCAGGACTTGCGAAACTTTATCGGCGTATTGAAAGAAATCAACAACCGGTTTAATGTATCAATGGCGCTTTCAAACTATGAAGTTGATTCCGCGGGTATTGCAGCGGGAACAGGGCAACCCGGCGGAAAGAAAAATCCCTATGCTGTAACATTGAAGGGAGAAAAAGTGGTATCGCAAGTTGGCATAGTGCGTGAATTACCGAATGCAAAATCGGAGGTATTCTTCCCGTATGCCGATAACGCAAACGTTCCTGAAGAATTTTCGTTGTATCAGAATTATCCGAATCCCTTTAATCCTACGACAACATTGTCATTTGTCATTGGTAATGCGTCATTAGTAACTATGAAAATTTACAATGTGCTGGGACAAGAAGTTGCAACGCTTCTGAACAAAGAAGAATTTGAAGATGGAATGCACGAAATAGAATTCAACGCGGCAAACTTATCGAGCGGCGTGTATTTCTATCGCGTTACCGGAACTACACTCGATGAAGGAAATCATTTTACTTCCGTGAAGAAGATGATGTTGTTGAAGTAAAATTTCAAATTAACGAAACAGATTAAAGGTCGGGAAAATTTCTTTTCTCGACCTTTTTGTTTTTTCTCCGTTTTGCTTTAACTTGTGCCAAGTTTTTTGCAAATAGTAATTTGTAATTAGTCAGTAGTTGCAACAGGATTACATAAGTTAAAAAAATTACTAATTACCAATTACAAATTACGTTCCAAGAAATTTTACAAATAACAATTTTACATACGTTTTTGAAAGGCAAATTATATGACAACAATTATTGACATTTGGGCAAGAGAAATTCTCGACTCACGCGGATTTCCAACAGTGGAAGCAGAAGTCGTTTTGGAGTGCGGCGTTCACGGACGAGCGGGGGTTCCGAGCGGCGCATCAACGGGAGAACACGAAGCGGTTGAACTTCGCGACGGAGAAAAAAATCGTTTCAATGGTAAAGGAACATTGAAAGCGGTAGAAAACGTGAACACGAAAATCGCCGAAGAACTTATTGGCTTCGATGCGCTCGACCAAGTCGGCATTGATAAATATATGCTCGAAATAGATGGAACGCCGAACAAAGCAAAATTGGGAGCGAATGCAATTCTTGCTGTTTCGCTTGCGTGCGCAAAAGCATCGGCAAGCGCTTTGGAAATTCCGCTCTATCGTTACATCGGTGGAACGAATGCAAAAATTCTTCCCACACCGATGATGAATGTTATCAACGGAGGAAAACACGCTGACAACAACGTGGACTTTCAAGAGTTTATGATTGTTCCCGCGAATGCGCCAACATTTGCAGAAGCGTTGCGAATGGGAGCGGAAGTTTTTCATTCTTTAAAATCAGTTTTGAAATCGAAAGGACTCAATACCGCAGTCGGTGATGAAGGGGGTTACGCGCCAAGTTTGAAATCGAATGAAGAAGCGATTGAAGTAATTTTGGAAGCGATAACGAAAGCGAATTATAAACCCGGCAAAGATGTGTTCATTGCGCTCGACCCCGCCGCAAGTGAAATGTTTGAGAAGGGAAAATATCTTTTCTACAAATCCACGAAAGAGAAATACACGAGCGAGCAAATGATAAAGCACTGGGCGAGTTGGGTAAAAAAATATCCGATTATTTCGATTGAAGATGGAATGTCGGAAAATGATTGGGATGGTTGGCAAATGCTCACGGAAGAACTCGGCGAAAAAATTCAACTTGTCGGCGATGATATTTTTGTAACCAATCCGGAAATTTTTTCACGCGGCATCGAAAAGGGAATCGGCAATTCCATTCTCATCAAACTCAATCAAATAGGAACGCTCACAGAAACATTAGATTGTATTGAAATGGGAAAACGCGCCGGCTACACAACGATTGTCAGTCATCGCAGCGGCGAAACGGAAGACGCAACGATTGCTGATGTTGTTGTTGCAACCAATGCCGGACAAATCAAAACCGGTTCCGCAAGCCGTACCGATAGAATTGCAAAATACAATCAACTTCTCCGCATCGAAGAAGAATTGGATACGAACGGAATGTTTGCGGGGCTTTCTGCATTTAAGAAAAAGAAATAATGATTTTATTAACTGCCGATTTACACGGAAATAACACGGATTTAAATCCGCGTCCAATCTGTGTAAATCCGTGGTTAAATTTTCTTTCAATGAAAATTTCCATCACCGTAAAACCAAACGCGAAAACGAACGAAGTAATACAACAAGACGATGGAACTTTTCTCGTAAAAGTAAATGCACCGCCGCACGATGGAAAAGCCAATGAAAAAGTGATTGAACTTCTTGCAAAACATTTTTCAACAGCGAAAAGAAATGTGAATATTATTTCCGGAATGACGAGTAAGAAGAAGATTGTGGAAATTGAGAAATGAAAACGACAGACGAAATAAAGAATATATTATTCAATCAAAAAGAAACTCTGAACAGGCGTTACAATGTAAAGAACATTGGAATCTTCGGTTCGTATGCTCGCGGCGAACAAACGCCTTCAAGCGATGTTGATATTCTTATTGAGCTGGAAAAGCCGATTGGGCTTGCTTTCGTTGAACTTGCAAATTATTTAGAACTTCTCCTTGAACAAAAAGTTGACGTTGTTTCTCGTGGCGCAATTAAACCAAGAATGTGGGAATATGTTGCCGACGATTTGATGTATGTCTAAGCGGGAAACAAAATTATTTCTCGAAGATATTCTTGATTGTGTTCGCAAGATAGAATCGTACACCAATAAACTTTCATTCGACGACTTTACAACATTTGCAATGGTAGTTGATGCAGTTGTGCGAAATTTAGAAATTATCGGAGAAGCATCAAAAAATATTCCGAAAGAAATTCAAAATCAATCAACAGAAATTCCTTGGCAAAATATTATCGGATTACGTAACAGAATAATTCACGAGTATTTCGGCGTTGACTTAACTATCATTTGGCTCATAATCAAAGAAGAATTACCATTATTGAAACTACAAATTGAAAATTTATTGAAAAACTAATTGCAATATGGCAAAATCAACAACACTAAAAACGAACAAACCAACAAACAAGCAAACGAACCAACCAACAATAAAATTCGGTACTGATGGTTGGCGCGGAGTAATTGCAGATGATTTTACTTTTGCAAATATTGAAAAAGTCGCGCTAGCAACGGCGGAATACTTTTCTACGCATCCGAAAATCAATAACGGAATTGTGATTGGGTACGATGCGAGATTTCTTTCCAAAGAATTTGCGGAACGTTCTGCGCTTGTAATTGCAAACAACGGAATCAAAGTGAAACTTGCGGATAAAATTTCTTCTACGCCGATGGTTTCTCTGATTACAAAAAATCTGAATGCTGCGGGAGGAATTGTAATTACGGCAAGTCATAATCCCGCAAAGTATAACGGTTTCAAAATCAAAGGAGAATTCGGTGGTCCCGCTCATCCTGAAATGATTGCAGAAGTAGAAAAACATCTTGCAAAAATTCTTTCCCTCAAATCTCAAACCTCAAACCTCAAACCACTTAAACAACTTCTCGAAGAACATCTCATCGAATACATTGATATGTCGCATCTTTACATTGACGATATTGCAAGAAAACTCGATGTCGGATTGATTTCAAATTCGGGAATCAAAATATTACACGATGCAATGTATGGCGCGGGAATGCACATCTTGAATAAAATTGTTCCTGCGACGGAAATTCACGCAACATTCAATCCATCGTTTGGAGGAACTCATCCCGAACCGACAGAAAACAATTTAACAGAGTTGAGTAAAAAGATTGCGAAAGAACATTTTCATATCGGCATTGCAACGGATGGCGATGCGGATAGAGTCGGCGCGATGGATGAGAATGGAAATTTTGTTGATTCGCACAAAATATTTTCTCTCTTGCTGAAATATTTTATCGAAGAAAAAAAATGGAGCGGAGAAGTGGTGAAATCACTTTCTGTTACCAATATGGTGGATAAGCAATGCGAAAAATATAAATTGAAATTGCACACGACAGCAGTTGGTTTCAAACATATTTGCAAAATGATGACGGAGCGCGACGTGTTGATTGGCGGAGAAGAAAGCGGCGGACTTGCAGTGAAAGGACATTTACCGGAGCGCGATGGAATTTATGTTGGATTGCTCCTCGCAGAAATTATGGTGAAGCGGCAAAAGAAACTGCACGAACTCGTTGAAGAATTAGAAAATGAATTTGGAACTCATTGCTACAAACGGATTGATGCGCACGTAACAGAAGAAGAAAAAAAATCCATTCTCGAACGATGTGAAAGAAAACCAAAATTTATCGGCGATGAAAAAGTAGAAATGATTGAAACGGTGGATGGATATAAATTTCATATTATGAATGGCTGGGTGTTAGTTCGCGCATCGGGAACAGAACCGCTCATTCGTTTTTACGCAGAAGCGGATTCGAATGAAAGAGTGGATAAGTTGTTAAACGCAATTCGAGGAAAATAGATTCATTTTAGATTTTAGATTGGAAAAATAAATATGGAAACAACAAAATTTGTTTATTGGAAAGACAGTAATATGTGGTTGGGGTATTTGGAATCATATCCCGATTATATGACACAAGGCGGAACCCTTGATGAGTTGAAAGAAAATTTGCTTGACATATTTAGGGATTTATCGAATTAAGAATAACTATGCATAAAATATTTTTCATTGCAGCGCTTTTTCTTCTTGCCTTCGCAAATCTTTTTTCCCAAATCACCATTAATTCATCCGATATTGATACGGCGATTGGTTATTCCAAAATGTTTAAGTGGAGCGATACGATTGCAGTGAATCTTGGTTCTAGTGGCGAAAATCAAGTATGGGATTTTTCTTCGATGAATTTAACGAGAACACAATCGCAAACCGTTGTTGAGAAAAATTCCACTTCGTTTGGCAATATATTTCCAACTTCAAATTATGCGCTGAAAGTAATCAATCAACAGCAGCACGATACTTCCTACGAGTTTTATCAAATGACTGCATCAAATTTTCTTTATACCGGATTTGTAGAAAAGTATCAGACGAATTTCAACATTGCAAAATATTTTCCTGAATTTTCACTTGTCAATTTTCCTTTGAACTACAATCAATCGTGGAACTCGACTTCAAAAATAAAAATCGCTCCATTCTATGCTTCGACCAATCTTGATTCAGTAATAATAAACGTAAAAGTAAAATTCAAAACAGATGGCTGGGGAAAACTTGTTACGAGTTCAAGTTCTGATTCGTTTAATGTATTGCGGTTGCAGCATTTTGATACACTTACCATTGTAGGTTATCGTTTCGGTCTTGTGTTGTATCGTGATACTCTCCGAACAATCAATTACTTATTTCTTTCAAACAATCTTGGAATTATTGGTGAAGTCGCAAGTTTGGATGGTGAAACAAATCCAAATTTTACAACTGCAGTTTCATTTCGATTGTATGATGGTATTCCGGTAGGCGTGAAAGAAAACAATTATTCATTGCCATCAATATTTTCTCTCGCACAAAATTATCCCAATCCATTCAATCCAAAGACAAGTGTATCATTTGTTATTACCCATTCGTCATTGGTGAATTTGAAAGTGTACGATATTCTTGGAAACGAAGTTGCTTCGTTGTTGAATAATGTTCCTTTAGAAGTTGGCGAACATTCTGTTTCTTTCAATGGTTCGCATCTTTCTTCGGGAATATATTTTTATCGCTTAACAATAAATGACGAAAATGGAATGAGTCAATCGTTCGTGCGAACGATGTCATTAGTGAAATAATTATTCTTTATGTAATGAACAAAATGCGGATAAACTTTGTGTCTTGGTGCCTTGGTGGTTTATCTGAATTCTTTTTTACCACAAAGACACCAAGGCACAAAGAGAATTTGATACTCCTTATCATTTTGACTTTTTCTCCCCTGTCTTCCTTTTCGCAAACATTTACAATTCCGTACCAACAAAATTTCGATACAACACCACCACCTAATTTACCAAGCGGTTGGAGCACTTCAACAATTCGTAGAGCGAACGGCGATTTTAAAACAATTGCTTCTGCTCCGCGTTCATCTCCCAATGCCATTATTGATTCAAATTCAATCATCGCGCAAAGTTTATTTTCACCACTTTTTGATTTCTCCGGGAAAATTGGCGACTCACTTATTTTTTTTGAACGCCGCAATACAACACATCGTTCAGGAATTTTAGTCGAAGCTACAATCAATAACGATACAACATTTCCCATTCGTGTTTCCGATACACTTCGCAATCTTGTCGCGAATAGTTATGTGCGACGTTCATTTGTTCTTCCCGAAACTTTAAATAATAAATCGCAAATTCAATTTCGTTGGCAGGTTCTCGGTGATAGCGGAACGAGTGCTGGATTTGTTCGCTTCGATGACATTTCAATAACTGCAAAAATTCAATATGATGCGGCGATGACAAATATTTCCTTTACACCAAAATATCCCTTCGTGGGGGATTCTCTTTTTCTTATTGCCACAATGAAAAATGTTGGATTGAATTCACTTCAAAACGACACAGTGAAATTTTATTTTGACGCGAACAACGATTCGCTGATTCAACAGAACGAATTGTTTCAAACAAACGTAATCTCATTATCACTCGCTCCAAATGATTCTGTGTTGGTTGAAGGAGTATTTCCTGATATTCAATTTGGAAATAATCGGTTCTTTGTTCAATCGAAATTGTCTGGCGATGAAAATGGTTCAAACGATATTCTTTCCTCTTCGATAGAAGTCGGCGTTACAAAATATTCTGTTGTGGTGAACGAAATAATGTACAAGCCGCTTTCTCCCGAACCGGAATGGATTGAAATTGTGAACCGCTCTGACGATTCAGTCAATTTGAAGATGTGGAAACTTTCCGATAAAAATGTAGGAACGAAATACACGATAACTTCGCAAAATTATTGGTTGAGAAAAGATTCGTTTGCTGTTGTCGTAAAAGATTCCGAGAGTTTTTTTGAGATGCATCCATTTGTTCCGTCGAAAGTGTTTGTAGTTTCTTCGCTTCCCACCTTCAATAACGACAGCGATGATGTAGTCCTGTTTGATAATCGCAACGCAACGATTGACAGCGTGCATTACAAATTGAGTTGGGGAGGGAACGGAAAATCTCTTGAACGAATCTTTGCTGATAGTTCATCACTCCGCGGAACAAATTTCGGAAGTTGTATTGATACAAGCAGAAGCACGCCGGGGAAAATAAATTCGCTTACGCCAAAACAATTAGATGCATCTGTTTCTCGATTGTTTATTATTCCATCAAATCCTTTACCTCGTTCTTCGATTACGCTTTCAGCAGTTGTGAAAAATGCTGGATTGAACGCGATTGCGAATTATACAGTGCGCTTTTATCGAGATGAAAATAGAGATTCGATTGCGCAAAGTATTGAAGAAATTTATTCTGAAAACGTATTGCAAACATTGTCATATCGGGATTCAATTACTATTTCGCAGATGTACGATTCAATTCAAACAGGAGAAAATTATTTTATAGCCGAAGTTGAATTGATTGGCGATGAAAATGTGCAGAATAATTTTGCTTTTGCATATGTAACAACTTCTGTTTTTCCACAGAGTGTTGTTGTGAATGAAATAATGTATGCTCCTACCGGTGATGAACCAGAATGGATTGAACTTCATAATAACACAACCGATTCACTTGATTTGAAAAACTGGAAAATTTCCGATGCAAATACAGCAACAAAAATTTTGCTCACTTCGCAAACAACAATTCTTCCGCCGGATAGTTTTGTCGTGCTTGCAAAAGATACGGCAGTGTTTAACACAATTCACTCCAATACACCATCACTCCTGCTGCAAATATCACAACTTCCATCGTTCAATAATTCCGGTGATGATGTTGTCATTTATGATGCGAGTAATTCAACGATTGATTCTGTGAAATATGAAGCGAGTTGGGGAGGAAGTAACGGAGGAAAGTCGCTCGAAAGAATTTTTTACGATTCACTTTCGAATGATTCATTGAATTGGGGAAGCAGTACTGCAGTTGAACGAAGTACACCTGGGAAAATCAATTCTGTTGTGCCGAGAAATATAGATGTTGGACTGAAAGCATCAATATATATTGACAATGAATGGTACTCTCAAGTAATTGGTGCGAAAGTAACAAATCACGGGACTCAAGCAATTTTCGATTATTGGTTAAGATTATATCGTGATGATAATGTTGATTCCATTTATACAATAAACGAATTGATACACGAAGAACAGGTTTCAACTATACTTTATTATAGAGATTCAGAAACTGTTGCAGTTAATATTGATGAATTTCTGTTTATTGGTGTGAATCAAATTATTGTAAAATTAGATGTAACGAATGATGAAGATACTTCCAACAATATTTCGATATTAAAAATTAGAAAAAGACTAAATTCATATGGGTTATTCATCAATGAAATAATGTATGAGCCGTTTGGAGAGGAACCAGAATGGATTGAACTTTTCAATGATTCCGAAGATACTCTCGATTTGACAGCTTTCAAAATTTCTGATGCAAATACTAACGCAAGAATTCCATTGACGAATCAAGACATTTTTCTTTCTTCTAAAGAATATTTAGTGCTCACGAGCGATTCATCACTTTTGCGTCAAATTCATTCTAATATCTCATCAATTATTCTTGACATTCCATCATTACCCTCTTTCAATAATTCAGGCGATGCAATTGTACTACTTGATGAAACAGATGTATTTGACAAAATACTTGATTCCCTTTATTATTATCCGACTTGGGGAGGTAAAAATGGTAAATCTCTCGAAAGGATTTTTGCTTATGAAAATTCTAATGATTCAACAAATTGGGGAACTTCTGAATTTGGTTCAACACCAGGAGAAAGAAATTCACTCACCCCATTCGATAATGATTTGAAAATAAAACGATTATTTTCATCAAGAAATGGAAATCAAATTTCTCTATTTGCGATAATTGAAAACAAAGGACTAAATACTCAAAATAATTTTGATGTAAATTTTTTCGATGACATAAATTCTGACTCGCATGCACAAACGGATGAATTGGTTGGAACGAAATCAATCACAAATGCAAACTTGAATTGGAAAGATTCAACAGAAGTTTCAATTGACTGGAATACAAATTATTCCGGTAGAAGAGCCATTATTGCCACTGTTTATTTGTTGGACGATGAACGGAGAAATAATGACACCCTCGTTTCTTCCGTTACGTTCTCATATCCACAAAACTCAATCATCGTGAATGAAATTATGTATGAGCCGCTTTCTCGTAATGCAGAATACATTGAACTTTTCAATCGAAGCAATGATACAATTGATATTGCAAATTGGAAAATTTCTAACGCGAGAGATTCAAGTAGTTTACCAACGCAATTTAAATTATCAAATTCTTCTGGGATGATTTTCCCGAAAACATATTTTGTACTTGCAAGTGATTCATCATTTGTATCTCAATTTCCAAATTTCGACACGACGATTTCAAAACTTCTTATCGTCAACAAAACCAGTTTGAGTTTGAATAATGATGAAGATGATATTGTGCTACTTGATTTAACAAATACGGCGATTGATAGTATTCATTATTCCTACAAATGGCATAATCCGGAATTACTTTCCACTCAAGGACATTCACTTGAACGCATCAACCCGAATGTTTCTTCAAATGATAAACGTAATTGGAGTTCATCAACAAACAACGGAACACCGGGAAAAACAAATAGCATTTTCACTTCATCAAAACCAACATCAACATCGCTTTCTTTTTCACCAAATCCATTTTCTCCCGATGGAGATGGATTTGAAGATTTTACAAATGTTCAGTATAAAATTCCCACGAGCGTTGCATCAATTCGCATTCGTATTTTCGATGTGAAAGGAAGAATGTTGCGCGAACTTGCACACAACGAGCCAAGCGGCGCAACAGGAGAAATTATTTGGGATGGAAAAGATAACGAAGGAAAAACAATGCGAATTGGAATGTATATCGTTTTTCTTGAAGCGTTGGATAATTTTGGCGGGAATGTCTATTCGACAAAAGGTGTTGTCGTCGTTGCTGCGAAGATGTGAAAAATTGTGTTGGAAGAGAAACAACGAAAATAAGTTAACCTGCTGCAGCTCGTTTCATTCTATCCATCAACGCGAGTCCTAATCCAGTTTCTTTCACTATTTGGCAATGAATTGTTTTTATATTTTTTTCGTCACACATTCTAAAAAACAGAAACAATGAACGAGCGTATTCTTCGATTGAGGTGCAAACTTTTCCCAATCTGAATGCTGAAAGTTCTTCGTGGCGTTCCAATCCGATGTAGGCAGAATTGCGGAACGGAATCGCATCTTTTGCCCGTACAACCAATATGACTTTTCCCTCTGGAGAGTAGTGACGGTATTTTGTTCCGGGGCTCTTCTTTAATCCGGAAGAACGGGCATCGGCTAATCGCGTTGTGGGAATTACAGATTGTAATTGTTCCAGTGTAATCGCACCAGTTCGTAGAACGATAGGAAATTTTTTCGTGCAATCCACCACAGTAGATTCTAATCCTACTTCGGTCTGTTTTCCTTTTAAAATACAACTGATACGTCCGTGCAAATCTTCTTCCACTGTCTGCCACGTCGTCGGACTTGGTTTTCCGGATAGGTTTGCCGAAGGAGCAACAATCGGAACACCTGTGGCTTTCAAAAATTCTTGTGCAAATTCGTTCTGTGGCATTCGAACTCCGAGCGTATCTAATCCCCCCGTTGCAATGTGAGGAACATAATTGCTTTTTGGAAGAACAACAGTGAGCGGTCCCGGAAAAAAATGCTGAATAAAAGTTTCCGCAAACGGTGAAATTGTTTGCGTTATGAGCGGGAGTTCGGAAAGTTCGGAAATGTGAGCGATGAGAGGATTATCTTTCGGCCGCCCTTTTGCTTTAAATATTTTTTTCACGGCATCTTCGTCAAAAATATTCGCACCAAGACCGTACACGGTTTCCGTGGGGAAAGCAACGACTTCACCCTGAAGAATGTAGCGTGCTGCTTTTCGTGGCGATGAGGTGAGAACAGTTTTCATTGCGATAATGTTACGGGCAAAAGATACTTAAAGTTTTGGCGTAGGGCAACACTCGAACGGTAAGCGGAGTTCGTGTTTTGAGAGATATTTCCACTTTCTTCTTTCCAGTTTTCCAAGTTTCAACATTCCGATGGAAATGCGTATCAATTGAAGAACGTTAATTTTCAACGAATCAAATATTTTTCTGATGTGGCGATTTTTTCCCTCATTGAGTATAATTTCTAACCAACAATTTTTTTCTCCGGAACGAAGAACGCTCACATTTTTTACGGAAAGAAATTCGTTCTCTGTTGTTTTGATTCCGCTTCTCAAAGATTGTAAAAGTTTTTCATCAGCAATTTTATTTATTTGCACGTGATATATCTTTTCAATATTGTTTTTCGGTTCAAGAATGTTTGCAGCCCACTGCGTATCGTTCGTGAATAGGAGCAATCCTTCACTCGCTTTGTCTAATCTTCCGACAGGAAAAACGGTTGGAAAATTTTCTTTCGGAAAACATTCGTACACCGTTTCTCTTCCTTTTTCATCGGAAGTTGTGGTAACAAGTCCACGCGGTTTATGTAACATCAGATATACTTTTTCGGAAGAAACGATTTGCTTGTTGTCGAATTCAATTTTATCGTTCTTTAAATCAACACGACGTTCATTGTTTGATTCCCGCTTTCCATTGACGAATACCCGCCCTTCGATAATAAATTTTTCTGCTTGTGAGCGAGAGCAGAACCCCAGTTTTGATAATGCGCGCGGTAAACTTACTATTTGACTGTCAGTCCTTTGTTTGTGGTTCTTTTGATGGATGTTCATAAAATTACGGGAGAAAATAGAGATTTCATTTTTTCTTGCAAACGATTTCTTTTACTTTTTCTCAAATTTATTTGAATAGAAAAATGGTAGGTAATATTTTCAGAATATTCAGTTCGCCGTGGATAATAACTGTATTGGCATTTTTGTTGTTTGATGCAGTAAAATTATTTTCTGGGAATCCGGTTAATACATTTTCGGTTGACGTGTATTTTGTCAGCACTATAATGAGTTTTCTTTTGTGGTTTTGGCTTGAAGCGGTTTCACACCAACTTCCGTTCAAAATTTCTGTTGTCTTTACGTTCCTTGTCTCGCTGTTTGTTGCCTCTTTATTTGCAACGAATTTTTTTCTATACTCCGCCTTTCACCAGTATATCACCGTTCAAATGCTTGCCTATGTTGTGGACGATAAAGAATATTTTTTCAATTACCTGCAGACGTATCTTTTCAATAGTAACGGATTCATTTTTCTCATTTTTGTTTTTGGCTGGTGGTTGGTTTGGAAAAGGGGAAAAAGAAATGAACGAAAAACATTTTCACGGTTTTCCGTAGCAATTCTCGTATTGTTTCCGGTTGCCTTTCTCGTATTACTTAATCAGATGCGATTGTGGAGCGCGGGAAAACAAACGACTGCGGATGTTGCATTCGCGCTCTCCGTAAAAGAAATATTCCGGCGGGATTATTCCGAAAGTTTACATCCATCCATTCGCCTTCGTGTTTCGCCTGTTCGCAATGTCCCGAAAGATTCGCTCAACATTATCGTCATTCTCAATGAATCATTCGGGAAAAATCCGCTCGCAACGTATGGATATGAAAAGAATCCGATGCCGTTTTTGCACAAGTGGATTACCCGCGAACGTGACCATTTTTTTGTTTTTCAAAAAGCATTTACAAATTCGAGTTCAACACAGGCAAGCGTTCCTTCCATTTATACGGGAGTAGCACCTTATGAAGGAGGGGAGAAGATGCACAAGTTTCCGCTTTTGTGGGATTGGACGAAAGCGGCGGGAATGAAAACGGTACTCGTGAGTTCGCAGCGTTTCGGTTGGTTGCATTTGAATGAATTTTTGTTTCATCCCGATGTTCCGGAAATCCGCATCACTGCGGAAAATATTGAAGCGCCGATTGTGAATGATTTGGGCGTTGATGATATAATTGCTGCAAGAGAATTTCGAAAAACGGTGCAGAACATTCCAATGAATGAAAATATTTTTGCCGTGTTCCATTCCAACGCCTTGCACAATCCGTTCCAGCAGACGAGCGTTCTCTTAAAAGAACAACCAGATTTTGAAACGCGGTATGAAAACGGAATGTTTATTCTCGATAAAGTGCTCGAAGAAATTTATTCTTCTCTAAAAGAAACACAGCGACTTGAGAATTCCCTGATTATTATTACCTCAGACCACGGCGATGCACATAAACCGCTGCACTTGCCCCGCATCAATTCCTATTATGATGAAATAATGTGCATTCCTTTTTTTGTTCACGTTCCGGAGAAATGGCACGCAACAAAATCTCGCTTTATGAACAATTTATTTCGCAATCAAAATATCAACGTGAATAATAGTGATATCGTTCCGACGATTATCAGCGTTTTGGGATTGAATGAGGAACCTGAAAATCAAAAAATACTTTCTCAACTTGTCGGAGCGTCGTTCATAGATTCACTTCCTGAAAATAGAATACTCATCGGGTTGAATACCAATGATATTCGCACGTGGGACCACTTGGGGTTCGGAATTTATTGGGAGAATAAACGTTTCGTGTACACGGATATTGAAGGAACGCAATTCTTTGACGTTACGACGGATTCATTGGAAATAAAAAACTTATGGAATGAAGCATCGGAAGGGGAGCGAAAATTAATATTCGATGTCATTAACGCCAATCGTTTTTTAAAGGGGATTTTTGAGAAACGAAAACGGTAAAAACCATTATGCGCACCTTTGATATTCATTCAACTTTTCCCTAATTTTTTCCCGCAATTTTCATAATGATAATTCAAATTCAGTCCTAATTCTTCATTCATAATTTACATCTATGGCATACGATATTGAAATGATAAAAAACGTGTACGCTTCCTTTGCAAAAAAAGTTGAAGCCGCACGAACAATATTAAACAAACCACTTACGCTCACGGAAAAAATTCTCTACGCGCATTTAACTGATGGGCTTGCGTCGAAAGAATTTCAACGCGGAAAAGATTATGTGGATTTCAATCCCGACAGAGTTTGTATGCAAGATGCAACTGCGCAAATGGCGTTGTTACAATTTATGCAAGCGGGAAGAAAAAAAGTTGCCGTTCCTTCCACTGTTCATTGCGACCATTTGATTCAAGCAGAACTTGGCGCAGATGCGGATTTGGAAAAAGCGAAAAGCAAAAACAAAGAAGTGTATGATTTTCTCGCTTCTGTTTCCAACAAATACGGCATTGGATTCTGGAAACCCGGCGCGGGAATTATTCATCAGGTTGTGTTGGAACAATATGCGTTTCCCGGCGGAATGATGATTGGAACGGATTCGCACACCGTCAATGCCGGCGGACTCGGAATGATTGCGATTGGTGTTGGTGGTGCAGATGCGTGCGATGTGATGGCGGGACTTCCGTGGGAATTAAAATTTCCAAAACTTATCGGCGTAAAGTTGACGGGAAAACTGAGCGGTTGGACTTCGGCAAAAGATGTGATTTTAAAAGTCGCGGGAATTTTAACAGTGAAAGGCGGGACCGATAACATCGTTGAATATTTTGGCGATGGCGCGGATTCACTTTCTTGCACGGGCAAAGGAACGATTTGTAATATGGGTGCTGAAATTGGCGCAACGACTTCGATTTTTTGTTATGATAAAAAAATGAGTGAATATTTGCGTGGAACTTCGCGCGCTGATGTTGCTGAACTTGCGGATAAAATTTCCGAACATTTGCGCGGCGATAAAGAAGTGTATTCTTCACCGGAAAAATATTTCGACCACGTGATTGAAATAAATCTTTCCGAACTTGAGCCGCACGTCAATGGTCCGTTCACACCCGATTTAGCGTGGCCTATTTCACAATTTGCAAAAGCAGTGAAAGAAAATAATTGGCCAGAGAAATTAGAAGTTGGTTTGATTGGCTCTTGCACGAATTCTTCGTATGAAGATATTTCCCGTTCCGCATCGCTCGCGCAACAAGCAGTGGAAAAAGGTTTGAAAGCAAAATCGGAATTCACGATTACTCCCGGTTCCGAGCAAGTGCGTTACACCGTTGAGCGCGATGGATTTTTGCAAACGTTTGAAAAAATGGGCGGTGTTGTTTTGGCGAACGCGTGCGGTCCGTGTATTGGTCAGTGGGCGCGGCACACAAATGACCCGAATAGAAAAAATTCAATCATTACTTCGTTCAACAGAAATTTTGCAAAACGTAACGATGGAAATCCGAACACACATTCGTTTGTCGCTTCGCCGGAAATTGTAACTGCGTTTGCAATCGCCGGCGATTTAACATTCAATCCGCTCACGGATTTTTTGACAAATGAAAAAGGAGATAAAGTAAAATTGAATGAACCGCTCGGAATTGAAATGCCGCCGAGAGGTTTTGCAGTTGAAGATGCGGGATTTCAAGCGCCGGCGGAAGATGGAAGCAAAGTACAAATCGCTGTTTCGCCAACATCGGATAGATTGCAACTCCTTGACCCGTTTACCGCGTCGGAAGGAACAGATGTGAAAGGTTTGAAGTTGCTCATCAAAGCAAAAGGAAAATGCACGACTGACCATATTTCAATGGCGGGACCGTGGCTGAAATATCGCGGACATCTTGATAATATTTCGAATAATATGTTAATTGGTGCAGTAAATTTTTTCAACGAGAAAACTGATAGTGTAAAAAATCAATTGACGGGAGAATACGATTCTGTTCCGAAAGTGCAACGCTCATATAAAGCAAAAGGAATCGGTTCAATAGTTGTCGGCGATGAAAATTACGGCGAGGGTTCATCACGCGAACATGCTGCAATGGAACCGCGACATTTGGGAGTTCGCGCAATACTCGTAAAATCGTTTGCGCGTATTCACGAAACGAATTTGAAAAAGCAAGGAATGTTAGCGCTCACGTTTGCAGACAAAAATGATTACACTAAAATTTTGGAAGACGATACAATTGATATTATTGGCTTGACTACATTTTCTCCAAATACTCCATTGAAAATAGTTTTAAATCATACCAACGGAACGAAAGATGAAATAAAAGTAAATCACTCCTACAACGCCGCGCAAATTGAGTGGTTCAAAGCGGGAGGAGCGTTGAATATAATTAGAAAGCAAGTGGCAAGTTAGTAAAAGTAAAGAAATGAACTTATTAGATTATTCAGAGCTGGTTGACTTGGAAGAGAAGTTATCAAAAGAAATGTCTATAAAGAAAATCAAAGATTTACCAGATTTTCCGTTTAAAACGCTATTTGAATTACGGTTGTTAAAAAAGAAAAAAGCTATTTTATTAGAAAGTGATTTTCATAGTGATGTTTTGGAAATATTCGGTTTGAAAATTGAAAGAATTATTTATAATTCTCTCGGTATTTGCCTCTTCATTTTAATGTCTATCTTAATAGTTTTATCGATATATATATCAGAACACTACTGTCCCGTTAAAAAGTCGAATAAAATCAACTGGTTCGTGGAGTTACCAATCTCCTTAACGGATTCTTTTTTGTCAAGTAGTTGATTTATATAGGTTTTATTGAAAAGGTTCATGCTCAAAACTTACAGAATAGTGTAGAAACTTTCATGGAGTTTTAATTTTTTTTTGATGATGGCAACTCAATACTGACTTGTTTATAACGGTACTAATCTTGTAAACTATTTAGTGTCAGTAATTTTTAGGCTACAATTTTAAAATCGATTTGAAATCCCCATTTCAAAAAACTTCGGATTTTCATATATAATCGAATCTTTTTAATAGAATGTTTCCTTAACGGGACAGTAGTGATATCAGAATATAAATTACTCTTTGGGTTGATCACATGTTTAATTGGGTTTTTTTTCAGTTCTCACAGAAATCCATTGGCACTTTTATTAGTATTTGGTGCATTATTCATTTTAATTTGGAGCCTTTTCACAAGTAGTTTTGTCAGCTCAATTCTTGCTGGTGCATATTTAATAGCTTTTTTGTTAAGTCACGCTATTAGAATATTTTTCAGCACAATAATGGAAATGAGAGCATTATCTTCTGAGATTTTTTTCGTTTTTCTATATACAAGTAGAATAATTAGAGTTAAAATCATAAAAGAAAATATCGTGTTTGAATACCGGCCATCTGAAAAATAAATTAAACATCCAATCTTCGATGAAAACCAAAGTAACCGAAAAAGTGCATTCTCATTGCAGTCAAAAAATACAATTACACTCTATAACTTAAACAAAGAATTTTTATGCAAGCAATTAAACACACAATTAAAACACCCAAAAATCATTTTGTGCAAATACCGATACCAATGTCAGTTCCGGAAAATGAATCTGTGGATATAATCGTTATGGTAAAAGAACAGCACCCCGATTACGGGAAAAAGATTAGCGAATTAAAAAATGCAATCAATGACCCTTTATTTCTTCAAGACATAAAAGAAGTCGCAGAAGATTTTGCTAGCATTGATAATGAACATTGGACAAACTAATGGAATTCCGTTGGAATATTTTTCTCGCAAATCTTGACCCAGTCGTTGGTTCGGAACAAGGGAAAACAAGACCAGTTCTCGTTGTTAGCGAAGAAGAAATAAATCAAGTATTGCCGGTCGTAAATGTTCTTCCGATAACAACAAGAAAAGAAGGAAGAAAAATTTATGCGAATGAAGTTTTTCTATCATCAAACATAAGTGAATTGCAAAATGATTCCATTATTCTTTGTTTTCAAATACGAACACTCGATAAGAAACGATTAACAAAGCAATTAGGAAAAATAAAAGATGCTTATTTGCAAGAAGAAATACTTTCTGCATTAAGTTTTCAATTAGGAATTCTATAGTCGAAATCAATTTTTAAAAATTTTAATTCTAAAACAAAAACTATGTCAAACTATCAAAATATCTCAGTCCCAACTAACGGACAAAAAATTACCAATGTCAACGGTAAACTCAACGTTCCCGATAATCCGATTCTTCCATTCATCGAAGGCGATGGAACGGGAGCGGATATTTGGCGAGCATCGAAACGTGTGTTTGATGCCGCAGTCGAAAAAGCATACGGCGGTAAACGAAAAATTGCGTGGATGGAAGTTTTCGCTGGAGAAAAATCTTTCAACAAATTCAATACGTGGCTTCCCGATGAAACGGTGGATGCGTTCAAAGAATTCCTTGTCGGAATAAAAGGTCCGCTCACAACACCCGTCGGCGGAGGAATTCGTTCGCTCAATGTTGCGCTGCGACAACTTCTCGACTTGTATGTGTGCTTGCGTCCCGTGCAGTATTTTCAAGGTGTTCCTTCACCGGTGAAACGTCCGGAAAAGGTTGATATGATAATTTTCCGCGAGAACACGGAAGATATTTATGCGGGAATTGAATACGCATCGGGAACGCCGGAAGCGCAAAAAGTTTTGGATTTCATTGCGAAAGAATTTCCAAAACAGTTTGAAAAAATTCGTTTCGGAACAAAAGAAAAAGCGGAAACGTTTTGGAAAACTGTCGGTGCAAAAAACTTTCCATCGGATGTTGCGGTTGGAGTGGGAATAAAACCGGTGAGTTATTCGGGAAGCGTGCGACTCATTCACAGCGCGATTTCGTATGCGATACTATTCAATCGCAAAAGTGTTACGCTTGTGCACAAGGGTAACATTATGAAATTTACCGAAGGAGCGTTTCGCGATTGGGGATATAAATGCGCGGAAGAATTTTTCAGCGATAAAGTGTACACGTGGATGCGATGGGAAAAAACGAAAAAAGAAAAAGGCGAAGATGCGGCAAATGCTGAACAAAAATCTGCGCTTGCTTCCGGAAAAATTTTGATTAAAGATGCGATTGCGGATATTACATTGCAGCAAGTTCTCACGCGCCCCGAAGATTTTGATGTGATTGCAACGTTGAATTTAAACGGCGATTATCTTTCCGATGCGCTCGCGGCTCAAGTTGGTGGAATCGGAATTGCTCCCGGCGGCAATATCAATTACATCAGCGGACACGCAATTTTTGAAGCGACACACGGCACTGCGCCGAAGTATGCAAATCTCGATAAAGTCAATCCCGGCTCCGTTATTCTTTCCGGCGAAATGATGTTTCGTTATTTGGGATGGACAGAAGTTGCGGATTTAATTTTGAAAGGAATGAACGGAGCGATTGCCGGGAAAAAAGTAACGTACGATTTTGCGCGATTGATGGAAGGAGCGACAGAAGTGAAATGCTCGGAGTTTGGCGATGCGGTGATTTCTAAAATGTAAATTATTTTTTTCAACAAAATTGATTAGGAAAAAATGAAGAAGATTTTGTATTTATTCTTGTTGATGATATTCTTTTTTCTCAATTTCTCCTATGCACAAGGTAATATTTCGGAAGATAATTTTATTCTCTCAGTACTGAAGAGAGAGAAAGCATTTCTTCACTGGCAAACACATTGGCAAAATCTTCTCATGACATTTGACCTTGACAGTTTTCGAATAGTGAATCAGCGTGAATTTTCTCTTAGAACTTTGGATTCTCTTTCGACAGTTGATTTAACTAAAATTGACTTTCCGCATATGATTGCCATTGCGCCGAATGGACAAAAAGTAGTAGCGTATGGATATGCTGAAATGTGTCAAGACGATTATTGTTCAGTTTTTTTGTACGACTTTCAAGAATGCAAAGTGTTTGAACTCTTTGGTGTTGGCTTATACCTTCCATCTTTTAACGGATTTGCGTGGTTAAATAACGAACTCTTGCTTGTTGTTGGTATATATTTTCGATTCACAAGGGAAGGAGAAATTGAAACGGTTGCACCATCCGTCACTCTGTATGATTTTAAATTGATGAATGTACGCACACTTGTAGGTGGTTTTATCTCAAGAGAAAAATATTTTAAAAATCGCGATAATCGTGTTATGATTGAGCCAGACTTGATGCTTAATTTGAAGTAAAAATTTTTAGGAAAATATTATTCCACTAAAACTTTGCGTTTAAAAAACAATCGTAATTTTCTCGCAAAGTTTCGCTAAGAAAAATTCAAACTAAATTTTAAAATACTATGCACACTATTTCAAAAGCAATAGAAATAAATGGAATCGTAAATGAACAACACCAATTATTTTTTGAAGAACCGTTAACACACATTCCTTCCGGAAAAGTTCGAGTGATATTGATGTTTGAAAACGAAGATGAAATTACCGAAAAGGAATGGCTTGCTTCTGCATTGCGTAATCCGGTGTTTGAGTTTTTAAAGGATGAACGCGAAGATATTTACACATTATTGGATGCGAAACCGCTGGATGCTTAAAGGAAAAATTTTGCTCGTTCCTTTTCCGTTTGATGATTTATCTTCGTCAAAAGTTCGTCCAACGATTTGTTTAACTGAACCGATTGGGGAACACGAGCATATTGTTGTAGCATTTATCTCGAGTCAGATTCCGAAACAAACTTTGGAAACAGATATTCTGTTTGATTCATCAAACCAAGATTTTAAGAATAGCGGTTTGAAAGTTTCTTCTTCTATTCGACTTCATCGTTTAATGACGATTACTCTTTCACTCGTTCAAAGAGAACTTGGTGAATTATCGCAACCAAAACTTTTTGAAGTAAATGCGCATTTGAAAAAATTATTTCAATTATAAATACTAACCTATGGAACTAAAAATAATCTCTATCGAAAAACCGACAGAGATGAATTTCATTCTTGGGCAATCACATTTTATAAAAACGGTGGAAGATATTCACGAAGCGATTGTGCAAACGAATCCGCAAATGAAATTCGGCATTGCGTTTTGTGAAGCATCGGGAAAATGTTTAATTCGCTTTTCCGGAAATGAAACTAATTTGATGGAGATTGCTGTTACTAATGCAAACAAAATCGGCTGCGGACATTCGTTCATTATTTTTATGGAAAATGGTTTTCCGATTAACATTCTCAACACCATAAAAAATGTTTCGGAAGTTGTTCATATTTTTTGCGCAACGGCAAATCCCACACAAGTGATTGTTGCAGAAACAGAACAAGGTCGCGGAATACTTGGCGTTGTTGATGGATTTCCTCCGAAAGGAATTGAAGATGATGCGGAGAAAACGTGGAGGAAAGATTTGTTACGGAAGATTGGCTACAAGTTCTGAAAAATTTCAAATCACAATTTAATTTCAAAACACAAACATCAAAAACAAAACTTAAACATTTATGAAAAATAAACTCTTTATACTTTCATTCTTTTTTATTTCAACATTCGCCTTTTCGCAGAAGCAAATTATAACTTCTGAGAAAGTCAAAGCAATTGGACCGTATTCTCCTGCCGTGCTTGCAGGAAATACGATGTATGTTTCCGGACAAATCGGATTGCATCCTGATTCGTTGGAAATAGAGGTTGACTCGCTTGACCAGGAAATTGTGCAAGCGATGGAAAACGTAAAAGCAATTCTTTCGCAAGCTGGATTTGATTTCAAAGATATTGTAAGCGCAACCGTGTATATGACTGACTTGGAAGAATATGCGCGGATGAATAAAGTTTATCGCAAATATTTTCCCGATAAAAATTTTCCTGCGCGAAGCGTCGTCGAAGTGGGGAGGTTGCCGCGCGATGCAAACTTTGAAATTTCGGTGATTGCGCAAAAGGAAAAGTAACTTTTTCCACATTCTTTCACAAAAAAATCGTAACGTATTCCCCTTTCTTTAATACTGGAAGGGGATTTTTATTTCTCTTGCTATGGAAAACAATACCCCACAAAACGAACTTGATAAAGATTTAGGAATCGGTTCTAAAATAGCGGATAAAAGCAGAGAACGTTTTCTCAACCGTGATGGAACGTTTAACGTTGAACGAACGGGAATTTCTTTCTTCGATTCGCTGAATTTGTATCATCATCTGCTCAATCTTTCGTGGCTGCAATTTCATTTACTCATTATCGTTTCATATTTCGCCGCGAATATATTTTTCGCATTTGCCTATTTGCTTTGTGGAGATGGTGCTTTAGTTGGCGCAACGGGAATTACATTCTCTGAAAAATTTCTTGAAGCATTTTTTTTCAGTGTTCAAACAATAGCAACGATTGGGTATGGTGGAATTTCTCCGCATGGATTAGCGGCAAATATTCTTGTTACGTTTGAAGCGTTGCTCGGGTTACTTGGATTTGCGCTCGCAACGGGATTATTATTTGCACGGTTCTCCCGTCCCACAGCGAATATCATATTTTCCCATAGTGGAGTAATCGCACCGTATAAAAACGGAACTGCATTCATGTTTCGCATTGCCAACGCTCGCAAGAATCAACTCATCGAAGTAAAAGCCACACTCACGATGAGCAGGTTGGAAACACGAGAAGGAAAAACAACCCGAAAATTTTATCGTTTAAGTTTAGAACGCGAAATCGTTGTATTTTTTCCACTGCACTGGGTGATTGTTCATCCGATTGATGAGAAAAGTCCGTTGTTTGGAATTACAAAAGAACAATTTGATAACAGCGACCCGGAATTTTTTATTCTTCTCACTGGAACGGATGAAACATTTTCGCAAACAGTTCACGCCCGTTCTTCATATCGTCATAATGAAGTTGTGTGGAACGCAAAGTTCGTTGATATGTATAACAACCTCGAATCAGGAAAAATAAGCGTTGATATGAGAAAGTTACACGATATAGAAAAGGCGTAAGAAAATTCTAATCAGGATTATAAAAAAACGGTTTATGAACTTTCCCCTGTTTGCAGTCACGAAATAATTTATTATGTTTTGCCTCAAAATTGACACTCAATGAGAAAAATATTCTTAAACAAAAAATGTCTTCAATGTTCGTTTTCGCACATCTCATTCCCAATCGTAAATAATTTACAAATCAACATCTTATTATGAATCCACTTCGCACATACACCGTCGTTCCATCCATCCCTTCACAACTTGCGCGACTCAACGAACTTGCCTATAATCTTTGGTGGTCGTGGAGCCATGAAGCGGTTGATTTGTTCTCACGTCTTGACCCGGAACTTTGGGAACAAAGCAATTTCAACCCAATTAAATTGCTTGGTTCAATTAAACAGGAAACACTTTTTGAACGAATCAATGATGATGGTTTCCTTTCACAGATGAAACGAGTGTTAGAACAATTCGATACGTATATGTCGCGGAAAACATGGTTCGATAAAAATTTTGCTGATTGCCTCGATAAAAAAATTGCGTACTTCTCAATGGAGTTTGGTATTACCGATTGTCTTCCGATTTATTCCGGCGGTTTAGGAATTCTTGCAGGCGACCATTTGAAATCCGCTTCTGATTTAGGATTACCACTTATTGGTGTCGGCTTGTTATATCAACTCGGTTACTTTCATCAACGATTAAATAATGATGGCTATCAGTTAGAAGATTATCGCACGAACGATTTCTATAATATGCCAATCAAATTGCAACGTACTGCAGATGGTAAACCATTGGTAATCGTTGTTCATTATCCTGCAAGAAAAGTGTATGCACAGGTTTGGATTGCTCAAATTGGTAGAGTTCCTTTAGTACTTCTCGATACAAACATTCCTCAAAACGCTCAACAAGATCAGGATATTTGTGATAAACTTTACGGAGGCGACCAGGAAGAATTGCGTATAAAGCAGGAAGTGATGCTCGGCATCGGTGGAATGTACGCGCTTGAAGCATTAGGAATTCACCCGACGGTTTATCATATGAATGAAGGTCACGCAGCATTTCTTACTTTGGAACATATTCGGAAATATATGCAGACGGGACTTTCGTGCGAAGAATCTATTGAAGTCGCACGCGCAGGAAATGTTTTCACGACTCATACTCCGGTTCCTGCGGGAATTGATAAGTTTCCGAGCGATGTTCTTTTAAAATATTTGAAAAGTTATTGCGAAGAGTTGGGCGTTCCTTTTGAACAATTTCGTTCGTGGGGATTAGAGAAGCCGTGGGATACCAGCGATACATTTTCGATGGCGGTGCTTGCACTACGTTTATCTTCCTACAGTAACGGTGTGAGTAAATTGCACGGAGAAGTATCACAAAAAATGTGGACGAATGTTTATCCCGATATTCCGATTCCGGAAATTCCGATAAAGCATATTACGAACGGTGTACATATTGATACGTGGCTTTCACGGGATATTGCCGGTTTGTTCGATAGATATCTTGGAACGCGATGGAGAGAAAATCCTGCTGACCCGGAAATCTGGAAACGTATTGATACAATTCCCGATGGAGAATTGTGGCGAACACACGAACGAAGACGCGAGCGGCTTATAGCATATGCAAGAATGCGGCTCAAATCCCAGTTAGAAAAAAGGGGAGAGCCCTTCCGTGAAATTGAATTTGCATCATCAGCGCTCAATCCTGAAACATTAACCATCGGATTCGCACGACGTTTTGCGACATATAAACGTGGTGGTTTATTGTTCAAAGACATTGAACGTTTAGTACGCATTCTTTCAAATAAAGAACATCCAGTGCAGATTATTTATGCAGGGAAAGCGCATCCAAAAGATGAACCGGGGAAAGATGTAATCCGCGAAATCATTCATAAAATCCGCGATGAACGGTTGCACGATAAAATTATTTTCCTCGAAGATTATGATTTTTCGTTGGCACGCTATCTTGTTCGCGGTGTAGATATTTGGCTCAATACTCCGCTGCGTCCTCGCGAAGCAAGCGGAACAAGTGGAATGAAAGCCGCAATTAATGGCGTACTCAATCTCTCAATTCTTGATGGCTGGTGGGACGAAGCATATCAGCAGGGAAACGGTTGGGCGATAGGGCAAAAAGAAGTTTATGAATCGGAAGAATTGCAAAACAAAGTTGAGTCCGATGCAACGTATGATTTGTTGGAAAAAGAAATTGTTCCGCTTTTCTACGACCGTAAGCGCGATTTTATTCCACACGGTTGGATTGCAATGATGAAGCAGAATTTAAAACAACTATGTCCCGCGTTTAATACTCATCGCATGGTTGGGGACTATGCTAAAAATTATTACGTACCAATGATGCATCATAAACTTGTATTGTCCGAAAATAATTTCTCTCGCGGGAAAACACTTGCAAAATGGAAGCAAAACATAAAACAGCATTGGGACAAAGTAAAAGTAGAAGCAGTGAAAACAAACGGCAAGGACCAGCTTGCAGTTCATTCGGAGTTAAATATTTCTGCGGATATCTATTTGGATTCTATTCGTCCTGACGATGTGAGCGTAGAGATTTTGTATGGTTTGATTGATAAAAATCAAAAACTGGTGGAGTGGGAAATACTTCACCTTGCCCATCAAAGCGAGCAAAAAAAAGGTCATCACACCTTCGCGGGAAATATTCCTTGCCGAACCAGCGGGTTACATGGATTTCAACTTCGTATTCTTCCAAAACATCCCGATACAGCCTCTTCTTTCGAAACAGGAAAAATATACTGGGCACAGGGAATTTAGGAGTTTACTCATACACAGAGCATAAAAAGTTTTAACGGAAATCAGGCGGCATTGACGCCTATTCACTGTTTGAGATACTATCTCAATTACGAGTGTGAAGAGAGCATATTACAGTATTCTCTCTTCCAATTAATAATCAACTAATCATATTAACTCATAATTAAATCAGAAAGGCACTCTTATGCTTTCCCATAAAATCATTAAATTACTCATCATCTCCTTTGTATGTACCGTAGTTGTTTTCACGTTCCCGAAAGTACGCGAAGTATTTACCGGACAAGAAGACCACAAAATTACCTCACAGGAAGCCACACAACTCATCCAGAACTTTCGGAAAGATATTCCCGAAGGCGCAGTATTAGGACACTTCGTTGGCAGAGATGCCGTACTCGACCTCCTCTATCAAGCCGAATGTGTTGGAATGAGGGTGTACAACGGCAAGCACGATGATGGTTCGCCGGCATTAGTTATTGTCGGTGTTGATAAAAACGGTAACGACATTAAAAACGGGTTGTATTTACAACGAACGTTTCCATGTCCTCCGTTCTGTGGCGATACAATTATAAGACCTGACTATTCCGATGAAGTTGCGACTACAGGAATAAGTCCGCAACAATAAACGGCGGAACCGTAAATACCCGCCGAAAATGATGGATAACCGTCATCATTTTCGGTAGGTATTGAATAATTTCTCCCGTACTCGTTTTTAAAGGAACAAACGGTAAATTTTAAAGAAGTTCTACCGGAGGGTGAGGTATTTTTAAAAAACTGATTCATTTTTTCAGGCCACTTGCATATTTATTTCGCTTTTTGTATATATGCCCCGCAAAAATTCAGGTGAGAGAAATGATTTGTTTGCGCTCATAGTTTGCAACAGAATAAAACTATCATACACGAATAAGTCGTTTTATATTTTTCTAATGAACAATATTTAATCACTTTAGAGAGAAATTAATTATGCCTACACTTGCATATATAGAAGGAACGACCACCATCGCAATGGCGCTCGTTGCTGTTCTTCGATACAATACATTACAAAAGGATATGCGGATTCTATCCGTTTTTTTTGTTCTCGGTGTTGCAAACCAAGCAGCGCAATTATATTTGTCGTTTCAAGGTATCCAAAACCTGTATCTGTTTCATTTTTACACCTTAGCAGAATATATTCTTTTAATGTCTGTTCTTTCACTCTGGCAAAAGAATGAAATACTGAAGACAATTCTACAGTACAGTATCCCGATTTACACGATAGTTTGGTTATCGGCGAAAATGTCTCTCGAAAATCCAACACTTTTCGATAATTTTACGTCTTCACTTTCCTCGCTCATCTTCATTGCCGTATCTGCGTACACTTTACTTGGGGTCGTTGATGAAGCGGGTGAGAATTCTGTTTTTAGAGACCCTCGATTTTGGATTCTATCTGCGATGCTCTTGTATTATTCCGGCGGACTTGTCTTTTTCGCGATGAGTAATGCTATCTTGTTTTATGCAAAGCCGGAAATAATTTTTGCGTGGTCGCTGCATTGGGGAATTGGGATTATGGCTAACTTACTTTACACGAGCGGCTACTTATGCAAACCTCCCCGGTAGATATTTGGTGGGCAGTTATACTTGGTTCTTTGGGATTGACCGTTCTAACCGTAACAATTATTTCCATCGTCATCGCGAACCAAAGAAAATTTATAAAAGAACAGAAGAAACAAATGTCTGTTCTTCAAAAAAGCGAAAAAAAATACCGCAGTCTTTTTGAAGAATTAAAAGACGCCATTCTCGTTGCCACACCCGAAGGAACATTTCTGGACGCAAATCCCGCTTGCATCGAAATGTTAGGATATTCATCGAAAGACGAATTATTCCAGAGCAAGGTTGAACGGGATATTTATCCGAACTCCCGGGAACGTGAAGTTTTTGAAAAATTGCTGTTGGAAAAAGGCGTTGTAAGAGATTTTGAATTAACGGTTCGACAGAAAGATGGAGAGTTACGCAATGTTATGGTAACCGCATCGTATGTTAACGGTCAACAAGGAGGGGTCGCTTCCTACCGAAAAATATTTCACGATATTACCGAGCGAAAAAAAATTGAAGAGCAACTGCGGCAATCCCAAAAAATGGAAAGTATCGCTACACTTGCAAGCGGAATAGCCCACGATTTCAATAACATCCTCGGAATCATTGCGGGCTATACCGGTATTCTGGAAAAAAGAAAAGATGACCCCGAAAAATTTGCTCACAGCATCGAAGCGATTAATAGAACGATTGACCGCAGTACAAACCTCGTAAAACAATTACTCACCTTCGCCCGTAAATCCGACATTCTTCTTGCGCCGGTGAATGTTAATGGAATCGTTAGCGAAATAACAAAATTGCTGATAGAAACATTTCCCCGTTCAATCTCCTTTCTCACATTTCTGGAAAAACGAACAACTACCATTTTTGGCGACCATAACCAGTTGCATCAGGCGTTGTTGAATTTATGCGTCAATGCCCGCGATGCTATCGGAACTACAGGAAGCATCACCATCCGAACTGAAATTATTGAAGAAAAAGTGGTTCGCGCCCGTTTTCCCGCGTGTATGCCGAAAGACTATGTTTGTATCTCAGTAACCGATACCGGCAGCGGGATGAGTGAGCAGACACGAAAGAGAATCTTTGAGCCGTTTTTTACAACAAAGGAAAAGGGAAAGGGAACGGGCTTGGGCTTATCCGTCGTTTTCGGAATCGTCGAAAATTATAACGGGTATATTGATGTGGAAAGCGAGTTGGGGAAAGGAACGACGTTTCGATTATATTTTCCCGCTCATAATCAATCGCTTGCGAGTGATGAACTTCGTTTGGTTGAGAATAAAGAACGAAACGGTGGAACGGAAACAATTCTCGTCGTGGAGGATGAAGAACTCTTGCTCGATTTAGTCCGCTCCGAGTTAGAGTCCGCCGGCTACCATATCTTAACTGCATCCGATGGCGCCGAGGCAGTAGAAGTGTATAAGCAACATAAAGATTCTATTGACATTGTAATAAGCGATATGGGCTTGCCAAAAATTGAAGGGATGGAAGCATTTCATCTGATGAAAGCAATCAACCCGAAGGTGAGATTTATTCTCGCGAGCGGTTATATTGAGCCGATATTAAAGGAAGAATTATTAGCCGCAGGTGCAAAAGCAGTTCTCCACAAACCATATACGCTAAATGTTCTTCAGAAAACAATACAAGAGGTGCTCGTGGAATCTTAAATTGACTTCACAGTCAAAAAAACGACTTCATAGTCAAAAAAATGACTTTATAGTCAAAAAATTGACTTCACAGTCAAAAAAACGACTTCATAGTCAAAAAATTGACTATGGAGTTGAAAATTCGACGATTTTTTTATAATAATTGAGAATAAAGGGAATTTTTTCCCTTTCTCATCTTTTCCGCACTCCAAATCGTCCCCGCCATAAACAGTATTCCCCCAAGAACATCAATAACGTAGTGATACCGCAAATAAACAGTGCTGAAAAGAAGAAGTGTTCCTGCGCAGAGGATGAACCAACGAGTTTGCACACGATATTTCATTGCGAAATACATTACGATTAACGTGAGTTGAGTATGTCCGCTCGGAAATACATCCCGTTGAACGAATGTTTCAGGATGGGGAACATTTGCAGGAATGGATTCTCCGGCATTAATCATCGCGCGAAAAAAATCGGTGAAGAACAATCCGGGGAGTTCAGTTTCTAATCGGGAAAAATCGTGAAGAGTAAATCGCGGACCTACCGCAGGCACAAGAAAATATCCGACGTAGGAAAGAAAAAATCCGTACACGATGCAAAAGATAGCGAACTGAAATTCTTCCTTCTTTTTTCTCCGGTATAATTCAAATCCTAAAAGCAGGAAAAGAAGATAATAACTCGTGTATGCAAGTTGAAAAATTTCTGTAAGTAATGGAAACGAAATTTTTTCCAGCCACTGTGTAGGATTCACACCGAACATCCATCTATCAATCGCTATTAACACATCGTCAAAATCGTAATTCCACAACGGGCGAATCATTCCGTACGTTTCTTTAAAAACAAGAGGAATGAGAAGAAGCGGATACCATTGCCGAAGGAAAGAAATGAATGTATTTGGTTGCTCCGATTCTTTTCTTGCAAGAAAAAGAATGAGTGCGATGAGAACAATGTTTACTGCGATGATGAGGAGAGCGGACGGAATGGAGGGAAAGAAGAAAATATTCAGCAGGATAAGAAACGTGCAGAACCAGAGCGAGACACCATCGGTAAGAGAAAGACGAATCGAATTCACTTTACACAAAAACGATTATGATGAAATCCACGAAAGAAGATATGTTGATAGTCCGAGGAAAATGGATATACCGATGACATCTTGAAACGTTGTTTCGAAGGGTCCCGCCGTAATTGCAGGGTCGAAGCCAAGCCGTTTGGAAAGGAGCGGCATCAACGTTCCCATCGTTCCAGCCGTGGACATCGAGAGAAACATTGAGGAACCGACAACGACACCAAACGATAGATGTTTTGACCAAAGCGATGCAACAAATCCGAGGACAATCGCGCAAACAATTGCCATCAATCCAACCGTGCGCATTTCTTTCCACCATGCCTTTCGCCACTGAGAGGGAGAGATATAACCGAGCGCCAATCCGCGTGTAATTATCACTGCCGCTTGCAATCCGGTATTTCCCGAAATTGCAGAGATGACTGGCATAAAACTTGCAAGTAAGATAACCCGTGTCAGCGTTTCATTAAAAAAAGAAATTATTATTCCCGAACAAAGCGATAATCCCATCGAAGCAAGCAACCATGGAATACGCATCTTGGCAACATCAAATGGAGATTTTTTTTCGATTTCAGAAGCATCACTTCCCACCATACGATACATATCTTCCGATGCTTCTTCTTCCATAACATCCACAACGTCATCCACGGTAATTTTTCCGACAAGCGTTCCATCAAGTCGCACCACAGGGAGAACAACGAGGTCGTATTTTTTGAACAGTCGCGCAACTTCTTCCTGGTCGAGGAAAACATTTGCCGTGATGACATCACGATTCATAATATTACGAATGCGGCGGTTCGGTGTGTGGAGGAGTAAATCTTTAATTTGCACTTCACCCACAATTTTTCCGCTTTCATCAACAACGAACAATAAAAAAATATCCTTAACGGTTTTTGCCGCCTTCCGCACCGCTTGAATTGCCCGATGAACAGTATCATTTGCTTGCACAGCGAGAAATTCTTTTGCCATTATACCGCCCGCGGTCGAGGGGTCGTATTGCAAAAGTTCCTGCACTTCGCTTTGTGATGGTTTATCAAGTCCTTCAAGAACTTGTTCTGCGATGAGTGCGGGCATTTCCGAAACTAAGTCCGTCGCGTCATCCGAGTCGAGTTTATTGATGAGCGACGAAAGACGATTACGCCCGAGCAACTCATACAACGACGTGCGATGAGTTTCGTCAATCATTGTAATGACTTGACTTCCTGCATCTGCATCGAGTAGGTTGAAGAGATATCCTGCTTCGTCGTTATTCAGACGATTAATAAGATGGGCGATGTCAGCAGGATAGAGGTCGAGAAGGAGATTGGTAAGAACGGAAACGGAGTGTAACTGAATCAATTCCCGAAACTCAGTAATAAGTTCATCATCCACTTCCACAAGCGTTGGAGAAGCAAGGACTTCGTTTTTTTCAAACGCTTCCGGCTCTTCCTGGAACGCCTGTTCGCTCTGAAAATTTGTTTCGGTGAAATTTTCTTCGTCAGCCATTGTTAGTTTGCGGAAACTATGTTTTCTGTTGGTGAATACGTTTGTATGAAAACGGTGAGTTCGTTGCTCAGTTCAATAAATTCTTTTATCGAAAGGTCTTCCGGTCGAACAGTAAGCGGAAAAGATGTACTCTGAAAAAAATGATGCATCATCTTCTCGTCATAAGGAAGATAGGAGAGTCCGTTACGGAGAATTTTCCTTCTCTTCCCGAATACGGTGCGAACAACAGCGCGAAAAATTTTTTCATCGGATACTTCAATTGATGGTTCACGAAATCGAAACTGAACAATGGCGGAGGTAACCGTTGGCTTTGGGTAAAAACAATTCGGCGAAACGGTAAACAATAAAGTGCAGTCGCAAAAGTATTGAGAAAAGACGGAAAGAATACCGTAGGTTTTCGAGTGCGGCGGTGCAACGATGCGTTGAGCAACATCCACTTGCATCATCAGAGTCGCGTCGGAAATAACCGTTCCATTGTTTGCATCCTCAAAGAGTTTAAAAAGAATCTGACTCGTGATATTATATGGGATGTTACCGACAACCCGTACGGGCGTAGAAAACTGTTTTGCAAACGCATCAAATTTCGCTGTTAAAAAATCTTCGTTCCGAATCTCCGCCTGTTCAGAAGCATACAGTGTTTGCAAATCCTCAATCATCCGGGTATCAATTTCATACGCACACAAATGCCGAACATTGTGTGCAAGGTATTTTGTTAACATTCCGTGCCCTGCGCCAATTTCGAGAAAAACATCGTTAGCAATAGGTTGCAGCGTGCCGATAATTTTTCTTGCAACATTCTCATCGCGAAGAAAATTCTGACCCAACGATTTTTTTGGTGAAACAAACGGCACAGTGAAAATTTATTGCGGAAAAATATAAGAAAGGAGGTAAAATTAAACACCCAATCGGGAGGAGAAAGAAAAAATATTTTTCGCTTAGGGAGAAAGGGAATTCATTCTTTTCCTTTCACCATTACCACAAATTCGCCGAGAATTTTTTTCTTGGAAAGTTGTTCAATCACTTCTGAAAAATTTCCGCGAAGAAATTCTTCAAACTTTTTCGTGAGTTCTCTCGCTATGACAACTTCGCGTTCACCGAAAACTTCTTTTAAATCGTTGAGTGTTCGTAAAACTCTGTACGGTGATTCGTAAAAAATAATGGTGCGCGTTTCTTCTTTCAAAAATTCCAATCGTGTTTTCCTTCCTTTTTTTACCGGAAGAAATCCTTCAAACACAAACGCATTTGTTGGTAATCCGCTTGCAGATAATGCTGTAATTACAGCACTCACTCCGGGAATCGGAACAACTGAAATTCCTTCTTCAATAGCCGCGCGAACTAAGCGAAATCCCGGATCGGAAATGGAAGGAGTTCCGGCATCTGTTACGAGCGCAACGGAATTTCCATCTTTCAGTAATTGAATTATTTCCGGAATTTTTTTTTGTTCGTTCTGTTCAAAATAGGAGAGAAGTCGTTTCGGTTTGAGTTCGTATTTGTTGAGAAGAACTTGCGTTGTGCGTGTATCTTCGCAAGCGAGTGCATCAACGTTACCAAGAATTTTTAAAGCGCGAAGAGTTATATCTTCGAGATTGCCGATGGGAGTTGAAACGAGATAGAGAGTGGAGGGGAGAACTTCGTTCATTTTCAATTTTCAATTTTCAATTGCCAATATTTTCCAACGTATTAAATTGAAAATTGCAAATTGGCATTTGAAAATGTTTTATTTCATCTCGCCAAACATTTCCCGTTCTATCAATCCACACAAAATATGTCCAATCGTAATATGTCCTTCTTGAATACGTTGCGTATCGTTTGATGGAACGACAATAGAATGATCGCAAAGTGGTTTTGCTTTTCCTCCGTCCTTTCCGAGAAGTCCGATGGTAACCATTCCTTTTGATTTTGCTTTTTCGATTGCTTTCAAAATGTTGGGAGAGTTTCCGCTTGTGGTAATTGCAATGAGAATATCGCCCGCATTTCCCAACGCTTCAACGGAACGCGCGAATACATTTTCAAAACCAATATCGTTTGCGCCGGCAGTTAAAATTGATGAATCCGTTGTGAGCGCGATTGCGGGAATTGCTGCTCGTTCACGAGGCAACATACGAATTACAAGTTCTGTTGCAATGTGTTGCGAATCTGCTGCGCTTCCACCGTTTCCGCAGAGGAGAATTTTCTTTTTATTGTTGAGCGCGTTCACAAGCAAATCCATTGCTTTGGAAATTTGCGAAGTACATTCGTTTAATATTTTCAGTTTCGTTTCTGAACTTGCTTTGAGTTCGTCTTGAATGAACGATTCGCGAATGAGAATTGTGAGTGGTAAGTGAGCCATTGAGTATTATAGATTTTAGAATTTAGATTGAAGATTTTAGATTTCAGTTACATTGGGAAGTTTATATTTTGTTACATCTACACTTTCTTCTTTTCCAGCAATGTATAAAGTTATTATTCCATCGGGAGTGAATTTGAAATACATATCCGTTGTATCAAATTTTGTTCTGTCGCCAATTAACTCTTTTAATTCTTTAAAAGAAAAAATTAGTCCACTTCCACGCGCGTAAATAAAGTAACCGTCGTCTTTTCCCTCAACTAATCTTTTGAACGAACCTCGAATAGTAACTTGCCATCCTTGTTTCTTCTTACTTCCCTTGTCGCTTCGAAAAAGAGTTGGTCGAAGTTCTACAATTTTTCCATCGACATTATTGATTGTTTTCTTTGATGCTTCTATGTTCCTAAATTTTGTTTTCAATTTTTTCAATAGTTCATCAAAGCGAAGAACATCTTCAAAATTCTCAAGGACTATGGGAAGTTGTTTGATAAGTCCGAAATTGAATAGAACAAACGCGAGTTCTTTCTTATACTTTTCTGCAAAGTGGGATTGGGTAAAACTTATTTCCGGTTGTCGCGTACTTTTTGTTGATGTTTTGTAGTTTCCATATTCTATGAAAAGAGAATTTGTATAACGTTCTAATTCAAGTCGAACTGATTCATCAGACAAATCAGAAAACATTGAAGGCCTTCCGTCAAAAAGTAAAACAACTTGCTGCCAATTTTTTAAACTTGAATCATCTTTATCGTGTTGATTGACAATGCGTTCTTTCAAATTACTTGCTTGACCAACATACACTTTCTTTTTGTCGTGATGAAGTAAAAGATAAATTCCGGAGAACGTAAGTTTTCCAAAATGTTCTTCAATTACATCTTTGATTATTTCTCTTGGAATGTCGAGCAAGCGAAGTTGTGAATCCGTTCTTGCACGAATTAAACCGCGCTCGTCTGCTGGAAATGATTGGTATGCAAAAGGAAGTGTAGTATTACTCATATTATTTCTTTCTCAATGTAATTATTGTTTCTCTCAACTTATATGTCCGCACTTGACCAGAACGACGGTTTCTTGCTAATTGAATTTGTTCGATTTCCATTCCAAGTTTTGTTCCCATTCGAGCAAGAAGCAAATCAGTCGGTAAATACACATCGGTAATTAAACTATCACCGACAACAAGAATAAATCTTCCGCCGCTTTCAATTGTTGGAATTACTTTCTGAAAAACTTTATACATATCATCGAAATATTTATGCACAATGAAAGGCATATCTAATCGTCGATATTTGCCACGCTCGCCAATGTTTTCTTCAATCTTATATACAATTAATTCCAACCAATCATCTTGATATTTATTTTTCTCTTTGGCAAATTGTCGTGTTAATCCCTTTGAAACATTATCGCACACAACCATTTCATCCTTAATCGCTTTTGCTTCCGAATGATTTTTTATGAAATCAAGCCAAGCCATTTCGATTTTGTAATTGATAACGTAATCCAATCCATTCATATACGGCGGCGAAGTAATTGCTAATGCGAATTTTTGACTATGTTCAAACTCCATAGAGTTAGCAAGGACTGTTTCACAAGTTGTTTCAATTTGTTTTGGATAATTGATTCGAATCAAATCTAAATCGTGTGCAATCTGTGTAATTTTTGCTTGAAATAATTTTTGTGGCGTATCTTCACTTACAACCTTTTTAGAATCATAGCCAAGGCATGGACTTCGTTTCAAATTACTGCATTCAACAAGAATAGATGAAAATGCTAATTTCAATAAATCGATGTACGAAACAGTTTCATTTGTATGATGACCGTTTAATAACGAAGCAATTGTTTCCAAATGTTTTATTCCACCGCGAATACGTTCCAACTCTCGTAAAACTTTTGCATTGAAATGGTCGGTTGATTCTAAAAATTCCGGTGCTTGCTCGTATTTATTATCAACAAGCACATTCGCAATTTCTAAAAGTTTCACTCCCGATAAATTCCAACAATTTCCTTTTACTTGTCCGGTGAAATGCAACAACGGATTCAATTCTGTACCGACGGAAGGAATTCCATTAAACTTTGATTGAATCATCACCGTTCCAGATCCGGCGAATGGGTCAAGAATCCAATGTTTGCCGGAAGTAAGATTATATTCTTGTTTGTGAATATCTATTTGACGCTGAACAAAAGAAGCAGAGAAACCTTGAATGTAAGGCGTCCAACGATGAACAATTTCTTTTTCGTTTGGTGTGAATTGAATTGATTGACGATGTTCTTCAATTTGTATTCCAAGTTCTTTGAGAAAAGGTTGTGAATCAGAATCGCTTGAACGAGTAAGAACATTTTTCTGATTCATTTGGTCAATGATTGCTCCAACTGATTTTGTATGGGGCAAATAGAAAACATTCAAAGTCGGTTCTTTAACTTTGAGAACTGATTTTTTTGTTGAATAGATTTTTTTCGTTTGCGTCTTCGCGGCTTTGCGTGACATTTTATTTTTCTAATTGTTGTTGAATAAATTTTGCGAATGTAGATAGAACTTCATCCAACTTCGCAACATCTTTTCCTCCCGCCGTTGCAAGGTGAGGTTTGCCCCCGCCACCACCGCCAAGTTGTTTTGCAAGTTCGCCGACAATTTTTCCCGCTTGTAATTTTTTCTCTTTTATCACGTCATCAGTAACAACGCAAACGAGAGAAACTTTTTCATCAATCACAGAAGCGAGAACGCCAACGCCGGATTTTCCGATGGGTCCTTTGGACATTTTTTCACGAAGCATATCACCAAGATTTTTCATTTCTTCACTATCACTTGCGGTAACTTTTTCTGCAACAATCGAAATGCCGTTTTGCTGATGCGCATTTTTTACAAACGTATCGAGCATTGTTCCGGCAGAAAGCAAACGATATTTGCTCAACTCTTTTTCGAGTTTCTTTTTTTCTTCAATGAGTTGAGAAATTTTTTCTGCAATCAGTTTTTCATCAACGTTGAGTAAATCTTTCGAGCGTTCGAGAATGTTCATTCGTTCGCGAAGAAAATCGTCAGCAGTTGTTCCGGTGATTGCTTCGATTCTTCGCACACCGCTGGAAATACTTGTTTCGCTCAGCAGTTTGAAAAAGCCGATTTCCCCGGTTGCTTTCACGTGCGTTCCTCCGCAAAACTCCAAACTGAAATCGCCGAACTGCACAACGTTCACTTTGTCGCCGTATTTATCGCCGAAGAACATCATCGCGCCCATTTTTTTGGCATCATCAAACGGAATGTTGCGATGATGTTGAAGCGAAATGTTCTCACGAATTTTTTCATTCACAATTATTTCGATGTCGCGTAATTCGTTCTCGGAAAGTTTGTTGTAATGATTGAAATCGAATCGCAAACGATTCGGGTCAACGAGCGAACCGGATTGATGCGCATGTGTTCCTATTGTTTTTCGTAATGCAGAATGAAACAAATGCGTTGCAGTGTGATTGCGCATAATCGAATAACGTCTGGGAATGTCGACAGATATACGAGACACATACTTAACTCTTGTATCAGATTCAGTTGGGTTTATATCTATAATGTGTACAGTCCTATCATCTTTTTTCTTAATATCAATTACACTGTAAGTTTTAAGGTTATCATTACTATCTGCAATGACAACCCAACCCGTATCACTTATTTGTCCTCCTGATTCACAATAAAATGGAGTTTCTTCGAGTATAATTCCAGTAGCAAATCGTTTTTCTTCTTGGGTACTAATTTCATATATCAACCTACCAAAATCCATTGTTGGATATTCAATTTCTAATTTATCGTAAGTGAAATCGTGTTTGTTAAATTTTTCACTTTTAACTCTTTCCATTGCTTGTTCAACATCTTCGTTATCATCAACCCAAAAAGAAACAGCAGGTCCTCCCATCCATTTGGATTTATTTTTTTCTTGTGAACGTTCTCTCTGTTCCTCCATCAATTCCATAAACGTCGCAATATCAACTTTCAAACCGCGCTCTTCGCACATTAACTCGGTTAAGTCAAGCGGAAAACCAAATGTGTCATAGAGTTTAAACGCTTCTTCGCCGGGAAATTCTTTCGATTGTTTTAAATCGGTGACGACGTGTTCAAAAATTTCCAATCCTCTATCAAGCGTTGCATTGAAACTTTCTTCTTCGCTTTTGATAACGCGTTCAACGTGTTTTTGTTTTTCTATAATTTCTGGAAACACGCTTCCCATTTGCTGCACAACCGTTTCCACAACTTTGAAAATAAACGGTTCGTGCAAATCCAATTTTCTTCCGAAACGTGAAGCGCGACGCAAAATTCTTCGCAACACATATCCGCGTCCTTCATTCGATGGAATCGCACCGTCAGCGATTGCGAATGTTAACGTGCGAACGTGGTCAGCGATGACGCGCATTGCAACATCAGTTTGAGATTTGGGGTTCGAGATTTGAGTATCGAGAGTGAAGAAATATTCTTGTTTACTTACGTCTGCAATTCGTTGAATAATCGGCGTGAAAACATCAGTATCGTAATTCGATTTCTTGTTCTGAAGAACCGCGCAAATGCGTTCAAATCCCATTCCCGTATCAACATGTTTTGCAGGAAGCAGTGAAAGTTTTCCATCAACGCCGCGATTGTTTTGAATGAAAACGAGATTCCAGACTTCAATACATTCAGAAGTTCCTTCATTGACTGCGGCTGGACCGTTGATGATTTCACGGTTATCGAAATGAATTTCTGTACACGGACCGCACGGACCGGTTTCTCCCATTTCCCAAAAATTCTCTTTCTCGCCGAAACGAAGAATGTGCGAATGTTCAATATCGGTTACGGTTTTCCAAAGTTCGATTGCTTCGTCATCAGTTTTATACACCGTTGCCCACAAACGTTCTTTCGGAAGTTTCCAAACTTCGGTTAGTAATTCCCACGCCCAACTTATCGCTTCTTTTTTGTAATAATCTCCGAACGACCAATTGCCGAGCATTTCAAAAAATGTGTGATGATATGTATCGCGCCCAACTTCTTCCAAGTCGTTGTGTTTGCCGCTGACACGAATACATTTTTGCGTATCGGCGCAACGAGTGTAATCGCGTTTTCCCGTTCCCAGAAAAACATCTTTGAATTGATTCATTCCCGCATTGGTAAAAAGCAACGTCGGGTCATCGTGCGGAATAACGCTTGCGCTCGAAACAATTTTGTGTTGCTTCGAAATAAAAAAGTCAAAAAAACTTTGTCGGATTTGTTGTGAAGTCATTAAATGATTTTAGATTTTACATTTTATATTTTAGATTGAAAAGCAGTGAGTATTGATTTTGTAGATTTTGTTTTCTTTTTTTATGGACTATCAAATTAATTTCTCAACTACAAACATACTCATCTACTTTACTACTTTTCACACTTCAATCTGCGTCATCAACGCAATTTCTTCTAGAACGTGGCTCACTTCCAAACAGCGAATCATTTCTCCGGAATAGACAACTGATTTTCCGTTGAAGTGAACTTCCCACGTTAACGCCTCCGCTTTGTGAATATCGCAGCCAATTGCTTTGATGATTTGTCCGATGACTTCTTCAAATGAATGTACTTCGTCGTTGAAGAGAATTACCTTTGCCGGTTCTTTGGTGAGAACATCGGTATCGTTTTCTTCAATGAGTTCAGTTTCGGGATATGTGAGTACGTCGGACATTTTGAGTGAATAAAAATTTTGCGACGAAAAAATACGAAAAAGAACAAGGGCTATCAAAGAGTTGCGCTTTTCCGTTGTAATCCTTTTGCGTACTTTTTGCCCTAAAATTTTAAATACAATCACTATGGGTCTGTTTACCAAATCAAATTCTCTTTCCGAAGAACAAATATTAACTGCGTTGCGTGTTGTGCGCGACCCCGATTTGCATCGCGATATCGTTTCGCTCGGATTTGTAAAAGATATTGAAATTAAAAATTCCGACATTAATTTTAAGGTTGAACTTACTACTCCTGCGTGTCCCGTTCGTGACGAACTGAAAGCGCAATCGGAGCAGGCAATTCGTGCGGCAATTCCCTCGGTGGGGAATATCACTATCGAAATGACGTCGAATGTGCGCAGCAGCGGAATGAAACAACCGACCGAAATTCTGCCGTTTGTAAAAAATACTATTGCCGTTGCAAGCGGAAAAGGGGGCGTTGGAAAATCAACTGTTGCTGTTAATCTCGCAGTCGCTTTGGCACAGGAAGGAGCGCGCGTTGGTTTGCTCGATGCGGATATTTACGGACCGAGCATTCCGTTGATGATGGGAATTACCGGACGACCTTCATTACAAAATCAAAAACTCATTCCGCTCGAAAATTACGGAGTGAAAGTAATGTCTATCGGATTTCTTGTTGACCCGATGCAAGCAGTGGTGTGGCGGGGACCAATGGCAAGCGGCGCGTTAAAACAATTTATGACGGATGTTCTTTGGGGCGAACTCGATTATCTCATTTTCGATTTGCCGCCGGGAACCGGGGATATTCAGTTGACGCTCGCACAAACGTTACCTTTAACGGGCGCGGTCATTGTTACTACGCCGCAGGAAATTTCTCTTGCCGACGTTCGGAAGGGATTTATGATGTTCCAAAAAGTCAACGTACCGACGCTCGGTATTGTTGAAAATATGAGTTACTATATTTGTTCGCACTGCGGGGAACGCGAACATATTTTTGATTACGGCGGCGGAAGAAAAGCCAGCGAAGAACTCGGCGTTCCATTCCTTGGAGAAATTCCGCTGTACACGGGAACACGCATTGCCGGAGATGAAGGCACGCCCATCGTGATGAAAGAAAAAAATTCTGAACAAACAAAAGCGTTTCTTTCGGTTGCAAGGAATATGGCGGCGCAAATCAGCATTCGGAATATGCAAAAACAGGATACACCAGCGATGGAAATTGAGCTGGGAATGAATTAGGGGAAAAAGAATTTCACCTTCGAACTTAATTCATTTATGAATGACACTGTTTCCCGCATCGAAAACGCGCTCGCCATTTCCCGTCCGTATTTACAGGCAGATAATGGTGATATTGAGTTTGTCCGCTTTCGTGCGGATGTCGGAGTTCTCGAAGTGCGATTACTCGGCACGTGTGTTATCTGTCCGATGTCGAAAATGACATTGCGCGCAGGTGTTGAACGTATCGTGATGCACGAAGCCCCCGAAGTAAAACGCATCGAGCAGGTGCATTAACCATCTTCCCGCAGGAGAACCTTTCTATTGAGAAACAATATTACGAAGAATAAAAAATTGTTGTCAAGTTTTAACAAGTGATTTATTCGCCCACGGTGGAAAATTTTTCTCAAGATTTTCGCGATTTTTTTTCTCCTAACTCTTCGAAAAGAAGTATATTTCTCACCAAAATACGTTCGACAAAACAATTATGAAAGCAATCGAATTTGAAACACAAATTGAAAAAGGAATAATCAAAGTTCCTAAACGATATCCTGAATTTGAAAATAATAAAGCGAGAGTAATCGTTCTTGCAGAAGAACCTACTATCATACACGAAAAACATTCTCAAATTTCAGAAAAAGATTTTTTTGAAGTTTGTGGAATCTGGGAGGGAAAAAACGTTACGAAAGAATCGTTGCGAGCGGAAGCGTGGAGAGTTTCCTGATGGTACTCTGCGATACCAATATTGTTATCGAACTTTTCAAGAATAATGAACAGGTGAAACAGAAATGCAGAATGATTGGTTTTGAAAACTTAGCAATCAGCGCAATAACTGCAGGGGAATTTTATTTTGGCGCTTTGAACAAAGATGAAATGGCAAGAATAAAAAAATCTTCTTCAATTCTATACGATGCTGGATGTGAATAAAGAAATTACATCGTCGTTTTTGGAATTGATGGAAAAATATAGTTTAAGTCATAAACCAAAAATAGACGATATGCTTATTGCAGCAACTTCACTTTGTTATGGTATAGAACTTTTCACGTTGAACGTCAACGATTTTAAGTTTATTCCGAAGATAAAACTTATTTCCTTGTCGTAGTTTATTCTTCCAGCCCCGCCATCCTCTTAACTTTCCATTACCGAGTCATTGATATATGCGGAGCAAACGACGTCTCCCATAACATTGATAACGGTTCTTCCCATATCAAGCAGTCTATCCACGCCGAGAATAATTGCAATGCCATCGGGAGGAACACCGACTTGCGCCATCACAATCATCAGCAACGGTAACGAACCTCCGGGAACCCCCGCAACACCAATCGAAGAAATAACACAGAGCATAACGACAAGAATTTGCTGACTGATGGAAAGGTCAACTCCAAACACCTGAGCGATGAAGAGGACAACTGCCCCTTCAAACAACGCTGTTCCATTCATATTCATTGTTGCGCCGAGCGGAAGAACGAAGGATGCAACTTTCGGTCTGATTCCAAGTACCGTTTCGGAAATCCGAATAGATGTTGGTAATGTTCCATTACTGGATGAAAGCGAGAATGCCGTTACCATTATCGGCGAGGCTTTGGTGAGAAATTCTATCGGATTGCGCTTCGTGAGAATCTTCAGTAATATTGGATAGAAAAGAAATAAAACGATTGCGTAGCCGAGCAGAATGAGAAAAACATATATACCGAGTTTCTGCAACAGATCAAGCCCGAACCGCGCGGTAACGGAAAAGATTAAACAAAAAACTGCGATGGGTGCAAGTTTCATTGCAAAACCGACGATGGTAATCATTGCTTCTGAAAGGGAATCCAACCATTTTATCATTGCTTCACGTTTTTCATCAGCAATTTTTGTCAACGCTGCGCCGAGGAGTAATGAAAAAACGATTAATGGAATCATTTCCATATTCACTATTGCTTTCGTGATGTTGCGCGGGATGAACATATCGAGGATTTGATTGACGATACCTAAAACTCCTGTAGCAACAGCGGTTCCGGTTTTCGATTGTATTTCACTCGCTTGTGTTGCGTATGATTTCATCAGGATTTCCCGCGCTGCCGGGTCAAATCCGTCTCCAGGTCTCACGACTTCAAGTAGTGTAATTCCAACGGTTGCGGCAAATGCTGAGGTGATGAGAAAAAAAAGCAACGTTCGCCCGCCAATTTTTCCAAGTTTGGAAATATCGCCAAGTCCCGCAACACCGGAAGCAAGTGAAGCAAACACCAACGGAACAACGACAATAAAAAGCAGCCGAAGAAAAATTTGACCCACCGGATGCGCAATGGTATCAATGAGCGTATTTAATACTGCCTGCGCACCGACATTTCCCGATACCGAAATATTAACAATTATTCCAGCAAGAGCGCCTAATCCAAGCGCGAACATTATCATTGTATGTGAGGAGATGTTTTTTATTGATGTTGCCATAAATATTTTTTCGTTGTAAAATTCGCGTAGAAACTACAAATAATTTATTAGTGCGTCAAGTATTTTGGGAAGAAAACTTCGGATTGTTTGTTTCCGTTTGAATGAAAGGCAGAGACCTCAGTCAAGTCTTTCGCTGTGGGTGAGAGAATGGGGGATTTTTCAGAAAAACGAAGGAAGTAGTGCAATCGTTATTTTTTCACCAGAACAATTTTTGAGCCGGAATCATTATTGCAAATGGTAAAGCATTACATAAATAATTACTCCCGTTGCGGAAACATAAAGCCATACCGGATACGTCCACCGTGCGATTTTTTTATGAGAAGCGAATTTTTCCAGTAAACCAAAACGCAGTGTAATTATTGAAAGAATGGGAACACCCGTTGCGAGAATGGTGTGGGAGAGAAGAATGGAAAAATAGATGGTGCGGGAAAACCCTTCGCCCGCAAACTTTGTAGAACCATGGAAATAGTGAAATGTAAGATACGAGATGAAAAAAAGAACCGATGTAGTAAACGCCGCGAGCATATACTTTTTATGAGCTGAGCGATTTCCTGATTTTATTTGCCTGCGACCGATGATGAGAAGCGTGGCGCATGTTGCGTTCAGGAGTGCGTTCAGTGTTGGAAGAAAATCGAGCATACTATTCTTTCAGCAAACTCCGTACGGTAAGATATAACTCCTTCATTTTTTCCTCGTCATCGGAATCGAAGTAATTCGTAATTTCCGTTTTTCGGTTGAGAAGCACAAATTTAGAACTATGCACAATGTATTCTTCGGGCGTTCCTCCTTCTTCATAAAATGCGAGTTTGAAATCTTCGCGGCACAAACGAACAATTTCCTCTTTCGCCCCTGTGAGAAACAGCCATCGTGTTGAATCGGGGTATTGATGATTTGGTCCTACGCCATATCCTTCAGCAAATCGTCTCAGCACCTCCACCGAATCTTGTTCCGGGTCAACAGAGAGGGAGAGGAAACGGACATTGTTTTCATATTTGAACATTTGGTATAACTCAAGCAATTTCGTCGTCATTATGGGACAGGAACCGGCGCAGTTGGTAAAAATAAAATTCGCAATAACGATGTCTCCTTCCAATGATTTTTTGGAAACAGTATTACCGTATTGGTCAAGCAGCGAAAAATCATTCACCGGCATTCGTAGGGACTTTGTCGTTACCGAGTTGTTTTTTTCCGAAAGTGATTTCCACGACCAGAGAGCGATGACGCCGATGATAACGACAACGAGAATTCCCCATAATGCGCGTTCATAGATAGTCAGTTGTTTCATTGTTTTCTCGCAGATTGTACACAAAGAAAAGTCATTGTGATGGTGAAGAGAAGAGTGATGCCGAAAGAGAATGTGAAGTCGAGAAAGTTTTCTTTCCGCACGGAATTATTCCAGTATAAAATATGCCGGAAAACGTCGAGGGCGTATGCGAGCGGATTGAGTTTCATTATCCACGCAAGCCACACCGACGCGCCGGTCGTGGGAAAGAGCGCTCCCGAAAGAATCCACAACGGAACAAAAACGAGATTCATTATGGCGTGAAACCCCTGAGTTGAATCGAGCCGCCACGCAAAATAAAAACCCAATCCCGCAAGACCGAAGGAAACAAGAAAGAGCGCACATATCGCCGCGAGCGTGGTGCCGATAGTGAGGGAAATTTCTGCAAGCGGCGTAAAAAGAAGAAACAGACTTCCCTGCAGGGTTGCGAGTGTTGCGATGCCGAATAATTTTCCCAGCACAATGCTTGCGCGTGATGCGGGCGAAACTAACACCGATTGTAAAAATCCTTCCCGCCGGTCTTCAATAATCGAGATAGACGCAAATATGGCGGTGAAAAGAATGACAAGGAGAATTGTTCCCGGAAAAAAATATTCGAGATACCCCTCGGTTGCTTTTGCGCCGGGAATTTTAAACGATGTGCCGAATCCGGAACCGATGAGTAACCAGAATAATAATGGTGAGCCGATGACGCCGATAATTCTGCTTTTCTGCCGGTAGAAACGGACAAGTTCGCGTTGCCAGAGTGTATAAATGGGAAGAACGAAATTTTTCAAATGGGAATGAACAGTTAGGAAGTGAAAAATAAAAAGTTAGAAGTAAGAAGTTAGAAGTTAGAATACTAATAGAGAGTTTATAATAAAGCCAAATCGTAATTCGTAAATCTGAAATCTAAAATCCGAAATCTCAAATCATTTTTTCATTATTAAACCTTCGTCCGGTTTTGTGAATAAACACATCTTCTAACGATGGCTTAGAAAGTGTAATGGAAGTAATCTCGTCCGAGAAAGCGGCTACGAGAGTGGGAATAAACTCGTGCCCGTTTTCACATTCTATTCTCACCAAAGAGTCTATGGTTGTTGCGGACATTCCGAAACGCTCGGTAATTTTCGCAGCAAGATGCCCGTTGTTTTGTGTACCAATTTTTATTACGTCGCCGCCGATTTCCTGTTTAAGGTTAGAAGGGGAATCGCAAGCAACAAGCGTTCCTTCATCAAGGATGGCGATACGAGTGCATTTTTCCGCTTCTTCCAATAAGTGGGTGGTCAGTAAAATCGTGATGTGTTCATCGGTGCGAAGTTCGTTCAGCAGTTTCCACAGAAGAATACGAGCGCCCGGGTCAAGTCCGGTGCTGGGTTCGTCAAGCAAAAGAAGTTTCGGTTTGTGCAGCAGTGATTTTGCTATTTCCACTCTGCGTTGCAATCCTCCGGAGAGAGTTTCCACGAAATCATTTTTTCGTTCCGCAATTTCAAATCGTTCGAGGAGTTCTGTGATTCTTTTTTCGAGTATCGTTCCTGCAAATCCATATAAATGTCCGTGATGACGAAGGTTTTCAGTAACAGTGAGTTTTTTATCGAGACTTGGCGATTGAAATACGACGCCGAGTAATTTACGAATAGCGTCAGCGTTCGCGCGTCTCGGATTTCCAAATACGCTTATCTCCCCCTTGACGAGCGGGAGGTGTGTGGAGAGAATATTGAAGGTGGTGCTTTTGCCGCCGCCGTTGGGACCGAGCAATCCGAAGATTTCATTCTCGAAAACGGTAAAGGAAATTCCGCGTAAAGCGATACGTTCGCTGTACGAATGTTCCAGTCGTTCAACTTTTACTGCGGGGGTGTTCATAAATTGGGCGTGAATATACCAAGAACACGCGGGTGAAAAAAGGTTTGAAGCCGTCGAATTGTATCCGACTGCAAAAAGAGAGAAAAAACTATCTTACCACCACAAACTTTTTCGTCTCCGTAAATTTACCCGCAGTGAGGCGATAGTAATAAATGCCGCTCGGAACGTTGCCCGCATCGAAATTCACTTCGTGTTTCCCTGCATCCATTAATCTGCTGTGAATCAACGTTGCTACCTCTTTTCCAAGAATATCATACACTTTGAGCGTAACATTGCTAACCGCCAACAGCGAAAAGCCAATAGCAGTTTTGGGATTAAACGGATTGGGATAATTTTGGGAAAGAGAAAATTGCAACGGATTATCCTCAAAAGCAGGTACACTCACAACATTATCGGATGGAATATAACCGTATTGAAATGTGTTGTGGCGGTCGTGCTCTGTTTGAGCCCAAGGAGATGTATGGAGTGAAAAAATAGAATGTGGTAAACTGTAAATATTCAGAATCGATTGTCTCAAAGGATGGCCAGCGTTTGTGACTAAAATGAGTTCACTGTAACCGTTATGATCTAAATCCCTTATTATTGGCTGAATCAAACCAGTATTTCCATATACTTTTAAGGGCGACCACCACAACGAATCCCCAGAATAAGTGAAAAAAAATAATTTTCCAGTATCGCTGACACTCTGGATGTGCCCCAAGATGATTTCAGGAACAGCATCATTATCAATATCTGAAAGTATTGGTATAGGATATGTTGCGGTGTTGAGTATTGGCCACCCCGGTTGTAGCTGACCAACATAGTTGAACAGAAATGCAACTCCCATATAATCTACTACGGCTAATTCCATAAATGAATCGGACAAAAAATTTCCGACGGAAACGCCTCGAATTGATCTCCAATCGCTATACAAAGGAATATTCCAACGGCGCAATAAGACTCCATTTGAAGCGTATATTGATATTCTACCATCAAATTCTATTCCACTTGAATCTTCACGACGCCGACTTTGAGGGGCAATAATCTCAAATTTGCCATCGTTATCTACATCTGCAACAGTAGTATAACTGTTTGAATAATAGTTTGAATCAAGTAATGCTGGCCAACCAGGGGCAGTGTCTCCGTTTGCATTAAAAACGTAAAGTTTGCTATGGGAAATCCCTGGTGGAGTATTCGCAGTAGTGCCACCAACAATAATTTGCGGCAAGCCATTTTTTTCTATGTCACAGATAGATGGATTTCCGGCACTTTTGAACGGTAAAGTAATAGGCCATCCTGAGAGTAAGGAGCCATCCCATTTATGGATCATTATAGCGTTATAGGTAGTGGTAATTATTTCTAATTTTGAATCATTGTCAATATCATAAAGAAGTATTGTGTTGGTATAATCAGGAAAGGTATTTTGAGTTAATGTTTGCGGGAAACCGTTAACCAGGCTTCCATCGCCATGCCAAGCATATAATTTATAGTGTGAGCGTGCAACAATTTCTAAAGTACCATTATGATCTAAATCCCCTATCCCGATTGCCAATGCTTCATCGTCCAGTGTCACAGGCCACCCTTCAAGGTCAGAACCATCCATTTGTATGATAAAGAGTTTATATGGTGGCGTGAACCCTTTAATGACGATTTCTTCTATTCCGTCGTTGTTAATATCTGCTACTTGAGGCGTAATTGGTTGAGGGATATAAACACTGCTTTCGTCAATAATTTTAGGAAAGCCAGAAAGTAGTACTGGTTGGCATAAAAGTACTTGCATTTTCAAAACCCAGCAAACTAAAATAGCAAAGGCAATTTTTTTTGGCAGGAAGAAGTTCTTCAGCCCTAGATAATAATAAAACTTGTTTTGGGTTTTCATCATAAAAATTAGGTAGAATTCTTTTTTAAAATCATTGGACAGCCCATTGTTGATGCAATGAGCCATCCATTTATTGTTATTTATTCAGGACTATTTTCATAGTACGTACAATGAAGGTCTTGTCGTATTGCGCATGGCAATTCGCCACATGAGTAATTCACAGTCGCAATTGCTCCGTACCAGTTACCTTGTTGTGGATCTGGAGGCGGTACGATTTTTGCGACAACGGTATAAATTCCCTCTGGAATATTATCAGGTAAACGATAATCGCCAGTTTCTTCATTAGTATATAAATCCCACCTCTGATCCTTGTCATTTACAGCATATACAGGAATACCTAGTAAAGGATCGCCGGTTGCTTCATCTTTAACGATACCGTAGATAGATGGTCTGTCTTCCATAATTAAATGAGGTCTATTGCTCGCTCCTGTCATTACAAAGAAAATGCAGGAGAGTAGTGTAATGGTTCCTAAGGAACCAAGAATAAATTTTCTCATGGGATTTCTCCTAAAAATTGTAAATAAAATTGTTCCACGCAAAGCGCGGGTTAATTGAAAATAAAAAAGGGAACTGCATACTCCGCAGTCGGGAGTTAAGAAAACACTCGCACAGTTACGGCGGGCGCAGTAACTGCTCGGTGCAAAGAATGGGATAAAGCGAAAAGGGTAAAAGAGAAGCGTTTATACCCTTGGGGGGGGGTACAAAAAAATCGGCAGTGTGAGGCAGGTAAATTATAACCTCACACACAAGAAGAGTAAGAAAAGATGCGCTCAAATACAATTGTTCCACAACCAAAGTGTATCGTTACCACTTGCAACAAATCATTACGCTCATTATTTGTAACTACCCGTTGCAAAAAACCGGGAGTGATATAAGGAAAAGTTTTGTGTTCTCCAAGAGAGAGAAAAAAAACTACCTCACCACCACAAATTTTTTCGTCTCTGTAAATTTACCCGCAGTGAGGCGATAGTAGTAAATGCCGCTCGGAACATCGCTTCCATCGAAAGTCACTTCGTGTTTTCCCGCATCCATTAATTCGTTGTGAATCAACGTTACTACTTCCTTTCCAAGAATATCATACACTTTGAGCGTAACATTGCTAACAGCCAACAGCGAAAAGCCAATAGCAGTTTTTGGATTAAACGGATTAGGATAGTTTTGCGAGAGAGAAAACTGAAGCGGATTATCCTCAAAAGCGGGTACACTCACAACATTATCGGATGGAATGTAGCCGTATTGAAATGTGTTTTGCCGGTCGTGCTCAAGTTGGGGCCAGGGAGAACCTTTTTTTGTGAAATGTGCACCGGGGAAAGTATAGACGCTTAAAGCCATTTTTTCATTACCTCCTATTGAGTCTGGGGGAATGATAGTTAACAAAACCATTTCTATAGAACCATCTTTATTTAAATCGTTGAACAGCGGTTTTGTTAAAGATGTATTACCATAAGTAGAGAGTGGTGACCAGCGTAATTGTTCACCGTTCGGATAAAAAGCAAATATTAATCCTGAATCAGGGTAGCTTGTGGAATGATTGACAAAAATTTCAGGAACAGTATCATTATCTATATCAACAAGAATTGGAGTTCCGTAAAATGCAGTAATGCCGGGGTAGGGCCAACCGGGTAAAACTCTGCCAAAACTATCAAAAACGTACGTTTCGGAACTATAAATGGTTGCACACAATTCAAGGTTACTGTCTGCATTAACATTTCCCACAGAGATTTCCCCAAAGTCTCGAACATTCCTTGTAGAGGGACTGTTCCATTGCCTTTTACGAAGCCCGGAAACACTATAGATTGAAATTCTTCCTTCAAAGGTAACAATATTCGTGTCCGAAGCTAATCGTATAGAGGGAAAAATTATTTCTAGTGAGTCATCATTATCAATATTCACAATTGTAGCAGATTGACCGCTAATAAAGTTTGAATCAAGTAAAATGGGCCAATGTGGTTTTAATTGTCCGTCCGCAGTAAATACATACACGTAACTAATAGATGAATCCGGAATAGGAATAGGGGTATAGTCGCTAACAACTATTTCCGGAAATCCATCATTATCAAGGTCGCCAACAGTAGGGTTGCTTGCATACCGTTGGCTCAGTGTTTTGGGCCACCCGGCATGTATTGTTCCGTTATAATTATGAACCTGAATTGTGTTGTAGGTAACGGTGATAATTTCTAATGTGTGATTTCTGTCGAGGTCATAAAGAAGAATTGTTTTGTCGGGATCTCTATTCGTAGAAGTCGTGAGAGTTACTGGAAAACCGGTTACTACTGTTCCGTTACTTTTCCACGCATAAAGGTATTGCTTCGTTCGCGCCACAACTTCCAGATGCCCATCATTATCAATATCTCCACAGCCAATTGCATATGCTAAGGAATTAATGTTTACGGGCCACCCTGGAAGATTTGAAGCATCAAATTGAATTGCAAATATCTTATGAGGGCTTGAAGAGTTTGTTGTGATAACTTCTTCCAATCCATTTCCATCTATATCTGCAATCACAGGTTGGATTGGAGCAGCGGAACGATGTTCTATGAAAAGAGGAAAACCTCTTACTAACTGTGGAGTTTGAGAGTGAACCACGATAGACCAACAAAACATCAGAGTGATTACTTTGAACAAAAGCATTACTTTCATAAAATATCCGGATATAAATACCGGTTCAGCGAGAATTACCTCGCTGAACCGTTCTTTGAAATAAAGTGAGTTATTACCTACAATGGACTATTCTCCATGCACTCCACTTCTATATCTGCTCGTATAGCGCAAGGAGGATTTCCGCAATAGTATTCCACATCGGAAGCAAGTCCACCATACCACTGTGGTTCATCACAGCTATTATTGGGGTCAGGACCATGCGCGATAACAGTGTATGTTCCTTGTGGGAGATCGCTTTCGAAGGAGTACCAACCTAATGTATTTGTTTCAGTATAGTGCCATCGTTGGCCGTCGTAAGTTTTAACAGGAAAATTTTTTAGAATTTCATTAGTGTTTTTATCAGTAACAAGACCTCCTAAAGAGTATATCGGGTCTTCAGTAAGTTTGACTTTCGCAACACTTTGTTGCGATACGAATAAAAATGTCGCTGTTGAAATTACAACAGCAAGCGTAATAAAAAGGAAGTATTTCATTGGATTCTCCAATAATTTTGTGTAAAATGTTTCCACGCAAAGCGTGGGTTAATTGAAAATAAAATTGTAACTGCATACTCCGCAGTCGGGAGTTAAGAAAACACTCGCACAGTTACGGCGGGCGCAGTAACTGCTCGGTGCA
>Ga0207952_1000134_pt1 | contig 75925 bp, 77 predicted proteins | sample SubbioR12Aug_8Ca_FD_184831 | JGI IMG/M metagenome (GOLD analysis project Ga0207952, IMG submission 184831) | Serpentinite rock and fluid subsurface biosphere microbial communities from McLaughlin Reserve, California, USA - CR12Aug_8Ca (SPAdes) | ecosystem: Environmental > Terrestrial > Deep...
CCCGCCGCGCCGGCGCAGCGGGCGACGGCTTGATGCTGTCGCGCACCCAGCCGCGGCCGCCCAAGGCCCCGCAAATGTCGCTCGCCGATATCCAGAACCCGATGCTCGACGCCTATTTCGAGGCCCTGCCGAAGGGGCGCGAACCGCGGATCCTGGCGTCGCGTACCGTGTTCGTCGCCGATGACCGCAAGGAGGCCATGCGGCTGGCCGAAATCGGACTCTCGCGGCTCCGCCATCGCCTGGCAGCCACGGGCAATCTCTCCTCGGGCAACCTGGTCGGCGACCTGATCGCCGCCATGGACGTCCACATTGGCACGCCGGACGAAGTGATCGCCTCGCTGCAGGCGGATGCCACGTTGCGGCGCGCCACCGATCTCACCATGCAAGTCCACTCGATCGATCCGCCGCACCCCTATATCCTGCGGTCGATCGAACTGTTCGCCGACAAGGTGGCGCCGGCACTGGGCTGGGTGCCGGAAGTCAAAGCGGGAGCAAGGCAAGTCGCATGAATGATGTGATCGACACCCTGGTCGGCATCTCGCCGGGCTCGAAGCTGGACGCGATCCGCGCCCAGCGCTCGGAGGCGCGCAAGCACGCCCAGGCAAGCTACGCGTCCCTGTTCGACCCCCGGGATTGGGGCGGCGTCACGGCCGAGGAACGTTTCGCGGTCGCAAGTTTCGTGGCCGGCCTGCATGGCGAGCCGCAAACGGATGCCTTTTATTCATCGAAACTCGCGGCAGGTCTGCGCGCGGCCATCGCCGCGGAAGCCGCAGTAGCGAAAACGAAGGGCCCGTACGGCAGCTATCCGAAGGGGCCGCTCAGTGCCGAGAACACGGCTGGGCCGACCTATCGGGTCGGCGAGGGAAGTCGCGGCACCCTCGGCCGTCGCCTCGCGGCGGCATTCGAGCACACGCACATGCTGGTGTTCCATCCGCGCGATGCGGCGGCGCCGGCGCTGCAGGCGCTGCTCGACGCCGGATGGTCGACCACCGACATCGTGACGCTGTCGCAGCTCGTCGCCTTCCTGTCCTACCAGATCCGGGTCGTTGCGGGACTGCGCGTCCTGAGCGGGAGCCAGAAATGACCGACAAGACCCTGACGCCCCCGCCGCACACCGAACCGGTCGTCTTCACCCGCGACATGCTCGACTGGCTGCCCTGGATCGAGCCGATGGCCGAGCAGGACATGACCGAGCGGCACCTCGCCAGCCTGGTCGACGCCTCGCGCGTGAAATCACCTTACTTCAGACTGCTGGCGCGCGATCCCGACGTACTCGAAGCCCGTACCCGGACCGACAAGGACATCTTCTACAATCCCAAGGCCGGCCTGCCGCGGGCCGAGCGCGAACTGGCCGCTGCCGCGACCTCGCGGTTGAACGGCTGCATCTATTGCGCCTCGGTCCATGCGCGCTTCGCCGCCACCTATTCCAAGCGCGTCGACGATGTCCAGCGTCTGCTCGATGAAGGTGTCGGCGCCAAGCTCGACGCGCGCTGGGAGGCCATCGTGGCGGCCTCCGTAGCGCTGACGGCGCTGCCGATCGCCTTCGGGCCGCAGCATATCGAGCGTCTGCGCGCCGTCGGACTCGACGATGCGGCGATCGCCGATCTGATCGGCGCTGCCTCGTTCTTCAACTGGGCCAACCGGCTGATGCTGTCCCTGGGTGAGCCCGCCACCCAGGGCTGAGGCGCTCCCTACCAGTCCTCGTAGAGGCCGTAGGCTTCCGGATCGGTGGCCCAGTCAGCGTCCAGCATGTTGTCGAAGCTCGATGGGTTGTATGGATCATCGGAGTCGTTGGCCCGGACCGCGGTGGTGATCATCCTCGCCGTGGCCGCCTTGATGTAGGCGTTGTAGGCGGTCTGGTTGCCGATATAGAGGCATCCGCATTTGGCATTGTCGGGATAAACCCACACGTCCTTGCCCTTGTAAGTCTTCCTCGTGAGCTGTTGTGACGGCAATTTACTGAAGGCCGTCACCTGCCCCTGGGTCTTTAGCTTAATTGTCTTGAACCCGGCGGACGACAGCATCTCCTCTTTGCTCACCGTCGGTGGGGGCGGAGGCATGCAGGCCGCCACGGTGAGGCACGTTCCTAGAACGGCTAGAATCGACCAGAACAGCTTCATCAGATCCCCCTTGGCCTAGGCAGCGGCCTTCAGCCCCATCTTGGCATCTTCCTTGATCATGTCCGAACCCTTTTCGGCGATCATGATGGTGGGGGCGTTGGTGTTGCCTGACGTCACGGTCGGCATGATCGAGGCGTCGATCACACGCAGGCCGGCGATACCGTGGACCCGCAGCCGGTCGTCGACCACGGCCATCGGATCGTGGCCCATCTTGCAGGTGCCGATGACGTGGTAGGTCGTCTGGCCGTTGCGGCGGGCGAAGTCGAGCCATTCGTCGTAGCTCTGCACCTTGTCCCCGGGATTGTTCTCGAAGGCGATGTACCTGGCGATCTTGGGGTCCTGCACGATCTTGCGGGCGATCTGCATGCCCGCCACCGTGGCATCGCGATCGGTTTGCGCCGACAGGAAGTTCGGCCGGATCGCGGGCTCGGCGCCCGGTACGCCGGACTTGATGTGGATCGAACCGCGGGAATCGGGCCGGCACTGGCCGATCACCACCGTCATGCCGGGATCCTTTTCCAGCATACGCTTCTGCGCCGAATCGTAGCTGGCGTGCGCCATGTGGAACTGCATGTCGGGCGACTCGAGGCCGGGCCGCGTGCGCACGAAGCCGTAGACGACGCCGGCGGTGAGGCTGAGCGCCCCCTTCCCGGTCGCGTAATATTTGAGAACTTCCTTCACCAGGCTGAGGCCGCGCGTCTGCTCGTTCAGCGTCGCCATGTCCTTGACGCGCCAGTTCATGCGCGGCGCGAAGTGGTCGCCGTAATTCTCGCCGACGCCCTTCAGCTCGTGCCTGACCTCGATGCCGTGCTTGCGCAGCAGCTCGGGCTGGCCGATGCCGGAATGCTCGAGCACACCCGGCGACTGGACCGAGCCGCACGACACGATGACCTCGCGGTTGACCCGCGCTTCGCGCTTCTGGCCGTGCACCGAGTAGGCGACGCCGACACAGCGTTTGCCTTCGAGGATCACGTTGGCCACCAGAGCGTCGGTCTCGATCCTGAGATTGGGCCGGCTCCGCGCCGGATCGAGGAAGGCGCGCGCCGTCGACCAGCGCTTGCCGTTCTTCATCGTCACCTGGTAGTAGCCGAAGCCTTCCTGGTTGCCGTTGTTGTAATCCTTGTTCTTCGGGAAGCCGCTCGCCTCGGCGGCATCGATGAAGGCATCGCAAAGCGCGTGCGTCTCCCTCATCTCGGCAACGTTCAACAGGCCACCCTTGCCGCGACTATCGTCGCCGTCACGCTCGAAATGCTCCGACTTCTTGAAGTAGGGCAGCACCTGCTCGTAGGACCAGCCGCGATTGCCGAGCTGGCCCCAAGTGTCGTAGTCGAGCGGCTGGCCGCGCACGTAGAGCATGCCGTTGATCGAGCTCGAGCCGCCGAGCGTGCGACCGCGCGGACAGGGAATGCGGCGTCCGGCCATGCCCTCCTCCGCTTCCATCTCGAAGTTCCAGTTGAACTTCTGGTGGTTCAAGAGCTTGGTGAAGCCGGCCGGGATGTCGATCCACATCGACTTGTCGCGCGGGCCCGCTTCGAGCAGCAGGACCTTGACGGTCGGATCGTCGCTCAACCGGTTGGCCAGCACGCAACCCGCCGAGCCACCGCCTACGATGATGTAATCCCAATCCGCCATGACGCTTCGGCCTCCCTTTTCAGGGAGGCAGTTTAGCGCAGATGGCAGGAAACGTGATGTCCCGGTGCGATTTCGCGCAGCGGTGGCGATTCGATCCGGCAGCGGGCCACGGCGTAGGGACAGCGGGTGTGGAAGTGGCAGCCGGGCGGTGGCTTCACCGGGCTCGGCACGTCGCCCTGCAGGACCAGTTTCTTCCGCTTGATGGCCGGGTCGGGCACCGGCACCGCCGACAGCAGGGCCTCGGTGTAGGGATGCTGGGCGCGGGTGAAGATCGAGCGCGTGTCGGCATATTCGACGATGCGGCCGAGATACATCACCGCGATCTGGTGGCTGATGTGCTCGACCACCGCGAGATTGTGCGAGATGAACAGGTATGAAAGCTGCCGCTCGCGCTGCAGGTCCTTCAGGAGGTTGATCACCTGGGCCTGGATCGAGACGTCCAGCGCCGACACCGGCTCGTCGCCCACGATCAGCTTGGGGCCCAGCGCCAGCGCGCGGGCGATGCCGATGCGCTGGCGCTGGCCGCCGGAGAACTGGTGCGGATAGTTGCTCATCTGCGCCGGCCGGAGGCCAACCCGCGCAAACAGGGCAGCGACCTGCTCCGCCCGCTCCCGCCTCGACGACACGCCATGGACCAGCAGCGGCTCGCCCACGATATCGCCCGCGTACATGCGCGGATTGAGCGAGGAGAACGGATCCTGGAAGATGATCTGCATCTGCCGCCGGTAGGGCCGCAGCTCGGACTTGGAGAGGCCGGTGATCTCGGTGCCGCCGACCTCGATCGAGCCCGAGGTCGGCTCAGTCAGGCGAAGCACGGTGCGGCCGGCCGTGGTCTTGCCGCAGCCGCTCTCGCCGACCAGTCCCAGCGTCTCGCCGACACCGATGGTGAAGCTGATGCCATCGACGGCGTAGACCTGGCCGACGGTACGGCGCAGCAGACCCTTCTTCACCGGGAAATGCTTCTTGAGGTCCCTGACCTCGAGAACGGGGACGTTGGACTCAGCCATTGCTGTGCCAGCAGGCCGCCCAGTGGCCGGTCCGTTTCTGTTCATAGGCCGGCCGCTCACGCCGGCAGAGATCGTCGGCCTTGTCGCAGCGCGGCGCGAAGGCGCAGCCCAGCGGCAGGTCGAACAGCGGTGGCACGATGCCGGAGATTTCCTGCAGGCGCTCGGTCCGGCGCTCGATTTCGCCGCGCATCAGGTCGAGCCGCGGGATCGAGGCCAGCAGGCCCGCCGTGTAGGGATGCAGCGGCCGGGCGAACAGCTCACCGACCTCGGCTTCCTCGACCTTGCGGCCGGCATACATGACGATCACCCGCTTGGCAGTCTCGGCAATCACGCCGAGATCGTGGGTGATCAGGATCACCGCCGCGCTGAACTCGCGCTGCAGCTCGACGATCAGCTCAAGGATCTGCGCCTGGATGGTGACATCGAGCGCCGTCGTCGGCTCGTCGGCGATCAGCAGCTTGGGATTGCAGGCCAGTGCCATGGCGATCATGGCGCGCTGGCGCATGCCGCCCGAAAGCTGATGCGGATACTCCTTGGAGCGTTGCGCCGGTTCGGGAATACGCACCAGGTCGAGCATCTCGATCGAGCGATTCAGCGCCGCCCTGCGATCGAGGTTCCGGTGCAGGATCAGCGCCTCGGCGATCTGCTTGCCGATCGTCATCACCGGGTTGAGCGACGTCATCGGCTCCTGGAAGATCATCGAGATCTCGTTGCCGCGCACGCTGCGCATCTCTTCTTCACTGATCGTGAGGAGATCGCGCCCGGCCAGCCTCACCGACCCCGACACGATACGACCCGGCGGATCGGGGATCAGGCGCATCAGCGACAGCGCGGTCATGCTCTTGCCGCAACCCGATTCGCCCACGATCCCCAGGGTCTCGCCCGAGGCGACGTGGAAATCGACGCCATCGACGGCTTTCACGATGCCCTGCCGCGTGTAGAACCAGGTACCGAGGCCTTCGACCTCGAGGAGAGCGCTCATTTCAGCCGGCTCATGTACGCTCACTCATGTACGCTCACGGGGGTCGAGAATGTCACGCAGCGCATCGCCCAGCAGGTTGGTGCCGAACACCGTAAGGCTGATGGCGATGCCGGGAAAGATCACCAGCCACGGCGCGGTGCGCACGTACTCCGCGGCCGACTCCGACAGCATGCGGCCCCACGACGGATAGGGCTCGGGAATGCCCAGACCGAGGAAGGACAGCGAGGCTTCCGTCAGGATGGCCGAACCGAGCTGCGCCGTGCCGAGGACGATAAGCGGCGCCAGCGTGTTGGGCAGGACATGGCGCACGGCGATGCGTACTTCGCCCATGCCGACGGCGCGCGCCGCCTCGACGAAGGGCTGTTCGCGCAACGACAGCGTGCTGGAGCGCACGACACGAGCCACCGTCGGCACCAGCGGAATGGCAATGGCGATGATGGTGTTCCGGAGCGACGGCCCAAGCGAGGCGGCCATCACCAGCGCCATTACCAGGAGCGGCAGCGACTGCATGACGTCCATCACGCGCTGGGTGGCGAGGTCGAACCAGCCGCCGAGATAGCCCGACATCAGACCGATCGTGACGCCGAGGGTACCGCCCAACAGGGTGGCGCCGAGGCCGACGGTGAGCGAGATGCGCGCGCCGAAGACGATACGGCTGAACATGTCGCGGCCCATGAAGTCGGCGCCGAGGAAGTAGGCCATGCCGGGCTTGGCGAGCGAAGCGCGCGCATTGGTCGACGTCGGATCGTAGGGCGCGATGAAATTGGCAAAGACAGCCGTCAAGACGAAGATCAGCACGATCAGAGCGCCGATGGCCCCCAGCGGATAGCGGCGCGTGAAGAAGAGGATGCGGCTCCACCAGCCGGTGACGTTGGCGCCGGCCCGGGAAAGTGCGGCTTCATGGTTGATGATGGCCATCGTCGCCTCAGTCCGCGTACTTGATGCGGGGGTCGAGGACCATGTAGGCCATGTCGACCAGGAAGTTGACCACGATCACCACGAAGGCAATCAGCATCACCAGATTCTGCACGATCGGATAGTCGCGCCACAGGATCGCCTCGACGAGGAAGCGCGCAACACCGGGGATGTTGAACACCGTCTCGGTGACGATCAGGCCGCCGATCAGGAACGCCGCCTCGATGCCGATGATGGTGACCACCGGCAGCAGCGCGTTGCGCAGCGCATGGTCGTAGTTCACCGAGGTCTGCGAGGCTCCCTTGGACCGGGCGGTGCGGATGTAATCCTGGCGCATCACCTCGAGCATGGACGACCGAGTGAGCCGCATGATCAGCGCCGAACTTCGGAAGCCCACTGCGGCGGCCGGAATGCTGAGCAGCAGGAGTTCGTCGATCATACTTCGCGGTTCGTTGGTGTAGATCGGGATCATCCCGAACCACTGGACCGACGCCATCAGAATCAGCAGTCCGAGCCAGAAGGAGGGTAGCGACAGGCCGCTGAGACTGAGCACGCGCAGGAAATAATCGAAACCGGTGTTCTGGCGCACCGCGCTGATGACGCCGAGCGGCACGCCCAGGATCACCGAGAAGAACAGCGCCAGGCCCGCGAGTTTGGCGCTGATCGGGATGCGCGGGGCGATCTCCTCGATCGCCGGCCGTTCCGACACATAGGCAAAGCCGAGATCGCCCTGCACCAGCCCGCCGATCCAATGGATGTACTGTTCGAAGATCGGACGGTCGATGCCGAGTTCGCGGGCGATCTTCGCCTTCTCCTTGGGGTCCGCGATCCCGGCGGCATCGACCAGAATGTCGGAGACGTCACCCGGAACGAGGCGCAGCATGACGAAGATCAGCACCGACATCCCGAACAACGTCAGGACCATCAGAAGGAAGCGCCGGGTGAGGTAGGCTCCCATCGCGGCGTGCCTACTTGTCGAGCCAGATGTCTTCGAAACGCCAGCCGTTGTAGATGCTGTTGTTCTGCAGCAGGACTCCCTTAAGCTGCGGCGTCCAGCAGGTGTTGGCGACGTTCTGGTTGATGACCGGACGGGCGCCGTCTTCGATGAGCCTCTTCTCGACTTCCCAGACGAGCTTCTGGCGCTTGCCGCGATCCGTTTCCGCCGACTGCTGATCGATCAGCTTGTCGACTTCGGGATTCTTGTAGCCCGTATAGTTGCGGTCCGATGTCGAGTAGAAATTCTCGTAGAAGTTGGTGTCGGCATCGTCGACACCCAGGCCGGTCAGGTTCAGCCCGATCGAGTACTTCTTGCTCTGGACCTTCGTGTACCAGACCGTCGTATCGATCGGCTCGAGCTCACCCTCGATGTAGATCTGCTTGAGCTGGTCGATCAGGATGACCGCGGGGTCGCGATAGATCGCGATGTTTCGCGTCGATACCTTGATCTGGAGCGGCTTGTCCTTGGTGTAGCCAAGCTTCGTCATGATCGCCCGGGCTTCGGCAAGGTTCTTGTTCCGGTCGGGCGAAAAGCCCAGCATGGATTCCAGCATCTCCTTGGGCATGCCCCACACACCCTCCGGCGGCGACAGCATTGACGCACCGGCCAGTGCGTGACCTTGAAACAGAATCTCGTTGAATGCCTTCCGATCGAGCGACAAGGCGAGAGCGCGCCGCAGTTCGGGATTGTCGAAGGGCGGCGCATCGCGATTGACGAGCAGGTTGGTGTTGACGTTGCTCGGCCGTGCTTCACAGACGGCGTCGGCCTTCTGCGCCTTGACGTCCGCCAGCATCGGAAAGGTGATGTCGGAATCGAACGTCATGTCGAACTCGCCGGCGATGAACCCCAACATGCGCGTGCTGCGGTTGGGCACGATCTTCCAGTCGATGGCGTCGAGGTAGGGACGGCCCTTCTTCCAGTAGTCGGGATTGCGAACGAGCTTGATCGCCTCGTTGCGTTTGAAGTCAACGACCTTGAAGGGGCCGGTGCCGATCGGCTTTGAACGCATGTCGCGGCCGTTGGCGTGGCAGGCATAGACCGGCGAGTAGCCCGCCGCCAGCATCGACAGGAACGAGGGTTGAGGCCGGCCAAGCGTGAAGGTGACCTCGGTGTCGGAGCCGACAGTCACTTCCTTCAGGTTGTTGTACCAAATCTTGCGCGGGTTCTTGCGGATTAGGTCGGACTTCTCATCGGCCCTACCGGTCAGCGCATCCCAGGTGCACTTCACGTCCTTGGCGGAGAACGGCTTGCCGTCGTGCCACTTCACGCCCGAACGCAGCTTGAAAGTGAGCTTGGTCTTGTCGGGGTTCCACGACCAGCTTTCGGCGAGATCGGGAACGATCTTGTCCGAACTGTTGGTCTTCTCCTTGGGATCGAACACCACGAGGTTGTTGAACACCGCCATGAACGGCTGGACGACAGAGATCGTCGCCTCCTCGTGGATCGAGGCGCTGGGCGGATTGTCACGATGGGAAATGCGAAGTGTTCCACCCTGCTTCTGGGCGAAAACCGGCGACGAGGCGGCGACGAACGCAGCCAAGGTGCCGGCAATGAATGCCAAGTGAGTACGCATAGAAAGTCCTCCCAGACTCACGCGATAGCGGGCGTGTTGTTGTTCCCCGTTGCCGCAAAGCTAGCACATCGTGTGAACCGGCCAAGGGCTATTGCGCCGATCTAGCCTGGAGGACCCTTGAGTTCGATCTGATTGCCCTCCGGATCGTCGAAATAGACCGACGGCCCGTTGCCTTCGGCACCGTAGCGTTCGACAGTTTCGCCGACCGATATGCCGAACGGGGCGAGCTGCCTGACGATGGCGTCACGATCGAACGGAGCCACCCGTAAGCAAAGGTGGTCCATGTTGGGAGCGCCCTCGGCACGTTCGCCGGCGACCAGATCGAGCATCGAAGCGCCGGCCCGCATCTGTACGAGGCTGATCCTCTCCAGCCGGCGCTCGATGTTGAACCCCAGCGCCTGCTCGTAGAATCGCACCATGACCGCAAGATCGCGCACCCGGAGCACGACATGGTCGATTCGTTCGACATGGAAAGTCATGGCTACTAGCTTACCCCATCCAGAAAGGCGAAAGCCACGGGAGGAAACATGGCCATCGCAGTCAACGCCGCCAAGGCGCGGCTGAAGAAAAACCAGCTGGCGGTCGGCATCGGCGTCCGGCTGGTCCGCAACGTCGACATCATCAAGGTGATGAAGGCGGCGGGCTTCGACTGGCTGTTCCTCGACCTCGAGCACGGGTCGATGTCGATCCAGACGGCCTGCGAGATTTGCGTGGCGGCCCAGGATTCCGGCATCGCGCCGATCGTGCGCGTGCCCTACGGCGAACTCGCCATGGCTACCCGCGTCCTCGACGGTGGCGCCCTGGGCATCGTGATCCCCCATGTCGACACCGCCGAGGAGGCCAAGGAAATCGCCGACCGCCTACGCTATCCGCCAAACGGCCATCGTTCGGTCGGCGGCGGCCAGGCACAATTCGACTACGCAGCCATGCCGCTCGGCGAGATGACCAAGCGAAGCGACGCCAACACGCTGATCACCGTGATGATCGAGACGCCCAAGGCGGTGAAGAACGCCGAGGCGATCGCGGCGGTCCCGGGCATCGACTGCCTGCTGGTCGGCGCCAGCGACCTGTCGATGGAATTGGGCATCCCCGGCCAGACCGGACACGAGAAGGTCCAGGCCGCGGTCGACAAGGTGATCGCGGCTTGCAAGAAGCGCGGCAAATGGCCGGGCATGGGCGGCGCCTACAGCGAGGAGCTGCTGGAGCTCTACATCGGCAAGGGCATGAAGCTGCTGCTGGCCGGCAACGACCTGCCCATGCTGACCAACGCCGCCCGCTCCCATCAGGCCAAGGTGCGGGCGTTCCAGAAGACGCGGATGAAGTAGTTTTAGCGCTTCCCTTCGATCTCGATCTCGATCAGGTGCGGCTTGCCGGTCTTGAAGGCCGCCGCGACAGCGGCCTTGATGTCGTCGGCCTTGGCGACGTAGGTGCCGGCCACGCCCATGCCCTTGGCCATGTCGACGAAGCCCATGGTCGGGCCGCCGAGATCCATGTGCATGTAGGGTTTGTTCGACTTCACGTCGAAGCGCGCGCGATAGGCGTCGATATTGTGCTTCAGCACGCGGTATTCGCGGTTGGCCAGGATCACGAACACGATTGCAAGGTCATGATGCGCCGCGGTCCATAGCGCCTGGATAGAATACATCGACGAGCCGTCGCCCGAGAGACAGAGCACCGGGCGCTTGGGCTGGGCCACCGCCACGCCAATGGCGCCCGCCAGCCCCTGCCCGATGCCGCCGCCACGGCCGCTGAAATAGTCACCCGCACCGGCGAACGTAAAAGTCTTGAAGAGGTCGAGGTTGGCCGTGATCGTCTCGTCGGCCACGATCGCGTCCCCAGGCGTGCCGGCGCGGATCTCGGCCATGGCGCGCGCCATCGAGGTCGGCGTGCGTGCCCAGGCCTTCTCGACACGGGCCTTCTGGGCCGCGGCATCGGACTCCTTCAGCGCCTGGAGTGCGGCATTGCGCTTGGCGGCCGCGGTGTCGAAGTCCTCGCTGGCAACCGTTGCCAAGGCGACGTCGAGGGCCGCGAGGCCCGCGCTGACGTTGGCGATCACACCGGCATCCAGCGCAAAGTTGTAAGCCAGGCGAGAGGGCGCGGCCTCGATCTGCAGCACCTTGGTGCCCGCCGCGAACGGTGAGCCCGGCGCGTACCAGACTTCCTCGAAGAACGGTCCGCCCACCATCAGCACGAGATCGTTGGCGGCGAACTGCTTGGCAACGCCGGGCGCATCGAAGGCAAGCGTGCCGCGCGCGGAAGCATGGTCGGTCGGAAAGGAATTCCGGCCGCGCAGGCCTTCGAACCACACCGCGGCGCCGAGCTTCTCGGCAAGTTTCACGAGCGTGCCCACGGCACCGGCGCGCGCGACATCGTCACCGGCAACGATGGCCGGACTGTTGGAAGCGAGCAGCAACCGGGTCATGGCGGCGATGCCGGCCGGATCGGGCCGGGTCGCCGTGAACGAGTGGCCGGGCTTGCCGGCGGGGATGCTGGTCTCCTGCTCCATGACGTTGATCGGCAGCGCCACGAACACCGGCCCGGCCGGCGCCTCGTTGGCGATCTTGAAGGCGCGCTGCAGGATCGGGCCCAGCTCGTCGGCCGTCTCGACTTGCACGCTCCATTTGGTGACGGGCGCTGCGATGGCCGCGAGATCGTGGCCCAGCACGGGATCGCGCAGCCGGAGCCGCGTGTCCTGCTGTCCCGCCGTCACGACCATCGGTGAGTTGTTTTTCAGCGCGCCGTAGATCATGCCGACAGCGTTGCCGAGGCCGGGCGCCACATGGAGGTTCACGAACGCCGTCTTGCCGCTCGCCTGGGCATAGAAGTTTGCGGCACCCGTGGCGACGCCCTCGTGCAGATGCACGATGTACCGGATCTGCGGATAGTCGAGCAGCGAGTCGAGCAGCGGGCTCTCGGTGGTGCCGGGATTGCCGAAGATGCGATCGACGCCGTGATCGAGCAGCGTCTCGAAGAACACCTGACGACCGCGCATGGCATTTTCTCCTTGGCATACCCCTGCTATTGAACAGGTAGAAAGTGAGAAGCACGGCATGGTCGGTGTTGTCGAGGATGATGAGGGCTTGGCCGCGCTGCGGAAGATCGCGCGCCACGATCTCGCCCGGCTGAACTACCCGCCGGCCAACTGGGTGCCCGAGCGCGTCGGACCGGACGGCAAGCGGGTGCTCGACGTTCTGGTCGTGGGCGCCGGCATGTGCGGCCAGACAGTCGGTTACGGCCTGCTGCGCGAAGGCATCGGCAATATCCGTGTCACCGAGCGCGAGACGCACGGCCGCGAAGGCCCGTGGAACACCACGGCGCGCATGCCGATCCTCCGTTCGCCCAAGCACCTGACCGGCCCCGATCTCGGCGTCCCCTCCCTCACCTTCCGCGCCTGGTACGAGGCCCAGCATGGGGCAGGCGGCTGGGAGAAGCTCTACAAGATCGCAAGGCTCGATTGGCTGCGTTACCTCCTGTGGGTGCGCGAGGTCGTGGGCCTAAAAGTCGAGAACGGCGTTGACCTGCTCAAGCTCGAACCCGCCGGCGATCTGCTGCGGGCCACGCTCTCGACCGGTGAAGTCCTTCATGCGCGCAAGGTCGTGATGGCCAACGGCCGCGACGGTTCGGGTGGTTTCCGCTGGCCGTCCTTCCCCTCGTTCGATCCCGCCGACGCCGCGCGGAAAGGCCGGGTGTTTCATACGCTGGAGGACATCGACTTCACCAAGCTCGCCGGCAAGCGCATCGGCATTCTGGGCGTGCTGGCGACCGCCATCGACAATGCCTGCACCGCCCTTGAAGCCGGCGCGCGCGAGGCCATCTGCTACGCCCGCCGGCCCCACCTGCCGCAGGTCAACAAGTCCAAGGGTGTGTCGTTCCCCGGCTTCCAACGCGGCCAGGGCATGCTCGACGACGATTGGCGCTGGAAGATTTACACCTACATGCTGGCTGCCGGTTCGCCGCCGCCGCATGAGTCCGTATTGCGTGGCCAGAAGCTGAAAGGCTTCTCCTTCCGCTTCGCCGAACCCTGGACCGACATGGTCGTCGACAAGGACGGCGTCACGGTAACGACGACCAAGGGCATGGAGCGCTTCGACGTCGTGCTGCTCGGTACAGGCTTCGACATCGACATGTCCCGGGTAAAAGAACTCGCCGCGTTCACGACCAATATCAAGCTATGGGCTGACGTGCGCACGTCGGAAGAGGCAAAGGCCGACGCCGAGGCCGCCCGCTACCCCTACCTCGGGCCGGGCTTCGAGCTCGAGGAGAAGGTGCCCGGAAAAACGCCCCGCCTGAACGATATCCATCTCTTCAACTGGGGCAGCATCCTGAGCCAGGGCGCCCTTGCCGGCGACATCCCGGGCCTTTCCTTTGGCGTCAACCGGCTGGTCCCCGCGATCTCGCACGCGCTCTTCAGGGCGGACATCGAACGGCACGTGCAGAACATGCATGCCGTGGAAGATCCCGAACTCGCCCCCACCGACTACTTCGTGCCGCGCGACAAGCGTGCCGGCACCCTCTAGGGAGAACGCGATGCAGGCCGACTACGTTGTCGTGGGGGCAGGCTCCGCCGGTTGCGTCGCGGCTGCGCGCCTTTCCGAGAGCGGCGCCTCGGTGGTGCTGCTCGAAGCCGGCCCCTCCGACTGGCATCCCATGATCCACATTCCGGCCGGCATGCGCTCGCTGATCCGCAACCCGCTGGTCAACTGGAATTTTACCACCGAGCCCGAGAAGGGCACCGGCGAGCGCCGTATGGAATGGCCACGCGGCCGCACTTTGGGCGGCTCGAGTTCGATCAACGGCATGCTCTATGTGCGCGGCGCGCCGGCCGACTTCGACGGCTGGGCGCAGATGGGCGCCCGCGGCTGGAGCTACGACGACGTGCTGCCCTACTTCATGAAATCCGAGGACTATATTCAGGGCGGCGATCCCGCCGTGCGCGGCCAGGGCGGGCCGCTGAAAGTCGAGGACTACCGCACCATCCTGCCGCTCACCCACCGCTTCGTCGAAGCGGCCCAGCAGGCCGGCTTCCCCTTCAATCCCGACCTCAACGGCAAGACGCGCCACGGTGTCGGCTATTCACAGATGACGCGGCGCGGCCGCTTCCGCGGCTCCACCGCCCAGACTTTTTTGCGCGAGGCCAAGGGTCGGCCCAACCTCAAGGTCGAGACCAACGCCCAGGCCGGCAAGCTCCTGTTCGAGGGCAAGCGCTGCGTCGGCGCCACCTTCCAGCGGGGTGGCCAGCTCCACGAGGTCCGCGCCAACCGCGAGGTGATCGTGAGCGGCGGCACCATCAACTCACCGCATATCCTGCAGATCTCCGGCATCGGCCCCGCCGCACACCTGCAGTCGCTTGGCATCCCCGTCACGCACGATCTGCCGGGCGTCGGCGCCAACCTGATCGACCACTACGTCATCCGCGTCGTCCATCGCGTGCACGGTGCCGAGACGGTGAACGAGATCGCGCGTTTCCCGCGTGTGCTGCCGGAGATCCTGCGCTTCTTCTTCACCGGCAAGGGCGCGCTCACCTTCGGCGTCACCACCTCGCAGGTCTTCTGCGACAGCCGCGAGGGCCTGGCCTCGCCCGACCTGCAGCTCCTGTTCACGCCGGGAAGCACCCATCCGCTGAAGTTCGGCCAGCTCGACGAGAAGCCCGGCATGAGCTGCGTCGTCTGCGTGGTGAAACCCGACAGCCGCGGCACCATCATGGCGGCCTCGGCCGACCCCTTCGCCCGGCCGGCGATCAAGCCCAACTACCTGAGCGCCCACACCGACGAGCTCGCCCTGCTGGGCGGCGTCCGCCACGTCCGCCGCATCTTTGCGGCGGCGGCGCTGGCCCAGCACAGCTCGGGCGAGATCCAGCCCGGCCCCGACCTCACGAGCGACGCCGACCTGCTGGCCTATGCCCGCCGCGCCGGCAACACGCTCTACCACCCCGTCGGCACCTGCCGCATGGGCGAGGACCCGCGCGCCGTGGTCGATTCCCGCCTGCGCGTGCGCGGCATAGAAGGCCTCAGGGTCATGGACGCCTCGGTGATGCCCACCCTCACCACCGGCAACACCAACGCCCCCACCATCATGATCGCCGAGAAGGGCGCGGCGATGATCGCTGAGGATCAGGCGGCCTGAGGCCGCGTGGACCATTTCGCGGCACACCTCGTTGTGCCACGCGGTGTGCCTCAGCCTGTGCCACGAACCGCAGCCAAGCCCTTGATCGGCCAGCGCAATCGCCCCCTGATCGGCTGTGCCATCGCGCCCGGCCTCTTCGCGTTGTCAGTGTTCGCGCCCGGCGGCGCTTTTTGCTGCGTGGACGCCAAGAAAAACGCCCGGAACGGAGACCGTTCGGGCGTTGCCAGCAGTACCTGCACAGAGGCCCCGACTGTAGCTGAAAACTAGCACAGAATCTGCTCAATCTGCAAATCTATTTTCCAACTTCACGCCGTGAGTCCCTTGTTTGCCGTTGGCGCGTCGTCGCGGAACGGCTGGGTCAGCATGCGGTCGAGCCGCTGCTCGCGCGGCAGCCGGAACTGCTCGATACCGATCGTCATGGCCTCGTGCCCGGCCGCCGGCTGGGCGCGATAGGTACCGAACAGGCGATCCCACCACGGCATGTTGAAGCCGAAGTTGCTGTTGGTCTCCTGCCGCACGATCGAATGGTGGACGCGGTGCATGTCGGGCGTGACGACGAACCACCTCAGGACGCGATCGAGGCCCGCCGGCAGGCGGAGGTTGGCGTGATTGAACATCGAGGTCGCGTTGAGGAGGATTTCGAAGGCCAGCACCGCCTCGGCGGGAGCGCCCAGGGCCGCGATGGCGGCGAGTTTCAAGACCATCGACGCCGCGATCTCGATCGGATGAAAGCGGGCACCGGTGGTGACGTCGATGTCGAGATCGGCGTGATGCATGCGGTGCAGTCGCCACAGCACCGGGACGGCATGGAACAGCACATGCTGGAGGTAGATCGCGAGATCGAGGGCGAGGACCGCCAGAACGACGGCCACCCAGCGCGGCAGGTCGATGGCAGCCAGCAACCCCCAGCCGCGCTGCTCGGCCAGGAGCGCGAAGGCGACGGCCGTGGTCGGCAGCAGCAGGCGCACCAGCGCCGTGTTCAGGGCCACGATGCCGAGGTTGGCCGGCCAGCGCGCCCAGCGCGAGAGCCGCCGCGCGCGACGCGGCGCCACCGCCTCCCAGGCCGCGACCAGGACGAAGACGGCGAGGAAGACGGCGAAGCGGACGAGAGGCTCGTTCGACATCTCATGCCTCAGTCGGCGAGCGCCGTGGCGACGGCCCCGCGCCGCCGGTAGCCCAGCCACAGCAGCGCCAGCGCCGCCACTGCGAGCCACGGCAGCAGCAGGAGATTGAGCGTCTGCCAGCCGAACGCCTGCAGGAGCGCCGCGGCGCCCAGCGAACAGGCGAGGCCGACGACGAAGATGCTCATGTCGTTGGTCGCCTGGGCGCGGCCCTTTTCGGCCACCGTATAGGTCGTCGTCAGCAGGGTCGTGCCGCCGATGTAGAGGAAGTTCCAGCCGACACCCAGCATCACAAGCGCGCCGGCGAACGATTCGAACGCCGTGCCGGTCAACGTCATGAGGACGTGGCCGGCCAGCAGCGCGACGCCGGCCAGCATGACGCGCAGCACGCCCAGGCGCGCGATCAGCGAGCCGGTGAAAAAGGACGGCAGGAACATGCCCAGCACATGGAGCTGGATGATCGTCGCGGCGGCGCCGAGTCCGTGATCGTGGTGGAGCATAGCGATCGGCGTCGCCGTCATGGCGAGGATCATGATGCCGTAGCCGGTCGCCGCGCCGAACAGCGCCACGAGATAGGCCGGCTGGGAGACGATGGCGATCCACGGCCGGCCCGTGGCGACGACGGCCTCGGCCTTGGGCGCGGGAACGCGCAGGCCGAGCAGCAGGCCGGCCGCGACCAGGGAGACGATCGCAAGCAGGAAGAACGAACCGACATACTCGGCCGAGAACAGCGGCCCGCCGAGTCGGCCGAGCAGCGGGCCGGCCAGCGCCGCCACGATGCCACCGGCGAGCACGAGCGAGATCGCGCGGGCGCGGAAGGAATCGTTGGCCACTTCGCTGGCGGCGAAGCGATAGAACTGGGCGAACGCTTGGTAGGTGCCGACCAGGAAGGTGCCGAGAGCGAGCAGCGCCAGCGAACCCAGCCACAGGCCGGCCGCGGCCGCCATGCCGCCGGCAGCGCCCAGCAAGGCACCGGCGACGAAGCCGCGTCGACGCCCGACGCGCGCCATCCAGAGCGACGCCGGAAAGGTCGCGACCGCCGTGCCGAGGAACATTGCCGCGATGGGCGCGGTCGCAAGCTGCGGCGACGGCGCGATCAGGCCGCCGGCCAAGCCACCGACCGTCATCACCAGGACCGAAGTCGTCTGGAACAAGGCCTGCGCCGTCGCCAGCAGCAGGACTTGGCGGTGCATCGCGCCGAACAGAGAGCGGCCGGTCATGGGATCCCTTCTTTGTCGGTCGGAGACTTGACGGGATTCATTCAATCAGTCAAGTTATTGATTGAATGACCGGTCCCAAGATCGAAATCTTCGAGCAATTCGCCGAACTGGCCCGGGTCCTGGGCCAGGCAAACCGGCTGGAGTTGCTGGAACATGCGGCGCAGGGCGAACGCTCGGTCGAGCGTCTGGCCCAGCTCACTGGCCTCTCCCTGGCCAATGCCTCGCAGCACCTGCAGGTGCTGCGGCGGGCGGGCTTCGTGCGCTCGCGCCGCGATGGCAAGCGCATCCTCTACCGGCTGGGCGACGGGCCGGTGATCGAGCTGCTGGGCGCACTCAGGCGCTATGCCGAGCACAGCCGCGCCGAAGTGCGCGGCATCGTCTCGAGCTATTTCGAGCGGCTCGACTCGCTGGAGCCGGTGTCGCGCGAGGCGCTGCTGGAGCGACTGGACGACGGCAGCGTGGTATTGCTGGACGTCCGTCCGGAAGACGAGTTCGCGCTGGGTCACCTGCCGGGCGCGCTCAACATCCCCTTCGCCGATCTCGAGCGGCGTCTTGCCGACCTGCCGAAGGACACGCAGATCGTCGCCTACTGCCGGGGTCCCTACTGCGTGCTGTCATTCGAGGCCGTCGCCGCACTGCGCGCCAGGGGCTACGACATCAGGCGGCTGGAGGACGGCTTTCCCGAGTGGAAGGCGGCGGGCCTGCCGGTCGGCGCCACCCAGACCGCATAGCAGCCCGGCGGGACGCCACTTTCGACTATCTTTCTAGCCGAATTCGGAAACCGGCGAGATTCAGCCGGCGCTTCATGTCCTAGGTGGTGACCCAAGGAGGCATGATGCGCAAGCCACTGATGATTGCCAGACAAGGCGGGCGGCCAAGCGGATTCCTGGGCCAGATCGTGGCCCGGATCATGGCCAGGGAGACGGCCGCCGAGAACGACGTCGTGCTCGAACTCCTGACGCTCGAGCCGGACGACCGCGTCCTGGAGATAGGGTGCGGCCACGGCGAAACCCTGGCCAAGGCCGCAAGGTTGATCCCCCGTGGCTCTTTCTCCGGAATCGATTTTTCCCAAGTGATGCACCGGCACGCCATGCGTCGCCATCAAGGCCTGGTACGCGAGGGTCGCCTCCGATTCTTCCTGGGAAACAGCGAAAGGCTTCCGTTCGCCGACCAGTTCGACAAGGTCTATGCCGTGCACACGGTGTACTTCTGGGCGGAGCCGCTGGATCACCTGCGTGAAATCCGGCGAATCCTGAAACCCGGCGGCCTGTTCGTGCTGGGGTTCAGGCCCGCAGAAGACGAGCGCTTCGGAGCGACCTATCCGAGCGAGGTCTATCGCATCCGGCCCGAAGCCGAGGTTGTCGATCTCGTGCGTCGCGCCGGCTTCGACGAGATCGAGGTGGTCGCCCGAACGATCGGCCGCAAGCGCATGAGTTTCGTATCGGCAAAACCTGGCGTGCCCGCTACGGGAGTGCCCTAGATGCCGCGCGGACCATGGATCCTGGCGATTGGCTTGCTGTGGCTGTCCCTCAGCCCGTCTTCGGCGGGGCTGGCGCGCGAGTTCCTCTGGCAGACCAATGCCGGCGGAGACGACATCCACGTCATCGACGTCCAGACCGGCGAGAAGATCAAATCAATCGTCGTCGGACCCGAGCCGCATGGATTGGCCGCAACGGCAGACGGACGAACCGTCTTCGCGACCATTGAAGCAAGCGGCCAGCAGGCGGGCGAGCTTGTCTGGATCGACACGGCGACCCTCAAGATCACACGCCGCGCGCCCATCTGTCTGGAGCCCCATGCCCTTGCAGCCACGCCGGACGGCCAGTGGCTCTACATTCCCTGCCGTGACGGCCACTACTGGGTCGTCGACGGGCGGACAGGCCATGTGGCCAAGAAAATCAACACCGGTGGCCGTCCGCACAACACTTTGATATCGCGGGATGGCCGATGGGCCTTCCTCTCGCCCATGGGAGGAGCCAATCAGGGTTTCGTCATCGACGTCGACGCGAGCCATAGCATCGTCAAGCGGATCCCGTTCGCCGACTCGCTGCGCCCTTCGGCGATCTCGGCCGACGGGCGCTATCTGCTCCAGCAGACCGACGGCCTCAACGGCTTCCAGGTTGCCGACGTCGAGCGCGGGTCGACGACCGCGACGGTCAAACATGCGACGCCCCTCGGTGGCTTTTACCTGCCGTTCCTGACGCACCTCGGACGATTTGGGCCTGGCGGCTTCGCGCGCTGCCACGGGCTCGGCATCCGTCCCGATCAAACCGAGGTCTGGTCGGTTTGCGCCGACAGGGTCACGGTCCACGCCTTCGTCGCACCGGAATTTCCGGAGATTGCATCCATCGCTTTGCCGGCGAAAGGCTATTGGATCACCTTCAGCCCCGATGGCCGCCGCGCCTTCGTTGCCCTATCCGAAGCCAACCGGGTTGCGGTGGTGGACACTCAGAGCAAACACGTCGTCACCTTGATTGACGCCGGTCGTGGTCCGAAGCGCAACCTGGTGATACGGAGGCCGGAATAGGTTCACCGTCTGATCGACTTACCGCCCTTGGAAGCATAGGCTTTCGCATCCAGCGGAGAGAATGAATGCGATGAAGCTCTTCTATTCTCCTGGCACGAGTTCACTGCTGCCTCACATCGTGCTGAGCGAGTCCGGCCTTGCCTTTGAGGCGATCAGGGTCGACGAGCACACAAAGACTTTGGACAATGGCGACGACTACAGAACCATCAATCCATTGGGTTACGTCCCCGCGCTACAGCTCGACGACGGGACGATCCTGACGGAAGCAGTCTCGATCGTTCAATATATTGCCGACAAGGTTCCCGCGAAGAGACTCGCTCCGCCCAACGGCACGATTGAGCGAGCGAAGCTGCAATCCTGGCTGAACTTCCTCTCGGCCGAGGTGCACGTGGGTTGCTTCTGTCCGCTATTCCATACCGAGGTCCCGGACCCGGTGAAAGCCACCTTCCGCGAACGCCTCACAAGTCGCCTTGTCCACGTGGAGCACCATCTCGCCCGGGCCGAGCATCTGGTTGGCACCGATTTCTCGGTCGCCGATGCATACCTCTTCGTCGTGTCGAATTGGGCACGGCCGGCGAATGTGGATTTTTCCCCGTATCCCAACATTCTGCGCCTTCGCAGAAGCGTGGGCGCGCGACCCGCGGTCCAGGCGGCCATGAGGACCGAAGGCCTCATCTAGAAGGCCGGTCACCGGAGCGCCTCGGCGATCACGCTCGCTTTGCGCCAGACCTGCTTCTGGCAGATGAACAGCACGCAACCCTCGACCAGCAGTGCGTCGGCGCCGTTGCGGCGCACCGTGGCGCGATAGGTCTGGCCGTCCTCGGGATTGTAGATGCGTCCCGCCCAGCCGCCGCCCGGCGCCGGCGTCAGGCCGGACAGGATGGAAAGGCCGAGCAGCGGCCGTGTGCGCAAACCGGCGTCGGCGTTCTGTGCGTCGAGACGCGGCCGGCCCTTCTCGTCGACCGCGTCCCATAACCAGCGAACCGTGCCGCAGAGCGTCGAGGCCCCGGCGCAGGGCGCCAGATCGACGATCGCGGCAACGCCCGGCGTCGCCCAACGTCCCAGCACGCCGTCGTCGGCCATCGCCGCCAGGGGCGTCGCGAAAAGCAACGCCGCCGAAAGCACGATTGTCCTTCTCACGGCCGCTCTCTTCACGACCGTACCCCCGCTTCGGCTGGCGCCTCGAGGCGTACCTGCGGCGCGGCAACCGACTCGAACTTGCGGCGATAGTCCGGGTGCTCGGTGCCCATGAGCTTGTCCCACCAGCGGAAATAGAGACCGTAGTTGTAGCGGCCAGCCTCGTGATGGAGGTCGTGATGGGTCGTCGTATTGTTCCAGCCGAGCCAGCGGCCGGGGCCGAATACGGCCGGATGCACCTCGGCGCCGGCATGGCCCATGACGTTGCGCGTGATCTGCACCACCCCGAAGGCGAACAACGCGAGAGCGTGCATGGGCACGAGGGCAACGAACAGCGGCACGAATATGCCCTGCACGATCGCCTCCGGAACGGAGAAGGAATAAGCCGCCCACGGCGTCGGCGTGCGTGACAGGTGGTGCGTGCGATGGAACAGCGCGAACAGGCGCCGGTGATGCATCGCGCGATGCGTCCAATAGAACCAAGTGTCGTGGGCCACCAGCATGAAGGCCAGCGACAGCACGAGGTAGAGCGGTCCCGCCTGGTCGAAGCCGCCGTAGATCGTGATCCAGCCCTGCCGCACCGCCACGAAGATGGTGGTGCCCAGCAACGCGAAGATCAGCGCCGAGCGCAACGAGGCCAGGACCTCGCGGCGGATGTCGCGACCGGTGGCGTGGCGGGCCTGCAGCTTGCGCGCCGCCAGACCCGCCCGCCAGAACAGCGCCAGGATCGCCGCCATCAGCGCCGCCGCCACCAGGTAGCGCGCGGTGTCCATCATCCAGATGCCCGGCAGGGCGGAGACATAGGTTTGAAACAGGTCGTTCATCGGCTGCCCCTCCTTCGGGCGTCGATGCACCCTGGCGAAGCACTCCAGCGGGATCGCGCCGGCTTCGGAAAACGCCGGCTTGTGGCGGAAAACGGCTCGCCGAATCCGGATTCGGCGAGGGATCAGCCGTTTTTCCGGCTGCCGGCGCCCTTGCGGAACTCCGTCGGCGTCATGCCGGTGTCGGCCTTGAAGGCGCGGTTGAAGGGGCCGAGAGACTGGAAGCCCGAATCGAGGGCAATGGTGAGGATCGGCACCTCGACCTGGGTGGGGTCGGCCAGCGCCTGCTTGGTGTCGGCCAGCCGGTGGCGGTTGAGGTATTCGTTGAAGTTCCGGAATCCCAGGCCGCGGTTGATGGTGTGGCGCAACCGGCGTTCGGGCAGACCGAGCTTGGCCGCCAGGGCACCGATGGTGAGGCCTTCCTGGCGGTAGAGCCGCTCGACCGTCATCAATCGGTCGAGCGTGGCGAGCAATGCAGGATCGACAGGCTCCTCGCCGGACGGCGTGGCATCGGGCGGGGTCGGTACGACAACGGCGGGGCCGGTCAGCACCGACTCCACATCGGCTTGCAGGAGCAGCACCGCAATGATGGCGGCGATCGCCGCAAGGGCTCCGGCATTCAGGGCGTGCAAGGCGGGCGAGACTTGTTCGGTACCGAGCGCCAGCTCGACCGCCACGGTAACGACCGCGTGCAACAACGCCGCCACGAGGATGAACAGGCGGAGCCGTCGCCGTCCCTCGACCAGGTCGCCGCGCCAGTCGCTGACCGTCTGGACCAATGCGAGCAACATCAGCGCGACCGGCCCGACCTGGCGGGCGATCATGACGGGCCGTGAGACGGCGAATTCCGCGCCGAACAGACCCGCGACCGGGCAAAAGGCCAGAGCCAGCCAGAGCAGGGCATGCCACGGCGCCGGCCGGAAGGAATCATCGAACACGGCCCGCGTGAACAGCCAGAACACGGCGGCATTGCCGGCGCAGAGGGCCAGCACCGGCACGAACCAGAGCGAGCCGTGACCGGGATGGCCGGGCGCCGAGCAGACGGCATAGGCAGCGGTGCCCAGCGACAGCACGGCGCCGAACCATGCGGCGGGACGGCCACGGCCCTGGCGCAGGGTCGCCAACGCGATGACGAGGAACAGCGCGATGGCCGCGCCGCGCAGTGCCACGTCGACAAGAGTGAGGGAGCCGAGGCCATCCATGATCGGCGCAGACCCTACACGATTCAGCGACAGGCGGCGGAGTCGATGTTCAGCTCTCGAGAGCCAGCGCTACAATCCAGCCAGCAGGCGACGCCACGCGGCGATCTCGCGGGCGGGCCGGAACAGCGGTGCGCGTCGGGCCAGCGCCTGGCGCAGGTGCGCGACGAAGCGCGGCTCGTCCTCCAGCCGCTGCAACAGACGGGCGAGCGCCTTGGTGTCGCCGACGGGAAAGTAACCGGGATAGTCGGCGCCGAGCAGCCCGACATTGCCGTCCATCCGCGAGGCCAGCACCGGGACGCCGGCGACGGCAGCCTCCGAGATCACGTTGGCGCCACCTTCGCTCCGCGACGAGATCACCATGGCGTGGCTTCGCGCCAGCAGCCGGCGGACGGCGGCAGCCGGCACGTCGCCGCGCCAGAGGTAGCGCGGGTTGGCTTCCATCTCGGCCTCAGCGCGTTCCGCCCACGCCGGCGTATAGGCACGGCCGACCTGCTCGATGCCCACGCGGCTCGTGGCCGGCAGCAGGCGCGCCGCCGCGGCCGCGCGCAGCGGATCCTTGACGTCACGCAGATGACCGATCACCGAGACGACCACGGCGCGCGTACTGGGCCGTCGTGGATAGGGCAAACGGACCGCCGACTGATGGATGACGCCAAGGCGCGCGCGGAGCCGTTTGGGCACGACGCGCCAGGCGAGGTCGTTCAGCGCCACCAGCCGGTCGGCCAGCTCCATCGAGCGCAGCGTCGGCTCCGGATCGCTGTCGATGTACTGGTAGATATCGGTGCCGCTCAGCTGCAGGACCACCGGACTTTCGGGGAACGTCGCCTTGAACCGCTCGATTGCTGCCGCACTCCGCCAGGCATGGACCGCCACCATCAGATCGGCCGGACGGCCATCATAGTCCGAAGCGATGCACACGCGATGGCCGAGGCGGCGCAGGATGCGCGCCCAGCGCGAAGCGGCGACGCGGTTACCGGTGCGTGAAGTCGGACCCTCGGGTGTGATAAGGACAATCCTCATGGACCATACCCCTCAGGACCGGGCCCATGAGCAGCGCCCGACCAGCGGAGCGTCCGCGGTCGAACTGGTGGCGCAACTGCGCGAGGCCCGTCATCGCACCCGGCGCTTGACGGAAGAATTGTCATCGTCGGAATTGATGGGGCCGCGCCTCGACATCGTCAATCCCGTGCTCTGGGAGATCGGCCATGTCGGCTGGTTCCACGAATACTGGACCTTGCGCCACGGCCATGGCCGCGTGCCGCTGATCGAACGCGGCGACCGGCTGTGGGATTCGAGCAATGTGCCGCACGCCACGCGTTGGCAGCTCGACCTGCCGGACCGCGCCGGCACTTTTGCCTACCTGGCGGACGTGCTGGCGCGCCAGGAAGATCTGCTCGGCGGCACGGTCGATGACGACGTACGCTATTTCTACGAACTCGCCATCCGCCACGAGGACATGCATGTCGAGGCGCTCACCTATTCGCGCCAGACGCTTTCCTACGCGGCGCCGCAGGAACTTGGCGATGCCCGGCGGCCGGCGGCCGGGGCCTTGCCCGGCGATGTCGCCGTGCCGGCCGGAACCTGGCTGTTAGGCTCGACCGCCGCCGACGGCTTCGTTTTCGACAACGAGAAATGGGCGCACGAGACGCCGCTGGCGCCCTTCCATATCGCCCGCGCGCCCGTGACCAACGCCCAGTACGCAGCCTTCGTCGAGGCCGGCGGCTATGGCGTCCGGGAATTCTGGAGCGACGCCGGCTGGGCGTGGCGCCAAGGTCGCAACGGGGGCCGCAATGCCGAGCGTCCCGTCTACTGGCAGCCCAAGCGCGACGGCGTGTGGACGGCCCGGCGCTATCGCGCGGTCGAGGAGCTGGTGCCGCACGCGCCGGTCGCGTTCGTCACCTGGTTCGAGGCCGACGCGTGGTGCCGGTGGGCCGGCCGGCGGCTGCCGAGCGAAGCCGAATGGGAAGCCGCCGCCATCGGCGAGCCGACGCCGGACGGCGCCCGACTTGCAAATGGACGCCGGCGCTGGCCGTGGGGCGACGCGCCGCCCACCCCGTCCCGCGCCAACCTCGACTATGCCTTCGACGGACCGGTCGATGTCGCGGCCTGCGCGGCGGGCGACAGCGCGTTCGGCTGCCGGCAGATGATCGGCAATGTCTGGGAATGGACGGCGTCGGACTTCCTGCCCTTCGCGGGCTTCGCCGCCGACCCCTACAAGGACTATTCGCAACCCTGGTTCGGCACGCGCAAGGTGCTGCGCGGCGGCTGCTGGGCAACCAGCGCCCGCATCGCCCGCCCCGCCTATCGCAATTTCTTCACACCGGATCGCAACGATGTCCTGGCCGGTTTCCGGACCTGTGCGCTGTAGCCCGGGTGATCGACAGTGGAGAAAATAGACTTCAAGAAGAGCCTGCCGGACCTCTACAGGCCGCCGACCGACCGCTTCGTGTCCGCAGACGTTCCGGCAATGCAGTTCGTCAAGATCGACGGCAGGGGCGATCCCAACACGGCGCCGGCATACAAGCTGGCGATCGAATGGCTCTATGCGGTGAGCTACGCGATGAAGTTCGCGGCCAGGGCCGCCAAGGGCAAGGACTACGTGGTGCCGCCACTCGAAGGCCTGTGGTGGGCCGACGACCCTGCCGATTTCGTCGCACGCCGCAAGGAACGCTGGTGCTGGACCATGATGATCATGGCGCCCGAGTTCATCGACCGGCCGCTGTTCGAAGCGGCCGTCGAAAAAGCGAAGAAGAAGCTGGGCACGCCGCCCGACAGCCTGCGGTTCGAGAGGCTGGAGGAAGGAACCGTGCTGCAGATCCTGCACGTCGGCAGCTATGACGACGAAGGACCGACCTTGGCGAAGCTCCACGACGAGGAGATGCCGTCGCGGGATCTGACCTTTGCTGGCCCCCACCACGAAATCTACTTGAGCGACGCCCGCAAGACCGAGCCCGCCAGACTGAGAACCATCCTGCGCCAGCCGGTCAAACGCGCGCGCTAAGCCTTCGCACCCCACAGGCGGCGCGTGGCGATCGCGGCGCCCTCGCTGCAGCTCCTGAGCTTGGCCCAGACCACGTCCTCGGTGACCATCTCGCCGCCGGCGAAAGTGCAGAAACCGCAATCGCTCGAGGCGATGACGCGGCTCCTGTCACCCACGGCGTCGACCGCCTCGCAGATGCGGTTGGCGATGACCTCGGGATGCTCGACGAAGTTGGTGGTCGAGTCGATCACGCCGGGCAGCAGCAGGAAGCCGTCGGGCAGCTTGTTCTTCTTGAGCGCAGCGTACTCGTGCTGGTGGCGCGGGTTGGCGAACTCGATGGAGAGCGCGCCGACCTTGGCCTGGTAGAGCGCCGGCAGAATGTAGTGCATCGGGATGTCGTCGACGTGCGGGCCCTCCCAGTTGCCCCAGCAGCAATGAAGCCTGACGCGCTCGCGCGGGATGCCGGCGAGCGCCTCGTTCAGCGCCGCGACATGCATGTCGACGATCTTCAGGAACTCGGGCGTGCTCTTGTCCTGGAACAGGGTGGTGCGTTCCATGGCGAGGTCGGGTGCATCGATCTGCAGGATGAAGTCGCGCGCGATCAGTTCGTATTCTTTGGCGATCTCGCGCGCCAGCGCAAAGACGTAGGCCTCGTGGCTGTCGTAGTGCGCGTTCAACAGGGTGGTGGCGATGATGCCGGGCGAAGGCGCCGTCATGAACGTCTCGACGGGCTTGCCGGCCTGTTGGGCGAGTGCGGCCTTGAACAGGCGGCATTCCTCCTCGGCCGAGCGGAGATCGTCATAGACGACTTCGCCGATGGCCTGCGGCGCATTGCGGACCTTGGTGCGCCGGGGTGCGTTGCGGGCCCACTGGGCTGCAAACATCGGAAAGTTCGCGTAGTCGGTCGGCGAGGGCCGCTTCGATTCGCCGCCAAAGCCTTTCATGCGCTGGGCGACATAGGTCTGGAAGCCCACTCGCGGCTGCTCGCCATCGTTCACGATGTCGATCCCGGCCGCGCATTGCTGGGCCACGACATGATGCACGGCTTGCTCGCCGAGGCGGGCCAGCCGCATCTTGTCGATCGCCTCACCCGCCTCATCGCGGATCAGGAGATCGCTGAGCTCCGCACTGCGCGGCAGGCTGCCGACGTGCGTGGTGAGGATGCGATCGTCGCTGCACTTCATCAGTCGCCCCTCTTAGTCCACCGTGGCGCCCGCGGCCTTCACCACCACAGCCCACTTCGCACGGCCTTCCTTCACCGTCGCCTTGAACTGCTCGAGCGTCTCATAGCGCGGCGTGTTGCCGAGCGCGACGAGCTTGGCCTTGACCTCGGGATCCTCGAGTGCGGTCTTGAGCGCGGCGTTCATCTTCTGGGCGATGGCGGGCGGCAGGTTCTTCGGCCCGAAGATGCCGAACCAGGTGTAGCTCTCGTAGCCCGGTAGGCCCGCCTCGGCGATGGTCGGCAGGTCGGGCATGGCGGCGACGCGCTTGGGCGTCGTCACGCCGAGCAACCGCACCTTGCCCGCCTTGGCGTACGGCAGCATCGCCTGCAGGAGCGGGAAGCTGCAGCAGGTCTCGCCCTTGATCAGCGAGTTGGTGGCATCCGGCCCGCCCTTGTAGGGCACGTGCACCATGTCGAGGCCGGCCTGCTTCACGAAGGCGGCGAAAGCGAGATGCGTCCCCGTGCCGTTGCCGGTCGAGCCGTAGCTGTACTTCCCGGGGGCGGCCTTCACCTTGGCGATGAAGTCCTTCACGTCCTTGGCGTCGATCACCGAAGGATTGATGGCGAGCACGTTCGGGATGTCCGCGAGCGTGGTGATCGGGGTGAAGTCGGCCTCGACGTCGAACGACAGCTTCGTGTAGAGCGCGGGATTGATGCCGTGCGTCGCGGCCGTGCCGAGCAGGAAGGTGTAACCGTCGGGCGCCGCGCGGGCCACGACCTCGGACGCGACGTTGCCGCCCGCGCCCGCCTTGTAGTCGATCACCAGGCGCTGACCGAGGGTCTTCTCGAGCGAGGGCTGGAGGATACGCGCCACCACGTCTACGCCGGAGCCGGCGGGGAAACCCATATAGATGGCCACGGGCTTGGTCGGCCAATCGGATCCTTGCGCCTGCGCCTGAACCGAAACCGCAGAGAGGAAGAGCGCGAACGCTCCCAGCAGAAGTCTCAGCATGCGTGTCTCCTAATGCCCCGTGATTTGGATACTATGCTGCGGCAACGCAGAGGGAAACGCCATGGGCTACATGACCGACGAGCGCCGCATGATCCAGGAGACGGCGCGCGCCTTCGCGATGAAGGAGGTGCTGCCGGTCGCGAACAAACTTGATCCCGAAAAGGGCGACATACCGCAGGAACTGATCAAGAAACTGGCGGATATGGGCTATTTCGGCATCGTCATCCCCGAGGAGCATGGCGGGATGGGCCTCGGCGTGTTCGAATATTGCCTGATCACCGAGGAGCTGGCGCGGGCCTGGATGAGCGTGGCCTCGATCATCGCCCGCGGCAACGGCCTCTCGGCCGGGCGCGGCATGACCGAGGCGCAGCGCCAGGTGTTCCTGCCGCGCGCCGCCCGCGGCGAGTTTTTGGGCGCCGCGGCCATGTCCGAGCCCAACGTCGGCTCCGACCTCGGCAGCATCTCCTGCCGCGCCAAGAAGGACGGCGACGACTGGGTGATCAACGGCAACAAATACTGGTGCACGTTTGCCGACGGCGCCGACTACATCATGCTGGTGGCACGCACGTCGGATTCGCCCGATCCCAAGCGCAAGCATGTCGGCCTTTCCTCCTTCCTGATCGAAAAGCCGCGCGGCCAACTCCCCAAGGGCGTGAAGGGCGCGCCGATCCCGAAGATCGGGTACTTCGGCTGGAAGACCTGGGAACTCGCGTTCGACGACTGCCGCCTGCCCGGCTCGGCGCTGATCGGCGAGGAAGGCCGCGCCTTCTATTACATCTCGGCCGGCCTCGAACGCGCCCGCGCCCACACCGCAGCCCGTGCCATCGGCCTGGCGCGCGGTGCGCTGGAGGACGCGACGGCCTATGCCCAGGAGCGCCGGCAGTTTGGCCAGGCGATCGGCGAATTCCAGAACACGCGCTTCCGCCTCGCCCGCATGGCGACCGAGATCGAAGCGGCGCGCCAGCTGATGTATTTCGTCTGCGACGAGATCGACCAGAAACGGCGCTGCGACAAGGAAGCGGCGATGGTGAAGTTCTTCGCCTCCGAGATGGCCGAGCGCGTGACGTCGGAGGCGCTACAAGTGTTCGGCGGCGCGGGTTATACGACCTTGCATGCGGTCGAGCGCTACTGGCGCGACGCGCGGCTCACCAAGATCTTCGAAGGCACCTCGGAGATCCAGCAGCGCATCATCTCCGATCACCTGCTCGGAAAGCCGAAGGCTGCTTAGTCTTTGCTGGGAGCGCGCCACTCCAGTGGCGCTCTTCTCTTGCTTTTCCGGACCGCGCGCGTCTCGCGCGCCTCATGAGCGAGCCAGAGGCTCGCGGTCCAAAAGACCATGAGCGCCACTGGAGTGGCGCGCTCCCAGCGATGAGTTAACGCCCCAGTAGATTCACCCTAACGGTTGCCCAGTAGCCCGGCGACGTCGGCGTCGCGCGGCTGGCGGCGGCCATCTTGCGGTAGATTTCGGTCAGCGACCGCCGGCCGGCCGGGGCCCGGAGCTTGGTGCCCTCGGTGCCAGGCACCAGGACGAGTTCGCGGGTGTGGAAGGCTTCGAGACCCGGCCGGTGGCCGATGCTGACCACCGAGGCCTCGGGCAGCTCCTCGATCAGGAGCTTCATGACGCTCTCCTGGCCGGCCTCGTCGAGCGCCGAGGTCGCCTCATCCATGAAGATCCAGTCGGGCTTGTGCACCAGCACGCGGGCGAAGGCGATGCGCTGCTGTTCGCCGCCCGACAGGATGTGGTCCCAGTGCTCGGTCTCGTCGAGCCGGTCGCGCAGGTGGTCGAGGCCGACCTTGTGCAGCATGTCCTTCAGTATCTCGTCACTGACACACTGGGGCGCGACCGGATAGAGCATGATGTCGCGCAGGGTGCCGAGCGGGAAATAGGGCTTCTGCGGCATGAAGGTGATGGCGCCGGTCGGCAGGTGGATGGCGCCGCGGCCCCACGGCCAAACCCCGGCCACGGCGCGCATGATCGTGCTCTTGCCGCTGCCCGACTGGCCGCGGATCAGCACCCGCTCGGGCCGCCGGATCTCGATCTCGGCCTCGGCCACCAGCATCTCGCCGTCGGGCCGGGCCACGCCCAGCTCGCGCATGATCAGGCGGTCGGACTCGGTGGCGTCATGGACGACGATCCGCGCGTCATGAGGCGCCTCGGCCTCGTCCTCGAGGTCGGTGAGCGCCAGGTGCAGATGCACGACGCGGTCGGTCGAGGCGCGCCAGTCGGCGAACCTCGGGAAATTGTCGATCAGCCACGACAGCGCCCACTGTACGGTGGAGAAGGCCTGCGCCGTCTGCATCAGGCCGCCCAGCGCTATCTCGCCGCCGAGATAGCGCGGCAGGGCGACAATCAGCGGCACAATCGGCGCGAGATAGGCGAGCGAGCTGGTGAGCAGCGAGAGATTGCCCTGGCCGCGCGTCTGGACGTTCCAGGCCGCGCGCAGGTCGAACAGCGAGCCGCGCAGCTTCTCGCGCTCATCGACCTCGCCACGCATCAGGGCGATGCCTTCGGCGTGCTCGCGCGCCCGGGTGAGGCCCGAGCGGTAATCGGCCTCGCGGCCCTGGCGGACGTTGCCGGCATGGATCAGCCCGCGGCCCAGCGCGTAGGTCAGCAGCGAGCCGAGCAGGGCGTAGGCGACGGCAGCCCAGACCATGTAGCCCGGCAGGTCGAATTCGAGGCCGCCGATCCGGATCGGCATGGTTCCCGACAGGATCCAAAGCACGCTGAGGAAAGTGGCGAGCTGCAAGACGCACTGCAGGATGCTCTGGGCGAACTCGACGGCGAGTTCGGTCGAGACGCGGATATCCTCGGCGATGCGTCCGTCGGGATTGTCGATTTCCTCGGCCAGCATGCCGAGCTGGTACTGGCGGCCTGAATTCAGCCAGCGCCGGACCGTGACGTGCGACAGCCAGGACCGCCAGTTGACCTGCAGCCGGCGCTTGACGTGGAGCTGGATGGCAACGGCCACGCCCGCCGAAATGACGATGGTGGCCAGCACCCAGAGCAGCTGCACCAGCTGCACGGTGTCCTTCTTGTCCAGCGCGTTGAAGAAATCGCGGTTCCAGAGGTTGAGCCAGAGCGCGATGCCGACGTTGACGACGCCCAGCAGCACCATGCCGCCGGTCAGCGCCCAGGCAACGAAGCGATATCCCGGCGCCGTCCAATAGCCGCTGGCGACGGCCGCAAAAGTCCGCACCGAGCTGTGCGGCGTATCCAAGCTAGTCGCGGAAGCTCGGATCGATGCGATCGAGCTTCCTCAACAGCGCCGGCCAATCGAGCACGCCGAACGGCCGGCGCACCTTGGGCTGGAACATGGTGTAGGTGTCTTCGACCACCTTCTCCGGCACACGCACCAGCTGCGTGTTGCAGGACATGGCGGCGATCTGGGTCTTGCAGGAGAGTTCGAGCCGGTGCATGGCGTTGAAGGCCTCGGGGATCGTGGCGCCGGTCGTCAGCAGGCCGTGGTTGCGCAGGATGAGCGCGTTGTTGTCGCCCAGGCTCTTGCCCAGCGCCTCACGCTCGGCGGTGTCGAGCACCACGCCGGTGTAGTCGTGATAGCTGATCTTGGCGAAGCGCATCGAGGTCTGGGTGTTGGGCAACAAGCCGCACTCCAAGGTCGACACGGCCATGCCGGCGTAGGTGTGGGTATGGATGATGCAGTTGACCTCGGGCTTGGCCATGTGGATCGCCGAGTGGATGACGAAGCCCGCGCGGTTGACGCCGTAGTCGAGGCCGTCGGGGAATTCGGGCTTGGCGAGGACATTGCCCTCGTGATCGATCTTGAGGAGGCTCGAGGCGGTGATCTCCTCGTAGAGCAGCCCATAGGCGTTGATCAGGAAGGCATGGGGCTCGCCCGGTACGCGCATCGAGATGTGGTTGGCGATCAGGTCGGACATGCCGTAGTGCGCGATCAGGCGATAGCAGGCGGCGAGATCGACCCGGGCCTGCCATTCCTCCGGCGACACTTCGGAGGCAAGGTTGGCGACTTTGGCGGGCTTGAGGGCGTGCACGGTCATGGTAACGCTCCGGGGTGTAAGATGGTTGCTTACGGTAACCCTGGAGTGCCTCAACCGGAAGGCCTTCGGGCCGCGTAGCGGCTATTCCAGGCGGCTAGAGCTTCTTCTTGCCGGCCGCCGGGCTGCGCGGCTCGGCAGGGAGCGGATAGGCGGTGGTCGACTTGACCCGCTCCATGGAGAAGCGCGACGTCACGTTCTTGAGCGGCATGGTGTCGATCAGGCGCTTGTAGAAGGCGTCGTAGGCCTGCATGTCGGGCACCGCTACGCGCAGCATGTAGTCGATGTCGCCGGCCATGCGGTGGAATTCCATCACCTCGGGCATGGCGGTGACGGTCTGGGCGAACTTCGCCAGCCAGGCCGAGGAATGGTCGCCGGTCTCGATCGAGACGAACACGCTGAGGCCGACGCCGATCGATTCCGGCGAGATCAGCGCCACCCGCTTCAGGATCACGCCGGTCTTCTCCAGGCGCTGGATGCGCTTCCAGCACGGGCTTTGCGACAGACCCACGCGATGGGCGATCTGCGCCAGTGACAGGCTGGCGTCCTCCTGCAGGAGCACCACGATCTTCCGGTCGATCGCATCCATTTTTCAAGCACCCATGATGAGCAGCCGACCCACTGTCGGACCTGCCGCCTCAAATCTCAACCAGGCAAAATCTCAACAGGTGGTTCAGGTCGGCAGCGATTCCAGGCGCACCGGGGTGCCCAGCCGTGTCCCGAGCGCGGCGGTCAGGGCCTCGACGTCGCCATCGGCCGGACCGGCATAGCTCACGAGCCGCTCGTCGGCGCCGTTGAACCAGGAGAGGCGCCAGGCTCCCGCCTCACAGACCAGCGAGCCGACCACCCGGCCACCGACCGAGATCGTCCAAAGCGCGGACCCCTCGTGGTCGGTGAACAGCAGGCGGGTCGCGCGGGCGACGATATCGCTGGCAAGCTCGAGCATGGGGCGACTCTAGGGGCCACCGCACCACGCCGGCAATGAAACCGGCAGTCGAATTGCCCGGCCCCCGCAGCAGAAAAAACTCCACCATCGATGCGAGGGAGAATTTTCACCTCTCGGCGGTGACGGCGCCCATCGGCTGATCTACGCTTATGGGCGACGGAGAAGGAACGACCGGAGGCAGAGATCGCAATGGCCCCGACCAATCGTCTCATCGAGGCCCGCCGCGCCGAATTGCGGGCGGAGGCCAACAAGCGGCAGACCGCCAAGACGGCGAGTGCTGCGAGCAGCATCAAGCGGCGGGCTGCATCGCCGAAGCCGCGAACGAAATCGAAGGCTTAGGGACGGCCCGCGGCCGTCACGGAAGCAGGCCGATTTCCTTGTCGTAGCGCGCCACGCCAGGCTGCAACGAGCCCGGCGCCGGCAGGGCGTCGAGCGTGTTCTTCGCCGTCGTTTCCACGAGTTGCTCGGACGGCGCACCGGCACGCTCTGCCTTGTGCAGGGCCGCCGCCAGCCGGTAGCCGATCGCCTCGTCGAGACCGGGACGCGCCAGCACGAAGCTCCAGGACCCGACGGTGGGCATCGCAGCGGACTGGCCGGGGAATATGCCGGCCGGCACGGTTATGCGCTTCAGGAAGCCGTACTTGGCCAGGATGCGGTCGATCTCCGCGGCGTCGGGCACGATGAAGCGCGCGCCTCCCGGGGCATTGGCGACTGCCACGAAGCCCGGCCAGCGGGCGCCACCGCCCCACAGCGCCGCCACACGGCCGTCGATCACCATCGCCGGACCATCGCCGGCGCGGTCGAGATAGACCGGCGCGAAATCCTTCTCGGCATCGAAGCCGACGCCGCCCACGACGTAGCGGCCGAGGATGACGAGACCCGAGCCGCGCGCGCCCCACGCCACCGGCCTGCCCTTGAGGTCGGCGATGCGGCGGTAGGGGCTGTCGGCACGCACCACGAACATGCCGGGCGAGGCATACATCGCGGTGATGACCTTGAGCGTGGTGAGTGGCCGGCCAGCGCCGGAGAAAATATCCTGCACCACTTCGCCCTGGACCAGTGCGAGATCGAGCTTGCCGGCCTCGAGCAGCGGCACGTTCTCGGTGCTGCCCTTGGTATTGATCTCGTCGATCACGAGCGCCGGATCGTGGGCCTTGATCGCCTTGATGAAGGCAGCACCATAGACCGGGAAGCCGCCGCCGGGCGTTGCCGTCCCGAGCTTGAGCGACGGCGACTGAGCGGCGGTCGGCGCGCTCATGAGCGCCAGTCCAGGCAGGACGGCAAGCAGCGGGCGGCGTCGGAGAAAGGGCATGGCGTCATGTCATTTCGGTGGCTTGATAAATCCCGTTTCCTTGTAGAAGCGTTCGACGCCCGGATGCAACGTGCCGGGCGCGGGCAGTGCCGCCAGCGTGTTCCCGGGGGTCGATTCCGAGAGCTGTTTCGACGACAGGGTGGTCGAACCCGCCCGGTACAGCGCGGCCGCCAACCGGTAGCCGATCGCCTCGGGGAGATCGGCGCGCGCCAGCACGAAGCTCCACGAACCGATGGTGGATATCGGGTCGGGCTGACCGGGATAAAGGCCCGCCTGCACGGTGAGGCGGCGCATGAAGCCGTGCTTGGCGATGATGCGGTCGATTTCTTCCGAGGTGGGGACGACGAAGCGGGCGCGACGCGGGTTGCTGGCGATCGTGACGAAGCCCGGCCAGCGATAGCCGGCGCCCCACAGCGCCGCAGCGTCACCGTCGAGCACCATGGTCGGTCCCTGGGACAGGTGCTCCACATAGATCGGCACGAAATCCTTCTCGGCATCGAGGCCGAGACCGTCCATCACGTAGCGTCCCTGGATGGCCAAGCCCGAGCCGCGGCCGTTCCAGACGATGCGCTGGCCCTTGAGATCGGTGATGCTGCGATAGCGGGTGTCGGTGCGGACCGCGAACATGCCGGGCGCCGAATACATGACGCTCACGACCTTGAGTTTGGTCGGCGGCTGGCCGATGCCGGCGAACAGCTCGTGCGCCACATCGCCCAACACCAACCCGACGTCGATCTTTCCGGCCTCAAGCAACGGTACGTTCTCAGTGCTGCCCCGCGTCGTCACCTGCGCGATGCCGAGCCCGGGATCGACCAGCTTGATGGCATCGACGAACGCGCCGCCATAGACCACGAAGCCGCCGCCTTCCGACGCGGTGCCGAACCTGACTTTCAACGGTTGGGCCCAGGCGGTCGCGCTCATCAGCGCGGCAACGGGAAACGACGCGAACAGCCGGCGACGTCGTAGAAAGGCCATGACGCAGGGATGATACCGCCAATCGGGCGGTGGCGCAGGGATTTGTGGCTAAGGCCTGACGCCGGGTGACTCCAGCGTCATCCCCCTGGCCCGGTCCATCAGGAACAGCTCGAGCATGACGTACTCGGGCGCGTCGTAGGCATAGGCTTCGGCCCGGATCCCGACGAGGCAATTACGCAGGCGGCGTTTGAGCGACCCCAGCCCCTGCCATTCCAGCCGGTAGATCGGATAGCCGGTGGGATGGGCCTCCGGGATCGTGACACCGGCGAGCTTCTTGCCGGCGTTGTCGTCGTGGCAGATGGCGCAAGAGAGGTTGAGCTGGCCCTGGCGCCGCCGGTAGATCGCAGCCCCCTGCTCGCGGAAGGCGCCGAGCCGCGGATCGGCCGGCGGCGCGACTGGCATGCCGCGCGACTGGTGCGCGACATAGGCAAGGAGCGCCTGCAGCTCGCGGCTTTCAGGCGGCAGACGCTCGGCCTTCTGGTGCTCGGTCCGGCAGAGGTTGATGCGGCCTTCCAAATCGAGCGGCGTGTCGGCGTCTTTGGGAATGGCGGGATAGCGCGCCGCCACGCCCTTCATGCTGGCGGCGGCGGCGCCGTGGCAATCGGCGCAGGACTTGTCGGCAGTTCCCGCTTTCTTCGCCCAGGACTGGCTGCCGAGCTGGACGAACAGCATGCCGGGATTGGCGGTGTCATCGTCCTGCATCTTCTGCAGCGCCTCGCCCATGTCCTGAAAGCCGGAGCGCCGCTTGTCCGCCCCGACCTGCGCCATCGCCCAGGAGGCCGCGAAGACGATCACGAGGCCGGCGACGATGCGCAGCACCTTCATTCGACGGCGATTGCGACCTGCTCCTCGACCGCGAAGCCCTGGTCGCCGGTCCAGCGCAGGCGGACGGTGCCGCTCTCGGCCGCCACCGCGAAGAAGGAGACGAAGGGATTGACCGAGATCGCGGGCGACATGTCCATGCTGAAGACCTCCGCGTCGTTCCACGTCGCGGTGAAGCGCTCGATGATGTTGCGCGGAATGATCTGACCGCTGGTACCGGGCCGGAAGCCGGTCTCCATGGGGTGCAGGATCAGCGCCTTGATCTCGACGACGGCACCGCGCTTGGCCGTCTTGGGCGCGTTGACCAGGACGTTGGCCATCAGGTCGACTCCTCGAGGCAGGCGGCGAGCGTCACGATCACATCGGCGCTCGCGCTCCAGAACCGGCCGTCGCTGGTCTCGGCGATGGCCACGATCTTCTGGCTGTCGCCCAGCTTGATGCGCGTGCCGACGATGGCCTTGCCGCTGCGGACCGAGAGCCTGGCGGAGAAGACGTTGGGCTGCGGGTTCTTCTCGTTGAAGACATGGATCGCCTTCACGTGGTCGGCCACGGTCATCGGGCTCTCGACCGAGACGACCAAGGGCACGGTGTTGCCGTTCTCGATCAGCGGCGGCATGTCGAGCTTCACGCGGCCCTCGGTGACGGCAGAGTCGCCCACCACCTTCTTGATGGCCTCGGCCATGGCTTCGGGCGTCGCCGAGGCCGGACCGAACGGGAACCCGAGCGGCAGGACGGCGATGGCGGCGGCTCGGCCAAGGAAACGACGTCGATCCATTCAATCCTTCAGGGTTGCAAGATAGGCCACGACATCCTCGACCTGGGCGGCCGACAGGATGGTCTTGCCTTCGAAGTTCCGGGCGACTCGCTGCAGGCCGGTGGTCCGGTAATAGGGCGGCATGATCGTGTCGGCATTGAGACGCGCGCCGTCCGCGATGCGCAACCGCAATTGCCCCTCGGACCAGCGCGATCCGGCGCCGGCCAGCGTGGGGGCGAGGTCGCCCTGGAAGCGCTCCTCGACGATCGGGCCGCTGTGACAAAGCAGGCAGAGCCCGAGGCCGCGGTTGGCCACGATCGCCCGGCCGCGGGAGGCGTCGCCCGGCTGGCCGGTGAGCGAGGCCGGGATGGCATCGCCCACGACTTGTTGCGCGCCTGCAGCGGGAGCAGCGAGCAGCAGAGCAGCGGCAAGCAAGGCGCGCACGGCGTCAGCCGAAGGTCTCGGCCGTGATGGTACGGAACCAGCTCGCGGCATAGAGCGCTTCCTGGCCGCGCAGGCCGCCCACGGCCTCGAGTGCGCTCACCCCGCCCGCACCCGGCACGTCGGTGAGCTGGCCCTTGTCCGGCCGATAGACGCCGGCCACCGAGATGCCGTAGTCGGCGGCCAGCAGGCTGTAGCAGGTGTTGATCAGGATCGGGTCCTGCGGCTTGCGGCCGGCCAGCAGCTCGACAATGGCGGCGGCGCAGACCTTGGCCTGGGCATTGGCCGCGAAGGCCGACTTGGGCATGCCGCCCATGATGGCGGCATCGCCCAGCACATGGATGCCGGGCCTGAGCGTCGATTCGAAGGCCACCGGCTCGACCGGGCACCAGCCGGTGCGGTCGGCGACGCCGGCCTGGCCCGCGATGGCGCCCGCGCGCTGCGGCGGGATGACGTTGGCGACAGCGGCCTTGTGGCTGCCGAACTCGGTGGTGAGAGTGAGCGTCGCGGGAGCGACCGAGGTCACCTTGCCGCCCTTGGACAAGGGGACCCATTCGATCATGCCAGGATAGAGCTCGGCCCAGCCGTTCTGGAACAGGCGCTGCTTGGAGAAGGCATCCTTGGCGTCGAGCAGCAGCAGCTTCGACTTGGGCTTCCAGATCTTCATCCAGTAGGCGATCAGGCTGGCGCGCTCGTAGGGGCCGGGCGGGCAGCGGTAGGGATTGGCCGGCGCCGACATCACGACCAGCCCGCCATCGTCCATCGCCTGGAGCTGGTTGCGCAGCAGTGTAGTCTGGGCGCCCGCCTTCCAGGCATGCGGCATCTTCTGGGCGGCGGCCTCGTCGTAGCCGGGCAAGGCGCCCCAGTTGAAGTCGATGCCGGGCGACATCACCAGCCGGTCGTACGACAGGCGGTTGCCGTCGGCGAGCGCCACCGTCTTGGCCGTCGCATCGACGGCGGTGGCGCTCGTTGCCGCAACCGTCACGCCGGCGCGCTTGAGGCCGTCGTATCGGAACTCCTGCTGCGAGATTTCGCGCAGGTTGGCGAGCACCGAGTTGCTGAACGGACAGGCGGTGTAGACGGCGTTCGGCTCGACCAAGGTGACGTCGAGCTTGGGCTCCAACGTCTTGAGCGTGCGCGCCGCCGTGGCGCCGGCAAAGCCGCCGCCGATCACCACGACCTTGCCGGCCGACGGCTGGGCGGAGGCAATGGCGGGCGTCAAGCCCAGCACTGCCGCGCCCTTGAGGAATGTGCGCCGCGTCGTCATGCGCTACTCTACCCTTTTCATTCAGATTGGGCGGCAAACCAGGCCGCGATGGCGTTGGTCTGCTGGTCGTCAAAACCCTTGGCGATGCGACCCATCACGCTGGATGGCCACGCGCCGCTTCGGTATTCGCGCATGAAGGTCACGATATCGGCGGCCTTGCGGCCGGCGATGCGCGGGATCACCGAGTCGGCGATCTTCGTCGTGGCATGGCAGCCGGTGCACGAACTGGCACCAGGTGGGGCATCGGCCGCCTGCGCCGGGCCGGCCAGCAGCAGCGCTGAGGCCAGCACCGGCAGCAGAACTCGGCTCATCTACGCCCCTTTCTTCAACTCGTGATGCATCAGCGGCAGGTTGCGGACGCGCCTGCCTGTGGCGCGGGCAATCGCGTTCAGCACCGAGGGCGCGGCCACGGCGATGGTGGGCTCGCCGACGCCGCCCCAGAAGTCGCCGGTCGGGACCAGCACGGTCTCGACCTTCGGCATCTCGTCGATGCGCATCACGTTGTAGCTGTCGAAGTTGGTCTGCTCGACGGCGCCGTCCTTGACCGTGATCTCGCCGTAGAGGGCTGCCGACAGACCATAGGCGAAGGAGCCCGCGACCTGACGCTCGATCTGCGCCGGGTTGACCACATGGCCGCAATTGGTTGCGGCGGTGATCTTGTGGATCTTGAGGTGGCCGTCGGCACTCACCGAGACTTCGGCCACGCCCGCGACGTAGCTGCCGTAGCCCATGACCTGGGCGAGGCCATGGAAATGGCCGGCGGGCAGCGGCTTGCCGTAGCCCGCCTTGTCGGCCGCCGCCTTCAGCACCGCCGCCCATTTGGGTTTCAGCAGCTTCAGGCGGAAGGCCAGCGGATCCTGGCCCGCCGCGTCGGCAAGCTCGTCCATGAAGCTTTCCATGTAGACGGCGTTCTGATTGGTGTTCACGCCGCGCCAGAAGCCCGCCGTGATGTGCGGATTGCGCATGGCGTGGTCGATCAGCAGGTTCGGCACGTTGTAGCCGTAGGCCGCCTCGACGCCGCTCGCCGCGAGGCCCTGGAAGACGACGGGGTCCATGCCGTTCTGCAGGTTCTGCGGCAGCAGCGAGGCCAGGATCGACTGGCCGGAGATGCGGATCTGCAGGCCGACCAGGTTGCCCTGGGCGTCGAGACCACCGGTCATCTTGGCCATCGTGATCGGATGGTACTGGCAGTGCGTCATGTCCTCTTCGCGCGACCAGATCAGCTTGATCGGCGTGCCGGGCATCTCCTTGGCGACCAGCACGGCCTGGCGGACATAATCCGAACGGCCACGCCGGCCGAAGCCGCCGCCCAGCAGCTGCTTGAAGACATCGCACTTGGCGACCGGCAGGCCGGACGCCTCGGAGGCAGCCGCGAGTGCCGCCTCACCGTTCTGCGTGCCACACCAGACCTCGCACTTGTCGGCGGTGACGCGCGCGGTGGCGTTCATCGGCTCCATGGTGACGTGGTGCTGGTAGGGGAAGCTGTAGATCGCCTCGACCTTCTTGGCGGCGCCGTCGATTGCGGCCTTGGCGTCGCCCACCTTGTTGCCGACGAAGGCTTCCTGCGCGACGAGCCCCTCCGTCAGCATCTGGCTAATGGTCTCGCTCGAGACCTTGCCGAGATCGCCTATGTCCCAGTCGGTGGGGAGTGCGGCGAGCGCGGTGCGGGCGTTCCAGTAGGTGTCGGCCACGACCACGACGGCATTGCCGTCGATCGCCACCACCTTCTTGACGCCCGGCATCTTCTCGATCTTGGCGGCATCGAAGCTCTTGAGCTTGCCGCCGATCACCGGGCAGGCGCGCACGGTGGCGACCAGCATGCCGGGCAGCGTGAGGTCGATGCCGTAGATCTGCTTGCCCGTGACCTTGTCGAGCGTATCCAGCCGCTTGGTCGGCTTGCCCGCGATCTTCCAGTTCTTGGGATCCTTGAGCTTCACTTCCTTGGGCGGTTCGAGCTGGGCCGCCGCCGCGGCGACCGCGCCGTAGGTCACCGTCTTGCCCGAGGCCTTGTGCGTGATGACGCTGTTGGCTGCAGTGAGCTCGGCGGCCGGCACCTTGAGCTGGGCCGCCGCCGCCGCAATCAGCATCTCGCGCGCCATGGCGCCGCCTTCGCGGACATACTGGTTGCTTTCGCGGATGCCGCGGCTGCCGCCGGTCGAGAAGTTCTTCCAGACGCGGTTGCGCGCCACGTTCTCGGCCGGAGTCGGATACTCCCAGGTGACCTTGTTCCAGTTGCACTCGAGTTCCTCGGCGACGAGCTGGCAGAGGCCGGTAAGCGTGCCCTGCCCCATCTCGGAGCGGGCAATGCGGATCACCACCTTGTCGTCGGGATGGATCACCACCCAGGCGTTCAGTTCCTTGACAGTCTGGGCATGCGCCGCGCCGTCCTCGAAGGGGATGTGGAAGCCCAGCGAGAAGCCGCCGGCAACCGCTGCGCCGCTGACCAAGAATCCGCGACGGCGAAGAGAGGTCTGATGGATCGTCATGATGCGTCCTCCCCTCAGGCCTTGGCTGCGGCGTGGATCGCTTCACGCACCTGCTGGTAGGTGCCGCAGCGACAGATGTTGGTCATGGCAGCGTCGATGTCGGCGTCGGTCGGCTTGGGTTTGGCGGCGAGCAGCGCAGTGGCCGCCATCACCATGCCGCTCTGGCAGTAGCCGCACTGAGGCACGTCGACTGCCACCCAGGCTGCCTGGATCTTGTTCAGCTGGCCATTGGCTGCAAGGCCTTCGATGGTCGTGACCTTGCGGTTGCCGACCGAGTTCACGGGCACCTGGCAGGAGCGCGTCGCCACGCCGTCGATCATCACCGTGCAGGCGCCGCACTGGGCGATGCCGCAGCCGTATTTCGTGCCAGTGAGATTGAGTTGCTCGCGCAGCACCCACAGCAGCGGTGTACGCGGATCGGCGGTGTGATTGAGCGCCTTGCCGTTCACATTGAGCACAGCCATCCCGATCTCCTATCTTTTGCACTATGCCCGGAGCCTAACCGAGGCGACGGGTCACCGCCTGTGACAGCGCCCTCACTCACGGAGGTGTGATGGTGGACGAGGCTCTCGGAAGCGTCGAAATGTCGGAAAAAACCTTCCTATCTCGCGCGGTCGATTCGGCTCCAAGACCTTGATTTCGCATCGATTACTTCCGGACGAAGTGAGAAACAAAGTGTCGCTCTTTTTTGCGCTTCTGTTTCCCGGCCGGACCACAATCCGGGGCGATCGGCAAGATAGGATTCCATAGGAAATAGTCAAGCCCCGGGCTCGATTCCTAGCCGACGCTGGCTTCGAAGACCCGCCGGTAGTTGCCGCCGAGGAGCTTTGCCGTCTCGTCGGTGTTAAATCTCGTCCGCAAGGCGGCGGCGAGCTGCGGCAGGTCGGTATAATTCGGCAGCGCACTGGTTGGTACAACTTCGGCACCGCGTAGTTGGTAACGCCATCCATCCGGATCGGACGATACCGACCAGGTGCCGCCAAGCCGCAGTGCGCCGTTGCCGACCTTCAATGGCCCGTCGGCGAAAACCTCGATCACCGCCAATCGATTTGCGGGCTAGCAACGCCGTCAATGGAAAGCCTGCGATCTCGACCGGCTGGCCGTCCGCCCTGTCGGCTCGCGGCGTTCCGAGGTCGCGCCACGACAGCCGCATCGGTTCTCCCCCTAGAGCTTTGGGGGCGGATAATAGGGCCTTTCACCCAAAGCCTGCACGCGTTTCCAGAAATCCGGACCCGACGCCTTGCCGACTTCGTCGAGGTCGGCCGCCTGCCGCCACATGCTCCACGACTCGGGATGCAGGCTGCTCGCCTCGTTCATCTGGCGATCACCCTCTGCCGTGCTGCCATGGGCGCGCAACCAGACGCCGAGCCGGAACCGCGCCCGCGCCTCGGCGATCTCGGGCGTCACCCTGGGCAGTGCGGCGCGGGCGGCATCGGCGGGCAGTGCATGCTTGCCGGTCGTCACCCACGCCCGCACGGCGTCGAGATAGGCTTGGCGGGCGGCCAGCCGCTCGGCCTGGTCCTCGGGTGTCATCGTCCTGGTCTTGAGATCCATGCGGCGGAAGTGATCGGTCGAGCCCGCGGTCTCGGGCGGGCGCACGATCCTGCCCTGCTCGTCGATCCAGATCGCCTGCGGCACGTTCACGAGATTGTAGAGGTCTTCCAGGCGATGCTCGGTGTCGATGAGCTGCCAGTACGAGGACTTGCCGCTTACTTGGGCCTGCTCGATCCAGGGGCGCGCATGATCGGCGCCGCGGCTTTCCTCAGCCACGGCCACCACCATGAAACCCTTGTCCTTCAGTTCGTCGTAGAGGGCCTGCCACACGGGCAAGTCAAAACGGCAGCCTCACCAACTGGCCCAGGTGGCGACGAAGACCTTCTTGCCGCGCAGCTGCGACAGCGAGCGCGGCGTGCCGTCGATATCCGGCAGGGTGAAGTCGGGCGCCTGCAGGCCCTCGAGGGCGGCGTTGCGTTCGTCGGCCGGCGCACCCAGCGCCCACACATCTCGCGCCTCGCTCGCCACGACAGGTCCGCCGAGCTTCGTCCAGAACGCCGCAACGTCGATCTCGCCCCCCTTCACGGCCGAAGCCGGCATCGGCACGCACAGCTCGGCGCGGCACATGCCTTCGGGCTTCAGCGTCCAGCCGGTGATCTTCTCGGCATCGGCGGCCGTCATCCAAAGACCGTCGTGGGCTTTGACATTGTGGTCGTCGGTCGGGGTGAGGATCCTCGTCATTTCGGCACCGAGATCGTGACTTCCTTGGAAGTAATGAACTCGAGCAGCACCGGCACGCCCTTCTGGGTCTGCTCGATGCCGCGCTTGATGGCGGGAATGATGTCCTCGGGCTTGGTCACCCGCTCGCCGTAGGCGCCGAAGGCGCGCGCCATCGCGGCGTAGTCGCCCGAGATATCGGTCGAGCGATATTTCTCGGTCGAGACCTTCATGATGTGAAGCTCGATCGCCATCGAGAAATTGTTGAGCAGGATCGACATGATCGGAATGCGCTCGCGCACCGCGGTCTCGAAATCCATGCCGGTGAAGCCGATCGCGGCATCGCCCCAGACGTTGATGCAGAGCTTGTCCGGACAGGCGAGCTTGGCGCCCATGGCAAGGCCGAGGCCGTAGCCGAGCTGGGTGGTCTTGCCCCAGCCGATATAGGTGTGCGGCGCCGTGGTCTTCCAGAACGGCGAGAGCTGGTCGCGCGGGCTGCCGGCGTCGTGGGTGATGATGGTGTTGGCCCTGTCGACCGTGTTCTGCAGGTCCCACAGCACGCGGTAGGGATTGAGCGGCGCCTCGTTGTTGGTGAGCTTGGGCATCCACTCCTTGAGCCACTCGTCGGCCATCGGCTTGATCTCGGCCACGACGGGCGCGGCGTCGCGCTTCTTTCCGCCGACCAGCTTGCTGCACTCGTCGATCATGGCGCGGAGCGCCAGCTTGGCATCGCCGATCAGGCCGTACTGGGCGCGCACGTCCTTGTTGAGATGGTCGGGATCCAGCGTCGTGTGGATCACCGTCTTGCCCTTGGGCATCGAGATGCCGAAGTTCGTCTCGGTGAAGGAGCAGCCGACGCCGAACAGCACGTCGCAATTGTCGAGGAAGTAGCGCACCTGTTTCGGATAGGCGCGGCCGCCCGAGCCCAGCGACAACGGATGGGTCTCGTCGAAGCTGCTCTTGCCCTGCAGCGACGTGCAGACGGGAATCGCCAGAAGCTCGGCCAGCTCCTTCAGTTCGTCATAGGCCTCGGCCCAATGCACGCCATGGCCGGCATAGATGACTGGGCGCTTGGCTGCGACCAGCGCCTTGGCGGCTTCCTTCACCGCCGCCGGATCGGGTCCGTATTTGACGGCGATGACCGGCTCGTAGGTCAGCGTGTCGGGCGCGTCCTCGGTGTTGGCCTCGGCCGGGAACTCGATGATCACCGGCGCGCCGCGGCCGTTGCGCAGCAGGCTGAAAGCCCGGCGCATGATGTTCTCGATCTCCTTGCCCGAGGTGATGGGCTCGGCGTGCTTGGCGACATGCGCCATGGCCAGGGTCGAATTGAAGTTCGGCGGCACATGCGCGATGCGCCGCGGATAGCCCGCCGGAATGACCAGCAGCGGCACCGATTCGCCGAAGGCCTGGGCCACGCCGCCATAGGCATTCTCCGAGCCGGGGCCGCTCTGCATGCAGAAGACGCCCATCTTGCGGCCCTTGGTCAGGCGCGACATGGCATCGGCCATGTGCAGGCCGATGCGCTCCTGGCGCACGATGATCGGGCGGATGTCGATCGCCGCACAATGCTCGATCAGATGATTGACGGGATAGGCGAAGAGATACTCCACGCCCTCGCGCTTGAGGATTTCCGCGACTGCCGGACCGGTCTTCATTTTGATCTCCTCCCGATAACTGTCATCCCGAGCGAAGCGAGGGATCTTTCCGTTGCCCTAAAGATCCCTCGCTTCGCTCGGGATGACACTACGTGTTACTTGTTCAGTTCCTTCATCGCGCTGTCGAGACCACCCAAGGTCAGCGGGAACATGCGGTTGGAGCTCAGCTGCTGCAGCAGCTGGATCGACGGCGTGTAGCTCCAGTGCCGCTCCGGCACCGGATTCAGCCACACCATGCTGCGATAGGTCTCGGCCATGCGCTGGATCCAGACCTGGCCCGCCTCCTCGTTCCAGTGCTCCACCGAGCCGCCGGGGTAGGCGATCTCGTAGGGGCTCATCGAGGCATCGCCGACGAAGATGATCTTGTAGTCGGGCGGATAGGTGTGCAGCAGCTGCGCCGTCGAGAAGGTGTCGACGTGGCGGCGGCGGTTGTCCTTCCACAGCTTCTCGTAGAGGCAGTTGTGGAAGTAGAAGAATTCTAGATGCTTGAACTCCGTGCGAGCGGCCGAGAACAGCTCCTCGCAGACGCGGATGTGGGCGTCCATCGAGCCGCCGATGTCGAACAGCAGCAGCAGCTTCACCTTGTTGCGCCGCTCCGGGATCATCTTGATGTCGAGGTAGCCCGCGTTGCGCGCCGTCGAACGGATCGTGTCGGGCATGTCGAGCTCGACCTCGGCGCCCTCGCGCGCGAACTTGCGCAGGCGCCGGAGCGCCAGCTTGATGTTGCGCGTGCCGATCTCGACGGTGTCGTCGAGGTTCTTGTACTCGCGCTTGTCCCAGACCTTGACCGCCCGGCCCTCGCGGTTCTTGTCCTGGCCGATGCGCACGCCCTCGGGATTGAAGCCGTGGGCGCCGAACGGCGAGGTTCCCGCCGTGCCGATCCACTTGCTGCCGCCCTGATGGCGCTTCTGCTGCTCCTCGAGGCGCTTCTTCAGCGTCTCCATGATCTTGTCCCAGCCGCCCAGCGCCTCGATCTGCGCCTTTTCCTCGTCGGTCAGCAGCTTCTCGGCGAGCTTGCGCAGCCACTCCTCGGGGATCTCGGCCGTGATGCCTTCGCCGGGCGGAGCTTCGAGCCCCTTGAAGATGTGACCGAACACGCGGTCGAACTTGTCGAGGTTGCGCTCGTCCTTCACCAGGATGGCGCGCGACAGATAATAGAAATCGTCGACGCTCGACTCGGCGACGTTCTGGTCCATCGCCTCCATCAGCGCCAGGTACTCCTTGATGGAGACCGGCACCTTGGCCTGGCGGAGCTCGAGGAAGAAGTTCACGAACATCGCGATCTCCCTTTGGTCACCGGGGGCGTTACTGGCGCTGCTCCCGCCGCGCCATGAAGGCGAGCCGCTCGAACAGATGGACGTCCTGCTCGTTCTTGAGCAGTGCGCCATGCAGCGGCGGAATGAGCTGCTTGGAATCCTTGGAGCGCAGCGCGTCCGGCGACATGTCCTCGACCATCAGCAGCTTCAGCCAGTCGAGCAATTCGGAGGTCGACGGCTTCTTCTTGAGTCCCGGCACTTCGCGGATGTCATAGAAGACGTTCAACGCCTCGCGCAGCAGGTTGCGCTGCAGGTCGGGGAAGTGGACGTCGACGATCTGGGTCATCGTTTCGCGATCGGGGAAGCGGATGTAGTGGAAGAAGCAGCGACGCAGGAAGGCGTCGGGCAGCTCCTTCTCGTTGTTCGAGGTGATCATCACGATCGGGCGCTGCTCGGCCTTGATGACCTGCTGCGTCTCGTAGACGTAGAACTCCATGCGATCGAGCTCGAGCAGCAGATCGTTGGGGAATTCGATGTCGGCCTTGTCGATCTCGTCGATCAGCAGCACCGGCCGTTCGGGGTGCGTAAAACCCTCCCACAATTTGCCGCGCTTGATGTAGTTGGCGATGTCCTTGACGCGCTCGTCGCCGAGCTGGCTGTCGCGCAGGCGGGACACGGCGTCGTACTCGTACAGGCCCTGCTGCGCCTTGGTGGTCGACTTGATGTGCCACTCGATGATCGGCGCCTTCAGCGCCTTGGCGACTTCATGCGCCAGCACGGTCTTGCCGGTGCCGGGCTCGCCCTTGATCAGCAGCGGGCGCTGCAGGGCGATGGCCGCGTTCACCGCCACGCGCAGGTCGTCGCTGGCCACATAGGAGTCGGTACCGGTAAATTTCATGATGCAAAATCCAAATTCACGAGGGCAACGGGCACCCTAGAGGGGCCCCTTCCAGCCAGCAAGGCCAGGGGTGCAGGCCTGCGGTGCAGCTCAACCGCCAGCCCGCACGATGAAGTAGACGATTGCCGCCGCCGCGAGCAGCAGCGACACCGCCAGCCGGTTCGAGACGAAGACCAGAACAGGCGCGGGCTTGCCCGGCGGCACCACGTCGTCGAGCGGCTTTCGGCCGGTCAGCATGGCGCCGATCAGGTTCTGCCGCTTCCAGACAAGATAGACGATGGCGGCCAACACATGCAGCGCCACCATCCAGAGGAGGACGTTGATCCAGAACTTGTGAAAGGCCGTCGCCCGCTCGACCCACTTGTCGGCGACCAGAAGCGCAAGCGGCCCGTTGACCGTACCCATGTCGGTATCGGCCGAGAAAAATCCCGCCGTGACCTGCAGCAGCACGGCGAGCAGCAGCGCCACGACCATCGCGCCGCCTATCGGATTATGCCCGGCCTCGCGCGGACGACCGCTTCCCAGCAGGTCCCGAAGATGGGCGATGGCCGCCGACGGACCCTTCACGAAGTCGGTGAAGCGGGCGGTCGTGCTGCCGACGAACCCCCAGACAATGCGAAACAGGATCAGGGTCAGGATCGTGTAGCCCGACCAGAAGTGGAACTTCATCCACTCCCCGCCGGCGCGGCCGGTGAAGTAGGACACCACCAGCAGGACGACGAGCGTCCAGTGGAACAGTCGGACGGGCAGATCCCACACCCGGATCTTGCGGTCATTCTTGTCGGCCATCCCGCTTTATCGAATGCCTCGCGAAGGCTGGCAATCCTCGACGTAGGGGGCAGACGCCGCCGAACACACGCAGTCGTGATGGAAGAATTCGCCCCTGCCCTGTTCGCTTTGGCGCCAACCTCTGCAACAAATGTGGTGGCCGTCGAGGTCCAAAGGGCCCCTCGGCCGGTTGAATTCACAGGGGATGGCACACATGAGGAAGACTCTGGTTTTGGCCGTGATCGGCGCACTTGCCGCCGGTGCAATGGTGGGCGGTGCAACGATCGCGATGGCCCAAGGCGATCCGATCAAGGAGCGCCAGGAAAATCGCAAGCAGACCGCGGCTGCGATGCGCGCAATCAAGGGCATCATCGATGCCAAGGGAGCGACCGCAGGCGCCGTCGAGCAGGCCGCCAAGCTCAAGACTCTCGAGGCTTCTTTCGTGAAGCTGTTCCCGGCCGGTTCGGACAAGGGCGAGACCAAGGCCCTGCCCGCGATCTGGACCGACATGCCGGGCTTCATGGCAGCCAGCAAGGCGGCCGATGCGGCCTACGACAAGCTCGCCGTCGCAGCGGGCTCGGGCGACATGGCCGCGCTGACCGCGGCGTTCGGCGAAACCGGCAAGGCGTGCGGCGCCTGCCACGACAAGTTCCGCGCCAAGCCGAAGACCTGATTTTGCTCTGACGACAGGAAAAAGGCGCCTGGATCGGCGCCTTTTTCTTTGGCCAAAAGAAGGAGAGGCCGGTCGCTTGGGGAAACGACCGGCCTCCTGTTGGGCCCGTGACTGGGGTGGGTTGGGGTGAGCGACGAAGCCTTGGGTGTGGGAAGGGGGCTTCGTCGTGGTGGCTACGCGCATTTCGGTTCGGAATCGAACCGAAATCGCTTTAGGCCACCGCCACGGGCTGGTTGGGAACTGTAAGGGCCTGCTGAACGATGGCCTCGGCGGTGAACCGCCAGGTCCGCGACGCGTGGACCGGGGACAGCCGAAGCTGCTCGCGCATGTTCATCCAGCTATCGAGGCCGAAAGCGACATCGAGCGAGTCGAGCACAAGATCGCGCGCACCAGGATGGAGATTGCCGAGTTCGGTCGCAAACCAGACGGCGAGGCGGGCCCGCAGCAACCGGCGCAACTGGGCGACGCCGAGGCCAACCGCTGGTGCGACGCTGCGCACGCGTTCGGCGAAATGCCATACCGGCAGCCACTCCTCGAAGAGCTGGGCACGGTCCGACACCAGCAGCTCGATGCGGTTGGAGAGCGGCGCTTGGGTGTCCACGGGGCCGTTGCCATCGAACGCACGGGCGACGGCCAGATCGAAGGCCGCGGCATAGAGATCGGCGAGACTGGTGAAGTGCTGGAAGAGCGCCCGGCTCGACACCCCGGCGATGGTTGCGATCGCGGCGGAGGTCGGCTCGACATCGCCGGCCTGGATGAGGTCCAAAGTCGACTGGATCAGGGCCTGACGAGTCCGCAGGCCGCGAACGATGCGGCCGTCTTGCGAACGTGAAACGTCGATGGGAAATCCGACAATTTTCATATTGAAACCAATAGAATAAGAATTGCTTTAATGGCTCTACCTTAACACGACGCTATCCGAGCGTAACTTGCAAAAATGCATATCTCGCCCGATATGGAGCCTGATTTTGCTGCATTTTTTTTTTGAGATAGACGTTTTTGGGAAGTCTGACATTGCACTTAACCTGCAATCATTATGCTCGCCACGTGGCGGTATAAGCGCTTTTCCTCAATTTTGTTCAGGGGTCAATCCCGGCTCGGCGGTCGTCTGTGGACGATTCGATGCTCAAAACACGGCAGGGCCGAAAATATGAAAGGCCGGTCGCTTGGGGAACGACCGGCCTTCCTTAGGAGCCCGCCTGGGTGTGGGGTTGTCGAAGCCTTGGGGTGTGTGGGAAGGAGGCTTCAACGAAGCGGCTTGGGGGCCGCTGGCGGGCTAGGTGGAACTTTGGTGGGTGCGGGCGCGCTCGGGTTGGGAGCACTGCCAAACTGGGATGAAATGCCTTTCCGATATGAATTACGACGTCTGCTCAGTGCCTCTAATGAAAACAACTTAACAAATGCACCCTGGGTCCGTCACCTGCAAAATTGCATATCTGATTTTGGCTGAACCCACGAATTCCTAAGATTTCGTGCATGTTGCGAGCATCAGATAGCCAAAAAAGGTAACTCTGATTTGGTTTCTCAATCACAATTTTCATTATATTATCCTTAAGTATCAACATATTACAAAGTATTTGACCGATCTGTGTCGATGATTTGAATGCAATTAGTTGCTTGCTCGACCTTAATCCCGATCGACCGCCATCGCCTGTGCGCTCATCCACAAAGCCGAGACGGCCAAAACCGGTGGATCTTCACGGGAAACTTCCGTCTCAATCGCGTCTTCGTTGCTGCAGATCGTCATCGATCTTGCAGGAACAGAAGGCCGCGGAAAGATCCGCGATGGCGTAACGGCGACCTGCTTTGAAACCCGCCGCAAGCAACCGCACTTCGTGTTTCGGCCCCAATTCCATGTTAGACGATCCGGCATTCCGCCAATACTGACTGCCAATACCGGCGGTCGTTATCGGGAGTTCACCTTCGTGCGCTTCGTCCATTCCCTGCGATCCCTTCTCTGCGTTCCCGCCGCCGTCCTGATGCTGGCCTTCGTGACACAACCCGCCACTGCCGGTCTCGATGAGGCCCTCAAAGCCATGCAGGCAGGCGATCTGCAGACGGCGGAGAAGGAGCTTCAACTCCTTGGCAAGGAACGCGATCCCCGCGCCCAGTTTCTCCTTGGCCTCTATGTCTATGGCAATCCCGAGTCGAAGCTCTATGACGTGGCCAAGGCCACGCCACTCCTGCTCGACGCCGCCGAACGCGGCTATCTGCCGGCGATGATCCCGCTGGCTGGCGGCTATGCCGAGGGCAAGGGCGTACCGAAGAGCGCCTACGAGGCCTACAAGTGGGTGGCGATCGCCGATCGGTGGCATGTGCCCAACGCCAATCTCGCGCTCGAGCAGGCGGCGCGCGAGCTGAAGCCGGACGAAATCGAGAAGGGCAAGGCGGCAGCCCTGGCCTACACCTTCAAGACCAAATGATCGCCAGGCGAGCGGTGCCGCTCGCGGCACTTCTCGCCGCCGGCACTGTCGCGCACGCCCAGTCGAACGAAGCGACCGATGTCTCGCCGGCCTTGCGCGCGGCGGTGGCGGCGTATCGGGCCGGCGATCTGATCAGTGCCGAAGCGTCTCTGCGCGCGTTGGCGCCAGCCGACGCCGACGCCGCGGCATGGCTGGGGGCGATACAGTTGGAGCGAGGTCTCCACCGCGACGGCCTGCGTCTGATCCAGCAATCCGCCGATGGCGGCTCGGCCGAAGGGGCGCATCGACTGGCGCTCGTCTTCGCCCATGGCGACGGCGGCACCCCGCGCAATGAGGCACGAGCCGCCGAGTTGTTCGGGATCGCCGCGGAAAAGGGCCACAAGCGCGCCCAGCTCAATCTCGGGACACTCTACCTGCGCGGTCAGGGCGTCCCGCGTGACCTCATCCAGGCGCGCGCCTGGCTCGAGAAGGCGGCGGCCGATGGCGACCCCTACGCACTTTACGCCCTCGGCCGCGCCCTGTCGGAGAGCTCACCGACGGCCAACGCCGACCTGGTGCGCGCGGCCTTCCTCTATCGGCAGGCAGCGGAAAAAGGTCATCCGCTCGCCGCCCTGCGCTACGGCATGGCGCTTGGCGACGGTGCCGCCATCAAACGCGACCCCGCCACGGCCCAACGCTGGCTGGTGCATGCGAACGACAGCGGCGTCCCCGAGGCAGCACTTGCTCTTGGCGACATGGCGGCGCGGACGCCGGCGTCGCGCGACAAGGCGCTGAACGAGAAGATCCTGCGATCGGCGATTGCCTGGTACGAAGTCGCCGCACGCGCCGGCGTGCCATCGGCCCAGTTCAAGCTGGCCAATGCCTACTATGCCGGCGCCGGCGTCGCGCGCGATCCCTCACAGGCTCAACTCTGGTACGGCCGCGCCGCGCAACAGGGGCAGACCGAAGCCCAGAATGCCCTGGGTATCATGCTGATTGGCGGGGCGGCCGGCGCGTCCGACCCGGTCGAAGGCTACAAATGGCTCCTTGTCGCCGAACGTGGCGGGCATCCCGAATCGCGCACCATCCGGGAAAAGACCACCGAGCAGATGCCGGACCGCGATCGCAAACGCGCAGAGGCGCTGGCCCAGCGCTTCGTGGCGACGCCGGAGGTGCCGGTCGACACCACGCCACCGCGCCTCAATCCGCCAAAGCCCTGACGGTCCGCGCCTACTTGCGATCCTGGCGATCGCGGGCGAAGCGCGTCGGGAATTCCGGCGTATCGTAAGCTGTGAGACCTTGCCACAGCCGATCGGCCTCGGCGCGGAACAGCTCGCGCGTCAGGCCCTCGACCAGCCGCGGCACGGCGAACTTCATGCCGTTGATCGACGAGCCGCTGGGACCGAAGCTGAGTGTCGCGCCGAAGTTGAACAGCCGGATCCGGCCGAGCCAAGGCGCCGCACCCGGAGCGCGCTCCAGCAGTTCGAAGCCCGGCCCGAGGTAAGGATAGCGTTCGAGGCGATCGTTGCCTTGCCCGGCCGGCGGCGCATAGGCGTCGCGCCAGGTCCGGACATGCGGCGCGATGGCCGCCAGTTCCGGGCGCAGGCCAAGGTCGATGTCGAAGCCGGTGCCGCAGATCAGGAAATCGAAGCGATGCTCGCCGTCGGCTGTCGCGATGACCGCGGCCGCGCCGTCGCTGCGGGCGTCGAGCCATGGCGCACCGGTGTGCAGGTGGAAGGCGGCATGCGACGTCACGCGGTCCCAGGTCTCGGCCGGCAGGGCCTCGCGCAACGACAGCACGTAGTTCATGAATTTCCAGCGTGTCGCATCGTCGAGATCGCCGAGGTGGCGGAAGAACGCCGGGAACGACAGCCATTTGTAGGGTTGGACCCGCTGCAGTTCAGGCCGGCGGCAGAACAGATGGACCTCCGCCCCCGCCTCGAGCGCCGTCGCGGCGTTGTCGAAAGCCGATGCACCCGCTCCGAGCACGGCCACGCGCCGGCCGCCCAGAGCCGCGAAGTCGATGGCATCGGCGGCGTGGGCGCGCATGGCGGAGGGTAGACGCTCGACGAACGCCGGCATCGTCCATCGCCCGCTCGCCTCGATGCCGTGCGCCAGCACGACATGGCGGGCCAGGATCCGCCGTTCGCCGGCGGCATCTCTTACCCGAGCCTGGAGCAAAGCGCCGTGCGGCTCGATGCCGAGCATCTCCGTTCCGACCTCGATCGGAAGCGCCAGCACGCGGCGCAGCCAGTGCAGGTACTCGCTCCAGCTCTCGCGCGCGATCTTGTTCAAGCGCGCGAAGGCCTCGGCGCCATGCTGCGCTTCGAACCAGCTCTGATAGGTGAGGCAGGGAATGCCGAGATCGGGGCCGGTCACCGTCTTCCAGGTGCGCAGCGTCTTCATGCGGCCGAACGTCCGCCACGGACCTTCGGCGCCGGCTGGCCCGCGGTCGATCACCAGGTGGTTGTCGATGCGCTCGAGCTTGAGCTTGAACGACAGCGCCTGGCCGCCCTGCCCGCCGCCCACGATCAGCACGTCGAGAACCTTCTCGCCGTCGGGGCCGCGGACCGGCCGCAACCAGCGCAGCTCGGGATAGGAGATCAACGCCAGGTCGCGCCGTACGTCGGCCTCCAGGGCGGCAAGATCTCGAATGGGCATCATCTCTCCATTAGCATATACGATGCCACTCCATGGACATGCAGCCCGTAGCGCGGCAAGCGCGCCCCGAGGTCACCGTCGCCGTCTGCCGCGGCGCCTGCCGGCTGATGCGCCAGGCAGGCCATTCGGTGCTGCTCGAACTGCCGCTGCCCGACGGAAGGCGCGCCGACATTTTCGCCATCGGCCGCGGCGGCGAGCTCGTCATCGTCGAAGTAAAATCGTCGATCGAGGATTGGCGCGTCGATGGGAAGTGGCCGGACTATCTCGACTGGTGCGACCAGCTCTACGTCGCCGTCCCCGTCGATTTCCCCCAAACCCTGATCCCCGTCGAGATCGGCCTGATCGTGGCCGATGCCTATGGCGGCGACGTCCTGCGCCATCCGCCGCGCCGGCCCGTCGCCGCCGCGCGGCGCAAGGCCCTGCTGATCGATTGCGCGCGGCTGGCCTCGGAGCGGCTGGCCCGCCTCGAGGATCCGGACTTCGGCGATATGGTCTAGACAGCCAACACTGCTAGCACTGCTAGCCATTATTAAAGTTGCAGATCCAGCAGGGTCCTGCTATAAAAATGATTAGAGTGGGTGTTTCCGCGTCCGCTCAAATCAACGCCCGCCGGACCCGCCCGCGGGCGTTTTTCTTTGCCCCAACAGGACCCTGAAGAAGGCCTACGAGACCGGGCTTCGGGTCACGGCCACGCGTAAAAGATTGGACAATGATGATACCGAGTGACCGGGCTTGGTGGCACAGGTGATCAGGGGGCGATTCGCCTGCGCGCTCAGGGACTTGGATGTGATTCGTGGCACAGCTTTCTGAACAACGCGTGGCACAACGAGGTGTGTCACGAAATGGTCCACTTAGCGGCGCGCCTAGGTGAGCATCGCCCGCGCCATCGTGTGCGCCGCCGGCGAACCCGGTGCGCCACGGCCGCGGCTCGCCTCGGCCATGCGGATGCGGGCATAGGCCATGATCTCGGTCGGCGGGCCGACGCGCTCGATGCGGCCGTCCATCACCAGCGCCACCCGGTCGGCGATGGCGAGCGGCGCCAGGCGATGGGTGATCATGATGACGGTGCGACCGCGCGTGTTCGTCTTGAGCTGGCGCAGGAGCTGTTCCTCCGTGGCCGGGTCGAGGGCGCTGGTCGCTTCGTCGAGGATGAGGATGCGCGGATTGCGGATCAGGGCGCGGGCGATGCAGAGAAGCTGACGCTGGCCCATCGATAGTCCCTGGCCGCGTTCGCCCAACACGGTGTTGTAGCCTTGTGGCAGGCGCTGGATGAAATCGTGCGCGCCGACGAACTTGGCCACCGCCACGACGCGTCCGGGGTCCTTGTTGGTGACGCCCATGGCGATGTTTTCCCGCACCGAGCCGGTGAAGAGTTGCAGTTCCTGGGGCACGCAGCCGATCTGGGCCCGCAACTGGGCCGGCGAGATGTGCGAGATGTCGGTGCCGTCGACCAGCACCCGGCCGCCCGACGGCCGGAACAGTCCCTGGACGAGATTGGCGATCGTGGTCTTGCCCGACCCCGATGGCCCGACGATTCCCAGGATCTCGCCGGCGGCGATGTCGAGATCGGCATCCTGCAGGACCGCCGGGACATTGTCGTCAGGACGATAGGCGACGCGCTCGAGGGTGACGTCGCCCAGCAGCGGCGGCATCGGCGCCAGCGCGCCGGCGGGGCTTTCGACGGCTTCACGCATCAACCCGTCGATTCGCCGGAAGGCCGCCGCGACCGCCTGAAGCTGATGCCAGGCCGCCACCAGCTGGCGCATCGGCTGCAAGGCGCGGGCGGCCAGCATGTTGACGGCGATCAGCGCCCCCACCGTCATGCGATGATCGACGATCTCGCGCACGCCGATGACGATGATGACCAGCGATGCCAGGAGCTGGAGCGCACCCGAGGCGCTGGAGGCGATGTTGGCCAGGTTGTTGGCGCGAAAACTGGTCCAGGCGGACTGCTCGACCCGCGCCTGCCAACGCTTCTCGACCTCGCCCTCGAGCCCGAGGGCCTTGATCGTGGCGGCATTGGCCACCGTCTCGGTCAATGTCGAGCTCTTGGCTGCCAGGGCCTGGAAGTTCTCCTCGGTGAGGCGGCGTTGGGTGCGATGGGTGGCCAGCGACACGGCGATCACCACTGGAATGGCCAACATCGTGACGATGCCCAGCGTGGTGCTGATGGCGAAGGTGGCGGCCAGGAAGAGCGCCACGAAAGCGATGTCGATCGCCAGCACCGGCATCTGGCCGGTGAAGAAGCCGCGCAGCACGTCGAGCTGGCGCAGCCGCTCGGCAATGACGCCGGAGGGCGTGCGCTCGAAATGGCGGTAGGGAAGCTGCACCAGATGATGCAGCACCTCGCTGTTCATCATCGTGTCGAGACGGGCGCCGGTGCGCGCCGAAAGCCAGCCGCGCGCCACGCGCAGCGCGAAGTCGATGGCATAGGCGATCAGCATGCCGATGCAGAGCACGGTCATGATCGGGACGGCATCCACGCGCCCATCTCGACCGATCACGTCGCGGCCGATCACGGCGTTCAGCACCAGCATCATGAAGAGCGGCGTGGCGAGACCGAGGAGGTTGATGAGAAACGACATCGCCGCGAGCTTCAGGACGACCGGCCGGACGCGAACCCACAGCGGCGCGTACCATTCCTGGCGTTGTTCGTGGGCGCCCGCGTCGCGCATCACGAGCGCTCGCGCCCCCAGTGCCATCACTTCGTCGGTCGCCAGGCGCCAGACCCGGCCTTCGACGACGTCGAGCACGGTCCACTGGCCGCCGCCGCCCGCCACCACGACGTAGGCGGGCTGGTGGGGGGCCGGCTGGTCGGGCGCGCCCACCAGGGCGAACGGCGTGGGAAGGTTGTCCAGCCGCGCGCCGTCGCCGGCGAGATCGACGGCATAGGCCTCGAGCCCAAGGCGCGCGCCGGCAGTTAGGAAGGCGTTTTCGTCGAGGCCGGAAACGGGAAGGACCGCGAGTCGCCGTATGTCGGCTTCGCTGACCGGCCGGCCGACCTGCTGTGTGATGTAGAGCAGCGCCCGCATCAGCGAATCGATCGGCTGGCGGCGTTCGCCGTCCCATACCGATTGCTGGAAGCCGCCATTCTCCAAGGGAGCCATCCCTCCCGAGAATATCCGAATCTGACGTAGAATCAATTATTTAGGGTGTATTCCTAACGCAAAAGGCGCGCGGAACAGGGCTCCGCGCGCCTTTCGGTATCGTCGAGGTCGCGTGCTTAGCGCGCGCCGAACGCCCGCTTGAGCTCAGGCACGAGATCCGTGCGCTCCCACGAGAAGCCGCCGTCGCGCTCCGGCTTGCGGCCGAAATGGCCGTAGGCTGCGGTGCGCTGGTAGATCGGCTTGTTGAGCTGCAGGCCACGGCGAATGTTGGTCGGGCGTAGCGGGAAGATGTCGGAGAGGATCTTCTCCAGCTTGCGCTCGTCGACCTTGCCGGTGCCCTGGGTGTCGACATAGAGCGACATCGGATCGGCGACGCCGATCGCGTAAGCCACCTGGATCAGACAACGGTCGGCGAGGCCGGCGGCCACCACGTTCTTGGCGAGATAGCGGGCGGCATAGGCCGCCGAGCGGTCGACCTTGGTCGGGTCCTTGCCCGAGAAAGCACCGCCGCCGTGCGGCGCGTAGCCGCCGTAGGTGTCGACGATGATCTTGCGGCCGGTGAGGCCGCAGTCGCCGTCGGGACCGCCGACGACGAAATTGCCGGTCGGGTTGACGAAGAAGTCGGCTGCCTTCTTGGGCATCCAGCCCTTGGGCAGCGACTTCTCGACGTGGCCCGAGATCATTTCGCGGATCATGCCGGAATTGTATTTCTTGCCCTTGGCATTGGTCTCGCGGTGCTGCGTGGAGACCACGACCTTGGCGGCGCCGATGGCCTTGCCGTTCACATAGCGCACCGTCACCTGGCTCTTGGCGTCGGGCTGCAGATCGGGCAGTTCGCCCGAGCGGCGCGCCTTGCTCAGCACTTCGAGGATCTTGTGCGAGAAGAAGATCGGGGCCGGCATGAACGAGCCCTTCTCGTATTCCTCGCTGTCGCGGCAAGCGAAGCCGAACATCAGGCCCTGGTCGCCGGCGCCTTCCTGGTCGCCGAGATTGCCGCCCTTCTTCTTGGCATCGACGCCCATGGCGATGTCGGGTGACTGGCCGTGCAGCAGCACGTCGATGTCGGCGCCGTGATAGCTGAAGCCATCCTGGTCGTAGCCGATCTCGCGCACCACGTTGCGGGCGATCTCGCTCAGCGCCTCGCGGTTCACGATGGTCTGCTTGCCGTACTTCTTCATGTAAGGCTCGGAGGCACGGCCTTCGCCAGCGATCACGATCTTGTTGGTGGTAACCAGCGTCTCGCAGCCCAGGCGCGTATTGGCGTGGCTGTCGTCGGCATGGCCGAGCTTCACGTCATTGGCGATGAAGGCGTCGAGGATCGCGTCCGAGATCTGGTCGCTGACCTTGTCCGGATGGCCTTCGGAAACGGATTCGCTGGTAAAAAGATAGTCTTTGAGCGTCAAAATGCCCTCCCACGGTTCACGCTGGACTCCGGGCAGGGCAGCAGGGCCGCCAACGTCCGGCTTAGCCTTTATTTTCGCGGTGGCAAGTCGTCCAAATCCGTCCGCGGCGGCATCGACCATCGAGGCCGCGCCGCTAAAAACGCCAATTACCGGTGGAAATCAAGAGGTTCACAGAGAGGTCACCTGCGCCCTACCGTCTCCCCCCCTCCTTGGAGCCCGTTACGCAGGGCCCATCAACGGCCCTTGCGACCGCCCAAGGCCTCGGCGTGGCTTGCCGCACCCACGGCCTTGACCATCTCGAAGATGCGCTTGCGTACCCGGGCCTCGCGGATTTTGTAGTAGGCGCGCACCAACTCGAGGGTCTCGCGCTTGATCAGGGGGTCTTTTTCCTGCTCGAACGGCGTGCCGGTCTCGCCGAAGCCCTTGCGCCCCCGACCCGACATCGGCCGCCCCGCCAGCGCATTGGCCGGCATCTCGTCGAAGAAATAGGACACCGGTACGTCCAGGACCTTGGCAAATTCGAACAGGCGGCTGGAACCGATGCGATTGGATCCGCGCTCGTACTTCTGGATTTGCTGAAACGTCAGTCCGACAGCGGTCCCGAGTTTCTCCTGGCTCATCCCGAGAAGCGTGCGCCGCTGCCGCATGCGCGCGCCGACATGGACGTCAACCGGATGTGATCTTGCCATCGGTCCAGATTCCTCTTTATGCGATTTGATAGGGGGAAAACGGAGTTGGGATACACGTCATGAAATGCGCGGGGTCGGCAAAAACACCCAGTGCAAAAATGCATATCTACACGCCAGAGCTGCATATGACATTAGCCCCTCTTGCAGAGAATGCAAGCTGAACCTCAGGGCTTTGATATCTCGGAATAGTTTACAGATGGCGTCGACTGCTTAACACCCCGTCGATGAGCAGGCCGGCGCCGAGAAGCGCCAGGATAGCCAATAGGATTCCGTCGCCCAAAAGACTGTAGGGCGTGGCTTCTCGCGCCGGCGGAAGGCGGTGGTCGATAATGCCCTCCTGCATCATGTCGAGCGATGCCAGGGTCCGGCCGTAGGCGTCGATCACGGCGGAAACACCGGTGTTGGCGGCACGGATCATGGGCAGGCCTTCCTCGACGGCCCGCAGGCGGGCACTGGCTAGGTGCTGGTAGGGGCCGCTCGAGAGACCGAACCAGGCATCGTTGGTGACGTTCAGGAGCCAGCGTGGTCGCTCGCCCGGGCCAGTCACGGCCGCCGGAAAGATCACTTCGTAGCAGATGACTGGCGAGAAGGACGGCAGGCCCGGCAAGCCCAGAGTGGCACGCTGCTCGCCCTCCTCGAACGAGCCGCGGCCGATGAAACCGGAAACCGGAGCGAGCTGTTTGTGAAAGGGAATGTACTCCCCCAGCGGCACCAGGTGGACCTTGTCGTAGTGCGCAACGATTGCTCCGGCGCGATCGATGACGAGCAGCGAGTTCCACACACCGTCCTGCCGCCGCCCCGTGCCGCGCGCGGCGCCGGTCAGAAGATAGCCGGCGGGCGGCACGGCCGTGGCCATGACCTCCAGCGCCGGGGACCCGGGCTCGATGATGAAGGGTGGCGCCGTCTCCGGCCAGATGACGGCGCCAAGACCGTCGAAGCCGCTACGGCGACTCATCTCGACCAGTTTGGCAAGGTGCCGCGCTCTCGTATCCGGCAGCCATTTCTCGGACTGCGGGATGTTGGGCTGCACGATGCGCACCATCGGGCCGTCCTCGCCGGCCGGCGTCATGGCGGCCAGACCCGCCGCGCCAGCCAGACCCGCCGCGACCAGGGCCGCGATAGAAGCACGCCAGCCAGCGGTGGGCGCCGCCAGGATCAGGAAGGTGAAGGTGCCGAGGCCGTAGACCCCGAACAGCGCCGCCCCCTGCAGCAACGGCGTCGCGAAAGCCCAGATATTGCCGAGCGGATTCCACGGATAGCCTGTGAAGATGTGGCCGCGCAGCCATTCGGCGACGGTCCAGGCGATCGCCAGCAGAATGAGACGGCGGTAACGCCCCGCCAGCTGCGGCCAGCGCAATGCGGCCCAGCGCGTCACTCCGGCGGCAAGACCCGGAAAGAAGCCCAGGAGTGCCGCCAGACCGGCCACGATCGGCAGACCCAGGAGCTGGTAGTCGGCCGGCGGCACCGAGAAGGCCTCGAGGATCCAGTAGGAGCCGACGGCGAAATGGCCGGTCCCCCATGCCCAACCGCGCAGCAGCGCGCTTCGCGGCCCCGGCGCCGTCTCCCAGAGCCAGACGAAGACGACCATGCCCACGACGGCCAGCGGCAGCCAGTAGAGCGGCGGCATCGCGAGCGCCGCCAATGCACCGGACAAAAAAGCCGCGCCGGCGGCGCGCCATCCCCGAAGGTTCATTGCCGGAGCGCGGCGATCAGGCGGCAGACCGCGACGCTGCCGGCTGCCGCACCCGGAGCCTGCGGATACGCCGCGGATCGACATCGAGTACTTCGAACTCGACGCCGGAAGGATGGCGAACCACTTCGCCGCGCTCGGGAATGCGGCCGAGCAGGGAGAAGATCAAACCGCCCACGGTGTCGATCTCGCGCCGCTCGTCCTCCGACAGCACGCGGCCGATCTCCTGTTCGAGGAGTTCGATGGGCGTGCGGCCATTGACGTCGATGGTGCCGTCGACGCGGCGGGCGACCGTCGGCGTCTGGGCGACGTCATGCTCGTCCTCGATCTCGCCCACGATCTCCTCGACCAGATCCTCGATCGTGAGCAGGCCGTCGGTGCCGCCGAACTCGTCGACCACCAGCGCCATATGTGTGCGCGAGCGACGCATGTCGAGCAGCATGTCGAGGACCGGCAGTGTCGGTGCCACGAAGACGACCCGGCGCAGGATGTCGCGGAGATTGAATTTCTTCGACGTACCCCAGTAGGCCAGCACGTCCTTGATGTGGATCATGCCAATCACGTCGTCGAGCGCCTCGCGATAGACCGGATAGCGCGAGTGAGCCTCGGTCTGGATCACCCGCACGACCTCGTCGAGCGGCGTGTCGGCGGCGATGGCGACGATGTCGACGCGCGGCACCATGACGTCGGCCACCGTCTTGTCGCGCAACTTCAGGATATTGGCGAGAAGGACCCGCTGGTCCTCGCTGATCGGGGTATCGCTCTCCGGCGTCTCCTCGATCAGTTCCTCGATGGCCTCGCGGACCGCTTCGTTCTTTTCGCGGCGACGCAGGCGGCGCAGAATGGCGCGCAATATTCCGCCCGTGGAGGGAACCTCGGGAGCCGGCGAAGGGACCGGTGCACCAGGGCGTTCGTTTGTCGACGCCGGGCCAGCCTGACCCGGCCGCGTACTGTGCGCTGTGGAATCGGGCATGATTGATAAGATAGGCTATCGGCCCAGCGTTGCAATCGCGGAAGTTCTTGATGCGTTCCTGTAAATTGTCCTCCGGCGCCACAATGCCGGTTCTCGGCCTCGGCACCTGGCGGATGGGCGAGAGCCCACGGCGCCGCGCCGAGGAGTTCGATGCCCTGAAATACGGGCTCGAACTCGGCTACCCGATGATCGACACGGCCGAGATGTATGGCGACGGCGGCGCCGAGGAGATCGTGGGCGAGGCGCTGGCCGGATTAGCCCAGCGGCCCTTCATCGTGAGCAAGGTCTACCCGCACAACGCCTCCCGCGCCGGCACGATCGCGGCGTGCGAACGCAGCCTCAAGCGGATGCGAATCGAGCGGATCGATCTCTACCTGCTGCACTGGCGCGGCGGCGCGCGGCTCGAGGAGACCTTCGAGGCGTTCCATCGCCTGCGCGCGGCGGGAAAGATCGGCGACTTCGGCGTCAGCAACTTCGATCTCGGCGACATGGAAGACGCCGCCCGTCTCGACGATGGCCTCAACGCCAGCAACCAGGTGCTCTATTGCCTGTCGCGCCGCGGCCCCGAGTTCGACCTGCTGCCGTGGATGCGCAAGCGCTCGATCCCGCTGATGGCTTATTCGCCACTCGATCAGGGCGGGCTCCTGCGCAAGGCTGCCCTGAAGAAACTTGCCGACGGCATCGGCTGCACCCCGGCCCAGCTGGCGATCGCCTGGCTGCTGGCCCAACCGGGTGTCGTCACCATTCCGAAATCGTCATCGCGCGAGCGCGTGAAGGAAAATCTCGGGGCGCTCGACGTCACGCTGTCGCCGCAGATCCTGGCCGAGCTCGACCGGGCGTTTCCGCCGCCCAAGGGCAAGCAGGCGCTCGAGATGCTCTAACGCGCCAAGTAAGGATCGGCGATCCCGAGCCGCTTCAGTATCCGCCGCTCCAGCGCTTCCATGCGCTCGGCGTCGGCGTCGGATGTTTCGTGATCGTAACCCAGCAGATGCAGTGTCCCGTGCACGACGAGATGGGCGACATGATCGGCGGGCGACTTCTTCTGCTGCTTCGCCTCGCGCCATACGGTCTGCCGCGCCAGCACGATGTCGCCCAGGAAGGCCCGCTCCCCCGAGGGATAGGACAGCACGTTGGTCGGTCTGTCCTTCTGGCGGTCGCGCTTGTTCAGGACGCGCACGGCCTTGTCGTCGGCGAGCGCCACGTTCAGGGACTTGCCGCGCCTTGCCGCCGCGCGCGCGGCCTTGCGCACCAGACGTTCGACACCCGGCATGGCCTTCAGCCAGCCGGCATCGAGCACGACGACAGTGCAGCGCAGGGCGGGTCTAACTTTTGAGTTTTTTGTCGCGCGCGTCATAGGCATCGACGATGCGGGTGACGAGATCGTGACGCACGACATCCTTGGAGGTCAGCCGCACGAAGCGCATGCCGTCGATGCCCGCCAGCGTCTCGACCGCGTCGTTAAGGCCCGATTTCTGGCCGCCCGGCAGGTCGGTCTGGCTGGGGTCGCCGGTGATCACCATGCGCGAGCCCTCGCCCAGCCGGGTGAGAAACATGCGCATCTGCATCGGCGTGGTGTTCTGCGCCTCATCGAGAATGACGAAGCAGTGGGCAAGCGTGCGGCCACGCATGAAGGCGAGCGGCGCAATCTCGATCTCGCCCGACTCCATGCGGCTGGCGATCAGCTCGGCCGGCATCATGTCGTGCAAAGCGTCGTAGAGCGGCCGCAGGTAGGGATCGATCTTCTCCTTCATGTCGCCGGGCAGGAAGCCCAGCCGCTCCCCGGCTTCGACCGCCGGCCGCGACAGCACGATGCGCTCGACCTTGCCCGCGAGCAGCAGCGACACGCCCATCGCGACCGCGAGGTATGTCTTGCCGCTGCCGGCCGGTCCCAGCGCGAACACCATGTCGCGTTCCCGCAGCGCCGCCAGATAGTCGCGCTGGCCGGGCGAGCGCGCCTGCACGGAGCGTCGGCGCGTGCGGATGCCGTCCTCGTCGCCGCGCTCGGCGCCGGTGCGGGCAAAGCGGACGGCGGCGTCGATATCGGCCATCTCGATCGACAGGCCGCGCTTCAAGCGCTCGTAGAGCGCGGCCAGAGACTTGTGCGCGATCGCGGCGTCGTCCGGCGCTCCGGCGATTGCGAGCTGGTTGCCGCGCGCGCTCAGCTGGACGTTCGCGAGCTGTTCGATGCGCACAAGATGCCGGTCATGATTGCCGTAGAGCGACGCCACCAGGGCGTTGTCGTCGAACGTCATGCGGCGCACGTCGGCAGCGCGGACGCCGGCGCCGGCCAGTGGGACACTCATAGTGGGACACTCACGCGGCGACCTCGAATCGAGAGGGCGATTCGCCCGTCACGACCTCGCCGGCCAGGCTCAAGGCGTAGGCCGCGAGCAGCCGAACATTCACGATGGTTCCGATCATATCGGCACCGCCCTCGACATAAACGGACTGCAGCCATGGGCTCTTGCCAAGAATCTGGCCCGGCTTGCGTCCGGCCTCGGCGAACAGCACCGGCACGACAGCGCCAACCTTGGAGGCGTTAAAATTGCGCTGCTGGTTACCCAGCAACGATTGCAGCGCCGCGAGACGCGCCGTCTTGACGCTTTCGGCAAGCTGATCGCCCAGCGCCGCCCCGGGTGTTCCCGGCCGGCGGCTGTACTTGAAGGTGTAGGCCGACGCGAAGCCGATCTCGTCGACCAGTCGCATCGTGTCGTCGAAGTCGGCGTCGCTCTCGCCCGGGAAGCCCACGATGAAATCCGACGACAAGGCGAGATCCGGACGGATATCGCGCAGACGATCGGCCAGCCGCCGGTAGTGGTCGCGGCCGTGGCCGCGGTTCATCGCCTCGAGGATGCGGTCCGAGCCCGACTGCACCGGTAGGTGCAGGTAGGGCATGAGCTGAGGTACGTCGCCATGAACGGCGATGAGATCGTCGTCCATGTCGCGCGGGTGCGAGGTGGTGTAGCGGAGCCGTACCAGGCCATCGATCTCGGCGATTTCCCTGATGAGCCGCGCGAGACCCCAAGTGGAACCGCCAATTGAGCTTGGCGCAGCTTCGCCGTGATAGGCGTTGACGTTCTGGCCGAGCAGCGTGAGCTCGGTCGCACCCGCCGCCACCAGGCTGCGCGCCTCTCGCAGCACCGCCGTCGCCGGCCGCGAATATTCGGCGCCCCGCGTATAAGGCACGACGCAGAAGGTGCAGAACTTGTCGCAGCCCTCCTGGATGGAGAGGAACGCCGAGCCGGCGCGTACGTCGGCCTCCGACGGCGCCGGCAGATGGTCGAATTTGCTCTCGACGGGAAACTCGGTGTCGAGCACGCCGGCGCCGGGCCGCCGCCGGCCCTCGGCGCGGCGATCGTCGGACTGGCGGGCCACCCGGGCCAGCAGTTCGGGCAGGCGATGGTAGGCCTGCGGCCCGACGACGATATCGACTGCGGGCTGGCGCTGGATGATCTCCTCGCCTTCGGCCTGCGCCACGCAGCCTGCCACGGCGATCGTGAGATCGGTTCCGCCGCGGCGGCGCTCGGATTTGAGATCGCGCAGTCGCCCGAGTTCGGAATAGACCTTCTCCGAGGCCCTTTCGCGGATGTGGCATGTGTTGAGAACGACCAGGTCGGCCTGCTCGGGCGTTTCCGACAAGGCATAGCCCAGCGGTCGCAAGACATCGGCCATGCGGTCCGAATCGTAGACGTTCATCTGGCAGCCGTAAGTGCGAATGAACACGCGCTTGCGCTGCCACTGGCTCTCTGTGCCGGTGCGGACGTCCTTCATCGATCTCCGTTGCTGGAACGGGCAGTTCTTAACATCGGCGGCGGCCAGGGTCGAGAGGGCCCGTCGCGGCCCCGTCAAGAAGCCACAGGGGCCGCGCCCGCCAGCGGCGGCAACAGCTCGGGGCGACCGGCATTCGCCGATTGCACGCCGAGCGACACCTGCTGGAAGCAATATTCAGCCAGTTTCTTGCGATCGCCGAGGCGGTCGATATCGACCGTCGGGAAAAAGGTCACGACCGCCTCGGTCTCGCCGAGGCAGACCATCTGCCAGAGATGCGGGACGAGATCGAGGTCGCCGAACCAGGCGAACAACGGGCGCCAGTAGCGGCCGAGCGGAATGCCGTCGAGACGTGTGTAGGCGATCGCGACCGGCTGCACGGTGATCGGCTTGTCATCGCGACGCAGCTGGGCGACCGCGAACAGGGCACTGCGGAAAGGCAGAACGCGCGTGCCGTCGCTGCTGGTGCCTTCGGGAAACAACATGAGGTTGTCGCCGGTGTTGAGGCGCCGCAGCATCTCGTCGCGACTGGTGCTGGTCTTGCTCGAGCGCCGCTCGACGAAGATGGTACGTTGCGCCTTGGCCAGCGTGCTGAAGAACGGCCAGGTCGCGACCTCGGCCTTGGCGACGAAGCTGCCGGGGATCAGCCCGCCCAGCAGTTCGATGTCGAGATAGGACACGTGATTGCAGACGTAGAGAGTGGGCGTCACGGTCGAGCGTTCGCCGTGGACCCGCACGCGGATGCCCAGGATCACGCAGACGATGCGGTGGTAGACGACCGGCAGCCAGCGTACGACCGGCGTTATCCGCAGCGCCTGTGCCAGAAGATGGAAGGGCAGCAGCAGCAGCGTGAGCAGGAGGTAGCTCAACAGCCGAAACGCGCCGCGCAAAGGAGAACCGATCCACATCGTCGCTGCAGGCGCGTCAGTCGTTCTGCTCACGAATCCCGCGTTCGTAGTGCCGGATGTACTTCTCCGTCACCAGTTCGGTCTTGACGATGATGAAGACGTCGGTGGTGTTGAATTCGGGATCGATCACCGCGCCGTCGCCAACGAAGCCGCCCAGCCGCAGGTAGCCCTTGATGAGCGGCGGCACGCGCGCCATCGCCTTGCGTTCGTCGTAGCTGCCCGGTGCCAGCGCATCCATCTTGACGTAGCGGCTGGCCAGAGCGCGCACCCGAATCTCCGGCGGCGCGAGATGATGGTGATAGAGATAGCTGAGCGGCAGCCCGTGCTGGGTAGGGTCGGTTCCCGGCAGGCTGGCGCAACCGAACATCACCTGAATGTTGTAGTGGAACGCATAGAGCGCGATGCCGCGCCACAGCATCTGCATGGTCGCTGTGTTGCGCGCGTCCTTTTCGATGCAAGAACGTCCTGTTTCCAGAACCTCGCCCGGATAGTTGATCATCGGTGCGATGTCGTATTCGGCGGCCGAGTAGAAGCGGCCGATCCTTGCGGCGGCCGGCCGGCGGATCAGGCGGTAGGTGCCGACGATGCCGCCAGGGCTCTCGCCGCGGCGGCGATCGAGCACGACCAGGTGGTCGCAGACAGTGTCGAAATCGTCGACGTCGCGCCGCAGTCGCGCCGTCCCCGGCGACGGCCTCGCCTGCATCTCTTCATAGAAGACCCGATAGCGAAGAGCCTGCGCCGCATCGATCTCGGCGGCGGTTTCGGCCAGTCGGACTTCGAAATCGCCGGCAACGACTTTGACGATCTCCGCACTCGAAGTGGGAGTCCCAAGAAGTTCGGCTTCGCTGTCAACGCGGTCGATGCGCATGCTTCATCCGCAGGGAGCCGTCCCGAGCATTCGTCCATTATCGGGGTGGCGATGGTTCCGTCCACTCATTTTTGACGCTCGGTCTTGCCGTTCAAAGGCACGCCGTACAACTCGAGCCGATGCCCGACCAGTCGGTAGCCGGCCTTTTCCGCGATCTTGCGTTGCAGTTCCTCGATCTCGCCGTTGTGAAATTCCACGACCTTGCCGGTCTGGATGTCGATCAGGTGATCGTGATGCTCGTCGGGTGTTTCTTCATAGCGAGCGCGACCATCGCCGAAGTCATGCTTGGCGAGAATGCCCGCTTCCTCGAACAGTCGAACCGTGCGGTAGACGGTCGCGATGGAAATGTTCGGATCGATCGCGGTGGCACGGCGATGCACCGCCTCGACGTCCGGATGGTCGGACGAATCGGACAGGACGCGTGCAATGACGCGGCGTTGGTCGGTCATTTTGAGACCGCGTTCAACGCAGAGGAGTTCGAGCTTGGCTTTACGTTCAGGCATGTTGCAATACCCTACACCGGCAGGCGTTCGGGGTATAGTTGGGGACATGTCCATACTGCCAAGGCCTATACAGCCAGACCATGACATCGACATTACCGGCGAGGTCTGCCCGATGACTTTCGTGCGGACCAAGCTCAAGCTCGAGCGCATGCATCCGGGAGAGATCCTGAGCGTCCGGCTGCGGGGCGACGAACCGCTGAGGAATGTCCCTCGTGCCGCCCGCGACGAGGGCCACACGATTTTGGGGATCGAGGCCGATGGCGACACCCATATCGTGACTATTCGGCGAACCTGACCAGCGAACCAGGTCAACCGAGATCGAGACGCATTACAAACGCGTCGGCCGCCGGCCCGGCGCCGCGCTTGAAATAAGCCGGCCGGATACCGGCAGCGCAAAAACCGGACAGTTCGTAGAGCCTCAGGGCCGCCGGATTGTCGGCCGCGACTTCGAGGAACAGGGATCGGGCACCCGCTGCCCGAACATGGTCGAGGACCGCCGCCAGCAGATGCCGCGCCGCGCCACGCCGGCGGTGGGCAGGCCGCACGGCGATCGTGATCAACTCCGACTCGTCGGCCACCACCCGGCAGATCGCCATGCCGACCTCGGCGCCATCGATTTCGAGCAACAGACCCGCGACTCCCGGCGATGCCAATAGCTCGGCCATGTCCCGCCGCGTCCAACCCCGCTCACCAAAAGGCACGAAGGCCTCGCCGTGCATTGCCGCCGCGCGATCAAGATCGAGCGCGCCCAGCGGACGCAAGACGAGGGCCCCGGTCATTCAGTCGACGGTCCGGCGAGCGCCGTCCGGCAAAGTGATGCTGACGCCGCGCAGGTAGAGCGGCCGCGGCAGTCCCTCGCTTTCGTTGCGCGCCCGCCAGACGTCGACACCCTGCGCGAGGCCCAGGCACGCGACGGCGACGGGATCGACAAAGGCCATCTCGGCCTCGGCGTCGACACCGGCAGCGGCAAGCTGCGCCACGAGCGGACCGACGTCGGCGCCCACGATCACGCAGGCTCTGTCACGCAGGCGATCCGCCAGTTCGGCCGCGGTGGCGGCAAAAGGTGCGGCGGCTCCCGCGCCGATCGCACAGAACCAGTCGCCGAGGCGGCTATCGACCGCGGCGACGACGAGCCGGTCGCGCGCGGCGGCCTGGGTCATCAAGACCGAGGTCGTGGAAAGCCCGGCCAGCGGCGCACCCAGCCCGACCGCAAGGCCGCGCGCGGCGGCCAGGCCCACCCGCACGCCGGTAAAACTTCCCGGACCGACCGTCACGGCGATCAGCGACAGCTCGTGCCGGCCCACGCCGGCGTCGCGCAGAACCGACGCCACGGCCGGCAGCAGCCGCGCCGCCTGGTCGCGTCCCTCCTCGCGCAGTGATGCCAGACAGGCGCCGTCGCGCACCACCGCGACGCCCAGTCCGCTGACTGCACAATCGAGCGCAAGGACGAGCGTCATGATCGTTCGGCCCGCCGACCTCTGGCGCTCGCTCGGATGGCTGGGCATTCTTGGGTCATGAAACTCGATTTGAGGACGATCGCGCCACCCGACTTCGATGTCGACGTGACGCTGGCCTATGCAACGGAGGCCAATCTAACGGGGCGGCCGGTCTACCGGAATGCCGAATGCTGGCTGCATCGCGAAGCGGCGGAAAAACTCGCCACTGCGGTAGTGCTGGCCCGGCCGCTCGGCCTCAGGCTGCGCATCTTCGATGCGCTGCGGCCGGTCGAGGCGCAGTGGGCGCTGTGGAACGTCAATCCCGACCCTGAGTTTCTCGCCGACCCGCGCCGTGGCTCGCCCCATTCGCGCGGCGTCGCGGTCGACCTCAGCCTGCTCGACGGCGACGGTCGTGAACTCGACATGGGAACGGCGTTCGATGCCTTCACGCCGCTGTCGCATCATGGCCGGACCGACATTTCCACCGCGGCCCAGCGCAACCGTCTGCTGCTGATGGGCCTGATGACCGCCGCCGGCTGGGATTTCTATCGCAACGAGTGGTGGCACTATCAACTCTTCGACGCCAGGCGCTATCCGCTGATCTGTGACGCCGACCTGCCGCGCCCGATGATGTAGCTCAGAAGCTCGAGAGCCGCGCCTTGTCGAAGTCGCTGAGCTCGTTCTCGCGCATGATCTGACGCACGAATTGCACGTAGCCCTGACCGCGCTCGGAATAGCGCAGCAGCGTGCCGATCAGGCGATAGCCCTCGGGATGCTCGCCACGCTCGCGCATTGCCGCACGCTCCGCACGAAACCCGGCATAGGCCGGATGCGTGTTGAGGTTGGCGATATAGGCATCGGTCGCCTCGCCGACGTCGGTGAACGGCTGCGGCATGCCGGCACCCGGCTTCCAGGGAACGGAAACGTTGTGACGGCCCACCGACTGGATCTGGCCGAACAGGGCGTTGCCGTTGCGTGCGGCAAACGAGGTGCCCCAGCCCGACTCGACGCCACCTTGGGCAATCGCCATCGAGGCCGGGACGATATCGACGCGGCGTACCAGCTCGTCGAGTTTGTCGACCGACGTCTCATAGCGCTCGGCGAGACCTTCCAGCCAGATACGCTCGACCGCCGTCATGCGGAGCGGCGCCGCTGCGATCTTGTCGCGCAGATAGAGAAGCTGCTCGCGGTCGGCGAGCACGCGCTGATTGACCTCGAGCACCACCGGCAGAATGGCGGTGATGAACAGCGATTTGCGCTCATTGCCGTCCTTGGTGTTGAGATCGTCCGGCACGCGGTCGACCTTGATCGGCGGAACGGCTTCACCCAGCCGGACCTCGGTCAGCGTGTAGGAGACGTCACGAAAGAAACCGGCGAGTTCGTCGGCGGTGCGCGGGCTGATCGGCCGCAGCTGGACCTGCCGGCGCACGGCGTTGCCGGGGGCTGCGAAGCGCCCGTGCCCGAAGGTAACCTCACGGCTCGCGATATGAGTCCCATCGTCGGGCTCGCTCACGTCGTGGCGTACGAACGTCAAGGCCGCGGGCTGAGCATCCATGGCGAGAAATGCCGGCTGCCCGGGGGACGCTGCGCTCGCCGCGCCGATAGCCGTGAAGGACAGATACGGCGCGACATCGACTGTCGGTAACGGTTCGCTCAGGCTCACGCCGGTGGCGATCATGGCGGCCCACGCCGCCGGAAATGCATAACGACGCCCGCGTTCGACCGCGGGCCGGATTAACAACTTCATTCCACACTCTTCATTTCGTTGGCCCGAACGAACGACCCCTACACGCGCAATCCCCCACGGACCGCGATGCAGTACTGACGCTGTACGCTTGAGCGAAAAAGGCGGCCCTACTGGGCCGCCTGGACTTCCACCACTTCCGGCACGTAGTGCTTCAGAAGGTTCTCAATTCCCATCTTGAGCGTGGCGGTCGAACTGGGGCAGCCGGAGCAAGACCCCTGCATGTGGAGATAGACCACGCCGTCCTTGAAGTCCTGAAACACGATATCGCCGCCGTCCTGGGCAACCGCCGGCCGAACACGCGTATCGAGCAACTCCTTGATCTGGGCGACGATCTCGTCGTCTTCCGCGGCGGCCGCGCCCGCATCGGCGCTGTCGGCCACCACCGGGTCGCCCGATGTGTAATGTTCCATAATACCACCCAGGATGGATGGCTTCAGGATCTGCCAGTCCTGGCTCGCCGCTTTCGTGACGGTCACGAAGTCGGAGCCGAAGAACACCCGCTCGACGCCCTCGATCGCAAACAGCCGCTTGGCCAGCGGCGACGGCAGGGCGGTATCGGCACTCGCAAAATCCATCGTGCCCTTCTCCATGACCACGCGGCCGGGGAGGAACTTCAGGGTCGAGGGATTGGGCGTCTGCTCGGTCTGGATAAACAAACCTTGTCTCCTTCATCGAACGCGTTGCGGCCGGGCCGCTCGGCATCGCTCAGGCTGGGAACGGGACGTCTCCGCCCCCAATCGGTACCCCGGACGTAGGAACCGAGGTCCAGCCGATCAAGTTGATTCTTATGAGTGTCTGTATATTAATTATGGAATATTTAGTTATTATTAAATAATATCAATATGATGGAGAATATCTCTCGATTTCGCTAATCGCCGAGTTCTCCAACGCAAAACCTCATTCGAGGCTCTTGGCTGACAGAACGACGCGGAAAGTCCGCGCACGCCCTATGAGATTGCGTCGATCTCAGCCTCGGTAAGGGCACCCGGGACAATGGTCAGGGGGATCCGGAGCTGGCCGCCGAGCTTGCCGGTAAGGGCTGTGACCAAAGGGCCTGGCCCATCCCCGCTCGAGGCGCTGCCCAGCACCAGAACCGAGATCGATCGATCCTCGGCGACGAGCTTCAGCAACTCATCCCGGCTCTTGCCCTCCCGAATATGAATGGTCGGGGGCTGGCCGGTCAGGGTGGCGGCCGCATCGGCATGTCGGGCCACGACATCCTCGGCCTGCTGGCGGGCTTCTTGGCGCATCAGGTCGACGACTGCCCCCCATTGCTGCCCCTCGGGCGGATCCATGACGTAGAGCATGGCCACCCGGCCTCCGGTCCGCTTGGCCCGGCGGCAGGCATATCGCAGCGCATTGCGCATCTCCGGGCTCTCGTCGACGATGACCAGGAAAACGCGCTCCTCGGCCCGGACAGGCTGCTCGCTCACACTCATGATCGGCTCCCTTCCGTTACAGACGCCGCATGACCGCGCCGCCCAACCAGCCGGCGAATAATGCCATGACGATCGCACCCAGGCCGTAGAGCGGGCCGTCGTGGCTCGCCCATCCCGCCAGCTGGGCACTGAATCCAACCTTGCCAACCGGCAGCGGCCGCGACACTGCGGCGACGATCCTACCGTCGCGCAGCAAATAGGCCTTCACCTCGTAGACCCCCTCGGGCAACCGCGAGGGAAAAGGCAGATCGACGCGAAACAGCCGGCCGGCCTGCACGGTGACCTGGCCGATGGCGGCCGGGTAGAGACCCTCCCGGCGCTTCACCTCGACCAGACCGCCGCGGAACTGCGCCAGCTCGGCCGCCGCCCGTGGCCCGACCGGCTTGACGGTCGACATCCGGTCTTCCAGCGACAGGATTTCGCCACCGGCGCTGCGGGCGAGCAGACGCTGCAGCGGCTGGCTGGCGGCAATGGCGTAATAGGCGGGCACGTCGTCGAAGGACTGGCGGCCGGTATTGAGCCACAGGCCGAGGAAGCGCTGCTTGCGCAGCACCGTCTCGCGGGCTTCCGGTCCGACCACGACCACGACCACTTCGCCGGGTGGATCGAACATGCCGAACATCAGGATGCTCTCGCCCTGGAAGGCCGACGTGATCGACACCCGCGCCCGCGACAGATCGACAATCAGATCGGGTGTCGTCGACTCGGCGGGAACCGACGGCGGCAGGCCGGTCGATGGTGGGTCGACGCGGGGACCTTGGGCTTGCGCACCACTTACCCAGAAGATGCTCGCCACAAGCGCGATCATCAGGCGTTTCATGGCGACACCTCGCGGGCGCCCAGCGAGAAGGGCGAAGCCGGCGTGCGCAGGAGCTCGACCAGCAACTCGGCCGCCACCGCCAAGATCAGGACCGACATCAGGCCGCGCAGGACAACACCCGGCAATTTGGCCGCGAGCCGCGAGCCGATCGGCGCGCCCACCACCCCGCCCAGGATCAGGAGCAGCGCCAGCACTACGTCGACCGTGCCGTTGGTCGTGGCCTGGAGGAAGGTGACGTTGGCCGCCACGAACAGGATCTGGAAGTTGGACGTGCCGATCACTACGGCCGTTGGCATGCCGAGCAGGTAGATCATGGCCGGCACCAGCACGAAGCCACCCCCGACCCCCAGGATCGCCGACAGGATGCCGATCAGGAAACCGAGGCCCACCGGCAGCAGCGCACTGATGTAGAGCTTCGATTTGTAGAACCTGAGCTTGAGCGGCAGGCGGTGCACCAGGTAGTGCGTATGAAGCTTGCCGCGCGGCGATTCGGGATTGCGCCGGCGCTTCACATAGGTGCTCAGGCTTTCCGCCAGCATGAGCAGGCCGATCGTCGACAGCATAACGACGTAGAGCACGGCGATGACGAAATCGATCTGGCCGATGCGCTTGAGGTAGGTGAACAGCCAGACGCCGGCCGACGAGCCGACCATGCCGCCCAGCAGCAGTACCAGCCCCATGCGCAGATCGACGTTGCCGCGCCGCCAATGGACCTGCAGCGACGACACCGAGTTGGCGATCACCTGGTTGGCCTGGCTGGCGACCGCGACCGCCGGGGGAATGCCGACGAAGATCAGGAGCGGCGTGGCGAGGAACCCGCCACCGACGCCGAACATGCCGGCGAGCAGGCCGGCCGCTGCCCCCAGGCCGAGCAGCACGAACACGTTCATCGACAGCTCGGCAATGGGAAGGTAGATCTCCACCGCGTCGGCCTACTTCAGCAGGATGTTGCTGATTTCGCGCAACTGGGTGCGCGCCCGCAGCAGGTAGAAGCCCTGCGCGGCGAGATGGTTGGGAATGAGAAACCCGTCGAGGTAGCCGTTCCACACGACCCAGGGCTGAAGTTCGGCGGCGAGGCGGAACGTCTCGACCGTGCCGTTCCAGGCATTCGTCAGGCCTTTCTCGCGGATGACATTCTCGAAGTCGACGCCCAGCTCGCGCAGCAGCAGGTAGTTGGCGTAGAGCCGGCCCTTGTTGAAGTAGAAGATGTCGTCGCACCGCGAATCGAACAGATCGCCGGCCTTCTCGATGATGTGCTGGTCGATGACGCCCGAATCGGAGCCTTCATCGTTGGCGATGCGATCGAGCAGCGCCTGGAGATTGTCGGCGCGGCGCTCGAATATCGCCTGACCGGAGGCCAGCCGCTTGTTGTAGGCCAGCAGCTTCTCGCGGCCGGCGCGGTACTTCTGTGCCGACGTCGCCGACGGCATCAGCGACACGCTGGGCTGCCAGACCCAGATGTTGGGCTGCTCGTTCAGGAAACCGCGTCCTTGCTCGAGGTCGCGGTCGGTCTGGCTCGAGCCGCGGGTGCGGCCGAGCTGGTCCATCAGTTCGGTGCTGAAGCGGCCCAGCGCCGCCGCGACGCCGCGCTGGAAGTTCGGCATGTTGTCGAGCAGCCCCGACGGCATGAAGAAGGGCTGCATCGGCGTCCAGGTGTGGACGTTGACCTCACGGTCGACCAGGGCGGCCGCGACGGCCACCGCCCGACTTTCGCCTGGCGTGGTGTTGCGCGGTGCGAACTGGGGATCGTCGTCGATGTCTTCGACCACCAGCGCGCCCACCGGGTAGTAGAGCACGATGATCACCAAAGCGGCGCGCCAGGCCCATCCCCAGACCGAGCGCCGGCCGCCCGATGCCGCGGCTTTGGGCGCAAACAGGCGAAAGGCACGCACGCGATCCCATGCCCGACGCCACAAGGGTGGCGCCGCTACAGATGCCGCGCCGTGATCCGGATCGAATGTCATGGCCGACCTTACCATTCGCCTCGTGACGAAACAGGGGCGTGGACTGCTAGAGTGCGGTGTTTCTTTGTCCCATGGAGTTGATGGAATGGCGCTCGATCCGGAATCCCAGCGGCTGCTCGATCTCGCCGCGGCGGCCAACCGCCCGGCCTGGAACAGCTTGAGCCCGCAGGCGGCGCGCGACCTCTATCTCTCCCTTCGTCCGCCCGCGCAGGGTCCGCGTCCCGCCGGCGTCACGGTGACCGATCGGACGATCCCTGGGCCCGGCGGCGCGGTGCCGATACGGCTTTACCGGCCCGCTGCGGCGGCCACCGACTCGTTGCTGCCGGCGCTGGTGTTCGCCCACGGCGGCGGCTGGGTGTTCGGCAACCTCGAAAGCCACGACGTGCTCTGCGCCCAGCTCGCGCTCGACGCCGGCATCGCCGTCTGCGCCGTCGACTATCGGCTGGCGCCGGAAGCCCGCTTCCCCGGCGCCTTCGACGATGTCGTGGCGGGCCTGCAGTGGGTCCAGGCCAATGGCGCCTCGATCGGCATCGACGCC
>Ga0207952_1000136_pt1 | contig 75585 bp, 70 predicted proteins | sample SubbioR12Aug_8Ca_FD_184831 | JGI IMG/M metagenome (GOLD analysis project Ga0207952, IMG submission 184831) | Serpentinite rock and fluid subsurface biosphere microbial communities from McLaughlin Reserve, California, USA - CR12Aug_8Ca (SPAdes) | ecosystem: Environmental > Terrestrial > Deep...
GTGTCGAAAGAGAGAATCAAACAAGTGCAGGACTGGTTAAATGAAAGGCCAAGACAAACTCTAGGATGGAAAACCCCAAAAGAAGTATTCTACGGGCTCATTGGTGCAACTGAATCATGACACGGTCTTGTCTCTAAGTAAAATTTTTATAAATAGTAATAATATTTTTTTATTTAAATTAATGTTCTCTTGGTAGATACTGTAGGCAAATTAAAAAGGAGATGATATGACAACGGCTTTTCCAGGACCTGGGCATCGATTAGGGAGTTCTTCTCCGATTTACAACTGTTTTTCTTCTCTTAAGTCTTGTGGTCAAGGTCTCTTAGCTCGTGTGAAAGCTGTATGGGATCGAATGGACCGTACGCAAAAATCTCTGCTTGGGTTGGCGGCGCTATCGCTGACTGTGCTTCTGCTTACAAAGAGCATTTCGATTGGCGCATTAGCGGTGGCTCTGCTCATGACGATTTTCTTAAGCTCCGCATTCCAATTTGCTCATCGGGCCATGGTATAAAAAAAGCCCGCATTTCTGCGGGCTTTTCGCACTTCAAAAAGTTTTACCTAATTTAGTTGCGTGTGGAAACGGTTCCCTTTTCGGAAACGGCTTCTGCTGCCACAGGCGCAAGCTGTGGTGCATCGGCTTCTGCGGCCTTTTCGGCTGCTTTTTCTGCTTCTTTCTCTGCAACAAGTGATGTGAATCGCTTGCCGAGTCGGAGGACAGAGAGGGCCCAAACGGCGCAGATGATGATGACCAAAGGCCCAAGGATGTAGGTAAGGCTGGCCAGCGATACGCTTCCGCCGATGACGGCGAGGAGGGTAGACTGGATGAAGGCGCCGCCCGATTTGCCGGCTCTTCCGCCAATGACCTCTACGGCTCCCTGTCCTTTTACTTTCGCTTCAGGATCGAGGGGGATGTAGGCCATCTGCTTGGTCGAGTCAAAGAGAGAGTATTTGGTTCCCTTGGACATGACGTTCTGGATCATACCCACCATGACCGCTACGAGAACAACGGTAGTTCCCATGAGGGGGGCTGTGGGGGCGCTCTTCGTTCCGTCCCATACGACGAGGAAGAAGACAGCGGAGGTAGCCAGCACCATCAGAGGGGTGAGGATCGCAGCCTTTGTCCAGCTGAGTTTTCTCAAAATATTATTCCCTACGACCATGAGGAAGATGGTGATCGCGCCAGTCCATGTGGAGAATTGTCCCATGAACATGTTGTAGTCGTTCTTGTCTGGGAAGGCGAGTTTGATTTGCCCTTTCCATACCCCTTCCACGAGGTTGATGGTAATCCCATAGGAGAGAACGAGGACGGCGATGAGTCCGAGGTAAGGATTTTTTAGAATATAGCGGAAGCTTTCCATAACGGAGAGTTTCGCTTTTTCTTTCTTCTTGCTTCCTTGACCGGGCTGGTAGAGGGTTGGGTTTGTCAAAACATTTTTATGCATCCAGCGGTAGGTGTAGATCAGGATGAGGCCGGAGAGGGCGATACCTGACATGAGAAACTTGAGGTTGATTCCGAAGGCATCAACATCTGCTGGGAGCGTTTTGGCATATTTTGCCGTGAGGATAATGAAGGGTCCTGAAAGAAGGAGTCCTACGTTCCCGATCATCCCAAAGAGGCCGTAGAAGCGCTTGGCTTCGGTGACTTTTGTGATTTCGTTGGCAAACTGCCAGAAGAGCATGGAGAGCATGACGCTGCCCCAGAGTTCGGACAGGATATAGAAAATGCTAAAGCTCCAGTTTCCAATGACAGGAATGAGCCAGTGGAGGTTCGGGAGTGAGGCTTGTGCTGCCTGAATGGAGGCCATCGACATGTGGAGTGCTTCTTTATTTGGGTAAATAAGGAAGGCAAATGCGGTGAAGAAGGCCAAGAATGGGGTCACGATTACGTAAAAGAGTTTTTCTCTCGAAAAGACGTTCGCGAGCTTGATGAAGAGGATCATGAAGAGGATTGCAGAGGGAGTCACTCCATAGAGCTTCAGGAAGGAGAGACATTCAGCGCCTCCGCCGGGGGAGTTCACCATGAGAGTGTCTTTTGTGTCTCGCAAAATGGTGTAATTGAATAGGATACACATCATCATCAGACCCATGGGTAAGAACTTTTTGAGTTCAAAGCCGTGTACAGGCCAGAAGATTCCGCGAAGGCCTTTAAATGCCGATTCTTTGGGGGCTTCTGTTTTCGTTGTCATAGAGAATTTATTACCTCTAAAAGATTGGTTTTCCAAGTAGGAATGATAGGGCGTTTTTGGCTTAAAAAGCAAGAGGAAAGCTGAGAGGGGTTCAAACTCCCCGGAATTATAGAGATCCCGGGGTTACTCACAAAAGGAGGAAAAAAGAAAAATTTAACTTTGCATCGCAAGGGAATTTTCTGCGGCGGCTAGCATTTGCTGGGCGTTTGCCGATTCCATATAGTTGTTCCAAAGCTCTGGTTCCACTTTATTATGGCGGATCGATTGAATCAACTCTCTTTTGCATGCTGCCAAAGATTTTTTTGGACTCAGAATGGTAATGATTTCCTTATCTCCGGCCAATCTTGCGATGTTGAGCATTCTTTCGAGTTGGATGCGGGTAAAGTTCATGTGGTCTTTGCGTTTGCGTGATCCGCGGGGAGCTCTTTGTTTTGGAGCAATGACGCCAGGTTTGTCAGCATTGAGTACAAATCTTTCAATAATAGAAGCTAATTCATGGGGTTGTTTATGCTTCATTTTTCTTAATGTAAAATGATGCATATATCCACCCGTCTTCATAGGTAAATATTTACATAACTCGTTTTCTTTACGAGCTCCTATTTTTTTTATCGCTTTTGCGATCGTGTCTTCTACATTCACTTTTGTCGGTTCTTTTTGTGCGACGACCATGAGTTACCTTCCTTATAAAATCAAGTGATGGCCATTTGTATTATCATATGGCCAACAAGTTAATTGGGGATTATATGGATCAAATCTATTTCTTGCAAGAAACTTGTTTCTTCTTTTCATTGGTTTTTGTTACTCTTCTAGAGGTTTTTAAGGTGTAGAATTATGAATTTTATCTCGAAAATCTTCCTAATATTTTGGATTGTTCTTGTCGGTTGTTCGAGTCCAGATGGGGCTAAATTGCGCGAGTGGATGAAAGATTCTGAAAAGAAAAAAATTTTATCGACGACGGCACAGGTGGGCGATTTGGTGACGGCTGTGGGGGGAATCAGAGTGGAAAACTGGGTGTTGATTCAGGGTGATCTGGATCCACACAGTTATGAGCTGGTGAAGGGAGATGATGAGAAATTTTTGCGAGCGGATGCTATTTTTTGCAACGGATTGGGGTTGGAGCACGGGGCGAGTTTGTCTGCAATTTTAAAAGCAAATCCCAAGTCTCTTGCGGTGGGCGAGACGATTGCGGCGCGGCATCCAGAAAAAATTTTAAAAAAGGGCGGGGTGGTCGATCCCCATATTTGGATGGACATTTCTCTTTGGAATGAGGGGGTGGGGCCGATTGTGGAAAAGCTCTCTGAGATCGATCCAGAAGGGGCCGCTTATTTTCAGGAGCGGGGGGAGATCCTTTCTCAGAAACTTCTCTCCGTGCATGAAAAGCTGCGGGAAGAAATGCGCAGTATCCCCGAAGAGCGGAGGTATCTCATGACGAGTCATGATGCATTCCGCTATTTTACGAAGAGCTATCTCGCAGAGCCGGGGGAGGAGAATTGGTCTTCTCGCTTTGCCGCTCCGGAGGGACTTGCCCCGGATGGGCAGATTAATCCTTATGACATCCAGAGGATGATTGAATTTGTCCGAGCAAAACGGGTGTCGGTTGTGTTTCCAGAGTCGAATGTGAGCCGAGACTCGATTCGCAAAATTGCGTCGGCAGGCCATGATTTGGGGCTGGAAGTGAGGGTTTGCAAGGAGCCTCTCTACGGCGATGCGATGGGAGGGCTTTCCTACGAGGAGATGATGGAGAAGAACGGCGAAGTATTGGCGAGGAATTTGCGATGAAGGCGTGGGAAGTTGAAGATCTACATGTGAACTATGGAAAGAAGCAGGTTCTTTGGGATGTTTCGTTTTCTGTCCCTCCTGGAGTGATGGTGGCCATTGTGGGTCCAAATGGGGCGGGGAAAAGTACTCTTTTGAAAACAGCGCTTGGGTTGGTTGAGCCCCTTTCAGGAAAAATCGATCTCCTCGGTCAGCCTGTGAAAAAAGTGAAACAGAAGATCGCGTACGTGCCACAGCGCGAATCGGTCGATTGGGATTTTCCCATCACGGCGCTTGAACTGATCTTGATGGGACGTTATGGACGTCTTGGCCTGTTGGGACGGTTGCGTCAAGCAGATCGAGAGGCGGCGCTGCGGAGTCTAGAACTTGTGGGAATGGGCGATTTTGCCCATACGCAGATTGGTCAGTTGTCAGGTGGTCAGCAGCAGAGGTTATTCATTGCGCGCGCACTTGTTCAAGGCGGCTCCCTGTTTTTCTTAGATGAGCCTTTTGCGGGAGTGGACCTTGCAACCGAAAAATCGATTGTTTCTCTTTTGCAGGCGCAAAAAGAGGAGGGAAAGACAATTTTTTCTGTTCATCACGATTTGCCCACCGTGGAAGAATATTTTGATTGGGTGATTCTCCTCAATACACGTCTCATTGCTTGCGGGCCTGTAAAACAAGTCTTCACTGCAGAGAATTTGGCTCTTACGTTTGGCAAAAGCCAAGAGTTGTTTGACGAGGCGGCCTCTCTTTCGGCGAAAAGCATCAGCGGCATTGTATGAGTCTTATCGATTTTTTTATCGACCCTGTTTTGCGAGGCCCTACGTGGGGGACTTTATTTATGTGCATTGCCTCGGGTCTCATTGGTTCAGTGCTCTTGCTGCGAAAAAAAACGCTCCTTGCCGAATCCCTGTCCCACGCGGCCTATCCAGGGGTGATCCTGGGAGTTTCTCTGTTTGCGCTCGCATTTCCCGCACATGAAGAATGGGCGTTTGTCTCTGTATTGGCAGGGGCCTCTTTCTCGGCATTTTTAGCTCTGAAGGGGATTGAGTGGTTGATGCGGCGCAAAGTCTCTCCTGATGCGGCTCTCTGTTTTATTTTGGCCGTTTTTTTTGGGGCGGGGATTGTAGCCGCCAGTTCCATGCAGTCACAGTTACCTTCATGGCATCAGAAGACACAAATGCTCCTTTTCGGCCAGGCGGCGACGATGACGGGGATTCATGTCGCCCTCTATGGGGGATTGGCGCTGAGTATTGCCCTCTTTTTTCTCCTCATGTATCGCCCTTTGCAAAGTGTTTTATTTGATCGCGATTTTTCCTCTCTTCTTGGCTTGAACGTGAAATGGTTGGAGCGGCTCATTTTCTGCCTCCTCCTCGCCTCCCTGATTGTGGGTATTCGGAGTGTAGGGGTGATTTTAATGTCAGGCATGATCATTGCGCCCGCAGTGGCTGCAAGGCAATTTACTCACCATTTGCATCGGATGTTTTTCTTGGCCTCCTTTTTTGGCGCCCTAAGCGGTCTTCTAGGAAATTTCCTCTCGATTTGGGGATCGATGTACCTTTCGACAGAAACAGAGCGGATGACATTGCCGACAGGGCCCTCGATTGTTTTGGTGGGATCTTGTTTTGCCTTTCTGTCGCTTCTGTTTGCCCCTCAGCGGGGACTTGTCTCCCGTCTTTTTCGTATCGGAGCGTTTCGCTTGCGCCGCCTTGAGGAGAATATCTTGAAGTATTTTTGGAAGAAAGGGACCCTTTCGCGAAAGATTCTGCATGAGACGCTGCACGTTCCCATGTGGGCTCTTTTTCTTGTCCTGCGGAGGCTCAAAAAACAGGGGTGGATTGAAGGCGCTTATTCCCTTACGCCGGATGGCATGAAACGGGCCGCTTCGATCGTCCGTCTCCATCGCTTGTGGGAGCTTTATCTCACCGAACAGCTCAAACTCGAAACAGGAAAAGTACACAAAACGGCAGAAGAGATGGAGCATATCTTGACTCCCGATCTCGAAGAGAGGCTCACCCATCTCCTGGGAGCCCCCACACAAGATCCCCATCAGCAACCGATCCCTGAAAAGTCGAGGTTCCCATGAGTCCTTACTGGGGAGCGAATTTCTTTGAATTCTTTTTCCTTTTCTTCACGCGTCTATTCCACAGCGTTTGGAGCCAGCCCGCCACCGACGAAATCCAGATCGGCGTTCTTTGCATGACAGCAATCTCTTGCGGACTGATCGGGCCATTCTTGGTTTTGCGCAAAATGACGATGTTTGCCAATTCTCTCTCTCACACAGTACTTTTAGGCATTGCAGGCACAATTTTCTTTTTTGGAAAGGAGACGCCCTTCGATCTGACACACCTTCTTGTGGGTGCGCTCCTGGCTGCTTTTTTAACCGCTCTCCTCACGGAAGGGCTCATCAAAGGGTTTCGCCTTCAAGAAGACGCTAGCATCGGCCTTGTCTTCACCTCTCTTTTTGCCCTCGGAATTGTCTTTGTGACCCTCTTCACAAAGGATCTCCATCTCGGCCTAGAATCGGTCGTAGGCAACGTCGATGCCCTCAAGCTCTCCGACTTTAGAGCCTCGACCCTCCTTGCCCTTCTCAATTTGAGTCTCATCACCCTTTTTTATCGCCAATTCCAAATCGGAAGTTTCGATCGAGGTCTTGCAAAAACTTTGAGCTCTTGCAGCTCTCTTTTCCACTACCTCCTCCTCTTTCTTACTTCGGTCACTTGCATTGGCGCGTTCCGGGCGATCGGTGTGATCCTCGTCCTCGCTTTTCTCGTAGGACCTTACCTCACCGCACGCCTCTTTTTCCATCGATTGAAGCCCCTTTTAGTTGCTAGCGTCCTTTTGGGCTGCCTCGCCTCGCTTCTTGGAGTCGCTTTTTCGCGCCATCTTCTCACAACTTTCGGACTGCCCCTATCGACCGGAGGACTCGTCGTTTGCTTCATCGGCCTCCTCTATGTGTTGAGTTACATTGTCAAGAAAATATACAGATCTGGTATGTTGTTAACCAAAGCGCATGATTGAGAGTATTCTCTACGCAATTTTAGCGATACTGGGACTCGGGTTTCTCGTTTGCATTCACGAGCTGGGCCACTTTTGGGTGGCGCGCCGGCAAGGGATGCGCGTCGAAGCCTTTTCGATCGGCTTTGGCAAAGCGATTTATTCTTGGGAAAGAAACGGGGTGAAGTGGCAAATCGGCTCGCTCCCATTCGGCGGCTTTGTCAAAATTGCTGGCATGCAAAAAGAGGGATCGCGTGAACCGTACGAAATCACCGACGGTTTTTTCGGAAAAAAGCCGTGGGCACGCATCAAGGTCGCCCTTGCAGGCCCGCTTGTCAATATTTTCTTTGCCCTCTTGGTCTTTACCTGCATCTGGGCTCTCGGCGGCAGAAATAAACAGTTCTCCGAATTTACCCATCGCATTGGCTGGGTCGATCCCAAATCAGCTTTGTATGAAAAGGGAGTCCGTCCCGGAGATGTCATCGCCCAATATGACGGCAGAGCCTTTCACGGATTCCGCGACCTGCTCATGGCCGCAGTCATGGGCGATGACACCATGCAAATCGCAGGGTACAAGGTGGACTATGCTGCAGGGGGACAAAAAACAAACTTCGATTACACGCTGAAAACCTACCTAGATCCTCGCAGCGGCAAGGACAAATTTTCCACCATCGGTGTCCTGGTCCCCGCCCAGTATCTCATCTATGAACCCTCGATGCCTCTCATGGAAGGATCCCCCATGAAGGACAGCGGGTTGCAGCCGCGTGATCGAATCGTGTGGACCAATGGCGAAGTGGTCTTTTCCGCAAAACAGCTCAGTACCCTCATCAACGAATCGAGCGCTTTCCTCACCGTCCAACGCGGGGGAGAAATATTCCAGACAAAAACTCCCAGAGTTCCCCTTGATGATCTCCGCATGAGTTTCATCGAAAAGGCAGAAATCGACGATTGGCAACACGAAGCAGGACTCAAGGGCCGCCTCCAAGATCTCTATTTCATCCCTTACAATTTATCTCCCGATTGCGTGGTAGAAAGTAGACTCTCCTTTATTGATGAACTCGACCAGATAAAAGCCTTTGAGCCATGTCAAAGATGCACTTCCTTCAAGCCACTGCAAGAAGGGGATAAAATTCTTGCTATCGACGGCGCCCCTGTCCATACAGCCTATCAATTTCTCGAAGCCATCCAGACTCGCAAAGTTCTCATCATTGTCGACAGAGACCCCGCCCTCGTCAGCACAATCCTCTGGACAAAAGCCGATGGGCAATTTGATGATTTTGGCATTGCAGGGCTCGATCAAATGGTTGCCTCGCTGGGAACAGACGTCACTAAAAATTCTGTCGGGACTCTACGTCTTTTAAAGCCCATTCAGCCCCTCTCCTATTCCGACATCCCCCTTCCTCCGCAACAAAAGGTCCGCATGGCCGAAGAGATGGCTGTGGTGAGAAAGGAGATTGAAGCCATTTCTGATCCTCAGAAGAGAAACGAGCAACTCCGCGAATTCGAACGGAGCCAAAACCGGCTCGTACTCGGCATTCCCCTGAAAGACAGAGACGTCCGCTACAACCCCAATCCGCTCCAACAATTTGTCTCCGTTTTCGAAGACACATGGCGTACCCTCTCGGGACTCCTTTCCGGAGCGCTCAATCCAAAATATGTGAGCGGACCCGTCGGGATCGTCCACGTTGTACACAACAGCTGGATGGTTGGCGCAAAAGAGGCTCTTTTTTGGATGGCTGTCATTAGCCTCAACCTCGGCCTCATCAATCTTCTTCCCATCCCTGTTCTCGATGGAGGACACATCATGTTTTCTCTCCTCGAAAGCGTCACCCGAAGACCTTTGCGTTCAAAAACCATGGAGCGACTCATTATCCCGTTCGTCGCGCTCCTCATCTGCCTTTTTATCTACATTACCTATCAAGATATCGCCCGCCTGTTTTCTAAGTTTTTTTAACAATGGAATGATAAAAGACAGTCTCTAAAACGATGCGAGGAAGTCTCGCATCCACGGAACTCTATCGAAGATTACAAGGAAGTGCTATCATGATTCGATGTCTTTTTTGCTCTCTCTTCTGCTTCCATGGATTCTCTTAGCCTCGTGGGAAGAAAATACGCTTACGGAGATGACTCTTGAAGAAAAGGTGGGACAACTCTTTGTCGCGCCTGCTTGTCCGCTTCGCGGTGAGGATCACTGGCAGGATTGGGAAACTCTTCTCACAACTTGCCATGTCGGCAATGTAATCGTGAAGCAAGCAGATCCAAAATCGCAGGTGAAAATGCTACGCTCCTTCCAAAGTAGATCTAAATTGCCCCTCCTCGTTATGGCTGATTATGAGTGGGGTCTAGCGATGACGATGACCGAGGTGATGGAGTTCCCACGCAACGCTGTGCTGGGTCAGCTGGAAGATGTAGAGTTGATTTCTCAGGTGGGGCAGGAAATTGCCCGGCAGGCAAGGGGAGTTGGGGTCCACCTCAATTTGGCTCCCGTGGTCGACGTAAATAACAATCCCCTTAACCCGATCATTAAAACAAGGTCGTTTGGCAGCGATCCAAAGCGGGTCGCCGATTGCGCAGCGGCCTGGATCCGGGGCTTTCAGGGCATGGGTCTTTTGGCTTGCGCCAAACACTTCCCCGGCCACGGCGACACGCGAGTCGATTCCCACGTGGGTCTTCCCACAATTCCTCATTCGCTCGAGCGGTTAGGGCAGGTCGAATTGCCCCCTTTCCAGCGGGCGATCGATGAAGGGGTAGAGGTCGTGATGACGGGCCATCTTTTGGTCCCCGCCCTCGATTCCGAGTGGCCTGCTACCCTTTCTCGGGTCTGCTTGCAGGGCGTGTTGCGGGAAAAGATGGGGTTTCGGGGGCTGATCATCAGCGACGCCCTCAATATGAAGGCGCTGACCAATCAATATACCCCTGAAAAAATTGCTTACAAGGCCAGGGAGGCGGGGTGCGATCTCCTCCTCTACGGAATGCACATCGCCCCCGTGGTGGATGAGTTGATGCGGGAGCAGATCCCGCGTGCTTATAATGCCCTCCTGACCGCTTACAAGGCCGAAAAACTCCCCTTAAATGAATTGGATGAGGCTGTCCTGAGGATCCTCAAGGCCAAGGAAAAATTGGGCCTCCACAAAAGCCGTGATTTCACCGAGGTCGCCCTGTTCACCCCCGAAGCTGAAAATCTTAAGTTATTGATTATCAAATAGATGTGAAATAAATTCAGCAATCGACATAAGAGATTGCTAAAAATTCAGCATTTCGGTATAATGGGGGATGAATATGAAAGTCCCTAACTATAAATCTCTGACGACAAAAAAGCTCCCCAAAACCGACCGGGAACAGGCCGTGTTGATGGGGATTATCGAGCTTTATCTCAAGATGGGCAAACCGATCGGGTCTCAAACCCTTCAAGATAACGGGTTTGGGGAGATTAGCTCGGCGACCATCCGCAACTACTTTAGCAAGATGGAAGAGGCGGGCTATTTGACGCAGCAGCATACTTCCGGGGGAAGAATTCCAACCGCAAAGGGTTTGCGTCTTTATGTGGATGCTCATCAGTCGCAAGGGATCGTGGAAACAGAGCAGGCAGAGGCTTTGGAAGAGGTGTTCCAAAGAGAGGGGAAAGAGATTGCAGCCCTCCTTCATCGGGCAGCGGACGAGCTGAGCGGCTTGGCTAAATGCGCCGTGTTTGTCTCGGCCCCCCGCTTTGATCAGGACTTCATTCAGAATGTGAAATTTCTTCAACTCGACGCCGAAAAAATCCTTTCCGTTTTGGTGACCGATTTTGGCTTGATCCGGACCGAGACGATTTACCTCGACAAGCCGGTGGATGCTCCATTTTTGCGCGAATTGGAGGAGTATTTTCTTTGGCGGATGAATAAAGGGGAAAAGCCGTTATTCCGAACTGATCGAGAGACCAAGCAGGCGCAGAGAATTTACAACGAGGTGATGGTACGCCATGTGATTGGCTATGCGAACTTTCCCAATGAAGAAGTGATTCGCACAGGGCTGTCGAGGCTGCTTGCCTATCCAGAATTTAACGATGCGGCGGCGTTAGCTACGAGCTTGTCGCTTCTCGAAGATGAAAATCAGATGCGAACGTTGCTTCGCGAGGCCGCGAAAAAAGATGAATTGACGGTGTGGATTGGCGATGAGCTTTGTCCCTTTGTCCCGCAAGGATCGGAGTGCACTGTGATTGCGATTCCTTACCGGATCAATCAGACCATTGCAGGGAGTATCGCCCTTTTAGGTCCGATGCGCCTTTCGTACCGCAATGTGCTGGGGTTGGTGCGCCTCTTTAGCGAAAAGGTAAGCACCGTGCTTACGCAGAGTTTAGTGAAATATAAAATTACATTCCGGCAGCCAGAAAGACTGCTAGTATCAAGGAAAACGACATGACAGAAGAGACAAAAGTAGAAGAAAAAATCGAAGCCGCGCCAGAACCTGTGGCGGAAGATTGGAAGGATAAGTACTACCGCGCAATTGCCGAGATGGAAAATATGCGCAAGCGGATGCAAAAAGAGCGCTATGATGTGGCGAAATTTGGGGTTGAAAATGCGATTGCTGAATTTATCCCTGCCATTGACAACTTTGAGAATGCTCTCCGCTTTGCCGAAGGGGCAGGTGGTGAGGTAAAGACTTGGGCGACGGGATTTGAAATGATCCTCGCTGGTTTTAAAGAGGTGCTCCACAACCACGGGGTTGTGTCGTTCCACTCGACAGGCAATACGTTCGACCCAGCGTTTCATGAGGCGGTCGAGATTGTCGAAACGACCGATTCCCCTGACGGAGCGGTCCTTCATGAGTTTACAAAAGGATATAAATCGGGTACTCGCACCATCCGCCCAGCGCGCGTGAAGGTTGCGAAACATCCTAAAAAGAGAGAAGAATAATATGGCACAACAAAAGAAAAAAAGAATCATAGGTATTGACTTAGGAACAACCAACTCCTGCGTGGCAATTATGGAGGGCGGGTCGACCGTCGTCATCGCCAACGCAGAGGGTGCGCGCACCACGCCGTCTGTCATTGCTTACAAGGGCAATGAGCGGCTTGTAGGGGTCCCTGCGAAAAGACAGGCGATGACCAACCCCGATAAAACGCTCTATTCTACGAAGCGCTTTATCGGCCGCAAACTCCACGAAGTACAGTCGGAAATCCCCACTGTTCCTTACAAAGTAACAAAAAACGCGAATGGCGACGTTGTGTTTGAAGTCGACGGGAAAACAGTGTCTCCTGAAGAGGCGGCTGCTCACGTTCTCGTAAAAATGAAAGAGACAGCGGAAGCCTACCTCGGCGAAAAAGTAGATGAAGCAGTTGTGACCGTTCCCGCCTACTTTAACGACTCGCAGCGCCAATCGACCAAAGACGCAGGGAAAATCGCTGGCCTCGACGTCAAGCGAATCATCCCTGAGCCTACCGCTGCCGCTCTTGCCTACGGATTGGATAAGAACCAAACTGACAAGAAAATTGCCGTATACGACTTAGGGGGCGGTACATTTGATATTTCGGTCCTCGAAATCGGCGATGGCGTTTTCGAAGTGCTAGCTACCAACGGGGATACTCACCTGGGTGGCGACGACTTTGACAACAAGATCATTCACTGGATGATCGACGAGTTCAAGAAAGAGCACAGCATCGACCTTTCCAAAGATAAAATGGCTCTGCAGCGCCTCCGCGATGCAGCCGAAAAGGCGAAAATTGAGCTCTCAGGCACGCTGTCTACAGAGATCAACCAACCGTTCATTACGATGGACGCAACCGGCCCCAAACACTTGGCCCTTACCCTCACAAGAGCTAAATTGGAAAGCCTTTGCCACGATCTTATCGAGCGCACCGTCGAACCTTGCCGCAAAGCAATGAAAGACGCAGGCGTCACGCCTGGCGACATTGGCGAGGTGATCCTCGTCGGCGGAATGACCCGTATGCCCGCAGTGCAGGCGAAAGTAAAAGAGCTTTTCCAGCGCGAGCCTCACAAAGGGGTCAACCCTGACGAAGCGGTTGCTATCGGTGCTGCGATCCAGGGCGGAATCATCGCAGGAGATGTCAAAGATGTTCTCCTCCTCGACGTTGTTCCCCTCACATTGGGAATTGAGACGCTCGGCGGCGTGATGACTCCTCTCATCGAGAGAAACACCACGATCCCAACTCAGAAAAAGCAGGTCTTCTCCACAGCAAGCGATAACCAGCCTGCCGTGACGATCGTCGTTCTGCAAGGGGAAAGACCCATGGCGAAGGACAACAAGGAAATCGGCCGGTTTGACCTCTCCGACATTCCTCCTGCGCCTCGCGGCATGCCGCAGATCGAAGTGGCCTTTGACGTCGACGCCGACGGGATCCTCCACGTCTCTGCCAAAGACAAACAGTCGGGCAAAGAACAGAAGATCCGGATCGAAGCGAAATCGGGCTTAAGCGACGCCGAAATTCAGCGCAAAGTCAAAGAAGCTGAACTCCATGCGGCCGAAGATAAGGTGCGCAAAGAGGCGGTCGAAGTACGCAACGAAGGGGATGCCCTCGCGTTCCGCGCCGAGAAGTCGCTCTCTGAGTACAAAGACAAGCTCCCTGCAAACGTCGTCAGCGAAATCCAAACCCGCATCGACGCTCTGAAAGAGGCGCTCAAGGGTCAAGATAACGATCTGATCAAGCAAAAGACGGCCGACCTGCAGCAGCACATGCAACGCATTGGGGAAGAGCTCTCCAAAGCAGGCGCAGGCCAGCCGCAGCAACCCCCTCAAGGCGAGCCTAAAAAGCCTGACGTCGAGGAAGCGGAAGTTGAGATCGTAGACGATAAGAAGTAAAAAATTCACTACAAGGGCAAGAGTTTTTCTTGCCCTTTTTTCATAGTTATTGAATAATCTCTCTTAAAAAAAGATAGATTATGTATTTTGTTAATTCTATTAGTTATTCTGTAAAACAAAAGTGGCAACAATTTCAGTCCGATCGTCAATTGGCTATTAAGCTCATTGCCCTCCAGATTCTGGGCGGGTTGGCCTTGGCATTTGGGGTGGCAATGGGGGCCCCTTTATTGGGCGCCTTTTCCCTTTTGGCTTTCGCGACCGTAGGTTCTATTGCCCTCATTTTCTTTCACAACTCACCCAGTAGACTGGGCAGCTGATCCACGATATTTTCCTGTTTTCTGAGGCCGTGCTTATAGACGGCGTGAGAGCCTAGGTAAGCGGCGAGGATCGCTTTTTTGTGGATTTCTGGCATGTTGAGGATCCCCTCGCGATACTTGTCGCGTAGGAGGGGGAGGCAGTAACGGAAAAGAGCCTTCATCAGGGGATCTTCAGGGTCGCGCGGCAAGTCCATTTTCCGGAAGTGGTGCAGAAGCTGGTCTTTGTATTGGTTGATCCGCTCCGAGATCTCATCGGAGATCTGCGTAAGGGGCCTCCCAGTTTCTTTGTGCGTATCGAAGAGAAGGCGCGCTTCATTGAGGGCTGCCTCCCCGATGAAGGCGAGTACCTGCTCTACATATTCTTTTTTTTCCTTGATAAACTCCTCTTCGCTCATGCAGAGGCCTGAGAGAACCTCCATGGAAGAGCAGATGACGCCCCCCTTGTTGCACGAGCTGTCTTTGAGGACGAGGACCCCCTTTTTCTCGAGGAAGGAGCGTGCCCCCGGGGTGAGGTAGAGGTTGGCCCCCTCGACGATCGCTTTGGAGGTGGGGTGGCCCGCGGTGTCTAAGTAGCTTTCGACATTGCTTTCATTGAGGGTGCGGGGTCTGCCTCCGCAGGGAATAAAGACATCAGCTGGGGTTTGATGGAGGTTGCCTCGGAAGAGATGGTGCATTTCGTTGCCCGCAATCCAGGTTTCGGTAGCCTCACCCCCTTTCTTTTTCCAGAGGAGCGTCTCTTGCGAGAGGGGATTTTCTTCCCGCTTAGTGCGCAAATCGAGAAGAAAGCCCCCCTCAGTGAGTTTCTGGGGAGGGTAATGGCGCAAAGGGAGCGAGGCTCTAAAAAGCTTTTCCATTTCTTCGAGATCGAGTCCTTCGGGATCGTAAATGGTGCCTGAAACGTCGGTCACGGCGATGAGTTTGGCTGTTTTGGGGTAGTATTTGCGCAGGTTCAGGATTTCGTTGCCGGCGACGTCGCCATCGGGGCCGCCTGAAATTTTGATGGTAAAGGGCTGTGTTTCGGGGTCAATGCCGAGGTGGAGGAGCGTTTGGTGGAGGTAGATGTTGACGCCGTAGGAGGTGACTCCATACTCTTTGTGGTTGATCCCGCTGCCCGGCTTACTGGAGATGAAGGATCTCCCTGGCTTGTACCCTTTTTCGACTGAGTATTTTGCAATCCAGACGAGGAGCTCGTTGGAGGCGTTTTCATCGGGGCCGATGTAGAGATATTCGGGCTTTTGGTAGAAGTCGATCACATCTTTGGTGAGGAGATGCCCTTTTTCATCACAGTGGATGAGGGTCATGAGGCTTTCGATGAAGGAGCGCTGCGAGGCAAATAGGTAGGCTTGTCTATGCTCCTTGCGGTAGACTTGCATCTTTTCTTCGATCCCCTTTTCATTCACGCTGGCTTCTTTCAGCTCTTTGCGGTAGATCTCTTCTTCTTTGGCAAATACTTCGAAGGGCTTGAGTAAGATAACAGTTTTCGCGCCCCCTTCGGGAATGTCTTTGTTTTTCTTTTGCTGCGTGTAGGCGAGGTTGTAGCTCTCGGAAAAGATGTTGTTCCGCTCATTGTAGTACTGCTCCCATTTTTCGGGCGCCACCGTGCGGAAACCTCCCCGCGCCAGATCTTCAAAACGGATGTTAAAGCCAATGAAGTGCATGCCCCGCACAAAAAAGACCCCAAACGGCAATGCGGGAAATTTTTCTTTCCGGTTGTAGGGAACATGATCGAGGTATTTTGAACTCAGTCGGAAAGAGAATGCGCTCTTATTTTTGCGGTAGAAGTTAGTTTTGAGTGTGTATTCGACAAGGCCAAGCGCTTGCCTGTAGATATTTTTGCGCCGTGCGTCATTGCCTGCTTGACCCGTGTCGAGACTTTCAATGGCGGCAGTGATCTCTTTTTGCAATGTGTTATATCGTTTGAGGTCGCTCTTTTGCGGGTGGAATTTCGCCTCAAACGCCTTGCAAAATAGGGTGGTTAATTCGGGATGGCGGCAGAGTCCCTCGACAATGTTGTCGAACGAGTAGAGATTGGGATCGGCATGGCAAAGAACCTGGTGGGTATAATTGACGAAATTTCGGACCAGATGTCCCTCATTTCCCGTGAGCAATTTCGGCTGCACAAAGGTGGTGGCAATCGCATCCTCTGCCTCAAAGAACTTGAGGAGACACACCTCGCGCAAGAAATCATCAAGATCGGCCTCTTCCCATGCAGCGCCTCCTTTGCGGCCATGGAGGCCCAGAGACAAAATCGAGATATTTTCAGCCTTGTGCGGGTCGATATACGTAGCAACCACTTTTTGCAAGGCTAGCCCGTGTGCATCGATTACCTTCGCTAAGCGGAATAAGAAGCCCGCTTTCGGCACATTGCGCCAAGCCATGATTAGCTGGAGCGAAGGGGCGTGTTTGCTTTGCCAATCTTCGTTTCTCTTCAGTTCGTATTGACACTGATCTCTTGTTTTGGCCCGCGCCAACAGTTCCATGGCGATTTTCATCCGTTCCGGCGGCATCGACCGCTCAAAGCGGGTCCCCTCCACATCGCGAAAACCGACGATTGCCACTCTGAGCTTTCCCTCCTCCTCGCCGGGAGCAGGTGCATTGGTGACGAACGCTCGATAGTGACGAATTGCCTGCTCGCTAAACAGTTTTAAAATCTTCAAATCGGCGTCGGGCCCATCGAGGCAAAGGATGACAGCAAAATCCTTGAGGAAGATTTGTAGGAAGTGGTTTTGTATTCTGAAACTCAGTAGGTTGCGCGCGATGAGTATTTTTGTTTCTGCATCGATCTCTTCGTGGAAGCTCGGCGGCAGACAATGTTCGATCCAGCGGTAGGCTTTCTCAAACGCTTCTGATTCGGCCTCTCCTGCTTTTTTCAAGTCAGTGGCAGAGAGGGGCGTATACTTGGACTGCATCCCCCTCCTTTAGCTGATTTCAGAAAAAAGAAGCAAGAGCTAGGGAGATGAAAAAACTAAATTTTTTATGTAGTAGTTTGGGGATGAACAGGCTGTTCCCAGTCCGGCTCGGCTTTGTGTCCAAAGAGGTTATACCTTTTATGAAAAATAACTTGTAGTTTGGTGGCCTCAGAGTGGTTCAGATTTCGACACCTGCGAGGAGGGTAATATTCCTGCACTATTGCCGACGAACGATGGTCGAAAGATGGACCGCTATGATGGCCGCAAAACTACAAGTTATTTTTCATAATAGGCGGAAAACTAGAAGGACGATCCTACTCATGTCGAAAGTAAACCCGGTGAAGAATCGGCAGACTCTACGATACGATGACTCCTCCTTGACCTCTGACTTGAAGGCTGAAGCAATTTGGGTCAGATTTATGGTTCTAACGACGAACAGAGCCTGAATGATTTGCCCTAGATAGTCGAGACGGCACTTGTGCCAATCGAAAAAACTGGATAGAGTTGTTTGCAACTCGCTGATATGTTTCATTATACCTCGGTGCTTGAAATACAACGAGATATGATCGGCTTTCAGCGAGCCGGTGTCATTCACTTATTGTTTTTCCAGTACTGAGTTACCGCCAGGATGACATCTGTATCCTTTTGGAGGGCGTTGTCTGCGTAGGGAAGAGCAAAGGGATTTTGGGCTACCACTCTCAGGACGAAATTTTTATCATTTTTGAGGAAGTCGTCTGCGAAGTAAAAAGCCAAGGCATTTTTAGCTAGCACTGCCAGGACGAAATCTTTATCCTTGGAGTAAAAAGCCAAGGCATTTTTGGCTACCACTGCCAGGACGAAATCTGTATCCTTTTTGAGGGAGTCGTCTGCGTATTGAAAAGCCAAGGCATTTTTGGCTACCACTGCCAGGACGAAATCTGTATCCTTTTTGAGGGAGTCGTCTGCGTATTGAAAAGCCCAGGCATTTTGGGCTATCGCTGCCAGGACGAAATCTTTATCCTTTTTGAGGGAGTCGTCTGCGTATTGAAAAGCCCAGGCATTTTTGGCTATCGCTGCCAGGACGATTTCTTTGTTTCTTTTGAAAATATTAGGGGTAGACCAATTCAATCTGTTCCCGCTACATGTTGCGAGGGAATACACTTTCCACATCCACAAAACTGATTTGCTTTGGAGGTATGCGAATGCTGCTTTTAAATTGCTGAATGCTTTAGATGTGGCACTCTTTATTTTTGTGAAGACTTCCGCGCATGTGGAATAGAGGGGGCGGAGGCAGGAAGGTGAAAAACAAGGTGAAGAACAAGGATTAACCATAATTTTCTATTTTTTTGCGGCCATTATAGCATGGAGTAGCATTTTTTGTGGAGTAGCATTTTTTATGGATTAATAAAATTTTTAGTTAATAGGGAGTGCGGAGAAGTCGTAGGCTATTGAGACCTACGAGGAGGGTGCCTCCTTCGTGGAGGAGGACGGCGGCCCAGAGAGGGACGAGGCCGAGGAGGGCGGGGGTGGAGGCGAGGATAATGACGGCGAGGCTAAGGGTGATGTTTTGCTTGGAGATGCGGATGGTTTGGCGGGCTTTGTGGAAGAGAAAGGGGAGGAGGTGGAGGTCGTCTTTGAGGAGGATGGCGTCGGAGGCGTCGACGGCGGCGGCGCTGCCGATGCGGCCCATGGAAATGCCTACGGTGGCGCGGGCGAGCGCGGGGGCGTCGTTGATGCCGTCGCCCACCATGGCGAGGCCATGCTGGGAGGAGAGAGCGGCGACACGGGTAAGTTTGTCTTCGGGGCGGAGGTCTGCAAAGATGTGGGAGAGGCCGAGTGTTTTGCCGACGGCGTGCGCGTTGGCGGCATGATCGCCGGTGAGCATGATGGGGGTGAGTTTGAGGTGGGTGAGTTTTTGCATGAGGGGGGGGAGGTCTTTGCGGATTTGGTCGGTAAAGCGAAAGAGATAGAGGTGGGGACCGATGCGGAGGGCGGCGAGGATGTGGTCGGTGGTTGAGGGGGGAAGATCGGGGGCGATTTTTTCGGGGAGGCCGATGGCGACGGGGAGGGCGCCGTAGCGCCCTTCGAGGTGGGAGCCGGGGTGGGATTGGAAGGAGGTGATTGCGGCGGGGGTGAGTTTCTTTTCTTCGGCGAGGCGGCAGATGGCGGTGGCAATGGGGTGGACGACTTGCCTTTCCAGGCCGTAGGCGATGGAGAGAACTTCGTCGGGAGAGAGGGGCGAGGGGGTGAGGGGTTCGAAAGAGGTGCAGAGGAGATCGCCGGTGGTGAGGGTGCCGGTTTTGTCAAAGGCGATGGTTTTGCAGGTGGCGAGGGCATCGAGGGTAACGCCCCCTTTCAGGAGGATACCTTGGCGCGCGCAGGCGCTGAGGGCGCTGAGGTAGGCGGTGGGGGTGGCGAGGATGAGGGCGCAGGGAGAGGCAGCGATGAGAAAGGCGAGGGCGCGATAGATGGCCCCTTCAGTGCCGAGATAGGGAAGGGGAAAGAAGAGGGGAAGGGCAAGGGCGAAGAGGAGGGTGAGGCTGATGATGGTGGTGGCGTAGGGGCCGCCAAAGCGGTCGAGGAGGCGCTGCATGCGGGGTTTGGCGTGTGCGGCTGCTGTGACGAGCTGGATAATGCGGGTGAGGGTGGAGTCGGAATTGGTGCGAGTCACTTCAATGACGAGGGCGGCTTCAAGGTTGCGGGCTCCGGCGGGAAGGGTGTCGCCGATTGTTTTGGGAAGGGGCAGGCTTTCGCCGGTGAGATGGACGAGGTTGACCGAGGAGCTCCCCTCGATGATGGTGCCATCGAGGGGGACGATTTCTCCGGTTTTGATGAAGAGGTGAGTGCCAGGAGTGATTTCTTTGACCGACTTTTCGAACAGGGTTTTGTCTGGGGCGAGGACGTAGGCAAACTTGGGGGCGATGTGATTGAGGTTGTGAATGGCCGATTTGGCTTTGTGGGTGACGAGGTCTTCGAGACTATGGGAGAGGGCGAAAAGGACGAGGAGAAGAGCCCCTTCGAGGCCACTGCCGAGGAGAATGGCGACGAAAGCGGCGGTGGTCATGAGGATGTCGATGTTGATTTCGAGATTTTTTAGGTCGTGGAGAGCCGAAATGAGGGCGGGTGTGCCGACGAGAAAGTAGACGAGAGAGAGGAGGAGGTGGGAGGAGGGGAGATTGACAAAGGAGAGGAGAAAGGCAAAGAGGAGGAGAACGGCGGCCGAGGAGGAGCTTTTAAGGGAGAGATTTTTTCCCCAGGTGCGCGACTTTTTTGTGAGAAAGGGGCTGATGCTTTCTTCAAGGCCTGAGGAAAAAAATTCGTCAAAGAGATAGGGTTTCATGGAAATAAAATCTGCGCGAGAAAATAGGCACCGCCTGCGCTGAGAGCTGCTGCGGCGAGATTCCAGATGATAAAGGGCAGGGGTTTATTTTTCTCAAGTTGCGCGGAGGTTCCTGCGGAGAGAGAAATAACGAGGGCTGCTGAAAGAAGTGTTCCCCACCAAGGGAGATAGAGGAGAGCGACCGACATGATGAGGGTGGCCCCGGCGACGCCGATGAGGGCTCCAGTGGCTTGTTTGAGGGGGTGTTCGTGGATGCCGAGGTTGAGGCCTAGCTCTTCTTCCAACATAACTTGTAAGAGGCGGTTGTCGTCGGCCATGAGGACGTCGGTCACCTCTTCAAGGAGTTTTCCAGAAAAACCTTTTGCGGCATAGAGGGCTTTGAGTTCTTCGCGCTCCTGATGGCGGTGGTGCTCGATTTCCCACCGCTCCTCTTCGATGACGCGGTGCAGGCGTTCTAGACGCGCCCAACCGAGAATGGCGCTTCGCCCTACTTTCCAAAAGAGCCATCCGATGATGAAGGTGAGGGAAATGAGATAGATCCAAGAGAGGATCATTCCAATTTGAGAAAAGAGGGTCCATAAAACGAGGAGGATGACGGCGGTTTCTTTGGAGGCGTCGGCGGCGGCGCTATAATGACCGGGGAGTTCAGTGCCGTGGACCTCCGATGAGGCAGTGCGTCCTTTCATGCGGGCTTCAATGACGTGGTCAAGAGCTTTTTTCCCTTTGAAATGTTGGTGCATTAGCCCTCAAGTGCTGTGGTGCAAAAATCAATGAGCGATTGTTCGTCTTGCACAGCGATGGTTTCGCGGATCGAGTGCATGGCCCATGTGGCAATGCCGACATCGAGGGTAGGGATGCCAAGATGTGAGGCAAGCATCGAGCCCACGGTGCTTCCCGAGGGAATATCTGATCTGCCGGCAAACGATTGGAGGGCGATTTTTTTCTTTTTTGCCCACTTGGTCACCCACGACAGAGTGTCCGTGTGGGTGGCGTACTTTTGATTTGCGTTGTGTTTGATCGCGACCCCTTTGCCTAACGAAATTTGGTTTTGTGGATCGAATTTTTCGGCAAAATTGGGGTGGAATCCGTGGCCAACGTCGAGGGAAAGACAGCGCGATCGACTTTTCATGCAGAAGAAATCTTCTCGATCTTTTTTGAAAATGCGCTCTAGCAGTTGGTCGGCAAAGGAGGAATCGGCTCCCACATAGCTCATCGATCCGATCTCTTCGTGGTCCCAAAAGAGGGCCATTTGGAGGACGCTTTCCTGCGCGGAAGTGTGGAGGAGCCCTTGCAGGGCAGCGTAGGCAGAGGTGAGGTTGTCGAGTCGATAGCCGGCCAAAAGCTCTTTTTTGTGCCCAAGCAGCGCCGGTTTTTCAAGCGGCGTTAAAAATAGGTCGAAACTGGTGGCGCTTTGGATTGTTTTTGCAAGTGCGTGGTCAGCCTGAAGCGAGACGATGGGCTTTAAATGGTCTTGTTTGTGAACGATGAGCCCTTTTTCGGTGACATTCCGATCCAGGTGAATCGCAAGGCTGGGGATGATGAGGGGATGGTCTTCAAAGTGGACGAGTTTTCCGTCGAGGCGTCCCGAAACCACAAGATCGCGATCCAACCAGGTGTGGAGCAGCGGCGCGCCATATACTTCGGTGCCAAATTGGGAAATTTGTTGGGTGGTGATGTGGGGACACGGTTTGAGTTTCAGGCCTGGGCTATCGATGTGAGTGGCTAAAAGGGTGGCCGAGACAATTTCTTTCTTTGGTATCCGGAAGGCAGCTACAAGAGAGCCTCCGCGTAGGACGAAGTAGCTTTTGCCGGGATGTAAGTTCCATCGCGTCGTTTCCTCGAGCGGGGCAAATCCTTTTTTCTTGAGTTGGTGGACAATCTCCTCCGCTGCATGGAAAACCGTGGGGCTTTTTTGCAAAAAGGGGAGAAAGTCATTCATCGTAATACACCAATCTCGTCTTCTAAATACTTATGGAGCACTTTTGGCACAAGGACTGTTCCATCGGCCTGTTGGTTATTCTCGAGAAGAGCCACCATGAGGCGAGAGGTGGCCACGCCCGATCCGTTGAGGGTGTGGACGAGGTGCGATTTGCCTTGTTTTGTTTTGTAGCGGATTTGGGATCTTCTCGATTGGAAATCGGTACAGTTGGAAACGGAGGAGACTTCGTAGTACCGATTTTGTCCGGGGAGCCACACTTCGATGTCGACCGTTTTGGCGGCCGCAAACGACATATCGCCCGTGGTCAGGAGCATGCATCGATAGTGGAGTCCAAGCCCGTGCAGCACCTCTTCGGCCGAAGCTTGCATTTGGTCAAAGATTTGGCTGCTCTCTTCAGGACGGGTGAGGCAAAAGAGCTCCACTTTGTTGAATTGGTGCATCCGGATGAGTCCTCTTTCTTGCGATCCTGCTGCGCCCGCTTCTCTTCGAAAACAGGGGGTATAGGAGGTGTAGCGTAGAGGGAGCTCCTCTTCTTCGAGAGTTTCTCCGCCGTGCATCCCATTGATGGCCACTTCGGAGGTGGGGATGAGGTAGAGATGATAATCCTCGTCATGCAGCTTGAAGAGTTGTTTTTCAAATTTGGGAAGCTGCCCTGAACCATACATGGTTTCGGGGCGAACAAGGAGAGGGGGAATCAGTTGCGTAAACCCGTTTTTCACGTGGGTGTCAAGCATGTAGTTAATCAGCGCCCACTCGAGCCTCGCCCCCATTTTTCGGTACAGCGGCCAGCCGGAACCGGAAATTTTTGCGCCCCGTGCAAAATCAAAAAGGCCCAGTTTTTCATTCAGTTCTACGTGATTTTTAAAGGGAAAGGAAAAGGTCGGCTTTTCGCCCACCATTTTAATGCAGACGTTGTCTTTTGGGCTGGGGGAAATGGGGATGTCGTCGCCCGGGATATTGGGCAGAGCTGCCAGCTCGTTTTGGAGTTTGGCCTCAAGTTTGGTTACCTCGGCATCGATCTGGGCAATCCGATCGCTCAATTTGCTCAGTTCTGCCATGAAAGGGGCGATCTCTTCCCTTTTTTGCTTACGCAGGCCCACCTCTTTGGAAGAGGTGTTGCGCTTTGATTTTAGCTCTTCGACCTCGGTCTTGAGCCCTCTCAGTTTTTCATCGAGAGCGAGAAGAGGAGATAAACTGATCTCAGGAATTTTATTTTTGAGTTTTTTTTCGATCCCTTGGGGGTCTTTGCGAAGTTCTTTCAAATCGAGCATGGGAGTCACTCCAAAAAGCTTAGTATTGTAACTTTCCTGGGGTGTGTGCGTCAAGACTTGCTTTGATCCGCTTTGTTTGCTATAATCACGCAAATGAAATCCTACCCCACTCCCAAAAACCCTCTCATTCTCCGCTATCATCGGCTTATGGATGCTTTTGCGAAAGCCGACGATGAGAGGGATTTTTATCTCGATCGCGTGGAAGGATTCTTGCTCTATGCCGATTTAGACAAGGGGATCGAAGAGCTCACCGCTCTGGAAAAAGAGCTGGCAGAGAATAAGGAGCGCTACTGCCTTGTACCGAAAATGACTTTCTACGAAATCAAAAAATTCATGGAGGGGTTTATCCATGAAAAAGTTTACGATATAGACACGAAAGAAAAGCTCCTCGACCTGATTTCTGCTAAAGAAGCACGAGAAAATTTCCTCGAATTCATCTACGATCACCTGAGCGAGCTTGAAAAATGGCAGCTTTACTATCAGGAACGTTCTCGTATCCGGATCATCGAGTGGTTGCGCGGCCAAAACATCCAATTTGTTTTTGAAGAGGATCTGGATCTTAATAAGAATCTTGTTGAAAAGGTGAAAAGGGCTCTCTTCGAGTCTAAGGTTCCTAAAGAGATTGGCGCCGCAAGAGACGCGATCATGGCTAAAGCCAAGACTTATTACTCCAACGAGGCGCTCAATCCACGTCCCAAGCGGGGCCGTCCTCCCAAACAGGTGGCGAAGGTGGAGATGGAGCCGCAAGTTTCCATGGATATCTATACCCAAGTGCCTGCCGCTTGCAGAGCCTTCCTCTATATCCCCGATATTACCTCGGCGGCCTCGGTCACCTTCTCCTCCAAGTTTGAAACGGAAGAGCACCTGCTGGCCTCTCTCCGCGGCAGCCCCCGTGTCCGGGTCGATGAAAAACTCGAAGCCCTGTCGCAACGGCTCGAGTCGCTCCGCCACCTCTCCAACCGCTTGGCCGGGGCCGAAAAATTCTTTGGCGAAGGACAAATCCGCAAGCCATTCCAGCCCTTTTTCAAACCAAAACTTGACGTTAAAGCTGAGCTCCTTACCGAAGAGGCGGCCCCGAAAGTCGACCTGGCCGTGGGCGAGGTGCTACCGAAGAAACGGGGACGTCCACGCAGAGAGGATCACCCTGAGGAGTTTACGGCACAAAAGCGGCGCCGTTTCGCGATCAAAAAAGTGTCTCAAATTAAAACTTCCAAGAATGACAAGAAATAATTTTATCTATCGAGGAATTTCCTTAAACAGGGTATGATAGCTCCCATGGGAATTCACCTAGTTAAAAAAAGTCGTGATACGCTTTTAGAAGACTTAATGGGATTTGCCGTCCCTTCGAAAGAGAAGGCCCTCAAAACTCTTGAAGTAGCCTACCTCACTCGGTTCATGGATGATAAGTGTTCCAAGCTTGTGCGCCAAAACAAGGGCGCCACGTTCCATCTTGGAGTGGCGGGACACGAGTTGATCGGATCGGTGGCAGGTCTGTCCTTGACGCCTGGCGTCGATTGGGCTTTTCCTTACTACCGCGATAGAGCCTCTGCTCTCGGGCTGGGCTGTTTACCCAAAGATTTATTTGCTTCATTTTTAGCTAGAGAGGCGCCTCACCATTCTGGCGGGCGGATGATGCCGGAGCACTTTTCTCAGGTTGATCTACGCATTCCTTGCCAATCGAGCTGTGTCGGCTCACAGTACCTGCAAGCCGTTGGAACAGCGAAATCGGTTGTCCTCCGCAAAGCGAAAGAGGTTGTTTACGTTTCGGGCGGCGATGGCTCTACTTCGCAAGGCGACTTCCACGAGATGCTCAATTTTGCCTGCGTGCACAAATTGCCTCTGATTTGCGTGATCCAAGATAACGGATGGGCGATTTCAGTTCCGACCGCTGAGCAGACAGCAGGCGGCACCTGCGCCAAGATGGCCCGAGGCTATGAAGGGCTTTCAGTATTTGAAATCGATGGCTGTGACTTTGTGCAAGTCACGCAAAGCATGGAGGCGGCTGTCTCGAAAGCGCGTGAAGGGAGAGGCCCCTCTCTTATTGTCGCCAAAGTCCCCCGTGTGGCGGCCCACAGCAGCAGCGACGATCCTAAAAAATACAAAAGCGAAGCCGATGTGCAAGACGACCTTGCTAAAGATCCCATTCCCCGCTTAGAAAAATGGCTATTGGCGCAAGGATGGATCACCGAAGCAGAATTGGACAGTATCCGCAAGAAAGTGCGTGAGGAAGTGGATCAGGCTGCCGACGCGGCAGATCTCCTTCCCTACCCACGGAGAGAAACGGCAGCCGACCACGTTTTTAAACCCTTCACTGTAGCCGAATCGGTCGCAAATTCTTCAGCCGAGTCGGTTGTTCTCATGGATGCTATCAATCACGCGCTGATCGAAGAGATGGAGCGCGATCCTGGCGTGGTGGTGTTTGGTCAAGACGTGGCCCATGGCAAGGGGGGCGTTTTCGGTATTACCCGCACCTTGACAGACCGCTTTGGTCAAGAAAGATGTTTCAATACTCCTCTTGCCGAGTCGACCATCATCGCCTTAGCGATCGGCCTCTCCTTTGACGGGGTCCATAAGCCGGTTGCTGAAATCCAATTCGCCGACTATTCCTGGACCGGGATGAACCAACTCTTTAATGAATTGGCGAGCATGTACTATCGCTCCAATGGCCAGTGGAATTGTCCTGTCGTGATTCGTATGCCCTACGGCGGCTACATTCAGGGAGGGCCTTACCACTCGCAAAGTACCGAGGCGTTCCTTTCCCATTGCCCCGGCCTGAAGGTTGTAATCCCCAGCAATGCTGCCGACGCTAAGCGGCTCCTCAAAACTGCCATCCGCGACCCGAATCCCGTCGTCTTTCTCGAACACAAAGCCCTCTATCGCCAGCGCGCCTTTTGCGCCCGTCCCGAACCGGGACCTGAAGAGTTGCTCCCCTTTGGCAAAGCCAACATCGTCCGCCCCGGGACCAACCTCACCTTTGTGGGATGGGGGATGACTGTGCTGATGGGCCAGGAAGCGGCCGAACACCTAGCTAAAGAAGGAATTTCTGTCGAAGTGATTGACCTCCGTACCCTTGTCCCTCTCGATATGGACACGGTTCTCGCCTCGGTCAAGAAAACAGGGAAACTCCTCATTGCGCACGAAGCGCCTCGTAACTGTGGATTTGGCGCCGAGATCGCGGCCCGCATTGCCGAAAAATCGTTTACCCACCTTGACGCGCCTGTGATGCGCGTAGGCGGCAAAGACTGTCCGGTCCCTTACTGCAAAGATCTAGAAGAAGAAGTTTTACCGCAGAAAAAAGACATCGAATCGGCTTTGCGTACTCTTGCCGCATATTAGAGACTGACCACAAACCGAGGCTTCTGGTCAGTCTCTTAAAGCCAGCGCTTGGCTTTGCGCTTCGATAGGACACAGCTTTTCTGTGCAAGCGACTCCGCAATCGTCTGGTTATACCCTTTTTTCAACCGGTCAAACTTTAACAGCTTGTCCTGAATCTTAAATCGGGCTGCCCTCCTGTCAGGGACAGGAACAACAGAGGGCTTTTGTTCAAACATCTGATCCATCGTGAGCAGGTGCTGCAAAAGGCTTTCCTGTGTTTTCTGAAATCCCTCTAATTCTGTCTCAGAAAGATCTTCCAGCGCCACATTTTGAATCGCTTCTGCGTTGCGAATGAGCCGATCGAGTGTCGTATCAATCTCAATCAAGATTTCTTCGCCAACCATATAATCTCCCACAATTATGTGCTAATTTCAGTCTTTAAATGAAAGTGTTTATTTTGAAAACATAAAATTTTTAGTCACTGTTTTTTCGGTTAATGCAACGTCGACAGTGATTTTCGCTTGATATTGATTGCACAGCTTTTGAAGAGTGAGCTGGTCATTCTGTGAAATGTTCCCATGGTGCATGTATCTGAGTTCTTTGAGTTTTGGAAATAAGGCAAAGAGTTGTTGTACGTTTGGAAGGGAGGAGTGTTGCAAAGCTGCTTTGATTTGTTCTACATTTTTCATGAGCACAGTTTCCGACACATCCAAGATGTCGCCAATGCAGGTTGGATACTTTAAGTGGGTCACCTTCAATAAAAGGGAAGGATAGGCATGCAGCACCTCATCTTGTGTTAAGTCATGGCATTGAGGAAGCTTTCCAAGTGAGATGAGTCTTGCACATCTACTAAGGAGGTGACCTGCGACAGAGAGGTTGATGGTATAGTCTGGATCGAACTTTCGTTTTCTGCGAAGCACTTTGGCGGCTGCGATTTCACAAGCGCGCCAATTATTGCAGGTCCCAGCGTGGGCAAAAGAGAGAAACCAGCGAGGAGGATGGTGTCGCAAATTCTGGTTATGCCTGACTTGGATATCCTGCAGCAGTTGATTCCATTTTCTGCATACAAGTTGCAGAGAGGTAGGAGGAACCCACAATCTAGATTTTCGATAGTCGATGTCCTTTATCCAAGATTCATAAGACCATATGATTTCTAAAATTTCTTGCGGTAATGCAGAAAGGTGCCCCATGGCCGGCAGATTTTGCAACGGGATGGTGGTTTATTTCAAATATTTTTAAGTAAAATCTTTCCAGGCGGTGAGGATTTTGTGGCCTGTATCGGTAATGAGGAGGGTGTGTTCCCATTGCGCGGAAGGTTTATGGTCTCGCGTGCGGGTTGTCCAGCCATCTTTCGGATCGGTGACCCCTTCCCGCACGCCTGCATTGATCATCGGCTCGATGGTAAAGGTCATCCCGGGCACGAGTTCAATGTCGATCTTGTTGCGGTGGTGGGGAATTTCAGGTGATTCATGGAATTGGACGCCCACACCGTGGCCGACAAATTGGTTGACGACAGAACAGTTTTGTGTGGCGGCATACTCTTCAATTGCTTCGCCGATATGCCAAATGGGGACGCCTGGTTTACAAATGGCAATCGCCCGTTTGAGACATTCGCGGGACGTGGCCACAACGCGCCGTTTTTCTTCCGACACTTCGCCGATCATCACCATGCGGCTCGAGTCGCCAAAAAATCCGTCCACGATGCACGAGACGTCGATGTTGAGGATGTCCCCCTCTTGTAGAGGACGATGATCGGGAATGCCGTGGCAGATGACTTCGTTGAGCGAGGTGCAGATAGTTTTGGGGAAGGGGGGCTTTCCATACCCGAGTGGTGCCGGGATGGCGCCCGCTTCGCTATGGAGTTTGCGTGAGAGGAGATCGAGCTCTTCTGTCGTCACCCCTACTTTCGCAGCTTTGCAAATTTTATCTAGGATCTCGGCCGTCACCTGGCAGGCATGGGCAATTTTTGCAATTTGCTCTTCACTTTTTAGGAGAATTCCATACTTTTTAAAGTATTTACTTTGCAAATCGCCGCCAGGAGGGGGCGAGGGGTAGTGGCATTTCTTCCATTTAGAGCCGCTTCCACACCAGCAAGGATCATTTCTCGAAATCATGGGATTATTTTACTGCAAGTACTCGACTCGATGCAAGAAAAGTCCGTGGGCAGGCGCTGTCACGCCGGCCTGTGTGCGGTCGCGCAGGCCGAGGAGCGTGGGCAGGCAGTCGGGAGAGAGTTTGCCGCAGCCGATATAGACGAGGGTTCCCACCAGATTGCGCACCATTTTGTAAAGAAATCGGTTGCCTCGAATGCGGATTTCGCTTTGCATTACTTCAATCGTGTCGAGGGTGCAAATGGGGTCTTTTTCGGGTTCATTGGCAAAGGAGGTGAAGTCGTGTGTCCCAAGAAGGCTTTGAGCCCTTTTTTGCATGAGGAGAAGGTCCAGTGGTGCCTTAATGTGCCATGAATAGAGGCGCTCCATCGGGAGGGGGACGGCCTCCAGTGCAAGGCGGTAACGATATTCTTTCCGGTGGGCCTGTAGCGTGGGGTGAAAATCGGGTGGCACCCGATGCACCTCTTTGACCCGGATGTCGGCAGGAAGATGAGCACCCAAGGCTTTCCGAAGACGCTCGGGCTCCCACTCTTTTTGGAGGAGGAAGGAAACTACCTGCCCATTGGCATGGACTCCTCGGTCGGTGCGGCTTGCCGCTTCGGTAGCCACCCCTCCAGGCTCGAGCCGCGCCAGAGCCATCTCCAGGCTCTCCTGAATGCTCGGCCCCATCCGGGTCTTTTGCCACCCGAAGTAGCGGGTGCCATCATAAGAAAGAATTACCCTGTAGTGAAACATGGGGATATTGTCTCTTGAGAGACGATTTTCGGGATAGAATTATTGAGGGTGAATAAAGCTATTGAGGCCGGTGAGGAACATCTGGACCGAGATGAGGATTAAGATAAGCCCCATGAGTCTTTCAATGGCGATGATGCCGCGCCAACCAAGGAATTTTTTGAGGATAGAGGAGGCGAGGAGAATGATGAGTGAGGCGGCCCAGGCGAGGAGAATCGCCCCAATCATGATGCCGGGGGTGTGCTCTTGACGCGAGTAGATCATAACGGCAGCCAGGACCGAGGGGCCGGCAATGAGGGGGACGGCTAAGGGGACGATAAAGGGTTCTCCTTCGTGGGGGAGCTTTTCGGTGGAATCGTGGGGCGAAGGGAAGATCATCTTCAAGCAGATAAGGAATAAGATGATGCCGCCTGCGATCTGAATGGTGTCTTCTGTTACGTTGAGAAATTCCATGAGAGCTACGCCCAAGAAGTTGAATACGATGATGATGAAGAGGGCGATAATCAGTTCGCGAAAAATAATCCATCTTTGTCTTTTCTCGTCGATTTCCTTGAGAAAGGAGAGGTAGAGAGGGATATTGCCGATCGGATCCATCAGAAGGAAAAGAGAGAAGGCAATTGCCAATAGCGTCATATTTTCACTTTACGAAAAAGAGAGCTCAAAAGCAAGGTTCCTGTGTACGAAAATAATTTTTCGTCTTAAATTATTGTGCCAAAATTTACAAAGACGAAAAAACTATGGTGATTGCAGCGCCTTCTACGAGGAAAGATCTAATCGCAAAGGTTCTTCAAGATCCTACAGTGGATAGCTGTTTGCTCGCAGGAGGGAAAAATGAATGGGATGCCAAAGCAGACATTATCCTAAAAATAGCGATAGAAGTTTTGGAACATCCATCCTATCAGGGGTATTGTACTCTAGCCTCTCATTGGGCATGGCATGGAGTCATCCACCTGAATATTAGAAATCGGCCAGATCAAAATATTTCAGCTCAGAGGTTAACAAGGACAGAGTGTTGCAAGCGAGCATTGGCCCTCCTCTCTCCAACCGATTCTTTGCCGTATTCCGTGATCTTTCCTCTATTGATTGGGTATGTCACAGATAAAACGGGAATCGTATTCCAAGGAAAGGAGTGGACCTTAAGTCAGTGCATAGAGGCGCTCATAAAGTGGGAGCCACCAGAAGAGGACAGAAAACATTACGCAGACTCCTGGGGAACGTTAGGAATCGCTCTGCAGAGGGAAAACAAAGTTCTCGAGACATCAAAAGGAAAGTGGGGCCCTAAGGACTGTTTTCAAAGGTGTGTCGCGATTGACCCAAAAAATGGAGAGTCTTGGAATTTTCTAGGCTACAGCGCTTCGTTGGAGAAGCTGAACACCGATCCAGAGTCAGCAATTGATCCTCTGGAATGTTTTTGCAAGGCCGTAGAGACTTGTCCGGAAAAGCTTGAATTTTGGGGCAATTTGGCTCGCACTTTGCATTCAGAACAAAAGGTGAAGGTGAATGGGAAGGAGATGGATCGTATCGATTGTGTCCGACAGATTCTGGCGAGGGATTCCGATTGTACCGCAACTTGGATCATGTTGGCCGATTTCTTGTTTGTTCAGGGAAAGGAATTTGATGCCACGGGAATCCGCGGATGCGCTGGGAAGATGACTCCTTCTGATATTGGCCTGAAAATATTGCATATATCTGAATATAAAGGTCTTAATTTTCAGAAAGCAGCTGCTTGGCGCGTCTTGGGTCAAGCTATGCCCTATGGAGGGGGTGTCCAATACAAAAAAAAGGTGTATGGAAAACTCGAGTGTTTTGTTTCGTCTCTGAGCTATTGGCCTGAATCTGTCCAAGCTTGGGTCTCCATGGGGCGATTGCTGCGGAAATTTCCTTCTCATTCTCCTAAAATAGGTACGGATGTGCATACGGCGCGCAGTTGCTTTATTCAAGCTGCAGAACGAGCACCTCAAGAGATTTTAGGATGGTACGATCTTGTAGATACATTGAAGCCTGGAGAGAAGGTCGTCATTAGTCAAAAAGAGATGACGAAACTCGATTGCTGCCGGAAATTGTTGGCCCTCGATCCAAAATGTGCGGAACATTGGGTAAAATTTGGGGAGGCGCTCTTGCAAGGAGAGTTCGCGGAGTTCGGGGACCAACGCTATGATCGGAAAGGATGTCTTCTGCATGCTTTGCAGATCGAATCGCGAAATGCCGATTATTGGCGTTACTTGGGACACATTTTGCAAGAGGACAAATCTGGCGCAAATATCGAAGGGACAGAGTGGGGGCCGATTGCATGCTTTGTGAGGGCTCTAGAGATCAATGCAGACTATGGAGAGAGATGGAGTAGCCTAGGTGTAGCGCTCTATGCTGCACAAGAAACGGTCACTGTTTTAGGAACATGCGTGGGTGCAGGGCAATGTTTTGTCAAGGCTCTTACATTAAATGAGAAGGATGGCAGAACGTGGTGTTTCCTGGCGCAATATCTTGCGGAAGGGAAATCGTTACAAGGTGAATCGGAAAAATGGCTCTGCTTGACCCCTCTGGATTGCTATGTGCATGCAATGGAGTGTGCGCAAGATGCCTATCGTCCAGAGATTTGGTTTAATATCGGATGTTGGTTAACTGGGGGAAAAACAGCCTTCATTGAGGAAAAGAGCTGGGATGAGAAAGCTTGCTATGTCCAATCGCTCGAGAGGGGAAATCGCAAAGCGAATCCTTGGATTTGTCTTGGAAAGCTGCTCAAGGAAAATGAAAGTGTCACGGTTGGGAAAGAGAAATATACGCTGAGGAAGTGCTTTCTGAAAGCATTGGAGATAGATCCTCAACGCATCGATGCTTGGAAGTTTTTGATTGCGCAAATGAATCCCAAAGCGAGGATTGAATTCCACGGGCGTAAGATGTCTTGTGTGGATTGTGCGATGGAGATTGTAAAAGTCAATCCACAAGATGAGGAGGGTTGGTGTGCGCTGGCAGCGTATATGGAAGAGATTCCTGTAGTAGAATTGGAGGGGAAAAAATATACGCGCAGCGAATGTGTTCTTCAAGCTCTTCGGATCCGGCCCAAATTTGCGAAAGCGTGGCACTTGTTGGGTGTAATCCTAGGCGGGCAGCAGACAGTAGAGTGTGAGGGCAAACGATGGGACTCCATTTCTTGTTACGTGCAAGCTGTAAATTTGAACCCTAAAGATTGGGAAGTATGGAAAGATTTAGGCAAACTCCTCACCGATGAGCAAAAAGTTCCGAACGGTAACGGAGGGGAGATTTCTAAAGAGGTCTGCTCTACTTTCGTTGTACTCAACAGACCGCAGGATGTAGAAAGTTGGGTGGTGTTAGGAGATTGTTGCGCTCAGCGTGGGATATCAGAAAGTTCTGGTACTTGTGTTGAAGTGCATGTGGGTACGGAAAGTTTCCCTGAGACTTTCTCATTAAAGACCTGTTATCTGAAAGCACTGACATTGGGATGGAAACAAAACCCTGAGAGGCTGTGGTGCGCCATTGCTGAAGCAATGGAAGAAAAAGAGACCGTTCCTTTTTGCGGGAAGGATCTACATCAGGTTGACTGCTATCTTAAGGCATTAGAAGCAAATGAAAACCAACCTCTCATTTGGAGGAAAGTAGGGTTATTCCTCGCAAGCCATCCTGCGCTCAAAAAGAAACATTCTTGGCAAGAGTGTCTTGCCAAGAGTTTGTCTCACGATGCAACCGATGTGGTTGTTTGGGAAGTACTTGTTGGACAGATGAAAGTATCTGATAAAATTATGTTGTCAAAGAAGAGCCTGACCTGGATGGGATGTGCGCAAAGACTGTTGGAGATCCATCCGCTGTCTAAAGTAGGCTGGCGCACATTGGCCACACAGATGAAGCCAGAGCAAAGTCTGAAGGTCGGAGAGGGGACATACAATGCAGATGCGTGCCATCATAAGTATATACAGTGTTTTCAAGCGAGGGATTGGATTGAGATAGGAGAAACATTGGGTGTAGGAGAGGAATTCCGATTGGGAGATAGAGGTTTTTCCCGCACAGATTGTTTCGCACAGATGCTAACGTGCACACCTGCGGCAGAAGATTGGGTGGCTTTAGGAAAAGCTCTCGGGTCATCCACATTTTCTCCAAGGCGAGGAGAAACCATTCGCGCATATGATTGCGCTCTCTATGCATTGGAAAAAGACCTCGAATGTGCAGCTGCTTGGGAGTTATTTAAGTCGCTTGTGGGGGCGCTGCCATCGCCTCAATCCGTCCATTCATATGCGTGCCATCCACAGCGCTTTCAAGCGAAGGATTGGATTGAGAGAGGAAAGAGATTGGGTGAAGGAGAGAAGGTCCAAGTGGGAGATAAGAGTTTCTCCCGCACAGATTGTTTTGCACAGATGCTAACGTGCACACCTGCGGCAGAAGATTGGGTGGCTTTAGGAAAAGCTCTCGGGTCATCCACATTTTCTCCAAGGCGAGGAGAAACCATTCGCGCATATGATTGCGCTCTCTATGCATTGGAAAAAGACCTCGAATGTGCAGCTGCTTGGGAGTTATTTAAGTCGCTTGTGGGGGCGCTGCCATCGCCTCAATCCGTTTCCAAAGCTGACTGAGTTCACCCTTTTGTTCCTTGGTGAGGTTGTGGAGGATGAGGATGAGATCGCTATTTTTTGTGAAGGCAGCTTTTGTCCAGTTGGCCGAGCCGCAGATGAGAGTGTGTTCGTCAATCCAGGCAAATTTGTGGTGGAGAAGTCCCACGCCTTTATTGCAAAGGACTGGGATCTGGGCTTTACGGAGGGCTTCGACCGCTTTGGCGGAGGCGCCGAGGGAGGAGTGGAGGTCGACGAGGACGGTGACTTTGACCCCCCGTTTGTGGGCGTAGATCAGTTCGTCCACGAGGGCAGGGTGGGTGAGAGTGAAGAGGGCGACGCGCAGGGTTTTCTGGGCGGTTCGGAGATGCTTTTTCAGGTCGGCGAGGGCATGTCCTTTGGTGTCGGGGAGGAGCCAGAATTCAAGATCTTGGCCGCCCACGAGGGTGCGTAAATAGCCGGGCGTGAAGGGGGGGTGATCGAGGAGGAAGCGGGCGACTTTGGGGCAGACAAGTCCTACGACCAGATTGTCGTGCATCCGGAGCGATTGGGGCGTAAAATTGGCTGATCCGACAAAGACAAGGCCCTCATCGACAACTAAAATTTTTTGATGCATGATCCCTGAGTGGTGAATCGGATGGGCCACTCCTTTTTGGAAAAGTTTGCGGATGCTGGGAGAGCCGGTGGGATCGTAGTAGATTGTAAGGGGGATATTCTCTTTCTCTTTTTTTTGGAGGGTGTTGAGGAGGGTCGGGTCGCTTAAGCCAAACATGACGAGGTTGACGGAGTGGTGGGCTTTGTGGATGGCGCTCAGGAGGGTGAGGCGTAGGTCCTGGCGGGAGGGTTGGACGTAGAGGTGGGGCGGTTCAGAAAGCTTTGGGAGGACGGGTGCTGCAGAGCGAAGAACAAACCAGGCGCAGGCAATACAAACTAAGAGAAGAAAAAAGGGAAAAGATTTTTTCTTAGGGGGTGGTTTGCGAGACAAAATGCCCCCTAAAAATTAGACTTTTGCACCTTGGCGCTTGAGTTTACGCACGATAGCCGAGACCCCTTTCTTGTCGACTGTGCGGAGAGCCGAGGTGGAGAGGCGGAGGGTGACAAATCTTTTTTCTTCTGGATCCCAAAGACGTTTGGTTTTGAGGTTAGGGTTGAAGCGTCGGTTGGTGCAACCGGTGATCTTCAGACCGATCCCTTTCTTTTTCTTCGCGATCCCGCGGAGGGTATAGCTGCGGCCAAAGCTCGGTCTTCTTCCAGTGAGTATGCAGGTTCTTGGCATAAAAAATCCTTCAATTATGAGAAGCTAATTTACCTTTTTGAGGAGTTTTTCTCAAGAGTTACTTCATAGGAGAGGGTAAATTCTCGTCCTTCTTTCTTGCCGGTGAGGAGGAGTTCGCTGGGGGCGGGGATTTTGCTTTCCAAAATGGCCCCAGCGAAAAGGTTCACTACTTCTTGCTGGATGAGCCTCTTGAGGGGGCGGGCGCCAAAGGAGGGGTCGTACCCCTCTTCGGCGAGGTGTTTGACCACTTTGGGATCCCATTTGAGGGCGATTTGCTTTTCGGCGAGCCGCTTAGCCACTTGGGCTAGTTGGAGATCGACAATTTTTTCCATGTCGCTCAGTTGGAGGGGGAGGAAGGGGAGGATTTCGTCGAGCCGGTTGAGAAATTCGGGGCGGAAAGTGGATTTGAGGACAGGATCGAGGATCTCGATGATCTCCTCTTTAGAGCCGGCCTGCTTTTTTAAAAGAAGATCGGAGCCCAGATTGGAGGTCATGATGAAGAGGGCGTTTTTGGCGTTCACTTTGCGCCCTTTGCCGTCGGTGATGCGCCCTTCGTCGAAGATTTGGAGAAAGACGTTGAAGACATCGTGGTGAGCCTTTTCTACTTCATCAAAGAGGACGACCGAGTAGGGGCGTCTGCGGAGCGCCTCGGTGAGTTGCCCTCCCTCTTCGTAGCCGACGTAGCCGGGAGGCGAGCCGATGAGGCGGGAGACGCTGTGTTTTTCCATGTACTCGGACATGTCGATGCGGATGATCGCGTCGTCTCGGTCGAAGAGCTGTTCGGCGAGCGCCTTAACGAGTTCGGTTTTTCCCACGCCGGTGGGGCCAACGAAAAGGAACACGCCGACGGGGCGATTCGGATCACTCAGCCCTGCCCGCGATCTGCGGATCGCTTCGGAGACTGCTCGGATGGCCAGTTTCTGGCCGACGACCCGTTGTTCAAGGTAGGCTTCGAGCTTGAGGATTTTTTCGGTCTCTTTGGAGAGCATTTTTTCGACCGGGATGCCGGTCCATTTTGCTACGATTTGGGCGATGAGCGACTCATCGACCTCCTCTTGTAAGAGCCTTTCTTTCAGGCCGTGGAGACTTTTTTGGGCCTCTTCGATTTCTTTTTGCATGGCAGGAATTTTGGAGTAGCGCAGTTCAGCCACTTTGTTGTAGTCGACCTTTCTTTCGGCTTCCTCTTCTTGGAATTTAAGTTTTTCCAGAGCATCTTTTTTCTCTTTCAGCGATTGGATGAGCTCTTTTTCCTGGTTCCATTTTCGTTTGAGGAGGCTGAGCTCTTCTTTGAGTTGGGCGATTTTCTTTTCATTTTCGGCAGACTTGGTCGCCTCTTTTTGGACGATGAGTGACGCCAGTTCCCGCTCTTTTTTATCGATGGGCAAAGGCAAGCTGCCGATCTGCATGCGGATGAGGCTTGCCGCTTCGTCGATCAAGTCGATCGCTTTGTCGGGGAGGCGCCGGTCGGCGATGTAGCGCGATGACAGAAAGACCGCAGCGTGGAGGGCCCCTTCGGTGATGCGTACGCCGTGGTAGATTTCGTAGCGCTCTTTTAGGCCCCGCAAGATGGAGATGGCATCTTCAAGTGATGGTTCCGCGATGGTGACCGGCTGGAAGCGCCGCTCCAGCGCCGCATCCTTTTCGATATATTTTTGGTACTCATTCAGCGTTGTGGCGCCGATGCAGTGGAGGGTTCCTCTGGCCAGCGCCGGCTTGAGGAGATTGGCGGCGTCCATGGAGCCTTCGGTGGCGCCAGCGCCCACAAGCGTATGCACCTCGTCGATGAAGAGGATCGTATTCCCGTCGCTTTTTTCCACCTCGACCAAAATTCCTTTCAACCGCTCTTCAAATTCTCCGCGGAATTTTGTCCCCGCGATTAAACTTCCCATGTCGAGGACGAACAGCTCTTTTCGCTTCAGCGAGTCGGGGACGTCCCCTTGTGCAATCCGGATCGCCAGTCCTTCAGCAATCGCTGTTTTGCCGACGCCGGGCTCTCCGATGAGCATCGGGTTGTTTTTTGTTCTGCGGGACAGTACCTGAATTGTGCGCCGAATCTCCTCATCGCGTCCGATCACCGGGTCGAGTTTTCCTTTGCGCGCCATTTCGGTTAAATTTTTGCAGAATTTTTCAAGCGCTTTCAAATTCCCTTCCGCGCTTGGCGAGTCCATGTGGCGAGACCCGCGCATTTTCTGGATTTCGGCTTCGATGTCTTTGGTTGATTTCTTGGAGAGTCTTTTGAGTGAGGCAAGGGGTTCAATCGGTTTTTCCCAGTAGGAGAGGAAGAGGTGGTCGCTGCTGATGTAGGTATCGCCCATTTTTTTGGCCCACTCGTTCGCCTCCTGGATTTTCTGCTGCAATCCGGTGGCGATTTGGGGTGTTTGGGGCGCGCCGGTGTAGGTGGGGATGGCCTCTAACGCTGTTTCAAGCTGGCGCAGGAGAAGAGCTGTGTCGATGCCAGCGGCGTGACAGATTGAGGGGAAGTAGCCTTGCGGATCGAGGAGAAGGGCGCGGAGGAGATGGTTTTCAGACACCTCAACGTGGGACTTTGAGGTGGCGAATTGGAATGCCTCTTCAAGGGCAGCAGTGACTGCTTCAGTGAACTGGGGAGCCATGCAATGAAACCTCTTTTAACGGATGGCAGTATAGCATGCTCTCTTTTTTACCATTGAGAAAAAGAACTCGCGCGCGAGACGAGCGGAAGGCGCGCGCGGGTAGTGCAATTTTATTGCGAGGGGATTGCTGTCGCTTTGCGCGCCTTCACGGAAGATTTGGTGAGGCTATTGGTGAGCTTGTAGGGATAATCGGGATCGTTGCTTTTTGTGACAATGATGGTGACGGCCGAGATCCACCCGAACGAAATGTTGGTGTCGTTCGGATCGATTTGCCACAGAGTTCCGTTTTTGAGGCGAATGTAGGCTCCGTTGTGGATGTTTTCTTCTAATTCGGAGCGTAGTTCCTTTTCATCTGCGGCAATGGGCTCGCTCCGCTTTTCGTAATTGGCGTCGATCCAGTGTTGCAGCGCTGCCTTTTGCTTGGCGTTTAATTTAGCAATGCCCGTTGCCTTTTGCTCTTCGGGGGTCATGTCGACGTCGAGCACCTCGGCTCCCACCACCATCATCATACAAATTAGCCACATCATATTGCCTCCGGACAAGATCTCTGTAGTTCTTCACGTAATTCTTTTAACGCATGCGGATTATGGTTCCGCTCCGCCACCAATTCTTCCGCTGCGCGCAAATACTTCCAGGCCAAATTGAAGTTGTGCCGCTGCATGTGGATGGCCGACAGGTAGTAATTAGCAGTGGGATCGCGCGGGTGGAGGGCGATGTAGCGCTCCAAGATGGGAAGGGCCTCTTTTTCCCGTCCGATCTGGAGCCAGGTGACGGCTAGGTGGAAAATCCCCTGCCGAAATTGGGGGAATTTGGCTACGACCTCCTGCAATTTTTTTTGTTTATCGAGGATCGAAGAGCGCTTCTCGTCGACCTCTTGGAAAATTGCCTGGATGCTGGCGGCGTCGGCTTTGCCTGCAAGAAAATCTTCGGCCACTGTTTCGGCTACGATGGCGTGGGCGGGTACGACCCCCTTCACCTTTTGGAGGAGGGCTTTTCCTTCGGCTTCCCGCTCGACGAACAGGTAGTTAAAGCCTAGGAACATGTTGAGGAGATAGTCGTCGCCCATGAAGGGACGGGCCTTTTCATAAAGTTCCACGGCCGTTTTTGGGTCTTCATGGTGCCAGCTCACTGCCGCCTGGTTCATGAAGGCAAGGCCTACCACTTGGCGGAGGTCTCTTTTTTGCAGACTGCGGGTTTCGATTCCCAGATACATTTCCGAGGGGATGTCGATGCCCCGCGCTGTTGTCTCGATGTTGAGCTCTTCGCCCCCTTCGCCCACATAGCGCACGTAAATGTGGCCGGGTGGGGTAATCGCTTCGAGCGAAAGCTCGAGGCGTTGCGCTAAGCTCAAGTACAAAATGGAGACGCCTAAGCAGACGCCACGCCTGCTATCAAGCACGGAGGGGAGGAAGGTATAGACGTCGATCTCCTTGGCATAGAGCGAGTGGGGAGGGAAACGGAACCGCATTTCGGAGAAGATGTAGTCATTGATCGCCCGGATTTTGGAAAGGGGCGTAGCTTGAGGAGAGAGGCGGGCGAGAATCTGGAGCGCCATCAAGTCGAGACTTGCCTCATAGCTGCGGATTTTGGCCTTGGTTTCGGGAGAGGTGCCCAATTCTGCCACGAGAAGCGTGCGGGCGAGATCGATCTCCTCGCTTTTGAGTTTTAAGATGTCTTTTTGCTCCCACAGGCCAAATCCGGCCAGCTTGCGGTTGCCTAAGTGGCGCGAGAGTTTTTCGATGACCGCGAGCTGTGTTTCATCGAGGATGGGGGCGTTTTCGGCGCCCGTCCGGTTGACGAGGGAGATGATGGGCCCCACATCGAGGTTGGGGAAAATCAGTCCTGGATCTTCGGCAGAGGCGCCACCGGAGAGGAGCTCCCATGCATGCTTGAGCGCTTCTCTTCCTTCGGCTGTTTTGGGATACAGCTCATAAAAGGCGAAATGTTGTGCCACTGATGTTGGGTCGAGCGTTGCATAAAGTGAGGTGAGGGGAGAAGCAGAGAGGGAAGTGGCAAAAACCAGGAGCAGGATTAGGAGTCTCATCTTCCTTATCGTAGGGAATTCATGGAAATAATTTCTAGAATCAAAAAAATTGATCTTTTTTCCAGATCTATATGCTTTGAGAACACACTCATTAGTAGATGCCGGGATTCGATTAATGGGATTGGAGGATTTCACGGAGGGCATTGCGTAAGGGTTGGTGGGCGAGGAGGGTTTCGAGGGGTCTCCGGAGGCGGTAGGTCCAGTTGGTGGGGAGGAGGGTGCCGGGGATGTTGATCCGTTCGTCTTCGGGGTTGGGCCAGACAAGGTCGGGGAAGAGGGCGAGGTATTCTTGGAGGAGGTTGATGTGGAAGAGGCTGGAGGAGGCGTGGAGGTCGGTGAGAATTTCTTTGCGTTGTTCGGGGGTGAGGTCGGGGTGGTAGTCCCATTGCTTGAAGTGGGCGAAGGGGATGGCTTCTTCAGGGAACTTTTTCCACCAGACTTGTAAGAGGTCCATGTCGGGGGTGGAGAGGGTGGAGAGGGAGAAGGGTTCGTATTGGGAAAGGGGGAGGTAGCCTTGGCCCGGGGTGCGCTGCCAGCGAAGGACTTTCATGGTGCAGATGCCAAGTGTGTGGAGGAGGGTGGTGACAGTAGGGGGGACGACGCCGAGGTCTTCGGCCATGGGGAGAAGGGGGGAGGAGTCAATCATCATTTGGAGGATTTCACGGCCTTGGGGCATCCAGTGGGTGGAGTCTTCGGGGATGAAGGAGCCTTCGGTGGGTTTTTTGCCTTTGGGGATGCCCCAGATGCGAAAGAAGCCGACGACGTGGTCGATGCGGTAGATGTGAAAGAAAGGTTCATAGCTGGCGAGTCGTCTTTTCCACCAGGCGTAATGGTTTTTACGCATGACGTCCCAGTGAAAGAGGGGAAAGCCCCAGTGCTGACCTAAGCGGTTGTAGTAGTCAGGGGGTGCGCCGGCGTCCAGGTCAAGGCAAAAGAGGGAGCGGTGGGCCCAGACGTCGACACTATCGGGGCTGATGAGAATGGGGAGGTCGCCTTTGAGGAAAACGTTATTGGTGTTGGCGTAGGCTTTGACTTGGCTCATTTGGGAATAGCAGAGGTATTGGACAAAGCGGTGGAAGTCGACTTGGGTTTTGCGAGCGTCGATTTCGGTTTCGTTGTAGGTTTGGAGGGCAGGGGGCCAGTCTTTCCAGTTTTTACCGCCGTATTCGCTGCGAATGGCGAGGAAGAGGGCATATTCGGAGAGCCATGGGCTTGTTTTTAGGAATTGTTGGTATTCGGGTTGTGTGGAGAGAGTGGGGAAGCTTTTTTGGTAGTACTCATAGAGCCAGGTGAGTTTCAGTCGTTTGATTTCAGCGTAGGCGAGGCGCTGGAGGGGCTGAAAGGGGGCGAAGGGTTCAATGGAGGGGCCGCCAGGGAGGGAGGCGAGACTGAGATGGACAGGGTCGAGGGCGCAGGAGGAGAGGGGGTTGTAGGGGCTTTTGTCGTCGCCGGTGTCATTGATGGGAAGAATTTCAATGACGTCAAAGCCTACGCTTTTACACCAGTCAATGAGGGGAAGTAGATCGAGAAATTCTCCGATGCCGCAGCTACTTTTCGTGTGGAGAGAAAAGAGGGGAACTTGAATGCCGTGGTGGGGGTGGAGGCCGATGGTTTCCCATTGTTTTTTGCAATTCATGGACGTGTTTGCCCGTTTTGGATGGCGTGGTGCCATGCGGATCCTAGTTCGTAAAAGGCTCCAAAGAGGTTGGCGAGGAGATCGCCGGTGAGGAGCGGAAGGGGATAGCGCTGAAAGAGAGCAAGGTGGTTGGTTTTGGCAAGGTATCCGAAAATGCCAGGACGGGGGTCGGGGAGGTTGTTCTGCTTGAGGGCTTCGCAGAGGATGTTTTCGCGGAATTTTCCGGGGGGGAGCTCAATGACTTTGGTGAAGAGGAGGAGCTCTTGTTGGGTGGGGTCGAGTTCAAGTTGAAGGGTGAGGGGGCCAATTTGGAGGGAGCAGGCGTGGAGATCGTCGGGATGGAGGGGCATGTGGAAAATTTTGCCGAGCTCGGTGAGGAGTTCTTGGAAACGGTCGACGCTCATTTATCTTCTTCTTCCTCTTCTTCTTCGAGTTTTTCTTCGAGGTCTTCGAGTGTATCAAGAAAAAGTTTTTGTAGGTCTTCTTGTTGTTTGGGGGTCCGAAAGTAGCGGGGAGAGACTTGTTTGAGGCCGTCACGCATTTGGGTGAAGAGGATGATTTGGAGAGCGGTCTCTTTTTCGATGCCCATGGCCTGAGCAATTTGGAGAATTTTTTCTGTGTTCATGTATCTCTCGGCGAGCATCCGAATGAAGATTTTGGCGAGTGTTTCAAAAGTGATGCGGGAATCGAGGGGAAGGCCTAGGGCGAGACATTGTCTTGCAATGGAGGGCATGCGCGACTGGAAAAAGCGGAAGACGCCGAGTATTCCTTGGAGCGAGCGGACTTCGTCGATGAGCCGCTTGAGTTCGGGGTGGGGAATGGAGGAGCCTTTGGCTTTGAGGTCCGCGCCGAGCGAGTGGAGGAGAAAGAGGAGGATGGGTTTGAGTTTGTTGTAGGCAAATTTGTCGGTGAGTTCGGCAAAGAGTTGGATTGGTTCGCGCGCGTTGCCGGTGATGTCTCGATAGAGGTCGCGCAGCGAAGTGGGGGATCCGAGCCCTTCTTTGGAAAAGGTGCGGGCGGCTACGCCCATGTTGCGTCCGGCGATCACCTCCCGTTCGCGGGTGGCGAGGAGTTGTTCTTTGGCAGCTTGAACGAGAGGGCGTATGTTTGGTTCGGCAGTTTCAAGGAGAAAATCGAGCGCTTCGTCTGCGAGTGCGGGGTCAGGATAGGTGGCGAGGACCTTTTCTAAAACCTCTTCGGGGGTATCGGTAGGTAAAATGCGGGAGCGGAGGATGAGGAGCGTCTTCTGGTTGAGTTCGTGGTTGTTTTGTTCTCTTCGCTGAGCCGCTTCTTCGATTTCGCCGAGGCCTAAGATTTGGGGCGTTTCGGGTTCTTGGATTTCTTGTTTTTGGTCTTTGCGCTCTCTGTGTTTGCCGAGTTCGCGGAAATTTCTTTCGAGGATGGCGGGGTTGAAGAGGGAGGGTTCTAGGAGATCGCCCAGGCTCTCTTCGCTGGCGACGATTTTGGCGTTTTGTGTGGCAGCTTCTTGTTGGATTTGCCTGATCGTTTCAGAACCTACAGGGAGAATGGGAGAAACGTTGGGGTCGTAGGACACAAAAAATTACCTCAGTTGCACTCTACCTAGGGGTTGAACGCGGATTTCGGGAACAATTTCTTGGTAGGAGATGACAGGAAGTTCGGGGAAATCCCCTTCGATGAGCTTGCGTGTGAATCTGCGCACTTCCATGACGGTGATGAGGACCGGTGGCTGGCCGCCAGGGGGTGTCGGTTTGATGGTGTTTCGGATGGCGTGGAGGATCATCTGCACTGCATCGGGATCGAGCGCAAGATAGGAGCCAGCGGAGGTTTGTTTGATGGCGGCGCGGATCATATCTTCTATTTCGGGATCGAGAAGGTAGGCGGAGAGGACCGATTGGCCGAGCGAGTATTTGTAACTGATGTAGCGCTTCAGAGAAGAGCGGACGTATTCGGTGAGGAGAACGGTGTCTTTTTCAGTTTGGGCCCACTCGCTCAAAGCTTCCAACACGGTGCGCGCGTCTTTGATGGAGATTTGTTCTTGTACGAGTCTGCGGAAAATCTCGGTGAGCTTCTGGAGGGGGACAAGACGGGTGACCTCTTTGGTGAGATCGGGGAACGAGCGTTCGATGAATTCGAGGATCGAGCGCACTTCTTGGATGCCGATGAATTCGCCGGCGTATTGGCGGTAGAATTTTGAGAGGTGCAAGAGGATAACCTCGAGTCCCGTCCAGCAGCGGATGCCTGCGCGCTGGAGCACTTCTTGGTATTTTTCGTCGACCCACAGGGCGGGCATGCCCAGGGTCCCTTTTGAAGAGAGGAAGGGGATGTTGTATCGTTTGAGTGTCTCTTCGGTTTCGTTGGTGAGGAGGTGTTTGAGGATAATTTTGCCGCGCACAATGGGGACTTCATTTAGATGGATGGCATATTCGTCGGCTTCCAGGGAGGGAGAATCGGTGCGGACGTGGACGCCAGGAAAGCGGACCCCCAAATCTTGATAGAGGGCGTGGCGCATTTTGGGGATCATCTGGTCGATGAAGGTGGTCCCTTGTTTGTCTTTGCGGATGAGGAGAGAAATCGAGGAGCCCACTTCGAGAACGACGGGGAGGGTCAGGGCATAGTCTTCTCCTGTTCCACCGGCCACTGTGTGGCCAGGGACATCGGTCTCTGTGGGGGAAATCCCTGCGGCGGCGCGTGCAGCCACTCGCTTGGCGTTATTGAAGAAGAAGTAGCCTGCTGTCCCGATGAGGCCTGCCAGGATCAAAAAGGGCCAGGCGGGAAAGCCGGGGATGAAGGCCATGAGAAAGACGACGCCCCCCGCGATGAGGAGTGCTTTGGGTTGTTTGAGGAGCTGTTCTGAAATTTCTCGTCCCAGGTTGGCATCTTTTCGGTCACTTGAGACGCGGGTGGTCACGATACCCGCGGTGATGGCGATCATAAGAGAAGGAATTTGGGTCACCAGGCCATCGCCGATGGAGAGGAGGGTATAGACTTTAGCCGCTTGTCCTGCCGTCATGTGGTGCATGGTCACCCCGATGATGAGGCCGCCGATGATGTTGATCACGGCGATGACGATGCCGGCGATGACGTCTCCTTTGACGAACTTCATGGCGCCGTCCATGGCTCCGTAGAGCTGGCTCTCTTTGGCAAGGCCTAATCGCAATTCGCGCGCCTGCTGCTGGTCGATGATCCCGGAGCGCAAATCGGCGTCGATCGACATCTGCTTGCCCGGCATCGCATCCAATGTGAAGCGGGCAGCTACTTCAGCGACCCGTTCAGCGCCCTTTGTGACTACGATAAACTGGACGATCGTGATGATGAGGAAGATGACGCCGCCGACGATGTAATTGCCCCCTACCACAAAATGACCGAACGCTTGGATGATGTGTCCTGCATTGTGGTGGAGTAAAATCTGGCGCGTCGAAGAAATGTTGACTCCAAGACGGTAGAGCGTTGTGATTAAGAGGAGTGAGGGGAAGATCGTCAGGTGGACCGCTTTCTGGATGTAGAGGGCGACGAGCAAAATGGAGATCGAGACGGCCAGATTCAGTGAGATCAGAACGTCGATGACATGGGGCGATACGGGGAAGATCAGCATCAAGAAGATGGAGATGACAAGGATAGCTAAGACGACATCGCTAGAGCCGCCGATTGTTCTTAACGCCCGATCGCCTCCCAAGACCCGGATCATTCGCTCGAAAAACTTTTGCACTCAGCTCCTAACTTCTAAACAATTCGTTATTGATATCGGGATTTTCCTCGAGCGACTCGATCCATTTCAGAATCTCTGCAATTGCTTCGTAGGTATCCTCAGGAACATAATCGGAAATTTTCCCTTTCCTGTACAGTTCTCTTGCTAAGTCGACATTTCGCATAATAGGAATCTTATTTTCAATTCCGATCTTAATAATCTGTTCGGCAATTAAGCCGACCCCCATTGTCAAGATGATCGGAGCAGGCTCCACTTCAGGATCGTATTTCAACGCCACAGCGATGTGGGTGGGGTTAGTGATGATGGCCCTGGCTCTGCGTGCCGCAATAGGACCTTCTTGATAGGCAAGTTCTCGGAATTCCTGACGGCGTCTTCCTTTAATCATCGGATCGCCCTCAGTGTCTTTGTATTCCTGCTTGACCTCGAACTTTTCCATCATCATCTCTTTGGCGAAATTCTTTTTCTGGAAGGCCAAGTCAAAGAGCGAAATAATGAGAAAGAAGATCCCCACCCGAAGCATGGCTGAGAACAAAAAGTCGTGCACGACCAGGGCGCTGCCCAATACCGGCAAGAGGACAGATGCCACCACTTGCGCCAGCATCTCTTTGATCAGGAAGTAGATAATGATTGATGCGCCTGTAATTTTGGCAATGGATTTCAGGAGCTCGACCAGGACCTTCAACTTAAATTTTTGCTTGATTCCCTCGATGGGGTTTAATTTTTTTAGGTCGAACTTCATTGCCTCCATGGAAAAGGTGGGCCCTACCACCAGGAAGCTGGTCAAAACTCCCACAAAACAGACGGTTAACATGATTGGAAAGCTGCAGTTGATGATGATTTGGATACCCGTTTGCAAAAAACCGGGCGCTTTTGCTTCGAAGGTTTTTTGCGCATTGGGAACTTCACGCAATGTCATGAGCATAAATGCCCCAATTTGCTTGAACAAATAGCCAAGCGTCATGAGGGTCGCTGCAATCGATGTCACAAAGGTCAGAGCCGCTGGCAAATCTTGAATCTTTGCGACCTGCCCTTTTTTGCGGGCATCGCGCAGTTTCTTTGGTGTTGCCTTCTCGGTTTTTTCTGCCATATATGGGAACTATATAGCAGATCAGTGCATCTCGGGCAATGCTTCTAACTGTTCATTGAACCATTTAAGTAGAGTCTTGTCCCGTTTCCCCACCCATCTTTGGACACCGCCTGCTGCCTCTCGGAAGGCCCGTTTATTTGCCTGCTCTAAGCTTAACTCAGAAGATCGATAGAAGCTCCCCAGATCAATTTCATAAGCGTGCACACCATCAAAACCGCAATTGCGCAAAAACGCCCCATCTTTATTTAAAATCCCCTTACGACTCCTTTCGAGAGCCACTTGAATCCATGCATCTAAAATTTTTTGTGCCTCGTCTACACGGCCTTGGCTGATTGCAACAGGCAATAGCTTTTTCAAAGTTGGCTGTTTGTACTGCAGGACAAAGGGAATTTGTCCTAGACACAAGAAGGTTTTGCGCCCCATCCGATCCATGAGCAGGAGCTTTTCTTTTGAGGTGCTTTTTCCTATGTGGCTTGCGATCAATCCAGTCGATTCTTTGAGTTCCTGTGCCGCTAGATCAAAGCTCCGTAGGACAAACTCTTTGCGTCGCTGATTTTCCCCTTCTAGTGCCTTTCGATACGTGGCAGGGGCAATGGCTCGTACCCAGAGAGGGGTTTTATAAATATCCATCCTAGGGAATTTAAGGACGTAACGTCCATCTTGACTGGCAAAGGCGAAGCATTGCGTTCCACGTCCCAGATAGGAAAAAGATTGCTTGAGCGCCTCCCGAACCTCGTCTGACCATTCCTCTTCTACAACAACATCCAATCCATTTAGATGCCTGGGGTTGAACCCGTCCTTCAGCCAATGGAGCCCTTGCCCTATGCCAAACGAGATGAGGATCAAGAAAGTGAGCCGAATACATTGCCACATGAGCAAACAATGTATCATTTTCCTCGAAAAGGGACAAATGCCCTGCAGTCGATTTGTGATATCTACAATGCTATCTCTCGGGCGCGGCAAGGCTCTTGTCGCCCTTACCGGATAGGTTCTCAAACACTCTCTGTATGAAACTAGTCTATAAGTGACTTATTTTAAACTACATACAATATTTTGAGTACAAAGTTTTTTCTTGATTTTTTAACGTTTTTATTGTATAATAGTACTTATAGGTGGGTTAATATGACGAATATAATTAATAGATTTTTTCCAAAACCAAACAGTGATCAACAAACGGAACGGATCCGTCTGGAAAAACAGTGTAAGGCACTCAATTTAAAAGAACAGGATTCTAAGATCGAAGGTTTGCGTGAACAAATTAGGAAGATTAATGAAGAAATACGTGCTATTCAGCAAAAGACATTAGAATGTGAGTGGACTGCAGACGAGAGAAGTCTCATGAAATTACACGATGTGAATGCATCCGTTTCTGTCATCGCTAAGACACTCAATCAAACAGAGCCCGCATGTCATGAACTATTTGCTAGTGCGCAGTATAAACTACAAGAGAAAATCAATTTGGGTAAACAAATCACACAGCTTATGCGTCACAGGAAGAGCTTGGATGACGAGTTACTAGAACAATTGGATAAGAAAACCATTACAGAAGAGAATGGATGGGTTAAAGTAGACCTACCTAAAGTACCAGCACCAGCACCAGCACCTGCACCAGCACCTGCACCTGCACCTGCACCAGCACCTGCACCTGCACCTGCACCAGCACCTGCACCTGCACCAGCACCTGCACCTGCACCTGCACCTGCACCTACAGTGAGAAAAAAAGTTACATTTAAGTAAAGTACTAGAAAGTAAAGAAAAAAATTTGCAAGAGTAGATCGCACTCAATCATCAGAGGGGATCTATGACCTATGGAACGTTTGGTGCGATGCCTCACGAGCAAGTACGGTTAAGGGATGGCACGAGCGTTTCACGAGATGTCTACGATCAGACTGTCTCAAGTATAGATAAGTTTTACACTACAGATTTAGACCGTTGCTTAACGATCCCAGGACACCTTAACCTACGTTTTGCGCTCATTTTTTAAGTCACTCTTTGTTCGGCAACCTACAATTCGAACATATGTTCACCTTTTTTAACCCGATCGGGTTCGGTTTTGAACCTGCTAAGGTCATTTTTCTTCGCATTTTCTCCTCTAGGCACATAACCTTCCCATTCTTCGAAGGTTATACGCCATGCTCACCAACGTCAGTTGCAGCCTATTCTTCCTCAGTCTCAGATACTTAGATCTACAGTACCGGTATGTCCTTTCATGGTCCAAAAAATCCTCTCTACCGGGATTCTCAGTTTGGATAGGACTCGGTTGCACATTCGCTCCACCTTGCTCAGTTTTCTGTGCTTGTGGCCCCTGATCAGTACCCCATTGCTGACTCCTTTTTCCTTGAGCATCTGGGCGTTCTCCAGACTGTCGTACGCCTTATCTGCGAAGGCCCAACCTTCATCCCCACTGAGCAGATGCCCCAACATTTGTCCATCGTGTACGTGGGCAGGGGTCATCTCAATCGTCCTAATCAATTCGCTGTGCTGATCAACCCTACGTGCGCCTTGTATCCAAAGTGATATTTGCCCCCTTTTTTAGTCCAATCTGCTTCCGGATCGACGGGCGATTTGCCTGCAGACCCATCCTCATTTTGAGAAGGCTTCCTCGGGGCAGCTTCGATCACGGTTGCATCTACCAACGTGCCCTGTTTGACGAGTAACCCACGGCGTTCTAGTTGACGATTCAACTCGTCAAACAATTTCTGATAGATTCCGTGTTGAATCAACTGGTCTCTGAACCGACTGAAAACTGAATGGTCGGGAGCCTTTGTGGAGGCGCTAAGACCGGCAAAGCGTCTAAATGACAAACGATCGTCAAGAGAGGCTTCAAGGACGTAGTCAGAGAGGCTGTACCATGTTTGAAGCAAGAGGGACTTGAACAGGAGAAGCACCGGGTGACTTGGTCTTCCGGCAGGAGAGGAGTATATGGGATGCATCAACTTCTCAAGAGGCGCCCAATCCACCAATTCGTCGAGCTTGTCCAACTGTCGATTGAGTGTCGGGTTGTTCCCCAGAAAAGCATCTGCAAAATCCATCTGCCCAGAACGTTTATGCACCATATTCCCTCCTGCTTTAAGGGAAATATTTTACTACAACTGGGCGGAGTTATGCAACGGTCTCAATACCATTTATGAAAAATAACTTGTAGTTTTGCGGCCATCATAGTGGTCCATCTTTCGACCATCGTTCGTCGGCAATAGTGCAGGAATATTGCCCTCCTCGCAGGTGTCGAAATCTGAACTACTCTGAGGCCACCAAACTACAAGTTATTTTTCATAAATGGTATAAATCTCTTCAGTTGTGAAAGAATAAGATTACATCGCCGTCTTGGACGATGTAGTCGCGCCCCTCTGATCTGGCCTTGCCTGCCTCGCGGGCGCCGACTCTGCCTCCATACTTGAGCATGTCCTCATAGGAGACTACTTCGGCGCGGATGAAGCCTTTCTCGATGTCGCTGTGGATTTTGCCGGCTGCGGCCGCGGCGGTGGTCCCTTTCTTGATGGTCCAGGCACGAGTTTCAATGTCCCCAGTGGTGAGGAAGGTGATGAGGTCGAGGAGCGAAAAAGTTTCGCGGATGACCCGGTCCAGGCCCGACTCTTTGAGGCCAAGACTTTCCAGAAAGAGGGGGACGTCGGCTTCGGGAAGGCGCGAGATTTCTTCTTCGATTTTAGCGCAGATGGGGACGATACGGCTTCCTTCGCGGGCAGCAAATTCACGCACGCGCTGGACGTAAGGGTTTTCCATGTGGGGGAGGTCGCTTTCGGCGACGTTGCAGAGGTAGAGGACTTTTTTTCGGGTGAGGAAATTATATTGCTTCGCGATGAGCTCTTCTTCGGAGGTAAGGGAAAGGGCGCGCATGGGAAGATTTTGGTTGAGATAAGCGGCAGCTTTTTGGAGGAGGGCGACTGAGGGGAGGAGCTCTTTTTTTGTTTTGGCTTGTTTCTCGAGACGGCCGAGGGTGTTTTCAACCATCTGGAGATCCGCAAGGATGAGTTCAAGGGTGATCACTTCAATGTCTTGGAGGGGGTCAACGCGGCCGGCTACGTGGATGACGTTGGGGTCTTCAAAACAGCGAATGACTTGAACGATGGCGTCGGTCTCGCGAATGTGGGAGAGGAATTGGTTGCCGAGGCCTTCACCTTGAGAAGCCCCTTTGACCAGGCCTGCGATGTCGACAAAGGTGACGGTGGCGTAAACGATTTTTTTGGATTTTGTTTGGTTGGAAAGGATGGGGAGGCGCGGGTCGGTGACATTGACTATGCCGACGTTGGGGTCAATGGTGCAAAAGGGATAGTTTTCAGAAGGGATTTGCTTGCGGGTGAGGGCGTTAAAGAGGGTCGATTTTCCTACGTTAGGGAGGCCGACAATACCTGAGGAGAGGGTGGTGGTCATAAAGGATTCCTTATGTTGCGTCCGAGGAGTTTTTGGGCGAGGGTAAGATGGCCGGAGGCGAGGGCTTCGCGAATTCTGCGAGAGGAGATGGGGCCTCCGTCGAGGTGGGTTTTAGTCATAGTGTCTACGGTAAAGCCGCGGATTTTGCCAAGAAGGGTGAGGGCTTCGAAGTTACCGGCCCGATTTTTGCCAAGGGCGTCGCCAAGACCGATGAGGAGGTGGGTGAGAGGAAAGGGGGCCAAGAATTCTTCGTAGGTGAGCTGGGCAAGGGCAGGGGTAAAGGGAAGGGTGATGACGACGTCGAGGGCAAAGGGTTCGAGAAGGTGGAGTTTTTCTTCGAGGGTGCAGAGGGGCGTGGGGACGTGGGTGGGACGGAGGACTTCGTAAGGGTGATTGGTGAAGGTGACGAGGGTGGTGTGGGAGGCGAGGGTTTTGAGGTGGCGGAGGAGGGCCTGGTGGCCGAGATGGACGCCGTCAAAATTGCCGAGAGCAAGAGCGGTGGGGGGAAGATCGGTGGGGATAGTAGTAAAAATTTTCATTGGCAGCGCAGGTGGGGTATGGGGTCAAAGGAGAGGTTTGTGAGCTGTGCTTGGGGGATGCATTCGTCCAGGGTAAAGGGACCGGATCTTGTGCGGGTGAGTTGGATGAGGTGGGCGTAGGTGCCGAGAGAAAGACCGAGGTCATGGGCGAGGGTGCGAATGTAGGTCCCCTTCGTGCAGTCGATGAGGAGGTCGATGTGCGGGTAGGCATAGGAGAGGAGCTCAATTTTGAGGTGCACTTGAATGGGCTTCCTTTCGATGGTGATCCCTTTGCGGGCAAGATCGTAGAGTTTTTTTCCGCCTACCTTTTTGGCGCTGTACATAGGGGGGATTTGGGAAACGGTCCCTTGGAAGGGGGTAAGGTCGATGTGGGGGGGGATGTGGTCGGAGCGGTGGGTAATTTGGCCGTCGAGGTCGTAGGTGTCAGTGGCAATGCCTAAGTGAAGGCGGGCCCGGTACTGTTTATCGTGGGTGAGGAATTGGTCGCTTTTTTTGGTGTATTCGCGCCCGAGGAGCATCACCATAACGCCGGTGGCGAAGGGGTCGAGGGTGCCGGCGTGACCGATTGTCTCAATGCCGGTGAGTTTGCGGAGCTGGTGGACAATCTGAAATGAGGTAGAGCCGGGGGCTTTGTCGACGAGGAGGATGCCGTTAGGTGGTTTCATGGGGACGGGACTTTCGCTCTTGTTCGAGATCGGCTAGGATTTTCTCGATTCGGAAGTGTTCCTCAGCAGCGGTATCGATTTTGAAGGTAAGGTTCGGGAAGTGGCGCATGCGGACCTGTTTAGAGGCATGGACGGCGATGAAGCCAGCGGCCGATTCAAGGGCTGCCAACACTTTGGCCTTTTCGGCCTCGGTGCCGATGAGACTGACGTAGACTTTCGCGTGGTAAAGATCGGCTGAGGTGTCGACGCGAGTCACCGTCACAAAGAGGTTGATGTTGGGGTTACGCACCTCTTTTTGGATCACGTCGAAGAGAACCTCTTTCAGGAGGGAGTTGATTTTTTCAAGGCGATTCTTTTTCACAGATCCTGCTCGAGGTAGGTGATGTCATAGGCTTGAAGAATATCCCCTTCGCGGACATCGGACTGTCCATCGAGCACGATTCCGCATTCAAAGCCTTTCAGCACCTCTTTGGCGTCCTCTTTATTTCGTTTGAGGGAAGCAACTTTTCCTTTCCAGATGATCTCCTTGCCGCGGAGCTGTCGGATCATGCTCTGCCGTTTGATGCTGCCGTCGCTGACTTGGCAGCCGGCGATGTTGCCGAGCTGAGACGATTTAAAGACAGCTTTTACGAAGGCTGCGCCTGTGTCGGTCTCTTGTTCGATCTTGTCAAGAAGAGAGCGCATGCGTCCACGCACTTCGTCGATGAGGTGGTAGATCACGTCTTGCGTGTACACTTCAATTTTTTTCTGTTTGATGAGGTCGCTAGCATGGCTTTCGATGCTGGTGTGAAAGCCGATGATGGTGGCTTTGGATGCAGCGGCCAGTTCAATGTCTGATTCAGAAATTTGGCCCACACCCAGGTTGACAAATTCGAGGCGAGCTTTATCCGACTTAATTTTGAGGAGAGAGGTTTTGAGCGCTTCGAGGGAGCCTTGTACGTCGGCGCGGAGGATGACGGGGAGAACTTTTTTCTCGCCGCTCTCTTTTTTCGCCATCATCTTCTCTAAGCTGCCCAGTTTAGCCGCTTGGAGTTTGCCGCGCTGCAGCCCTTCCGCACGAGCGGAGGCAAGTTCGCGCGCTTCTTTCTCGTTTTTGACCACAATGAATTCGTGGCCTGCGAGGGCAAGCTCAGAAAGACCGGTAATTTTTACGGGAGTGGACGGGGCTGCTGTTTCGAGAGATCTACCATATTCGTCTTGCATTGTTTTGATACGGCCCGAGTAGTGGCCAAAAACGATCGCGTCATTTTTATGTAATGTTCCGTTTTGAACGAGGACGGTTGCCACAGCGCCCAATCCTTTGTGCATTTCCGATTCGAGAACGGTGCCGCGGGCACGAGTATTCGGGTTTGCACGCAATTCTAGAATTTCGGCTTGGAGAGCGATCATTTCGAGAAGTTCGGGTATACCTTGGCCCGAGGCTGCGGAGCAGTTCACGGTGATGGTGGTGCCTCCCCAGGCTTCGGGAAGCAGTTCGCGGTCGGCCAGTTCTCTGTACACTTTTTGGGCGTCAAAGTTGGGTTTATCGCACTTGTTGAGGGCCACGAGGATGGGAACTTTTGCCTCGCGAGCTTGGGCAATGGCCTCATCGGTTTGCGCGCGGATCCCTTCATCTCCTGCGATGACGAGAATGACAATGTCGGTTACGTTGGCGCCACGTGAGCGCATTTCAAAAAAGGCTTCGTGACCCGGGGTGTCGAGGATTGTGACATCGCCTGCGGGAGTCGTGACTTTGAAGGCGCCGATGTGTTGTGTAATGGCTCCCGCCTCACCTGCCACACGATTGGATTTGCGAATGAAGTCGATGAGGCTGGTTTTGCCGTGGTCAACATGGCCCATGAAGGTAACGACAGGAGGTCTGAGGATGAGTTGGTCTGCAGGAATCGCTTCAATTTCTTTGCGAATGGTCTGGTCTGTGATCCGAATGCGTTCTTGTTCGGAGGTGTCGATTTTAATTTCACAGTCAAAATCGTGGCCAATGAGTTGCACAACGGTTTCGTCGTCAAGATAGTCGTTGAGAGTTGTGGTCATTCCCTGCATCAAAAGTTTGGAAATGAGCTGTGAGGTCTTCAGCTTCATTTCTTGTGCGAGATCTTTGATTGTGATGGGCAGGCGGACCGTTAGATTTTTGGGGCGAATCACTTCTTCTTGGACAGCAAACCGCTTATTCGGCTTGAAAGCTCTCCGTTTGCGCCATGCTTCATTGTCGATATCGCGCAAGCCTTGTCGATCCCGCGCATCAAATCTCATTTCTTCTTTGCGCTTTGTGAGACGCAATTCTTTCGGCGCCTGTTTGACGGGCATGGGAGCCGGCTCTACTGGAGAGGGACGGTTCACGGCTGCGGGTTTTTCTTCGGAAGGTTTCTCGCGTGGTGGTGGGGCTTCATTCTCTGAGACAGCTGGAGCTTGAGAAGTTGCAGGAGTTTCTTCTTGAATGACCCTCTCTTCTTCAGGAGAATGAACATCGTCTAAAGAATTTTTTGGGGCCTCTTCTGCCGGAGCTGCAGAAGGGGCATGCATGATCCTTGCTTTTTTCTTCTTAGGCTGAGATTCCAACTCTTTTTCTTTTGCATTTAATGTTTTATCGGCCTGTTTTAGGGCAGAGACAACCTTGGGAGCATCCTTCAGACGACTCTGTGGCTTCTTTTTTTCCTCTTCTGCCTCTTCCGTTTTCTTCGGTTTTAGCGCTCCTGCAAGCTGGAGGTTTTTTATGTTGAGCTTAAGATTTTTTGCCAAGGATTAGCCTATCTTTTTGCGAAATTGTTCTAACAGTTTTTCAGCGAGATCGTAGTAATTAACTCCGGGAGCTTTTGTGGAAATCTCTGCTGGGTCGAGTTTTGCCACTTTGCGGAAGGTGTCTAGTCCTGCGCTGATTAAACTTTCGAGGATGAGCCCGCTGACTCCCTCGACTTTCAGTTTTTCATCGAGAGCTGGGTCTTCCGATTCGCCGAGTTCAGCCATTTGAATGGTCAAGAGCTTTTGGTATTCGCTAAGCTTTTGCACATCGATTTCTTTGTTCAGCATATGCCCGATGAGTCGTGCATTCATCCCTTTTTTGCCAATGACTGCAGGATAATCTTCATCAGCGATTACCATCCAGAACCTATCCTCAAGCTCTTTCAATTTACGAATTTCAGCAGGAGCCAAGAGGTTTTGGAGGAGTTGAACAGAGTCATCCGAGAAGGGGACAACGTCGATTTTCTCGTTGTTGAGTTCGCGGATGATATTTTTGATTCGGGTTCCGCGCACACCAACACAGGTGCCCACGGGGTCTACTTTTGGATCGTAAGAGCGAACGGCTAATTTGGTTCGGTAGCCGGGGTCGCGAACGATCTTTTCGATGGCGATGGTTTTGTCATGCAGCTCAGGAACCTCTTGGGTAAAGAGGGCAGACACGAACTCGGGGTGGCTTCGGGTCAAAATGACTTCAGCCCCGCCCATGTCGGTATCGCGTACTTCATAGAGGAGTGCTTGGACTTTGTCGCCTACGGTGTAACGCTCAAGTTTTGGGTAATTTCTTTCGGGCAAGATCGCTTCGACTTTGCCGAGATCTACGACGATGGTCCTGCCGCGGATGAATCTCTTGACAGTGCCGGAGATGATTTCGCCGGCTCTGTGTCGGTATTCTTCGTAGATCACATCGCGTTCGGCCCCTTTTAGCTTTTGCATGATGACCTGACGTGCAGCCTGTGCGGCGATGCGCCCGAAGTCGCGGGGTGTGACTGCGATTTCGAGCCACTGACCGAGTTCTGCTTCAGGCTCCATTGCTTTGGCGTCAGCTAAAGAGATCTCATCGGAAGGGTTTTCTACCTTTTCAACGATTTTCTTTTGCGCGAAGACTTCGATCTCCCCCGTTTTTGGGTGAATTTCGACGTTGACCTTTTCGCCGAGCCCTTTGACGCTTTTGCGTGCGGCTGTTTGAAGGGATTCAGCGATCGCGTTGATGACGATCTCTCGTTTAATTCCCTTTTCGTGCTCGAGGTATTCAAAAATAGCAATCAGGTCTTTATTCATCGATTATTCCTCAGAAAAGGGGTCGTTTTCTTGGGTTTCTTTTTTGGTTTTCTTTTTCTCTTTCTTGCGCTTCGCACCGACCACGATATCATCGCGATCTGCTTGATTTTTCTCGATCAAGTATTCCTTGATTGAGAGGGCGATTTTCTTGTGCTCAGGATCGAGTTTGATCACTTTGGCGGTGATGGAGTCTCCTTTTGATACAACGTCTTCCACTTTCCCGAAAGGCTGATCGGAGAGCTCAGTTACGTGGATGAGAGCTTCGATGCCGTTGTCGAGTTGGACGAAGGCGCCAAATGCGGTCGTTTTTGTGATCGACCCATGGACAATGGCCCCTACGGGAAGAGTTCTTTCAATGGATTCCCAAGGATTGTGACCGAGTTGTTTTACGCCGAGAGTAATTTTTTTACTTTCTTTGTCGACAGAGAGGATCACTGCTTCGATTTTATCACCCTTTTTCAAGATTTCAGAGGGGTGAGAGACTTTCTTGATCCAGCTTAAGTCGGAGATGTGGATCAACCCGTCCACGCCAGGTTCCAGCTCCACGAAGGCGCCGTAGTTGGTGAGGTTGCGGATTTCTGCAACAACGCTATGACCGACAGGATATTTGCGTTCAACATCTTCCCATGGATTGCGTTCAGTTTGCTTGATGCCGAGGGAGATTTTTCCTTCATCTTTTTGGATTGAGAGGACAATGGCCTCCACTTCGTCGCCGATTTGAACCATCTCGTTGGGATCAGTGATGTTTTTGGTCCAAGACATTTCTGAGACGTGGATGAGTCCTTCGATGCCAGGTTCAATTTCAATGAAGGCGCCATAAGAGACGAGGTTGACAATTTTTCCTTTGACGCGGGTTCCTGGGGGATACTTTTTCTCGATTTCCTCCCATGGATTTTCTTCTTTTTGTTTCAGCCCCAGCGCGACGCGTCCTTTCTCTCGATCGACGTGGAGAACGACCACTTCGAGCTCTTGTCCTAGGTGGACGATTTCGGAGGGGTGCTTGATGCGCTTCCAGGTCATGTCGGTGATGTGGAGGAGACCGTCGATACCATCGAGGTCGAGGAAGACGCCAAAGTCGGTGATGTTTTTCACAACGCCTTTGAGGACTGCCCCTTCGTTGATGTGCTCGAGGAGTTCCGCTTTGCGGGAGACTCTCTCTTCTTCCAACAGCTCTCTTCGCGACACGACGATATTCTTTCGTTCAATGTTGATTTTCAGGATCTTAAAGTCGTAGACTTTTCCTAGGAACTCATCGAGGTTTTTGATGCGCTTGTTGTCGATTTGTGAACCTGGCAAGAACGCCTCCATGCCGATATCGACCATCAAGCCGCCCTTGACTTTGCGGACAACTTTTCCTTTGACGATAGAGCCTTCTTGGCAATTCTTTACGATGTGTTCCCACTGACGGAACTTGTAGGCTTTTTCGCGGGAGAGGACGATTTGGCCGTCGGCTCCTTCGGTTTGGTCGAGGTAGACTTCAACCTTATTTCCTAAAGAGAGCTCTTCTGGGTCGATGAACTCTTCAATGGGTACGAGTCCTTCGGACTTGAGGCCTACGTCGACGACAACAAAATCTTTTGTAAGTTCGACAATTTTGCCCTTTAAAATCTGTCCAGCGTTTAGGTGGGATAGGGCACTTTCTTCTCCCCCTTTTCCCTTCCCATATAATAGGTCGCGGAATTGGCGAGCTTCGTGTTCCTGGAAGTCGACATCATCGAGGACGTTGCTAGTGTTCCAGTCTTGGTGATTTGAAGATGAGGGATTTTTTTGCTTGGACATGGTTAAAGGGTTTCTCCTGTTTATAATAGGTTCAAGGAAAAAGATTACCAGATGTTCTCGAATAAACGCAAGGAATGATTCATGGGATGCGGGAGGTGGGATTAAAAGTGGTATGTAGAAAATTTTTTTATTTACGTTGACTGTGCGATTGAAATGTTCTCAAATCGGGCAGGGAAGAGAGGGACTGAAGAATGACCTGAGCCGACTCTTCTGGAGTCATTTCAGAAGAATTAATTATGAGATCATAGGTTTTCCCCTGATGAGTCAGGTTATAATGGCCCCGAGCAAGGCCTAAAATCCGATCACCTCTAGCTTTTTCCCTCTCTTCGATCACTTCTAACGGGGGTTTGATTGCAACAAATAGGACACGATAGTCCTGAAAAAGTTCTACGTACTCTTGGAATTCTTCCTCTGTTAGGAGGAGCTCGTCGACAACTATACTAAATCCGTGTTCCAAAAAGGACTTCATTGATTGATGCTTGACCTTAGCCAACTGTTTAGCAACAGGACCCATTTCGATTGTTACAGAAGGACCTGATGCATGGATAAATTGATACCCTTGCTCTGCTCTCTCTCCGTGGATGATATAGCTAGAGGGAAGCATAAGAGCAAAGTCATCTAGGCCTGTGTGGATGAAGGGGCGGGGAGATAATTCCTGGATCTGCTTCGCAATACTGCTTTTGCCTGCGCTACTTGTTCCATTCAAAAAAATAACTACGGGTCTTTCTTCTGCTGAACAAATGGTTTGTATTGCTATCAATATAGAGAAAAAAAGAATTCTTAATTTCATTTGATCTATCTGCCCAATGAATATGCGGAAGTAAGAGACAGTCTCTAAGATAGCCGAATTATTCATAAATGAAAAGACCCATGAACCAAAAACTCGACGAAGCCTTAATTCAGAGACAGTCTCTAATAACAAACTCTCGAAAATTATTTTTTAAAAAATATATTTTTAAATTTTCCTCTGCAGAAGTCATTGAGAAAGAGTTGTTTTTAATAAAGTTGGAATTTTTTTCTTTATTTTTTCTAATCTTGTTCGATAGATTGAGGATTTCAAACACCTGGAAGGAAAGACCATGTTGGTGATGAAATTCGGCGGAGCGAGCGTACAAAAACCTGAAAACTTTCAGCAGATTGCAGAGATTATTGCTTTGCGGATGGAGGTCCATGCGCAGATTGTGGTGGTTGTTAGCGCCATGCAGGGGATGACAGACCAGCTTTTGAAGTTGGCGGGGCAGGTCAGCGCCAATCCCCCGAAAAGAGAGCTTGATATGCTCATTTCAGTGGGAGAAAGAATTAGCATTTCCCTACTGGCGATGGCTTTAGCCCTAAAGGGAAAAGAGGCCGTTAGTTTTACGGGAAGCCAGTCGGGAATTATCACCTGCGCGAATCATACCGACGCGAAAATCATGGATGTGCGCCCCTATCGTTTGATGCCCGTTCTCAATCAGGGGCAGGTGGCGATTGTGGCAGGGTTTCAGGGGGTGAGCTCAAAGGGGGAGATCACGACGCTCGGACGGGGCGGCTCCGATACGACAGCGGTGGCGCTGGCTGTAGCGTTGGGTGCGGAAACGGTTGAGTTTTATAAAGATGTACCCGGCATTTTTACTGCCGACCCTAAAAAAAGTAAGACGGCGCAAAGGCATGCGACCCTTAGCTATGCTGAGGCCCTTTTATTGGCGCAAGGTGGGGCCAAGGTGTTGCACCCGCGCGCCATTGCTCTTGCGGCAAAGAATGGGATTCAGCTTTCAGTTCGCTCCTTTCTGGAGCCTCAAGAGGATGGAACTCTTGTGGGGTCAGTCGGGCGTATTCAATCCAAGATGTATGAAATGATAGGATCTTAATGGTATACCACGCAAAGTCAAGTTCTGTGAATTTGCAAGGCCATCATAGCGGCCCATTTTTGAACGATCGCTCGTCGGAAATATTGCAGCAATCTTCCCCTCTTCGCGATCCTTCCAATCTGAACCATTCTGAGACCCTTCAAAACTCGACCGCGCGTGGTATAAATCTAGCCACACAGCTAGAATTTGAGTTTGAGTTTGCCTATGCAAACATCGAAGCTGAGTACTATCGCGATGGCGCGCAGGATCTCATTCAAAGGCTGGTCCCTGCCGAGCTTTTGCAAGAAAAGGGGCTCAAACTCCCTGCAGAACGAGCCCGCTTTTCCGACATGCTTCCCTTCATTTCTTGGTCTGATCTTTCCAAAGCTCCTTGCACCCTCTCCGTCCTTCTCCTCTGCAAATATCGCTTCAATGGCTGTAATTTTTTCTATGAGATGATCAGTCGCTGGCTATTGCCTCAAAAGCGGATCAACGTGGAGCTTTTTTTCGCCTCCGATGTCCGCCTACCTCATCTCTCCGATGACCTGCTTAGCGTTGCCGAAATCGTAGTCCATCTTAAGAGCGTGCAAGATGTAGAAGAAGTGCGCAAAAATCTCCACGCAATTGAGACCGAAATTCGGCTCGGCATTGTCTCAACCTATCACGCCCGCCGCATTCTCGAATTCAAGGGTCTCTCCAGCGATGGCAAAACGGCGATGATTCAGGAAAAGATCGGATCTCTGATCCAAAGCCACTCAAAAGATTTTGACCGGGGCATTTTCGCCCAAATGCAGCAGTTTCTCGTCACCTGCCATGAGTCGTTCAAGACCGAGCGCGACTATCACCACATCAGTCGCATCATTTCTAACCTTCACTCGGTCGGCAAGCTCCTCAAGCAAAACATTGAAACGCTCCCCCGCAAGCGGCACATTCACCTAAAATTTCTCAAAACGCAACTTGCCTGCGACAAACCGCGCAACGTCCTGGGCATTCTCGTGGGGATGAATTTCTTAAGCGACCACGAAGTCTTTGAGACCTCGCACCTCATTTCGGCCATCCAGAAAAATTATCCCGCCTTCCGCTCGGTCGACGGCTCTTTCTTCATGGACCGCGCTCCCGACACCCCTTTCCAAACCCTCTATCTTGAGATCGAGAAGCCCTACGGTGCCGACTTTTCCCTTGATGAGATCCAGCTTCTTCGCACGACCCTTCCCGAGCAGATCAAAGGTCACATCGAGCAGCTCGCCCACCCCATTTTCATGCCCCGCAATGAAGAAGAGGTTCTCCGCGGCATTATGGCCCTGTCCCGTCAGCTCCGTTTTGTCAATGACATGCCTCAAGTGATTCTCTCCTTTGACGAGCAAAAAGGGAGCGACCTCTGGTTTACCGTTATTCTCCTCCGCGTGCAACCTGAAGGGGCCCCCACTCTCCAGCAAATCGCCTCTGAATCCAAAAGCACCTTTCCCTTCATTCCCGACCGAGTCCGCAGAGTGGGTCAGCTCCGCAAAAAATATGTGAAAGAGGCAACTGTTTTCCGCACGTTCGTCTCTCTCGAGTCGTTCCTCCGTCCCGACCACTCGATCGATCTCTACAAGGCGCGCCAGCATATCCTCAGCCAACTCGTCTCTCTCGTTGGCGAGGTGCGCGACTACAACGGCGGCATGATCTACAAACAAAACGAACTCATCGGCGCTCTCAAATCGGCTCTTGGCAAGACGGCCGAGATGAATAATGTTATCCTGGAAAAATTTTACTATGCCCTAAATCCGATCGAGATGCGCACCTCGATCGATGTCGACTCGCTCAAGCACTTCTTCCTCCTCCTGCTCCAGGCGACGAAAACTGACCTCAACCTGCGCAAGCGGGGCAGCGACTTCCTCTTTAAGCAAGATCCCAAGCGGGCCTTTGCTGTGCTCCCCATCGATGCCGACACACGCAAAGCCATCCACGCGCGGCTCGAACAGCTCACCCTCCCCACCCACCGCCTCGTCTCCTTCTTCCTCGAGACGGCGGACGCCTCCTATGCTGGCTACCTTCTCCTCGCCGAAGATCCCGAATTGCAAAAGCGATTCCTTTCCGCGCTCGAAGTCGAAGGTCTCTAAGAGGATCTCTCACTGCGAATAGGAATTTTGAGGTACCTCTTTGCGCAATCTCTCAGGCGAACTAAGGGCCTTGCCGCCCTTAGTAGGGGAAAGAGCTCTTCAATCACTCTCGGGATGTAAAAAATAATTTTAGTTAGAAATGATCTACAAAGTTCATTTACAATATGTTACATGCTTAAAATTCAGGGTAAGCAATCTGGATATACTTGTGGCGCAGACGTTGCGTGGGAAGGGTTTGTGCGCAAAAAAGCGCTCCGATCTCTTTGAGCTCCTTTCGCTTCCTGAAGAGGAGTCAGCTCTTCTCCGACGCAAAATTGCTCAGACGGCAATATCTCCACCTCCTTCTTTGATTGGAAGGACAGTTTCTCCGCTCATTCCTTTCATGGAGGTATACAGAAATAACCTGAAGAGTTGACTTTTGGCTGCGTCAGGTTTTCCTCAACATTCGCATTCTCGCTCGCGCCTTGCCCGAGGGCAATGGTCGCTCGTTCCGAATGCGAATGTTGAGGACCCTCCTTGCCAAGAAGTCAACTCTTCAGGTTATTTCTGTATAGCTCGTACCTGTTTCTATTCTTGTTGGGATTTGCCAGAACAACGAAAGTCCGTTAGCTTGATGATAGAGAGAAAGATAGTTTGGAAGGATGGATCTCCTGAACAAGTATTGGAGCAGATCCAGATGCTTTTTCAAAAGTCGGTTCGTGATGCGTATAGTTGTCGCTTGTTTGGACAGTGTCTTGAAGGATCTGTAAATATTCAGACGTTGCTTGCGATTGCTGCGACGATTGTTAATCCGTCGCATGAACCAACTTTAGCTGAGATGATCCTTGACCATCTACCTTTTTTTAAGAAGGAAGCGGCAGCCGATTTAGTCGGTCGTGTGTGTCTTGGCGCTCATCAAGTAAGAGTATTGGAAGCCATCCGTTTAGCTTCTTCTTAAAAGCAGTCTTGTGTAGAACTCGAAGGGTGGAGTATACCTTTCGAAAGATATGAAAAAAAACAAAGTTCAGGTTTTTCCCTCTATTTTATCAGGAGACTTTGGCAAGCTTGGAGAAGAAGCAAAGCGGCTCGAATCTGCGGGCGCTGATGGCATTCATATTGACGTGATGGATGGCCATTTTGTCCCCAATTTAACACTCGGACCCCAAGCAGTGGCGGCGATTCGAAGGTCGACCAAGTTATTCTTAGATGTCCACTTGATGATTTACAATCCGTTTGACTATGTGGAGGCGTTTATGAAGGCGGGCGCCGATCAGATCACATTTCACTTCGAGGCAACCGAGGATGTCGAGGACACAATCGGGTTCATCCGCAAATGCAATAAGCGGGCGGGACTTGCATTCCGGCCGGAGACCTCGTTTTCGATGGTGACGAAGTACTTGGACAAGTGCGACATGATCCTCTTGATGACGGTGAATCCTGGATTTGGGGGACAGGAATTTATGCCCGAGGTGCTGGAAAAGGTGGAGATGGCGCGCAAATTGTGCGGGCCTTTGAATCTCGATATTCAGGTCGACGGGGGCATCAATGTCGAGACGGGCAGGCAGTGTGTGGAAGCGGGGGCCAACATTCTTGTCAGCGGAAGTTTTCTCTTCAAACAGCCCTCGCTGGCGAAAGGAATTGAGAGCTTGAGAAACTGCGGATGAATCGGGCGTCGTCGAAAAAGGTGGTGGTGATCGGCGGAGGAACGGGGAATTTCGTCGTTCTGCGGGGACTTAAAAAATACCCTCTCGATCTGACGGCGATTGTTTCGATGGCCGATGACGGGGGAAGTACCGGCATTTTGCGCGATGAGTTGGGAGTTTTGCCGCCGGGCGATGTGCGCCAGTGTTTGGTGGCGCTGTCGAATTCGAGCCGCCTGATGCGCTCTCTCATGAATTACCGGTTTGAAAATGGGGGATTGGGAGGCCATTCGTTCGGCAATTTGCTTCTGTCGGCGCTAGAGAAGGTGACCGGAAGCTTTGAAAAGGCGGTCGAGGAGGCGGGAAAAATCCTCTACATCAAGGGAAAGGTGATTCCAGTCACAACGCACCAAGTTCGGCTAAAAATGGTGCTCAATAATCGCAAAATTTTGGAAGGGGAGAGGGAGGTCTATCTTTCGCAGGAGATCGATCAGGGGTATCAGACGATCTATCTAGAGCCCGATCCAAAGGTCAATCCTCGTGTGCTTGAGGAGATTCGAAGCGCCGATCTTCTGGTGATTGGACCTGGGGGATTGCACACTTCCTTGATTCCCAATTTGCTGGTGGAAGGGGTGAGCGAGGCAATTCGCCAGAGCGATGCGAAAAAAGTATTTGTTCCCAATTTGATGAATCGGAAGGGGCAGACTACAAATTTCAAAACAAGTCACTACGTAAATGAGTTGAGCCGCTTTATCGGTCACGATGTGTTTGATCACATCCTGATCAATCAAAAAGCGCCGCCAAAAGCGTTGGTCGATGTTTACGCAGCAGAAGGGAATGCAGTGGAAAATGACCTCGATGACGGGCGTGTCATCTTTGCCGATATGCTGGGGGCTGTGGCCGAGGCGCCAAAAAGGGACTTGCTGAAACGGAACCTGATCCGGCATGATTCTCAGAAACTGGCTCAGGAGTTGATGAAAATTGTTGATCATCTTTGATCTCGACGACACGCTGATCGATACCTCCGGAGGGATTACCCCATTCAAAATATCTCTTTGTCTTCAAAAAATGATTGAGATGGGACTGGAGGTGGGCGATGTCGATCGGGCCTATGTGGAGCTTTTACAGGCAAATGAAGAGCTTTCCAAAACTCAGGAAGCTGTGGAGTCCTACGCGCTGAGATTAGGGGCGACCGAAAGTCAGATTCATTTGACGCTGAAAGAGTTAGCAACACCTCTTCCCAGCCAATTTTCCGTGCCGACCACCCCATTTGCCAAGGAAATTCTTGAATTTTATCGGGATCGCTATCCTCTTATTTTGGTGACAGCTGGGCAATCCGCCTTCCAGCGGGACAAGCTGGAAAAGGCTGGAATTGATAGTTCCATTTTTAGTATGATTGAGGTCCCTGAGGATTCTGTAAAGAAACCTTTTTACGAGGCTGCGCAAAAGAAATTTTTGAAAAGGCCCGACGAGGTTTGGGTTTGCGGGGATCGGGTGGAGACTGACTTGTATCCTGCCTATGAGCTTGGCTTCCATACGGTTCACATGAAGTGGGGCCGAGGGAAAAAAGCCAAAAGGGAACCTTGGATTGAGCACACGATTGCAAGCCTCATTGAATTGAAGGAAAAAATTATATGACGACAGCGAATCAAATCACTCCCGGAATGACCCTCAATGTCGATGGGAAGGTCTATCGGGTAGAATCGAGCGTAAAAGTAACCGTTGCGAAAGGAACCCCTTTCGTCAAGACCAAGCTGCGCAATCTTGTCACCGACGAGGTGATTGAGAAGAATTTTAAGCTCGATCAGAGCGTTCAGGAAGTATCGCTCGTGGAGCGGTCGTTGGAATTTCTCTACCCAGAAGGGAAAGAGTATTTATTTTTAGATGTCGGCAACTTAGAGCAGGTGATGGTGCCTGCCCGCGTCCTATCTGAAAAGGTGCACTACCTGAAAGAAGGGACGCAAGTGAAGGCGATGTTCTACGGCGAGTCGATTTTCGGCGTGGAACTCCCCCAGTTTCTCGAGCTTATGGTCATCAAGACTGAAGGGAGCGCTGCCGGCGCAACAACCAAGAAAGCCGTTCTCGAGACCGGCGCAAAAATTGACGTTCCCCTGTTCATTGAAAATGGCGACGTAATCAAAGTCGACACACAGGTGAATGACTACATCCAAAGGGTATAAAATGGATATTGAGAAGATCAAAGAATTGATGGGCCTTCTAGAGGGAGCCAAGCTCCAAAAGATGGTCTTTAAGCAAGGTGATTTTGAACTCCACCTCGAAAAAGAGGGAGAGGAAGAGGTCCACTCGCGAAGAACTGTTCTTCTCGAACCTCCTCCCGAACCCATCCCCTCTGCCAAACCCGAACCTGCCGCTCCCAAAGCTCCTGTAGGTACCTACGTCACCTCTCCGATGGTCGGAACGTTTTACTCGGCTTCCGCACCCGATAAACCCCCTTTCGTGAAGGTGGGCGATCAGGTGACCGAAGGGACCATTATCTGCATCATCGAAGCGATGAAAGTGATGAACGAAGTGAAAGCAGGCAAGAACGGAACAGTAGCAGAAATCCTCGTAGACAGTGGCCATCCCGTTGAGTTTGGGATGAACCTTGTGAGAATCGTATGAAAGTCTTAATTGCAAACCGAGGCGAGATCGCTGTCCGGATCATCCGGGCCTGTCGAGACCTTGGACTCAAGACTGTAGCCGTCTATTCGCAAGCAGACCGAGAGGCCATGCATGTGCACCTTGCAGACGAAGCCGTGTGCATTGGAGAGGCCCCCTCAGCAAAATCGTATCTCAAAATCCCCCATCTGATCGCCGCCGCAGAAATTACAGGCGCTGACGCCGTCCACCCTGGCTATGGCTTTTTAAGTGAGAACGCCACCTTTGCCACCATTTGCGAACAGTCGGGCCTTAACTTTATCGGTCCCCCTCCCAAAGCCATCGAACTTCTCGGGGACAAAGCCGTTGCCAAAGAGACAGCCAAAAAAGTGGGATGTCCTGTGATCCCTGGTTCTAACGGCGTTGTTGCTACAGTCGAAGAGGGGCTGAAAGAGGCCAAAAAATTCGGATTCCCGATCTTCATCAAAGCCGTGGCTGGCGGCGGAGGAAAAGGGATTCGGATTGCGCGAAACGAAGAAGAATTCATCAAGTTTTTTACAGCCGCGCGCCAAGAGGCGCAAGCAAGCTTCAACAATCCCGACGTCTACCTCGAGAAGATGATTGTGAACCCCCGCCACGTCGAAATGCAAGTCATCGGGGATAAGCACGGCAATTATCTCTATCTCGGCGAGCGTGACTGCACCTTGCAGCGCCGCCGCCAAAAGCTCATTGAAGAAGCCCCCAGCCCTAAGCTGAACGAAGCTATGCGGAAAGCGATCGGCGAGCATGCAGTAGCGATCGTTCGAGCCGCTGGCTATTATTCAGTCGGAACAGTAGAATTCTTGTTGGATGAAAAGAAAAATTTTTACTTTATGGAAGTCAATACCCGCATCCAGGTGGAACACACAGTGACAGAAGAGCTCACCGGCATTGACCTTGTTGAATGGCAAATCCGCATTGCGCGCGGTGAGAAACTCCCCTGGAAGCAAGAAGACATTTCCCTAACCGGACACGTATTTGAATTGCGCATCAACGCCGAGGATCCTTCTCGCAACTTTGCCCCCTCGCCGGGCAAGTTAGAACACTACGTGCCTCCTGGCGGCGCTCATGTGAGGATCGATAGCGCCTGCTACACAGGCTATAAGATTCCTCCCCATTACGACTCGATGATCGCCAAACTGATTGTCAAAGGAAAAGATAGGACCGAGGCAATCGCCAAGGCAAAACGGGCCTTGCGCGAATTTCATATTGTTGGCGTCCACACAACCATTCCATTCCATCAATACATGCTTGACGAGGAGAGGTTTTTGACCCATGACTATACAATCAACACCATCGACCAACTCATCGAAGAAGGGTGTACTTTTACACGGTAAACGGGCAATGGACTCAGATTTGCGTCTACTCATTAGCCCCGAAGAAATTTCCAAGAAAATCCGAGAAATTGCCGCTTTGCTAGAAAAGGCCTATGTCGGCAAAGATCTTGTGATTGTGATGGTTCTGAAAGGAGCCATTTGCCTCACTGCCGATCTCATTCGAGAGCTTGATCTTGCCTTCGACATTGCCCACGTCCAGTGCTCTAGCTACGGAGCGAAAGGCACCCAGCGGGGCGAGCTCACCGTCATGGGTCTCGAAAGGCTCACTCTCGAAGGAAGAGATGTTCTCATCGTCGACGACATTTTCGACTCGGGCAATACCTTGGCGACCCTCACAAAAGCAATTCAGGAGAAAAAGGCAAAATCGGTCAAAAGCCTGGTGCTTCTCCACAAAAACGTACCCCACATCACTGACCTTCGTCCCGACTACACACTCTTCGACATCGAAGATCTATTTGTCGTAGGCTACGGTCTCGATTACAAAGAGCGGTACCGCGGCCTCACCGGCGTCTACGTCCTCGAAAATCCGAAGTTTTAAATGAAAGGGATCATTCTTGCAGGAGGGGGAGGGACCAGGCTTTATCCGGCGACACTCGCCGTATGCAAGCAGCTCCTCCCCATTTACGACAAGCCGATGATTTACTACCCCCTCTCGATCCTCATGCAGGCAGGCATTCGGGAGATTCTCCTCATTTCTACCCCCGAAGATACCCCCCGCTTCACAAAACTCTTTGGCGACGGCTCTCCCCTCGGCCTGCACATCTCCTACAAAGTACAGCCCCATCCCGGGGGCCTTGCCCAGGCCTTCCTTCTCGGCGAGGAGTTTTTGAGCGGCTCTCCTGTGGCGCTTATCTTAGGCGACAACATTTTCTACGGCCCCGACTTACCCGCCCTTCTGCAAGAAGGGACCTCTCTTCAAACAGGCGGTCTCATCTTTGGCTATCAAGTCAAAGACCCGGAGCGCTACGGCGTCGTCTCCTTTGACGACCAGATGCGCGTCCTTGACATTGAAGAAAAACCCAAGCGCCCCAAATCCTCTTATGCCGTGCCAGGTCTTTATTTTTACGGCCCTGAAGTAGTTTCCCTCGCCAAAACGCTCCGCCCCTCGCCGCGCGGCGAGCTCGAGATTACCGACATTAACAGAGCCTATCTTGTGAAAGGGGAGTTGCAAGTGCGACTACTCGGCCGTGGACACGCTTGGCTCGACACCGGCACCTTTGACGCCTACCAGCAAGCCTCCGCCTTTGTTCGGACAATTCAAGATCGGCAAGGGATTCAGATTGCCTGTCTAGAAGAGATCGCTTATCAGCAAGGCTATATTGATCGAGAGCAGCTTTTGCGCCAGGCTCAGCGCTTTGCCCACAACGAATACGGCGCATTTTTGCGCAGCGTAGCGCAAGCGAACATGATGCAAGTTCCCAGCATCCGATGATATATACCGAAACAACCTGAAGAATCGGTTTTTGGCGGCGTCGGCATTTCCTCAAAATTCCTGTTCTCACTCGAGCCTTGCCTCTTGGCAATGGTCTCTCGCTCCGAACAGAAATTTTGCGGTTCCTCCTTGCCAAATTCCCGATTCTTCAGGTTGTTTCGGTATAATACAGCCCTAGAAATTCTCTAACGACTTGGTTTTGCGGTAGTGCTTTTCGATCCCGTCGGCGATTTCGTCGGGATCGTCTGTGAGACGAATGAGGTCGAAATCCTTTTGCTTGATGTTGCCGCAGGCAAGAGGTGTGTTTTTGAGCCAGTCTAGAAGGCCTTTCCAATACTCTTTGCCCACGAGATAGACAGGGAAATATTTGATTTTTCCGGTTTGGATGAGGGTAAGGGCTTCAAAAAATTCGTCGAGGGTGCCAAAGCCGCCGGGAAGGACGACGAAAGCTTGCGCATAGCGGATGAACATCACTTTTCGGACAAAAAAGTAGCGGAAGTCGAGCTCAAAGCGAGGATCAATAAAAGGATTAGGTTTCTCTTCGTTGGGAAGAGTGATGCAAAGGCCGCAGCTCCTTCCGCCGACTGACTGGGCCCCCTTGTTGGCACACTCCATGATGCCGGGGCCACCGCCCGTGATGATCCCAAAGCCTCGTTGGGCAATTTTGGCGGCAATGGTGACGGCAAGGTCGTGGTATTTTTTGTCTTTCGGCTCTTTGTTGGTCGAGCCGAAGATGGCGACCGAGGGGCCGAGGAAAGTCATGGCCTCAAAGCCGTCGACGAACTCCGACATGATTCGGAAGATACGCCAGGAGTCGAGCGAACGTGCTTGTTGATGGGGTTTGAGATGTTTTTCCGCATATTCGCCTTCTCTGTCCATTAGATGAATCCTTTGGAAAATTTGCGGGCCCGCCTCTTGAGAGCGATTTTAGCTGTTTTGCCGTAGGCCACTTCATGTAGGGTTTCAACTGCGATGAACGCAGTTGGGTCTTCTCGCAGGACAATTTCCTTGAGCTCGGCTAGGTCGAGCCTTTCGACGATCACATAGAGGATGTCTCGATCTTCGCCGGTATAGCCTCCTCGCCCTTTGATGAAAGTGAGTCCGAGGCCTAGCTCGAGAGTAATGATTTTACTTAACTTTTCGGGCTTAGAGCACATGATGAGTACCGACTTGAGCTCTTCAATCCCTGCGATCACAATGTCCATCATCTTGAAGGCAACAATGTAAAGCATGAGGGAGCGGAGGGCGATGTGCCAGTCGTCAAAAATCCATCCGTAGGCGCCAAAGACGAAGATGTTGATGAACATGATGACTTGACCTACGGTAAAGCCCTTTTTGCGGTTGATCAGGATGGCGAGAATTTCTGTGCCGTCGGTGCAACCGCCATGGCGGATGATCATCCCTGCGCCAGCTCCCAACATCACGCCGCCGATGACGATTGCTTCGAGCTGATCGGCACCAAAGTGGGGGATCTTGTCAAAAAGGAAAAGAAAGAAGGTGAAAAAGACCAGGGCTGCCAGCATGTGAATCACGAACGATCTCCGGATGTGGGCCCACGCGAGGTAAACGAAAGGGAGATTGAGGATAAGGATGAAATAGGAGAGATAGGAACTCCCGTAGAGGCGAGCGAGGATCAGGGAAACCCCGATCACGCCCCCGTCGATTAATTCATTGGGAATCAAAAAGAGACGGATGGCAAGCGCAGCTAATAGGGCACCGACAGCCATCCCCAGATAGCTGACGAGGTGGGGAACAAAGCGTTGCGAAAATGACTTGGCCGCTTGAGGCATATATACGTCCTCATACTAGGATGTGAAATGTTTGTCGCCAAAAATTTCGCGGGAGACGGGGCTCGAACCCGCAACCTCCGCCGTGACAGGGCGGCGCTCTAACCAGTTGAGCTACTCCCGCAGAAACAATATAACAGTTGGGCGCAACAGGACTCGAACCTATGACCACCTGTGTGTAAGACAGGCGCTCTACCAACTGAGCTATACGCCCAAAAATGATGTGTTAGTATATATTGACCGTTGAATAATTCTCAAGGAAAGGTATGGAGTTGGTAGAACTTGTCTCGGTAAGCCCTGGGATTGTCCAGGAGATTATCTATGCCACGGAGCATAATTTTTTGAAGAAAGTGCTCTATTCTTCACCCCGCTGTTTGTTGCAGAAATCCGTTGCTGAGCGGCTTCACCGGGTGCAGGTGGGGTTGAAAAAGAGGGGATTGGGGCTGAAAATTTTCGACGCCTATCGTCCTCTTTCTGTACAAAAAGTTTTTTGGGAATTTTTGCCCGATCCCCGTTATGTCGCCGATCCAGCGCTTGGGTCAAAGCACAATCGAGGGGCGGCAGTCGATGTCACCCTCATTGATAGGGAAGGACGAGAACTGCCAATGCCGACGGCAGTGGATGTTTTTTCTAACAAAGCACATCGCGACTATATGGCAGGTCCTAAAAATCTTTTGGAAAACAGACAGCTCCTCGAGGATGCGATGTTAGGGGAGGAGTTTATTCCGTTGCCGACCGAGTGGTGGCATTTTGACGACCCTGAATGGAAGACCTTTCCCATTCTCGACATACCGCTATAGAGGTTTGGATGCGCAAAATACTCTTTTTCTTGCAGGCTTTTTTTCTTGTCGCTTGCAGTCCTGCCACGTTGGAGGATCTCGTCTCGCAAGGGGAGGCAGAAACGCGCCTTCTTGCGGAAGAGCTGCATTGTATTGAGACGAAAGAAGAGCTCAAGCGGCGCCTTCCTCGCTTGCGCAAACGGTTCAACCGGATCGCAAATCTTCTCATTGATTTAAGAAAGTTTTCGAATCTCCCCCCCGGGGAGCCGACATTAGCAAGTGAAAAATTATTTATCGAATTGGCACGGCTTTACGAAATCCCGGGCGCGCGTGAAATCATCGAAAGCGCGCAGAGCGAAGCGGTTCATACCATCTATCAAAATTAAATTGCAGTTATACCGAAACAATCTGAAGAGTCGGTTTTTGGCGGCGTCGGCATTTCCTCAAAATTCCTGTTCTCACTCTGAGGCCACCAAACTGCAAGTTATTTTTGATAAATGGTATTCACCGATTGTCAGTGGCCAAGTAGCGCTGTTCGATCCTTTTTTCAAACAGAGTCTTTTGTTTTTGGAAGGTATCGAAATCGGTGAGCTGTTGAATTTGGATGGGGACGCAGGCGACAAAGCCTTGTTCGAGGAGCGTTACATCGCTTTCTGGGTCTTCCTTTTCGCTCGGGCACCATTTGCCTCCGAGCCAGTAGTAGGGGGCCCCTTCGGGGTGGAGACGTCGTTCGGGCGCTTCAATCCAGTAGCCGTGGCCTTGCTTGGCCAGGCGCACTCCCTTGATTCCGTGGGCTGTGTTGTGAGGGAAATTTACATTGAGGAATGTGCCGTAGGGGAGGGGGTGCTCCAGAAAGTGGCGCACGAGAGACACAATCGTTTCTTTACTGGCGCTGAGGGGGGGCGGTTCAAAATCGCAATAGGAGAAGGCAATTCCAGGGATGTTTTTATGGGTAGCTTCAATGACTCCACCCACCGTCCCACTGTAGAGGACCGTTCGCCCGGCGTTGGAGCCACGATTGATACCTGAGAGAACCATATCAGGTTTTTTTTCCAGTAGGACGCTGCAGGCCATTTTGACGCAATCGGCGGGGGTTCCGTTGATGCTCCAGGCGGGGGTATTTCCTTCCCATACGAAGGGGCGCAATTGCAAAGGTTTTGTCCAGGTGATGGAGAGTCCGCATCCCGATTTTTCGTGGTGAGGAGCCACGATCGCCACATCGGCGAATCCTGAAACCGCTTCCCATAGCTGCTTGATGCCGGGGGCGTGGATGCTGTCGTCGTTTGTGATGAGGAGAAAGGGGCGCCGCGTCATGGAAAATCCTTGATTTTCCCCATTATTGCTGAAGAGGGGGATAGATGCAAGAGGCTAGCGGGTCCGTTTTTTGGGAGAAACACGATTTCGCGTTAAGAATGAGACACCCTCGATGGCGAGGATGCCCAACACGAAACCTGCGACGAGAGAGGGGATACCCCATTCATAGAGGGGATTGTGATAGGCCCATACTGCTGCTGTGAAGCCTCCCACCAAAATTCCTGCAAACGCGCCATATTTATTGAGATGCTTGCGGTAGAGTGAGAGGACGAGGAGGGGTCCAAAGGAAGCGCCCAAACCGGACCAGGAGTAAAGGACCAGTTGATAGATCGTCGAGATTTTAAAAAATGCGATGACGAATGCAAGAGCTGAAATAAGAATTACGCTTGTTCGTGAAATCCATAGAAGCTCAACAGAGGAAGGATTTCGTCGAATCAACCGTCTGTAAAAATCTTCCGACAAATTGGAAGCCACCACTAGAATTTGCGCAGCCATGACGTTGGTTGTGGCGGCTAGAATGGCACACAAAGTCAATCCTGCGAAGAATGTAGGTAGCGTTGCCTTAACAATATCGAGGACGACTCTTTCTGAATTATGAATACCGCCAGGAAATACATAGACTCCGATGAGACCGATAGCTGTAGCGGAAGCAAGCGCAATCGTTTGCCAACTGATTCCTAAATATTTTGCCTTATACATATCGCTGACTTGGCGAATTCCCATGAATTTGGTGATGATGTGGGGCTGGCCGAAATAGCCCAACCCCCAACCGAGAGCGACCATCACTTGGTCGGTCAGGCTTTTGAATGAAAAATTAGGAATGAGTGACGTCGTCAGATGGGCACTGCCCACTGCATCCATGATGGGGCCAAATCCTCCAGCGCGCACGATTAAGATCGTAGGAATCAGCGCGATGACTCCGAGGAGAAAAAATCCCTGGAAGAGGTCGATCCATGCGACAGTGCGGTAACCGCCTAAGAACACATAGAGCACTACGATGAAAAGTCCAATGGAAATTCCCAGAATGTAGTGCAGGCCGAACAACGACTCGACCAAGATCCCCATTCCTACCAGACCCGACGTAATGTAAAAGGTGTAAAAAAGGACTGACATCACAGCAGAGACCAAGCGAATGCTGCCGCTTGTGTCGCCGTAGCGCGTCTCAAAGTAGGAGCTGAGCGTTAAACTATTTGTCTGCTCTGTCACTGTTCGAATTTTCGGGGCAATGAGGTGCCAGTTGAGGAACATAAACACCACGAGGCCGATGGCAGCCCACGCGCCGCTCATTCCTGTTGTAAAAATCAAAGCAGGGTAGCCCAAGAAGAGCCAGCTACTCATGTCGCTTGCGTGCGCTGACAAAGCGGTAAGCCAAAAATTAAGCGAACGGCCGCCAATGATGAAATCAGACTCATCGTACTGTTTTCTAAGTGACAAGAGAGCCACGCCGATGAGGACGATGAAATATCCAACGAACGTAGCAATCTGAAGAAATTCAGCACTCAGAGGGAGCTTCATAAATGGGGAATATAACTTATTTGAGATCAAGAACGCAAGGCTTTGTCAGAACCGTACAGAAGACCTGCCTTCGCTAAGTTTCCTCGCACGTGGGGAAAATGTTTCTCGATTTCCTGGATTAGCCCCTCGACCACTTTCCGTTTTGAATTTTGCCCCACAGGGCACTGACATGTGATTCGTGCAAAGCCATACTGCTTTGCAAATTCTTTCATCTGCGCTTCACTCACATAAATCAGCGGGCGGACAATGGTCACCCCATATTCGTGCATTGCGACTTTCGGCAAGTTGGCCGCAAATTCTGCCTTATGCAGTAAATTTAAAAGGAGTGTCTGCGCGCTATCGTCGCGGTGGTGGCCGAATGCGATCACCTCGGCTCCCACCTCTTTCACCGCCTCAAAGATCAACTTTCGTCTCTCCCGCGAACACCGATAGCACTCCAGCCCTTCTCGTTTTTGCGTCGATTCTCGCCGGATCAGCGGCACTCCCAGCTCTTTGCAAATCGACCCCAAAAAGCCTGCCCCGATGCCCGCCCCGCAGGAAAACTCCCCCTCCACGTGGATCGCGTACAAATCGAACAACGGAAAACCCCGGCCCCTCAAAGCGTGCAGCAAGAACAAGAGCCCCAAGCTATCCTTGCCCCCGCTGAGCGCCACCGCAATCCTCTCCACCCCCGCATCGAGCAATGTAAAGTCAAAAATTGCCTTGCGCACCATACTTTCCAGCTCCCTTCCGAGGGCAGTCCATGGGGGTTTGGCTATTGGGATAACGACATCCATAAGGCTAGCCAGTTTACACGGCAGACCCCTAGACTTCAACCTCTTCCCCTGTTATAATAGGGAACCTTTGAACGGGAAACCTATGACAAAAGTCGGACGCAATGACCCTTGCCCCTGTGGATCGGGCAAAAAGTACAAGAAGTGCTGTGAAACCAAGCAGCATCATGGCCGCCTGACTGCAGAGCGGGTCACAACTCAGACCCCGAAGGCTACCGGGCTGACCTCCCTTTTTCAGGCGAATACCCAAGCTATCCCAGTAAGAAAGTGTTTGAAAATTTAAATTGATAAGACCAAAATGTTTCCGTTTTTCTGTAGGAGAGAGGTGGAAGTAGTAAAGAAGCCTGTCAGTAAAATAAGAGACTGGCTCTGAATTAAGGCTTCGTCGAGTTTTTGGATTATTTTGGCCGATTTTCGACTTTTTTTCGGGGGGTCATATACGAGAGTTGATATGACCCCCCGAAAAAAAGTCGAAAATCGGCTCAAAAGAACCTAAAAATCGACTGAAGCTTAAATCAGAGACAGTCTCT
>Ga0207952_1000137_pt1 | contig 75156 bp, 63 predicted proteins | sample SubbioR12Aug_8Ca_FD_184831 | JGI IMG/M metagenome (GOLD analysis project Ga0207952, IMG submission 184831) | Serpentinite rock and fluid subsurface biosphere microbial communities from McLaughlin Reserve, California, USA - CR12Aug_8Ca (SPAdes) | ecosystem: Environmental > Terrestrial > Deep...
GGCGGCGCCTCGCCCACCCTGGCGAGCATCCTGCGCGGCCGCATCGAGGCGGCGCTGCCGGAGCGGATCGGCGCGCTGGCCAAGTTGGCCAGGACCTTCCGTGCCCAGGCCAATGCCCTGATCCCTGACCCGGCCCGCCGCCGCGGCTTCTGGCGCCGTCTGGTCGAGGGCCCGGCCGCGCGGCTTGTCCTGGCCGGCGACGAGGCCGGCGCCCGGCGCGTGGCGCTCGGCGAACTCGACGCCCTTCGCCGCCGCATGTCTCCGGTGGGCATCGCCCATATCGTGGGCGCCGGTCCCGGCGATCCCGATCTGCTGACGCTTCGCGCCGCGCAGCTCCTCCAGGAAGCCGACGCCATCCTGCATGACGAGCTGGTGCCGGCCGCCATCCTCGGCCGTGCGCGCCGCGACGCCGAGCTGGTGTCGGTCGGCAAGCGCAAGGGCGTGCCGGGTTGGGCGCAGGCCGACATCGAAGCCGAACTGGTCCGTCGCGTGCGTGCCGGCCAGACCGTGGTGCGCCTGAAGGCGGGCGATCCCTTCATCTTCGGGCGCGGTGGCGAAGAGGTCGAGGCCTTGCGCGCCGCCGGTCTTCCTGTGTCGGTTGTCCCGGGCATCACCGCGGCTCTCGGTTGCGCGGCATCCGCCGGCATTCCCCTGACGCACCGCCGTTTTGCCTCGGCCGTGACCTTCGTGACCGGCCACGGCGCTGATGGCCGCGAGGCGACTTGGCCCGCGCTGGCGGCACATGGCCATACGCTCGCGATCTACATGGGCGCCACGGAAGCAGCTTCCGTGCGCGACCGTCTCCTGGACGCCGGCACCGCTCCCACGACGCCGGTCGCCATCGTCGAGAACGGCACGCGGCCCGATGAACGGGTCTCGGTTGGCCGGCTCGCCGACCTGGCGCGGCTTGCCGCCACTCATACCCATGGCGAGGCCGGTCCCAGTCTCATCATCGTCGGCGAGGTCGCGGGGCTTGCCGCTGCCGCCGACCAGCCGCTGCTTAAGAAGGTGTCCTGATGGCCAAGAATCTGAGCGGCGACCTCCAGGTCGCCAGTGCCAACCGCCTCTCCGACGGTGTCGTGGTGTGGCTCGACGACGCCGGGGAATGGACGATCCGGCTCGATCGCGCCGCCATCGCCCGCGACAGCCGCGCCGGCGAGATCCTGCTGCTACGGGCTCAGGCCGAGGCCTTCACCGTGGTCGATCCTTTCCTGGTGGCGGTGACCGAGGATGACGACGGCACCATCGAGCCGCTCTCCTTGCGCGAAAAGATCCGCGCCTCGGGGCTCACCTTTGACGCCATTGCCGCCGACGCGGTGCGTTATGCCTGATACCCATTTCTACCGTTACGACGATTACGATCGTTCGCTCGTCTCGGAGCGTGTCGACCAGTTCCGCGATCAGGTGCGCCGCCGCCTGGCTGGCGAACTGACCGAGGAGCAGTTCAAGCCGCTCAGGCTCACCAACGGCCTCTACCTGCAGCTCCACGCCTACATGCTGCGGATCGCCATTCCCTACGGCACGCTGTCGTCGCGCCAGCTGCGCAAGCTCGCCGACATCTCGCGCAAGTACGACCGCGGCTACGGCCACTTCACCACCCGGCAGAACCTGCAGCTCAACTGGATCAAGCTCGAGGACGCGCCCGATGCGCTGGCGGCGCTGGCCGAAGTCGACATGCATGCGCTGCAGACGTCGGGCAACTGCATCCGCAACGTCACCGCCGATCACTTCGCCGGCGCTGCGGCGGACGAGATCGAGGATCCGCGCATCTGGGCCGAGATCGTGCGCCAGTGGTCGACGCTTCATCCTGAATTCACCTTCCTGCCGCGCAAGTTCAAGATCGCCATCACCGGCTCGCCCAACGACCGCGCGGCGGTCCGTGTGCACGACATCGGTCTTCGCCTGTGGCGCAACGCCGAGGGTGAAGTCGGTTTCGAGGTGATCGTGGGCGGCGGCCTCGGCCGCACGCCGATGATCGGCAAGACGCTCCGCGAGTTCCTGCCCAAGAACGAGCTGCTCGCCTATCTCGAGGCGACGTTGCGCGTCTACAACCGCTACGGACGACGCGACAATCTCTACAAGGCCCGGATCAAGATCCTGGTGCACGAGGTCGGCGTCGACAAGATGCGCGCCGACGTTGAGGCGGAGTATGCCGAAACCCGCGACGGGCTGCTCGGGCTCGACAACGAAACCATCGAAGCGATCGCGCGCCAGTTCGCGCCGCCCGATCTGCCGCCGCGACCGGACATGGTGGGCGCCGTGGAGCGGCTGAAGCTGGAAGACCGCGACTTCGCCCTGTGGCTGAAATCCAACGTCGCGCCGCATCGGGCAAAAGGCTACGCAATCGTGACGGCATCGCTGAAACCCGCCGGCGCGCCGCCGGGCGATGCCAGCGCCGTCCAGATGGAGGGCGTCGCCGATATCGCCGATGCCTACAGCCAGGGCGAACTCCGGGTCAGCCACGAGCAGAACCTGATCTTCCCGCATGTTGCCATCGAAGATCTGCCGGCGGTCTATGCCGCGCTCGGCCGGCTCGGCTTCGCCGAGGCGAACGTCGGCAAGATCACCGACATCATCGCCTGCCCGGGCCTCGACTACTGCGCGCTCGCCAACGCGCGCTCGATCCCGGTGGCGCAGCGGATTTCCAACCATTTCGCCAATCTGGCGCGCCAGCACGACATCGGCGACCTGAAGATAAAGATCTCGGGCTGCATCAACGCCTGCGGCCATCATCACGTCGGCCACATCGGCATCCTGGGCGTCGACAAGAACGGCGTCGAGCTCTACCAGATCAGCCTGGGCGGCGACGTCGATTTCGGCAAGACGGCGCTCGGCACCATCCTCGGGCCCGCCGTCACAGCCGACAAGGTTGTCGAAGCCGTCGATTCGCTGGTCACGACCTATCTCGACAGCCGCGGCGACGGCGAACGCTTCGTCGACACTTTCAGGCGCGTCGGCGCCGAGCCCTTCAAGGATCGTATGTATGCCGCTCTATAGGGAAGGGGGGCCGTCGGGCCTCATCGTGGAAGATCCCTGGCTGCGGCTCGCCGACGATGCGGCGGTGCCGGCCGACGGCATGGTGCTGGTGAGTTTCGCGCGCTGGCGCGAGGCCCGCGCGGCCCTGCTCGCCCGTCGCGGCCCGATCGGGGTGGCGCTTGCCAATTCCGATCCCGTCGAGGCGCTGGCGCCTGACGTCTCGCGACTCGATCTCGTGGCGCTGCATTTCCCCAAGTTCAGCGACGGCCGCGCTTATAGCCAGGCGCGGCTGCTGCGCGGCCGCTACGGCTATCAAGGTGAGCTGCGCGCGACCGGCGGCGTTCTGCAGGACCAGATCGCCTTCATGCTGCGCTGCGGCTTCGATTCCTTCGAGAGCGAGCAGAAGGGCTTCGGCGAAGCGTTGGCCCGGGCGCGGACCCTGTTCAGCGTCGTCTACCAGCCGACCGAGGATGGCCGCTCGCCGGCCTCGCTGCTGCGGCTGAAGCGCCGCAACGTGCTGGTATCTTAGCCTTAGGCTTCAGGCTGGTCCAAAAGCCACGTGCGGGCTTCGTCGACCGAGCGGAAGGCCTTGGCCGGCCGTCCGCCCTTGCCGAGGTTGATGAGCCGGTCCGTGAGTTCGAGCGAGACGTCGTCCGCAGGGACCATCGCCAGCGCGCCGCGCGGGCCCATCGTGGCATAGGCGCTGAAGCGGGCGCCCAGTGCCATGACATCGTTGTCGTCGTACTTGCCGATGGCCGTGCGACCGTCGATCAGCTTGCGGTAAGGCAAGCAATTCTGGCCGACGATGGTGTCGCAGAAATCCTCGACGTCCTTCAGGACGAGGACACCGTCGAACCTGGCATCGACGAAGCGGGTCTTGTGATCGATCGTGAAGTGAATCGGCATGAATTCGCTCTTATGGCCAAGGAGCGAAGGCGTCAATATGAGGTGACCCGTTTTAAGTACTCACCCCTTCGTGCTCGAGTAGCCACTTCTTGCGCGGCAGGCCGCCGCCGTAGCCGGTCAGGCTGCCGTCCGAGCCGATCACGCGATGGCAGGGCACGACGATGCTGATCGGGTTCTGGCCGTTGGCCAGGCCGGCCGCACGGACGGCGCGCGGCTTGCCGATGCGCCGTGCCAGCTCGGCGTAGCTGATCGTCTTGCCGCCGCGGATCCTGCGCAGGGCCCGCCACACGCTCGTCTGGAACGGCGTGCCGGCGGTCTCGACCGGCAGGCTGTCGATCACGGCGATGTCGCCCTTGAAGTAGGCCCGCATCGTCCGCGTGAGACCGCCGGGATCGCGCGCTGCCGTGATCGTATACGTACCCTTGCCGTACTGGCGGTCGAGCAGTTGGCGCATACGCGCTTCGTGGTCGGTCCAGTCGATGGTGCGCAACTTGCCCGCGCGGTCGGCCACGATCAGCAGTTCGCCGATCGGCGTCGCCAGGCGATCGACCAACAATTCGAGGGGTTCAGCCATGTCGTGCCATCCTCAGGTGCTGCGCGGCGTAGGCGTGCCACGGACGCCAGGCCGGTGGCGCACGGTTGTCGACGGGGACTTCAACGGTCTCGCGCTCCCAGTCTCCCGGCGCCCGCAAGCCGGGCCGTTTGGCGATCAGGGGTGCGAGCCGGGGATCGCGCGCCAGGTGGCTTCCGATCGTGGCGATATCGGCGCCGAGATCGAACACGCGCCGGATGCGCGCCACGAGGACGGGCAGGGCCTTCACCGAGGGGAAGCGGATCGTCACCATCACCGAGTTGCGCTCCGGCAGGTGTGCCACGGCGACGGTGCCGCGCTTGCCGTCGAGTTCGATCGATCGGTGCCAGACATCGTCCTCGATCCATTCGTTGCCCGGGGCGGCGCGCGCGGCGAGCGCGGCCAGCATGCCGGGCCAGTCGTAGGGCGGCCGGTAGGCCAGCCGCAGCGTGACGCCGTCCCGCGCCGAGGTGTCGGTGCCGCCTTTGCGGCGAAGCGCGCTCGGCGGCCGGCCGAATAGATTGCGGAAGGTCTCGTTGAAGCGCCGCACGCTGCCGAACCCGGCGGACATCGCCACTTCGGCCATCGGCAGGCGGGTGTCGTGCAGGAGCTGCTTGGCGAACAGCACGCGTCGCGTCTGGGCGACGGCGATGGGCGAGGCGCCGAGGTGCTGCTTGAAGAGGCGCCGCAACTGCCGGCCGCCGACGCCCAGGCGCTCGGCCAGTGCTTCGACGCCGGCCTCGTCCTCGTCCAGCGCGCCCTCGGCGATCAGGGCGAGGGCGCGGCTCACGGTGTTGGCGGTGCCGCGCCAGAAGGCGAGATCCGGCGCGATCTCGGGTCGGCAGCGCAGGCAGGGCCGGAAGCCCGCCTCCTGCGCCGCCGCGGCCGAGGCGAAGAAACGGCAATTCTCGAATTTCGGCTCACGCGCCGGACAGATCGGCCGGCAATAGATGCCGGTCGAAGTCACGCCCACGAATACCCGGCCGTCGAACCGGGCGTCGCGGGTCTGGAAGGCGCGGTAGTAGGTCTTGCGGTCGAGCAGTTCCATGAGCGCAGTTTCTCACGCGCGCGCAGGCGACGCTCGCGGTTTTCGGACGCGATAGTATGTGGCCATTCTTCTCCTCCCCCAGGCATGCCTATGAAGGCATGCCTGGGGGAGGAGAAGATTGCATCGGGTTTGACCGCGGCCGGGGGATCGTGATCATTCGCCGGCATGTCGGAGGAACCGGGCGAGAAAATCGGCTGGGCGACGCTGCTCAAGCCGCAGTGGTTGCCCCTGCTGGCGGTGCTGCTGGGTGGCGTGCTGCTGCATTCCATGAACGTGATGATGCTGGCGACGGTGCTGCCGAGCATCGTCGAGGAAGTCGGGGGCGCCGCGCGGATGAGCTGGCCGACGACCGCCTTCCTCGCCTCGTCGATCGTTGCCGCGACCTGCACCGGCCGACTGACGGCCAGGTTCGGGGCGAGAAGCGCGTTCGCGGTCGGTGCACTGGTCTTTGGTGTCGGCGCACTGCTTTGCGCGCTGGCCCCGTCGATGGACTTCGTCGTCGCCGGCCGCTTTGTCCAGGGCTTCGGCGGCGGGGTGCTGTCGGCCATGGCCTACGTGCTGGTCGCCAACGCGTTCCCCGAGCCGCTGTGGCCGCGTGTCGGCTCTCTCCTGTCCGGCACGTGGAGCATATCGATCCTGGTCGGCCCCCTTGTCGGCGGCACGTTCGCAACCTGGGGCAACTGGCGCGGCTCCTTTTATGCCGTAACGATCTCGGCGGTCGTGCTGGCGGTCTTCGCACTGCAATCCCTGCCGCGCGCGCGCGGCGGGCGCGGCGGCACCGTGCGGCGTATGCCGGTCGGCCGCGTCGCGCTGATCTGCGCGGCGATCGCGGTCATGTCGGCGGCAAGCGTCGTCGGCACGCTGGCCGCGAAGGCCGGCCTCTTCGCCGTTGCGGTCGCCGCCCTCGTGGCGATGCTGGCGCTCGACCGCCGGTCCACGTCGCCGTTGTTCCCGAGCGACGCCTTCTCGCTGGGCTCGGTGACGGGCGTTGCGCTGTGGTTCGCCCTGCTGGTCTCGCTCGCCTACAGCCCGCTCTCGATCTTCGTGCCGATCTTCCTGCAAAGCCTGCACGGTTTCGACCCGCTGGTCGCCGGCTACATCGTGGCCGGTGCGTCGCTCGGCTGGACCGTGGCCGCCGTTGCCGTCGCCGGGCTGCCGGTCCGCTGGTCGGACCGCATGATGGTGGCCGGACCGCTCGCCATGTCTGCGGGCCTGTTGGGAGTTGGCCTGTTCATGACCGCGCAGCCTGTGGCGGTGCTGCCGGCGCTGATCGTCCTCACGGGGCTCGGCATCGGCGTCTGCTGGGTGTTCGGCGTGCAGGGCATCATGGCCGGCGCAAAGCCCGGCGAGCGCGATCTTGCGTCGGGTTCGGTGGCGACCGTGCAGCAGACGGGTCTGGCGCTCGGCGCCGCCGCCTCGGGAATCGTGGCCAACGTTGCGGGCCTGTCGGGTGGCCTCACGACGGGCAACATCTCCAGCGCGGCTTTTTGGGTACCGATCAGCTTCGTTGTGGTCGCGATGGTCGCCGCGGCCATGGGCGGACGCCTGGTTTGGCTTTCCAGACGCGTGGCCTGATATCGGTTCGATCCGTGCCGAAACGTCGGGCGGCGTAGGCCGCCTATCGTGATCGCTCCTCACACCAAGGGAGAAGCACATGGTCGATTTGAACGAGATTCGGGCTGGTCTGGTTGTCACGGCTTTCTGGGAGGCCAAGCCCGAGGAAGTCGACACGCTGGTCGGCATCATCAAGAAATTCCTGCCGCAGGCCCAGCGCGAGCCGGGCGTAAAGGCATTCCAGATCCACCAGTCGCTCACCGAGCCGACGAAGTTCTTCTTCTACGAAGTCTTCAAGGACGAGGCCGCCTTCGCCGAGCACCAGCAGAGCGAGCACTTCAAGACGCTGATCGTTGGACAGGCGGTGCCGAAGCTCGCCAAGCGCGAGCGCACGCAGCACAAGTTCGTCTAGGGTGAATCTGGTTTACGTAGAGTCATATTCATCCGGACCGCGAGCCTCCGGCTCGCTCATGCCTGAGCGAGCCGGAGGCTCGCGGTCCGGAAGACCATGAGAGGGCGGTTGAAATGTGAGGTGACGTCCGAAACGCGCCAGACCGCCTGCTCGGTGCCGCCTAGGGTCCGCTCCCACAACAGGAGCACCGACATGACCGAGCAGGACGTTCAGGATTTCGTGACCAGGTTTGCCGCCGCATGGGCCGCCCGCGACGGCGAGGCGTTCCTGGCGCTGTGGCACCCTGAGGGCGTGCTGCATTCGCCGTTCTACGACCGGCCCGTGGCCGGCAAGGAGCTGGGGCGGCTCAACGACTTCCTCCGGGAAGCGGCGCCCGACCTCGTCTGGCAGCTCCTCGACTGGACGACGCGGGGCGATGTGGTGGTCATCGAATGGCAGAACACGCGCCATGTCGACGGCCAGCGCTTCGATTCGCGCGGTGTCGACAAATTCAGGCTGCGCGACGGCCGCATCGTCGAGGAGCGGGTCTACGCCGACACGGCCCCCCTGCGTGCGGCGCGGACGGGAATTCCCGCCGAGCCGCTGATCCGTCTCGCGCCCTAGGTGGCGCGCGACGGGACCTGTTAAGGTGCCGGCTCGATCAGGGGGACGGCGCGATGAGCGACAGCGAGGCGAAAATCGAGGAAGTGGGCCATATCGCCCGTCTCCTGGCGGCCAATGAAGACATGGCGATGCTGGAAAGCTTCACGGCCAGGCGGCCGTCGGTCGAGGAGCGTCTGGCGTTCGGCAAGGCGTTTCGGAGCAAGGTGCCGCGCGCCGACCATGCGCACTACGAGAAGGAGCCTCATCGTTCCGACCCGGTCGAAGTCCTCGAGAAGCAGAATGCGATCCGCGTGCAGAAACTGGTGCCGGTGCGATTTACCCGCATGCTCGCGTCGCCCTTCTCCTTCCTGCGCGGCTCGGCAGCGATCATGGCCGGCGACCTCGCCCACACGCCGGTCACCGGCCTGCAGGTCAATGCCTGCGGCGACATGCACGTCGCCAATTTCGGCGTCTATGCCTCGGCCGAGCGCAACCTCGTCTTCGCCATCAACGACTTCGACGAGACGCATCCGGGGCCGTGGGAGTGGGACATCAAGCGCCTGGCGGCGAGCGCTGCCGTCGCGGTGCGGTTCATGGGCGGCGACAAGACCGCTGCCGCCGACGCGGCGCGCGCGATCGTGCGCTCCTACCGCAAGCGCATCAGGCGCTATGCCGGAATGGGCTATCTCGAGGTCTGGTACGACCGCCTCGACGAGCAGTCCACTCTGAACACGCTCTCGCCCAAGGTGCGCAAGCGCGCCGAGCGCGCGATCGTGAAGGCCAGGGAGAAGGGCCACGTCCAGGTGCTGGAGAAGCTGACCGAGCAGGTCAACGGCGAGCACCGCATCGTCGAGGACATACCGTTGATCGTGCGCGAGACCCACACCGAGCTGGGAACACCGGTCAATGTCGCGCTCGATCTCATGCTGCGCTCCTATCTCGAATCACTCCCGCTCGATCGGCGTCGGCTGCTGTCGCGCTACCGTATCGTCGACGCGGCGCGCAAGGTCGTGGGCGTCGGCAGCGTCGGGACCGCCTGCTGGGTGATCCTGCTGCAGGGGATCGATAACAACGATCCGCTGTTCCTCCAGGTCAAGGAGGCGCAGCCGTCGGTGCTGCAGCCGTACGTCGAGGGGAAACTGCCTTTCAAGAACGAGGGACGGCGCGTCGTGGTCGGGCAGCGTCTGACCCAGGGATCGCCGGATATCTTCCTTGGCTGGGGCCACACCGAGGGCAAGGATTTCTACGTGCGTCAGCTTGCCGACATGAAGGGAAGCATGGTCTTCGAGGAAGGCAACCGCGATCAGATCGGGCCATTCATGGAGTATTGCAGCCTCTGCGGCTGGGCGCTGGCGCTTGCCCATGCCAAGTCCGGGGATGCCGCGAAGATCGCAGGCTATTGCGGCAACAGCGCCACCCTCGACGACGCCATCGCCAAGTTCGCGCTGGCCTATGCCAGGCAGACCGACGAGGACTACGACGCACTGGACATGGCAAGGCGCAGCGGACGCATCCGCGTGGCGACTGAGACGATGGCGAAGTAGAAACGTTGCTCTTCTTTTGCTCTTCCGGACCGCGAGCCTCTGGCTCGCTCATGATCATGAAGCGGGCCAGAGGCCCGCGGTCCGTATGATCATGAGCGCCACTTCAGCGCGGAGGTTACTCCGCGCGCAGTGGCGCGCTCCCAGCAATGAGTTGATTCGATCGGAACGTGCTCTGGTTGACCACGCTGGAGAGGATGTGATAGGTATCTACCTATCATGTTTCCGACCCGTCCTCTTGCAAATTCGTTCCGGCTCGAGGGGCCGGTTCTTGCGGCGGATGGGCGTCGTGAAACGAGTCATCCGGCGTCCCACGCATCGCGCCGGGCTATCGGCGATTTTCCAGACGGATCAATGGTTTGATGGCCGCGAGAACAACGCCCGTCGACGCAAACCGCTGTCCCATTGACTCACTCGGCAGCGACGACCTGACTTGCGGCTTTCCAGGCGCCGACCTCGAGCCAGGTGCTCTGGTAGGTCGCGCCTTCGCCTATGTCGGTGTAGCGGTCGGAGCAGAGCATGTTGATCGTGCCGGAGAGAGCCTCGCCGGTCGGCCGCTGGCCGGGGACCAGCAGGACACCGGGCTGCACCTCGTCGCCGACCTTCAGCATCAGGCCAATCTCGCCGCGGTCGTTGAAGACGCGGACCTGATCGCCGTCCTTGAGGCCGCGCTTCGCGGCATCCTCGGGATGGAGAATGCAGAACGGCTTGCCTTCGCGGTTACGCAGGAAGCCGACGCCGGAATAGGCCGTGTGCGCCTGGAAATAGCCGGGCGCGGTCAGCAGCCGCAGCGGCCATTTCTTTGCCTCTGCCTCGTCGATCGCATCGGGCGCCCAGTCCGGCACCGGCGACACGCCCATCTTGGCGAGCTGCTCGGAAAAGAACTCGAGCTTGCCGGACGGCGTGCCGAACGGCTGGCCGTCCCAGTCGTGCTTGATGTGGATCGACTCGCCCGCGAACAGCTTTGCCGGATCGGCCTTCGAGGCGGGACCGGTCGAGCCCTTGAACAACTCCTTCGCGGCCTCCTGCGGCGCCAGCGTGAAGATACTGTCGGTGAGGCCCATGCGCTGCGCCAGCGCCTGCGCCACGTCGAAGTTGGAACGCGCCTCGCCCGCGGGCTTTGCCGCTGCGCGGCCCCACTGCATCCAGTAGGCGCCGTAGGCACGGTAAAGATCGTCGGTCTCGAGATAGACCGTCGCCGGCAGCACGATGTCGGCGTACTTCGCCGTGTCGGTCATGAACGGGTCGTGCACGACGGTGAACAGATCCTCGCGCGAGAGACCCTTCTGCACCTTGTGGACCTCGGGGCAGGTGACGGCCGGGTTGTTGGCCGAGATGTAGAGCGCGCGGATCGGCGGGTCCTTCATGTTCAGAAGCTCTTCGCCGAGGCGCAGATGATTGACGGTGCGGGCCACCGGCTCGCCGCCGCCCGGTCGGCGCACGGCAGCATAGTTGAGATCGCACGACGCCGCGGTGAGCAGCATGGCGCCGCCGCCCTTCACCGCGTAGTGGCCCGTCACGCCCGGCAGCAAGGCGACGGCGCGCAGCGCCTGGCCGCCGGCGGCGAGGCGCGTCATGCCTTCGCCGAGGCGGATCATTGCGGCCTTCGCCTTGCCGTACATCGCCGCGAACTTCTCGATGTCGGCGATGGGCAACCCGGTGATCTCGGCCACTTTGTTCGGCGCGAATTTGGGCAGGATGTCGCGCTCGACCTTGTCGAAGCCGAGCGTCTGGCTGGCGATGTAGTCGCGATCAACGAGCTTGTCGCGTACCAGGATGTGCATGACGCCGAGCGCCAGGGCGGCATCGGTGCCGATCCTGATCGGCAGATAGAGGTCGGCGTTGCGGGCGCTGCGCGTCTTGCGCGGATCGATGACGACCAGCGGCAGGCCGCGCGATTTCTTCGCATGCTCGACCAGCGAGTAGAAATGCAGGTTGGTGGCGGCGAGGTCGGCGCCCCACGAGATCACGAGGTCGGAATGAACGGCGTCCTCGGGGTCGGCGCCGCCGACCGGGCCGAGCGTGAAGTTCCACGCTTCCTCGCAGCACGTGTCGCACACCGTGCCGGCGAGCAGGCGCGTGCCGCCCAGCCGATGGAAGAGGCCGCCCACCAGGCCGCGGTTCATCAGGCCCTGATGGGCGGAGTAGGCGTAGCCGAGGAGGGCGAGCGGACTGCTCTCCTGGATGATCGCTTTCCACTTGGTGGTGATTTCGTCGAGCGCTTGGTCCCAGGTGATCGGGGTGAACTGGCCGGAGCCTTTCGGCCCGCTGCGCCTGAGCGGCGTCAGGATGCGCTCGGGCGAGTTCACGAGGTCGGCGTCGCGGTTCACTTTTCCGCAGGCGACACCCGCGGTGTAGGGGTGATCGGGGTCGCCCTGGATGCGCACGACCTTGCCGTCCTCGACATGGGCGATCAGCGAGCACATGTCGGGGCAATCGTGCGCACAAACGACTCGAACAGACTTCACCGCACCGTCTCCCCAAAAAAGGATTACGGCGCGCAGTCTAGCAGAGGCTTGAGAAAATCTTGGCCTTACTTCTTCTTGGCCGCGCCCTTAGCAGGGGTCGCGGCTGCGGGCTTGGCACCCGACGACTTGGTGCCGGCGCCCATGGCCGCTTCCGCGCTGCCGGTCATGCCGAAGCGATCCTTGAAGCGCTGCACGCGGCCGCCGCGATCGATGCTCTGGCGCACGCCGGTCCAGGCCGGGTGGGTCTTGGGATCGATGTCGAGGCGCAGGCTCGCGCCTTCCTTGCCCCAGGTCGACTTCGTCTCGAAGGACGTGCCGTCGGTCATCACCACGGTGATCTTGTGGTAGTCGGGGTGGATCTTCTCTTTCATAGGCCTTCTCCAGCGCTTCGGGACCGATTTCCGACCGGTCGGCGCAATAGGGCGCGGTGTATAGCGGTCCGGGGAACCTCCGACAAGCCGGTTGTCCGGGCCACGGCGGGCCTGTAGACCGGCCGGGCTCATGTCCGACAGCGCCTTCGAAAGTCTTGCCGACAGCCTGCTCGCCGCCCTCGAGGAGGGAATCGGCGCCCATATCGACGCCGAGTTGCAGGGCGGGATCCTGACCGTCGATGGCGAAGACGGCACCTGGGTGGTCAACAAACATGCACCGACCCGGCAGATCTGGGTGAGTTCGCCCAAGTCCGGCGCGCGGCACTATGCCTTCGACGCCGGCTCCGGCCAGTGGCGCGACACAAGGGGCGGCGGCGAGCTTCTGGCCACCCTCTCCGACGAATTGGGCGTCGTGCTCGCATGGCGGGCGCCTTGAACCGGCTGACCGGCCTTGGCCTACTGTGGCCCTACCTCAAGCCCCATCGCGGCCGAGTGGCGCTGGCGCTGCTGTCGCTCCTGATCGCGGCCGGGACGGTGCTGGCCTTCGGCGCCTGCCTCCGGGCGCTGATCGATCGCGGCTTCGCCCAGGGCCGGCCCGACATCCTGAACTATGCGCTGGCCTCGCTGCTGGCGGTCGCGGTCGTACTGGCGATCGCCTCCGGTGCGCGTTTCTATCTCGTCTCGTGGCTGGGCGAGCGCGTCGTGGGCGACCTGCGCAAGGACCTGTTCGCCCATGTCGTGCGGCTGGGGCCGGCGTGGTTCGAGATCAAGCGTTCGGGCGATGTCATGAGCCGCATCTCGGCCGATGCGCAGCTCATCGAGCAGGTGATCGGCTCCTCGGCCTCGATTGCGCTCCGCAACAGCCTGATGTGCGCCGGCGGCATCGTCATGCTGATCGTCACCAACCCCAAGCTCGCACTGTTGGCGTTGGCCGTCGTGCCGCTCACCGTCGTGCCGATCGTGCTGTTCGGCCGCAAGGTCCGGGCGCTGTCGCGCGAGGCGCAGGCGCGGATGGCCGAGATGGTGTCGGAAGGCGGCGAGACGCTCGATGCGGTGCGCACGGTGCAGGCCTTCGCCCAGGAGGATCGCGCGTCGGCCCACTTCGGCGAAGCGGCCGAGCGCGCCTTCGTCGCGGCCCGCCGGCGTATCCTCAGGCGCGCCATCATGACCACGCTGGTGATCTTCATCGTCTTTTCTGCGGTGGGCTTCCTGCTGTGGATGGGCGGCCACGACGTGCTCACCGGCCGCATCAGTGCCGGCGACCTCACGGCTTTCGTCTTCTACGCCGTCCTGGTCGCAAGTTCCGGCGGTGCCATCAGCGAGACGATCGGCGACCTGCAACGCGCGGCGGGGGCGGCCGAACGCCTGGCCGAGCTCAAGGCGGAGCCGCCGGCCATTGCGGAGCCCGCGGTGCCCAAGTCGCTGCCCAAGCCGACGAAGGGGGCCGTTGCCTTCTCCGAGGTGTCGTTCCGCTACCCGACGCGACCGGACGCCCTGGCGCTCGATCGCTTCGATCTCAGTATCGCGCCGGGCGAGACGGTCGCCATCGTGGGCCCCTCGGGCGCCGGCAAGACCACGGTCTTCAACCTGCTGCTGCGCTTCTACGATCCGGAGACCGGCAGCATTCGCGTCGACGGCATCGATATCCGCGACCTGCGTTTCGCCGACCTCCGGCGCACGCTCGCCATCGTGTCGCAGGAGCCGGTGCTGTTCAGCGCCTCGGTCGCGGACAACATCCGCTATGGCCGGCCTGATGCTGCGGAGTCCGAGGTCCGGGCAGCGGCCGAGGCGGCCTCGGCGCTGGCCTTCATCGAGGGCCTGCCGCAGGGCTTCGCCACCGATCTCGGCAATCGCGGCGTGCGGCTGTCCGGCGGCCAGCGCCAGCGCATCGCCATTGCCCGCGCACTGCTCTGCGACCCCGCCATCCTGCTGCTCGACGAAGCGACCAGTGCGCTCGATGCCGAAAGCGAACTGGCCATCCAGCAGGCCCTGGATCGCCTGATGCACAAGCGGACGACGCTGGTGATCGCCCATCGGCTGGCGACCGTGCAGAAGGCCGACCGGATCGTGGTCGTCGACCGTGGCCAAGTGGTCGATGTCGGCAGCCATGCCGACCTGGTCCGCCGCGACGGGCTCTATGCCCGGCTGGCTGAGCTGCAGTTCAATTTGCCCGCTGCGGCCGCCAGCTAGGCTGACATTTACGCTCGGGCCGTGCGGTAACTTCGACGCAGGATAGACGTTGCTTGCCCGTGAACGAGCTGGCGAACGGGCGAGCGGGGCCGGAGCGGCTGCTGTGGTGCGACTTGGCGCGGGCGATTGCCGCGGCGCTGGTCGTGCTGATTCACGTCGCCGCCAAATGGTTCGAAAGCTACGGCCGCATCTCCGCCGTCGATTGGCAGATCGCGAACATTCTCGATTCGGCGGCGCGCCTCAGTGTGCCGTGGTTCTTCATGCTGAGCGGCTTCCTGCTGTTTCAGCGCAAGCCGGAAACCTTCGCCGTCTATATCCGCCGCCGCTTCGCGCGCGTGCTGGGCCCGTTCCTGGTCTTCTCGCTCCTGGGTATCGTCGCTGCGTCTACGATCGGTCCCAAGCCCGCATCCTGGAACGTCCTCATCGATCCGACCTACTATCACCTCTGGTTTTTCTACCCGCTGCTCATCTTCTATTTCCTGGCCTACTTCATCACGCCGGTGCCGGCGACCCCGTGGCTTGCCTTGGGGGTCTGTTATGTCCTGATCGCAATCGCCGGCGGCGGTCTCGAGATCCTGGGGATCGGGGGCTTGGGCATCGGCTCGGAACGCAATTTCGCCTACGTCCTCTATGGCCTCGCGGGTCACTATGCCGGCCGCGTCCGGGCCGACAGGCGAACCGGCCGGATCTGCCTGCTGGTGCTGATTTGCGCCGTCGCAGCGCTCGCACTCATCACCAGCAACCTTTCCAAGGCCTCGGGCTTCGGAAACGAGACCCATTACGCCTATGTCTCGATCCCCGTCGCGACGGCGTCGATCGCGGGATTCGTCTGGATCCGCACGCTGGGTCTTCATCTCGAAAACGTCGTCCCGCCGGCTGCGAGCTCGATCATCGCCTGGATATCGAGCTATTCGCTGGCGATCTACGGTTTCCACGCCTTCATTCTGGCCGCTGTCTGGAACACCGCCGGGCCAGCTTTCCTGCAGTTGGGAGCCCTGCCGGGCATTTGGCTGCTCGTGGCTGGAGTCGGCGTTCTGTCGGTCTGCGCCGCCATGGCCGTCGCTGCGATTGACCGGCGGGGCGTGTTGCTTGGGACACCCTCGAGGCAATCTAATCCAGTACTTTAAGTAGGCCAGAATCTTCCTTGAATAACAGAGGAGTATTGGGTAATATTCAGCTATATTTTGGTCGCATTTTGACAATGACAAAAGGCATTGCCATGTTCATTAGCACCCGTTCTTCGCAGCCCTTGTCCCGCCGCAATGGCTTGGCCCGGTTCGCCGAATGGTGGCCCGCCGCTGTGATCGGCCTTGTAGCCCTTCTTGGCGCTGTCCCAGACAGCAACGCGCAGACGCTTCTCACCCTTTTCTAGGGCCGGCTTCCAGCCTTTTTCTCCGCATCGAGGCGCCTCAGTTCCCGGCGCATGATCTTGCCCGTGGTGGTGAGCGGCAACTCGGCCACGAAGTCGACCTCGCGCGGATACTCGTGGGCGGCGAGCCGGGTTTTCACGAAATTGGCCAGATCGGTCTTCAGGGCGTCGTTGGCCACGATCTCGGGCCTGAGCTGGACGAAGGCCTTTACGATCTCGGTCCGTAGCCGGTCGGGCACACCGACCACGCCCACCATGGCGACGGCCGGGTGCTTCATCAGGCATTCCTCGATCTCGCCGGGGCCGATGCGGTAGCCGCCTGACGTAATGACGTCGTCGTCGCGGCTCTTGAAGAACACGTAGCCGTCGGCGTCAATGCGGCCGAGGTCACCGGTCAGCAGCCAGTCGCCGGCATACTTGCGCTCGGTCGCCTCGGGATTGCGCCAGTACTCCAGCATGACGACGGGGTCGTGGCGCCATCCCGCGATCTGGCCCTCCTCGTCGGGGGGCAGCACGTTGCCGGCCGCGTCGACGATCGCGACCTTGCGGCCCGGGCTGGCACGGCCGCAGGAGCCGGGCCGGACGTCGAACCAGTCGGGCGAATTCAGCAGCATCAGGTTCATCTCGGTCTGGCCGTAGCCTTCCGAGAGGGTGGTGCCGAAGGAGTCACGGCCCCAGGCCAGCAATTCCTCGCCCATGGCCTCGCCGCCGGTGGAGATCGCGCGCACGTCGTAACGCCAGCGGTCCTGCGGCTTTTGGACCTGGCGCATCATTTTGAGCGCCGTGGGCGGAATGAAGGCGACGCCGACCCGGTGTTTTTCCAGAAGGGCGAAGGCGCGCTCGGGATCGAACTTGGCGAAGCGGTGGGCGAGCACGGGCGTGCCGTAGTACCAGGCGGGAAAGAGCGCATCGTAGAGGCCGGCGATCCAGGCCCATTCGGCCGGCGTCCACATGACCTCGTTGCCGCGGGGCCAGTGGCCCAGCCACTGCTCGACCGCCGGGATGGTGCCCAGCATCATGCGATGGGCATGCAGCGCACCCTTGGGCTGGCCGGTCGTGCCCGAGGTGTAGATCAGCAGCGCCGGATCTTCGGCCGCGGTGTCGACGGTGACGAAGCTGTCGGAAGCGGTGTCGAGCAGGCGATCCCAATCGAGGAAGTCGCGACCGTGCGCGCCGGCGCCGATCACGATCACCGTCTTCAGACGCGGCAGGCGATCGCGCACCGCCAGCACCTTGGGCAGCTGGTTCATGTCCGTCACGATCGCCGACGCCTCGGCATTGGCCAGGCGGTATTCCAGCGCCTCCTCGCCGAACAGGGTGAACAGCGGCAGCACGATCGCGCCCATGCGGTAGCCGGCGAGATGGCAGAGCGTGAGCTCCGCACCCTGGCTCAGGAACACGCCGAGGCGATCGCCCTTGGCAATGCCGCGCGCCGCGAGCGCATTGGCCAGCCGTGAACTGGTGGCGAGGAGCTGGCCGAAGGTCCAGTTGCGGACGCTGCCATCGGCATTCTCGACGATCATCGCCAGTGCATTCGGCGGGTGGCGCTCGCAGACCGCGCGGCCGATGTTGAAACGCTCGGGCCTGGGCCAGCGGAAGCGCCGCATGGCGTCGTCATAGGAAAGACCGCGGGGAATCATGCGTCGTGGATCATGCGGGGGCGACCTCATGTCAGCGGTTTACGCGCTTGATGACGCGCGCCGCCAGCAGTTCTTCCGGCGTCGGTATCCAGATCGAATCGCCCAGCGTGTCGAGCACCTGCTGGGCGAAGCCTGGCGCCACGCCGGCGCTCAACAGGAATCGCTTCATGTCGCGGTTGGCCTCGTACATGTCGTTGGCGCTCATGCCCGGGAAGCTCGCCTGATGGAAGCCGAGCCTGGCGCCGGCTGAGATGCTGCGGTCGACGCCGCCCAGGAACGCAATGGTGCAGGCCGAGGCGCAGCCGGTGTCGACGCGTGTGGCGAGCCGGCGGTTGCGGATCATGCGGCTGATCTCGAAGCCCGCGCCCATGCGTCCGCCGGGGCCGGACAGCACGACCTCGCGAATCTTCGGATTCTGCTCCAGTGCACGGCGCACGGCCTGGTCGCTACCCATGCTGTAGGTGCCGTCGACGTGGAGCGTGGTGCCGTCGGGACTGACCGAAAGCCTGAGATCGTCCAGCTCCTCGTCGCCGTTGTAGATGTTCCACAGTTCGGCGAGCGCCGGCACGGCGCGGTCGTAGAGCAGGCCGCCGATAGCCAGCACGGCCGCGGCCGCGGCGACAACGGCGAGAAGCGGCACGATCCCGCCGCCGCGGCGCCAGCCGGCCGCCGCGACCAGGCCGATCTGCCAGACGGCGAAAACCGCGGTGAGCGCGCAGAGGACGGCCGGCGCCACGACGTGGAACAACGTCGTCTGGGTGCCGCTGAACACGGCAAACGAGACGCTGCCGAGGCCAATCAGCAGGGCGACCGCGGCCCAGACACCGCGGTAATTGAGCGTCTGTGCGGCCGACGCCGTGCCGTCACGCCACAGCGGGACGCCCACCGCTTCGAGGTGATCGCGGGCACGCGCGAGGGCGCCGGTCGAGATCGTCTTGAGGCCGTTCACGTATCCCAGCGACGCGGCGAAGTCGTCGGGCAGGGCGCCTGGGGGCAGGCGAACATTGCGAACGTCGACGGCGCGCGCGGCGGCTTCGGCGAAGGCGATCAAGGTTCGGGCGTGCTCGCGTGTTCCCGTCGGGGCGACGACCAGATGCTCGATCTGCAGCTGCTCGGCGCGCTGCACCAGATCGATGAGCGCGACCGGCCCGGACTCGCCGTCGATCACGAACGTCGCTCGGTTGTCCGACATCGCAGGTGCCGGGACCTCGGGCGCGAACATGGCGATCGCCGCGGCATCGGCGGGCGTCGCACGGCGAACGCCGCCGATGAGATTGGATTCCGTAGACACGCTGGACGTTTCGCTCCCCTGTCGCTCCTTGACCGCGCTTTCACCTGGTGCGCGCCGCCTGTATGCTGCGGCACTTCTCGCGGAGCGTCCACATGTCCCCCGACGATCATGCCTACTCGCCCGATGCTCGGGCCAAGAGAAATACCTCAGGCGTCACCACAGTGCCGTCGGTCTGTCCGCACGATTGCACCAGTACCTGCGCGCTGGATGTCGAACGCCTCGACGCCAGGACGATCGGCCGGGTGCGCGGTTCGCAGCGCAACGACTACACGGCGGGCGTGATCTGCGAAAAGGTCGCACGCTATGCCGAGCGCATCCACCATCCCGACCGGCTGATGAAGCCGCTGCGGCGGGTGGGGCCGAAGGGATCGAAGCAGTTCGCCGAGATCTCCTGGAGCGATGCGCTCGACATCGTGGCCGAGCAGTTCATCGCCAAGGCGCGCCAGCACGGCACGGAAGCGGTCTGGCCATACTACTATGCCGGCACCATGGGCATCGTGCAGCGCGACGGCATCAACCGCCTGCGCCATGCGATGAAGTATTCGCGTTACTTCTCGACCATCTGCGTGACGCTCTCCGACACCGGCTGGATCGTCGGTACCGGGGCCAAGCGCGGCGCCGACCTGCGCGAGATCGACGAGCATTCCGAGCTGGTGGTGATCTGGGGCGGCAATCCCGTGAACACCCAGGTCAACGTCATGACCCACGCGATGAAGGCCAAGAAGCGCGGCGCCAAGCTGGTCGTGGTCGATCCCTACCGCACCGGCACCGCCGAGCAGGCCGACATGCATCTCGCGGTGCGGCCCGGCACCGACGGCGCGCTGGCGGTCGGCGTCATGCATGTCCTTTTCAAGGAAGGCTACGCCGACTGGGACTATCTGCGGAAATACACCGACGCGCCGGACGAACTCGCCGCGCATGTGGCGGATCGCACGCCGGAGTGGGCGTCGAAGATCACAGGTCTTCCCGTCGAGGAGATCGTGGCCTTCGCGCGCCTGTTCGGGAAGAGCAAGGCCGCGTTCATCCGCTGCCATCATGGCTTCAGCCGCAGCCGCAACGGCGCCGTGAACATGCATGCCGTGACCTGCCTGCCGGCGGTGACGGGCGCCTGGAAATACAAGGGCGGCGGCGCGCTCTACGGCCACACCGGCATGTATCCGCTGAACCGCACGCTGATCGAGGGACTCGACGTGGTCGACACCGGGATCCGCGACCTCGACCAGTCGCGGCTGGGGCCGATCCTGACCGGCGACCGCGACGCCTTGAAGAACGGCCCGCCGGTAACGGCGATGCTGATCCAGAACACCAACCCCGCGATGGTGTGTCCGGAGCTGGAACTGGTGCACAAGGGACTGGCACGCGAGGATCTCTTCACCTGCGTGCACGAGCAGTTCATGACCGAGACGGCAGCCTTCGCCGACATCGTGCTGCCGGCCACCATGTTCCTCGAGCACGACGACTTCTACACGGCGAGCGGCCACACCTTCTTCCAGGTGACCAAGGCGGTGATCGAGGCGCCGGGCGAGACGCGCGAAAACCACTATGTGATCGCCGAACTGGCCAAGCGGCTGGGCGCCAAGCACCGCGGCTTCGACATGACGCCGTGGGAGATCATGGACGAGACTTTGAAGAAGTCAGGCATGTGGGATGCCGAGACCAACTGGGCCAGGGGCGGTCAGGACCACCATCTCGGCTTCGAGACCTCGCACTTCCTCGATGGCTTCGCCTGGCCCGACAAGAAGTTCCGTTTCAAGCCCGATTGGGCTGCCTGGGGGCCGCGTGGCAAGGAGATGCCGGTCCTGCCCGACCATTTCGACGTGATCGACAATGCCACGGCCGAGAAGCCGTTCCGCCTGGTCGCAGCACCGGCGCGCACCTTCCTGAATTCGACCTTCACCGAGACGCCGAGTTCGCAGAAACGCGAGGTGCGGCCGACGGCGATGATGAATCCCGACGACTGCAAGGCGTTGGGCCTGGCCGACGGCGATCGCGTCGAAGTCGGCAACGAGCGCGGCAAGACGATCGTCAACGCCAAGGCCAAGGCCGGTCAGCAGAAGGGTGTCGTCATCGTCGAGGGCATATGGCCCAACCGCAATTTCGAAACCGGCATCGGCATCAATGCCGTGACCTCGGCCGATCCCGGCTGGCCCAATGGCGGCGCGGTGTTCCACGACACCGCGGTCTGGATTCGCAAGGCCGCGTGAGCGACTTCCAACCGGCGCCCAACCCGAGCATTGCCCAGACCCAGGCGGCCCGGACTCCGGGCCGCGGCCACGTGCTGGTCATCGGCAACGAGAAGGGCGGGTCAGGCAAGTCGACGACGGCGCTGCATGTCGCCGTCTCGCTGATGAGCGACGGCGGCCGCGTGGCCACGCTCGACCTCGACGCGCGCCAGGGCACGCTCGGCCGCTATCTCGAGAACCGCGCCGCCTATGCCGAACGCAAAGGCCTCGACTTGCCGATGCCGATCCACGCGGCGGTGCCGCTCTCGACGCTGGCCGATCGCGCGGCCGCGGAAGCGGACGAAAAAGCCCGCTTCGAGGCGGCGCTGGAGCCGGCGCTCGCCGCGGCCGACTTCGTGATCGTCGACACGCCCGGCAGCGACACCCACCTCTCGCGCACCGCGCATGTCTGGGCCGACACGCTGCTGACGCCACTCAACGACAGCTTCATCGATCTCGACCTGCTGGCGCGGATCGATCCCGACACGCTCAAGATCGTGCGGCCATCGATCTATGCCGAGGCGGTGTGGAAGCAACGTCAGCTGCGTGCCATCCAGGGTGGCCGCCCGGTCGACTGGGTGGTGATGCGCAATCGGCTGTCGTCGCTCGCCGCCCGCAACAAGCGTGACATGGGCACGGTGATCGAGGCGCTGGCCAAGCGCATCGGCTTCCGTGTTGCGGCGGGCTTGAGCGAGCGCGTGATCTACAAGGAGCTGTTCCTGAGCGGCCTCACGCTGCTCGATCTCAAGCGCGCCCAATTCGGAGGTCGGGGTGGTGGACCATCGCTCACTCTCAGCCACGTCGCGGCGCGACAGGAGGTGCGCGACCTCGTGGCAGCCCTCAATCTGCCGACAGCACCGGCTCCCGGACCCGAGGCTGCGCCCGGGACAGCGCCAGCCACGCCAGTCCTGCCACCTGCAGGATGAACAGGGCGCCGAACGACCAAGTATAGCCGTCGGGTGAGTAGCCGATCGCGGTCCTCGGCCAGAGGTCCACGACCTTTCCCATCGCCCATTGGCCGGCAAAGATGACAGTGAACACCACGAGATTACTGCTGGTGCTGGTCCGGCCGGCATATTCCGGCGGGAAGGATCGTGCCAGCAGCGGCATGTACTGGATGGGGCAGGCGCCGAGGAAGCCGAACAGCAGCCACGGAATGAGCGGATCGGCCGGAGGCAGGAAGGCGAGCCAGCCGCACACCAGGGCGAACAGCACGCTCATGAGGCTGGCCGAGGCGAAGTCGCCGACGCCGATGCGGCGGAAGGCGTTGGCGATCACGCCGCTCGAGGCAAAGCCCAGCGTCATGACGGCCGTGGTGTAGAGCTGGATATCGGCGCGCGCATCTGCGTCGGCAACGCCGCCGACGTCGCGCAGCCAGGGGCCGATCCACAGCGTGATGCAGCCGATGAAGGCGAGCTGCTGGACGGCAAGCAGCGGCTGGATGCGCCAGTAGAAGCCGTCGGTCAGCACGATGGCGGTGGCGCGGAACTGCTCGCGCCAGGTGCCCTTGGCGCCGCTCGAGCCGCGCTCTGGCACGACGGTGAACAGCAGCGCCGCAGTGACGAGGCAGACGCCGGCCAGCCAGAAGAACAGGCCCTGCCAGCTCATGACGGAAAGCGACCACTGTATCGGCAGCGTCGCCGCCATCGAGCCCAGGCCGCCGGCCATCATGTGGAAGCCGGTGATCAGGCCCCAGCGCTCGGGCGGATACCACAGCGTGATCGCCTTGATGGCGGCCATCAGGCCGCCGGCGAAACCGAGGCCGATCAGGACGCGGGCCACGATCAGTTCGGGCAGCGATGCCGCCAGGCCGAACAGCGCCGAGCCGACCGCGGCGGTGACCATCAACACGGTCTGCACGCGGCGCGGCCCGTAGCGATCGAGCATGACGCCCAGGACCGGCTGGCAACCGGCGAAGAACAGGAAGAAGGCGGAGGTGAGCAGGCCGAGATCGCCGGCGGTGATCCCGACATCACGCTCGAGATAGGGGAAGATCACCGCGTTGACGCCGCGGAAGATGTAGGAAAGGAAATAAGCGAGCGCGAACGGCAGGAAGACGCGCAGCAACAGCGTGGCGAAGGTCGGGGCGTTTCCGGTCATCATCTCTTTTGCATTGGCGCCGAGCGCGGCGCGCACCTTATGCGCCGGGCCTTGGAGGGTCAAAAGCCGGAGCCTTCCGGGCATGCTAGTGATGGTTGTGTTCCGCTCGGCCCTTTGGCTCAGGGACTCCTCCTATTGCCACTCCGACGACCTCAATTCGCCGCTTTCATGCACGACCCATGCAGGGCGGGTATGCGGATTCGCATTTCTAGATATACGTGCATTTGAGATGGAAAGCCTACATCCCGACTGCTAAATTGGCCTGCGGAATTTGGGGTCGCCGAGACGTAAGGCGGACGGGAGCACCATCTTGCATGGCCGTTGACGCGGCTTCGGTTCAGGGGAGTCCGCAGGATAGCGGACTGGCCGCGTTTGTTGCGTTGCTGCGGTTTCTCGGCAAGCCCGCCGATGCCGCCCAGCTCAGGCATCAATTCGCCCCCGACGGCGAAGTTTTCTCGGCCGATCACATCCTGCGCGCCGCCAAGCGGCTGGAAGTGAAGGCGCGCCGCGAGCGCCTGTCGCCGGAACGCCTGGCCAAAGCCGCGCTGCCGGCGATCGCGATCCTCAAGGACGGCACCTTCACCTTGCTGGCGCGAGTGTCGGACGACCGCGTCCTGCTGCACGATCCCGCCAGCAACCAGCCCGCCATCGAGCAGCGCGCCGCCTTCGAAGCACGCTGGTCGGGCGAACTGATCCTGCTGACGACGAGGGAGCAGCTGGCCGGCGCGTCGCGGCCATTCGACCTGACCTGGTTCATCCCGTCGATCGTCCGCTTTCGCGGTCTTCTGGGCGAGGCGCTGGTCGGTTCGCTGTTCCTGCAGCTCTTCGCCCTGGTAACGCCGCTCTTCACCCAGGTCGTGATCGACAAGGTGCTCGTCCACAAGGGATGGAGCACGCTCGACGTGCTGGTGTTCGGCCTCGTGGTGATCTCGGTGTTCGAGATCGTGCTGGGCGGGTTGCGCTCCTATGTCCTCGCCCACACCACCAACCGCATCGACGTCGAACTGGGCGCCCGTCTTTTCCGCCACATGGTCAATCTCCCGCTCGCCTATTTCGGCGCACGTCGCGTCGGCGATTCGGTGGCCCGCGTGCGCGAGCTCGAGAACATCCGCCAATTCCTGACCGGCCAGGCGCTGACGATCGGCCTCGACGTGATGTTCGCGTCGCTCTTCGTCGCGGTGATGTGGCTCTACAGCTGGCAGCTCACCGTCATGGTGCTGGCCGCCATCCCGGTCTACGCCGCGATCGTGCTGTTCGCGGCGCCGATCTGGCGCCGGCTGCTCAACGAGAAGTTCGATCGCGGCGCGGAGAACCAGTCCTTCCTCGTCGAGAGCGTGACCGGCATCGAGACGCTGAAGGCGATGGCGATCGAGCCGCAGATGCAGCGGCGCTGGGAGGACAAGCTCGCGGCCTATGTCGGCGCCTCCTTTCGCGTCACCAAGCTTTCGGTGATCGCCAGCCATTCGATCGACCTCGTCGGCAAGCTCTTGACCGCCGGTGTCCTGTGGGTGGGCGCCGGGCTGGTGATCGAAGGCAGGCTCACGGTGGGCGAACTGGTCGCCATCAACATGCTGCTGGGCCGCGTCACCGGACCGATCCTGCGCCTTGCCCAAGTATGGCAGGAGTTCCAGCAGATCCGCGTCTCGGTCGCGCGGCTCGGTGACATCCTGAATGCGCCGGCCGAGCCCGCCTATTCGCCCAACCGGGCGACGCCGCCGCGCATCCAGGGCCGCGTCGTGTTCGATCACGTGACCTTCCGCTACAAGCCCGACGGTCGCGACGTGCTGAGCGACGTCATGCTCGACGTGCCTGCCGGTCAGGTGCTGGGCATTGTCGGCCGGTCGGGCTCGGGCAAGAGCACGCTCACCCGTCTGGTCCAGCGCCTCTACGTGCCGAGCCAGGGTCGCGTCGTCATCGACGGTGTCGACCTGTCGCTCGTCGACACGTCATGGCTGCGCCGGCAGATCGGCGTCGTGCTGCAGGAGAACCTGCTGTTCAACCGGTCGGTACGTGAGAACATCGCGCTCGCCGACCCGGCGGCGCCGATGGACGCGGTGATCCGCGCCGCCCAGATGGCGGGCGCACACGAGTTCATCCTCGAACTGCCGGAGGGTTACGACACCCAGATCGACGAACGCGGGGCCAATCTCTCGGGTGGTCAGCGCCAGCGCATCGCCATCGCGCGCGCCCTGATGGCCGATCCGCGCATCCTGATCTTCGACGAGGCGACCAGCGCGCTCGATGCCGAGTCGGAGGAGATCATCCAGCGCAACATGCAGACGATCGTGCGCGGCCGCACGGTGATCATCATCGCCCATCGCCTGTCGGCGGTGCGCGTGGCGCATCGCATCGTTTCCATGGATCACGGCCGCATCGTCGAGGACGGCACGCACGCCGATCTGTTGCGCGCCAACGGCCGCTACGCCGACCTGTGGCGCCGCCAGATGGGTACCTCTTCGGCCGCGCCCGTCGCCGTGCCGTGGCCGGCGATCATCACCAATCCCAAAGGAGATCGCTCGTGAGCGCGGCCGCGAGCATCGGCCATCACTGGGCGGTCTGGCGCGAGGCGTGGCTGGCCGACCGGCGCCGGCCGAAGTCCGGCCTGCGCGCGCGCGAGCGCGAGTTCCTCCCGGCGGCCATCGAGATCATGGAGCATCCGGCCTCGCCGCTCGGCCGCGCGCTGATCTGGGTGCTCTGCGCCTTCTTCGCGATCGCCGTCGGCTGGTCGATCGTGGGCCGCATCGACATCGTGGCGGTGACCCAGGGCAAGGTCGTGCCGCAGGGCCGCACCAAGGTGGTCCAGCCGCTCGAGATGGGCGTCATTCGCGCTCTCCACGTGAAGGACGGCGACCACGTCGCCGCGGGCCAGCCGCTGATCGACCTCGATCCGACCGATGCCACTGCCGATCATGACCGCATGGAACGGGAGCGCGTGGCCCGCGCGCTCGATATCGCGCGTCTCGACACCCTGTTGGGCGGCGGTCCTTCCGAGGTGGCGTTTGTTTCGCCGGGAGACGTCGACCCGATCCTGCTGGAGTCGGCCCGCCGCCTGCTGGTTTCCCAGTGGCAGGAACGCACCGCCAAGCTCGCCGGCCTCGATGGCGAGATCGAACGCCGGCGCGCCGAACTGCGGATGGCCGAGACCGACGTCGAGCGTTACCGGGCGACCATACCGCTGATGCGCGACCGCAGCGACAGCCTGAGCGGGCTGGCGGCGCAGGGCTTTGGTTCGCGGCTGAAAGCCTCCGAGATGCAGCAGCAGCTCATCGAAGCGGAGAAAGCCCTGGCCGGCGCCATCGACAAGCAGCGCCAGGCCGAGGCCGGCCTGCGTGGCGCTCAGCAGCAGCGTCAGCAGGTCGAGCGCGAGAACGAGAGTGCCTGGCGCAAGGAGCGCGCCGAGGCGATCGAAAAGCGCGCTGCCGCCGAGCAGGAGATCCTGAAGGCCAGGAAACGCCGCGACCTGCAGCGCCTCACGGCGCCGATCGACGGCACGGTGACCAACCTCGCCGCCTGGACGGTGGGCGGCGTGGTCAAGCCCGGCGACACGCTGCTGAACATCGTGCCGCTGTCGGCCACCCCGGAGATCGAGGCCATGGTCCTGAACAAGGACGCGGGCTTCGTGCTCGCCGGCCAGAAAGTGACCGTGAAGTTCGACGCCTTCCCCTTCACGCGCTACGGCACGGTGGACGGCGAAGTGATCGACGTCTCGCGTGACGCCAACAAGGACGACAAGCTCGGCCTCGTCTATCCCGTGCGCGTGCGGCTCGACGCGTCCGACCTCATGGTCGACGGCAAGCGGATGGCGATCACGCCCGGCATGGCGGTGAACGCCGAGATCATCACCGGCGACCGCCGCCTGATCGAATACATATTATCTCCGGTGCTGCGCTACCGGAGCGAGGCCGGGAGAGAAAGATGAGCGTTAGCGTTTGTGGGTGCGGTCAGTGCACGGCGATGTGGCTTGGCGAGGGCAGTGTGACCGGCACACTAACCTTGGTTAGCACCACGTCGACTGACTCAGTGTCTCCGCCGCCACTAACTCCCTCGCAACCGGCCACGGCGGTTTTCTCGACATTCAGCTCGATCTCCAACGTTCGTGGCATCCAGTTCGGAACCCAGTGGACGGGGGAGATCCGATACAGCTTGCCGAACAGTGTCCAGAATTACGAGTCGGGTTATTCCGATGCCGGACTTTACAACAACTTCGGAAGCGTAACCTCGATTGAAGCGGCAGCCATTCGCAGCATTCTGGGAGGCGGCCAGCCTAGCTTTATCTTCCTGAAGTACGGTTCCTTCTCCTCGGTGATCGGGGCATCCATATCGGAGTCTCCAATCGTTGGCGGAACAATCAGCACTGCCGAGATTCGGATAGCAACCACAAGCGCGACGACGACGGCTTACGCCTATCTGCCCAGCAACAACTACTTGGGCGGTGATGTTTGGATCAGCCGATCCGTCAATTCGAATCTGAACCCGGTCGTCGGTTCGTATGGCTGGATGACTCACATCCACGAATTGGGTCATGCCTTCGGGCTGAAGCATGCCCACGAAGGCAGTGCCTACAATTCCACGAATGTGTCGAGCGATCGCGACGACATGGAATTCACAGTGATGTCGTATCGCAGCTACATTGGTCAGCCGATACAGGGTTACGCAAACGAGCAATACGGCTTCGCTCAAACACTAATGATGTACGACATCGCTGCGTTGCAGGCGATGTACGGTGCCGATTTCGGCACGAACTCGAGCAACACCACATACACTTGGAACCCGAATACCGGAGAAATGTCCCTAGACGGGATAGGCCAGGGTGCACCGGGCGCGAATCGCATCTTCCTCACTACTTGGGACGGTGGCGGCGTCGACACCTATGATCTCTCTAATTACTCGACAAATCTGTCGATCGACCTAACGCCGGGTGGTTGGTCGAAATTCTCGGAAAGCCAAGTTGCTGCGCTCGATGTCTTCACCGGAACCGGAGCCAAGGCTCGAGGCAACGTCTACAACGCGCTACTCTACAATAGCGATGCGCGCTCCTACATCGAGAACGCGATCGGCGGATCGGGCAACGACACGATTGTCGGCAACGACGTCGACAACCTACTTGTCGGAGGTGCCGGCAACGACACGCTGCAAGGTGGCGCGGGCAATGACACGCTGAATGGCGGAACTGGCGCCGACAACATGCTCGGCGGCCTCGGCAATGACACTTACATGGTCGACAATGCCGGCGATACCGTGTCGGATGTGCCCGGCGGCGGTACGGATACGGTGCAGGCGTCAGCTACGATCACGATAGGCTTCGAGATCGAGAACCTGACATTGGCGACCGGCGCGGGTGCGATCAATGGCACCGGTAATGCTGTCGCCAACGTCATCACCGGTAACGAATCCAATAACGTCCTGTGGGGACAAGCAGGCAACGACACGCTGTTTGGGGGAGCAGGTAACGACACGCTCGATGGAGGGGCGGGGGTCGACACGCTGGCCGGCGGCACGGGCGACGATGTCTACAATGTTTACGACACGATCGACACTTTGATTGAGCTGGCCGGCGAAGGCACCGGCGACACGATTTTGCTGCTCTCGGCGCTCGGGACCTACACACTTCCGGACAACATAGAGAATTTCTCGACGTCGAGCTTGACCGGTTCCCTGACCGTGACCGGCAACAGCTCGGCAAATTTGCTCATAGCCAGCATCAACGCGTCGACATTGATCGGACTGGGCGGTGACGACACCCTGCGGAGTGGGTCTGCCATCGATACGCTGATCGGCGGCACCGGCAACGATACCTACGTCGTCGACGCTGCCGCCGACGTGGTGACGGAGTTGGCTGGCGAAGGCACCGACACGGTGCAGTCTCGCGGTACCTATGCGCTGGGTGCCAATGTCGAGAACCTGACCCTGATGAGCGGATTTGGCTCGATCTCGGGTACTGGAAATACAGCGGACAACATCATCACCGGCAACGAGGGCAGCAATACCCTGACCGGTCTCGACGGCAACGATACGCTGGACGGCGGTACTGGCGCCGACGCGTTAATTGGTGGCACGGGCAACGACACGTATGTCGTCGACAATGTTGCCGACGTCGTGACGGAGCTGGCCGGCGAAGGCACCGATACGGTGCAAACGTCGATCACCTATACGCTTACGTTGGGCTCGGAAATCGAGAACCTGACGTTGGCATCTGGAGCAGGGGCGATCAACGGCACGGGCAACAGCTCAGCCAACACGATCATCGGCAATTTGAGCAACAACAGCCTTTTCGGGTTGGACGGGAATGACACTCTCGATGGCGGAGCGGGCGTCGACACTCTGGTCGGCGGCACAGGCGACGACGCCTATCTCGTGGATTCCCCGAGCGACGTCATCGTCGAACTGTCGGGCGAGGGCGCGGACACTGTCCTATCTTCGGCGGCTTCCTACACGCTTTCGGCCGAGCTCGAAAATCTGACACTTGTGGGCGGAACGGCAGCCGCCGACGGCTACGGCAACAGCCTGGCCAATGTGATTACCGGCAACGAGCGCGACAACTACCTGAGCGGTGGCACCGGCGCCGACACGATGATTGGCGGTATGGGCAACGATACCTATGCCGTGGACAATGCCGGCGACGCGATAACGGAGCTTGCGAACCAGGGCACAGACACAGTGGCGGTGACGTTCACCTATGCGCTGGACGCCAATTTCGAGAACCTTATTTTGCAGTGGGGTGCCGGCGCTATCAATGGAACTGGCAACGACCTGGCAAATTTCCTAGCCGGCAACGAGAGTGCCAACATTCTGATCGGACTCGGTGGTGACGACTCGCTTTGGGACGCGTCCGGCGCGGATACTCTGATCGGTGGAACCGGCGACGATACCTACTCGGTTCACAACGCCGGCGTCTCACTGATCGAGCTTGCTGGCGAGGGTATCGACACGGTGGGGGCGTGGTTCACATTTACGCTGGCTGCCGACTTCGAAAATTTGAGTTTGCAGGGAGCCGATCCGGTCGACGGAACCGGCAACGATCTGGCCAACTACATCACGGGTACATCGGGCATCAACACGCTAATCGGTCTTGGTGGTGACGACACGCTGGATGCCTATGGTGGTGCCGACACGATGATCGGTGGCATGGGCAACGACACGTACTGGGTAACCGATGCCAGCGATGTGGTAACCGAACTGGCGGGCGAAGGCGCTGATTCGGTGATTTCTCTGGTCTCGTACACCCTGAGCGCGAACGTCGAAAATCTGACGGTGAGTGCGGGGGGCGGGTCCGCTTCAAACAATGGAACGGGCAATAGCCTTGCCAACACAATCGTGGGTAGCTTTGGCAGCAACCGTTTGGACGGCGGACTCGGGGCCGACACCCTCATCGGCGGTGTCGGCAACGACACCTATGTGGTCGACAATGCCGGCGACGCGGTAACGGAGCTTGCCGGCGAGGGCACCGATCTGGTCGAGGCCTCTATAAGCTTCACGCTGGCGGCCAATGTCGAGAACCTGACCCTTGCAAACGGATCCGGCGCGATCGACGGGACGGGCAATGGTGCGTCCAACGTGATCACGGGCAATGCGAGCAACAACAGGCTCGATGGTGGGGCCGGTGCCGACACAATGTTCGGCGGTTTGGGTGACGATACCTACGTCGTCGACAATTCCGTTGATGCAGTCAACGAGCAGTCAGGCGAAGGCATCGACCTGGTGCAAGCGTCGGCAAACTTCTTTCTGGGAAACAATGTCGAGAACCTGACGCTGACGAGCGGGGCGGGATCGATCGACGGTTTCGGCAATGCACTGGCGAACGTGCTGCTCGGCAACGAAGGCGGCAATATGCTGTCCGGAATGGACGGCAACGACACGCTGGATGGCGGACTTGGAGCCGACACGCTGGTCGGTGGTACTGGTAACGACACCTATGTCGTCGACAATGTGGGCGACACGGTTGCGGAGCTTGCGGGTGAAGGCATAGACCTGGTGCAGTCGTCAGTGAGCTTCACGCTGGCTGCCGACGTCGAGAACCTGACGTTGGCCAGCGGGGCTGGCGCGATAGACGGCACGGGCAACAGCGCGGCCAACGTGATCACGGGCAACGCGAGCAACAATCGGCTCGATGGCGGATCGGGCGCCGACACGATGGTCGGTGGTATGGGCGACGATACCTATGTTGTCGACAATGCCGGCGATACCGTGGTCGAGCAGTCGGGCGAGGGCACCGACCTTGTGCAGGCGTCGGCGAGCTTTACGTTGGGCGCCAACGTCGAGAACCTGACGCTGACGAGTGGAGCGGGTTCGATCGCGGGTACTGGCAACGCGGCGGCGAACGTGCTTCTCGGCAACCAGGGCAACAACGCGCTGTCGGGCCTCGGCGGCGACGACACGCTGAACGGCGGTGCCGGCAACGACGTCATCGATGGCGGTGCAGGTTTCGATACGGCGGTCTTCGACGGGTTGCTCTCTCAATATCAGGTCATCTGGAACTATGACGTCGTTCAAGTTGTCAGGTCGGGCGAGACGGACACGTTTTACAACGTCGAGCAGCTCAACTTTGCGGGCAGCCTGGTGTCGGTGGACTCGTTTGGGCCGACGCCCGCGGTCGTCGAGGCCGCTGGAGCTACACAACTGGTGAACCTTGGGGTCCGGTCTTACCTGCGTGATGGCGGCGGGTCGGGCCCGTCGCTGAAGTACCAGGGGGCAGTGGTGGTTACGGGCCAGTTCGGCGCTGGCTGGACGGCGATCGGCGCGGAGCAGGTGGGCAGCGGCTACCAGGTCGCGTTCAAGAACGGGACGCAGGACCAGTACGCGGTGTGGAACGTCGACGGCAACGGCAACATGCTGAACCTGCCGGCGGGTATCCTGTCGGGCGCGAGCTCGACGCTGCAGTCCTTGGAGACGACGTTCCAGCAGGACCTGAACGGCAACGGCCAGATCGGGCTGGTGCCGACCACGATCGAGTCGTTCGGATCGACGCGGCTTGTCCAGCTGGGCAACCAGTTCTCGCTGCAGGACAGCGGCGGGGCGGGCCCATCGCTGAAGTACCAGGGCGCGGGAGTGGTCGCGGGCCAGTTCGGGGCCTGGACGGCGATCGGCGCGGAGCAGGTCGGCGGCGGCTACCAGATCGCGTTCAAGAGCGGCGACCAGTACGCGGTGTGGAATGTCGACGGCAACGGCAACATGCTGAACCTGCCGGCGGGGATATTGGCGGGCTCGAGCACGACGCTGCAGCTGCTGGAGACGACGTTCCAGCAGGACCTCAACGGCGGCGGCCAGATCGGGCTGGTGCCGACCACGATCGAGTCGTTCGGATCGACGCGGCTTGTCCAGCTGGGCAGCCAGTTCTCGCTGCAGGACAGCGGCGGGGCGGGGCCATCGCTGAAGTACCAGGGCGCGGAGGTGGTCGCGGGCCAGTTCGGGGCCTGGACGGCGATCGGCGCGGAGCAGGTCGGCAGCGGCTACCAGATCGCATTCAAGACCGGCGACCAGTACGCGGTATGGAACGTCGACGGCAACGGCAACATGCTGAACCTGCCAGCGGGCATACTGTCGGGAACAAGCTCGACGCTGCAGTCCTTGGAGACGACGTTCCAGCAGGACCTGAACGGCAACGGCCAGATCGGGCTGGTGCCGGTGACGATCGAGTCGTTCGGATCGACGCGGCTGGTCCAGCTGGGCAGCGAGTTCTCGCTTCAGGACAGCGGTGGGGCGGGCCCGTCGCTGAAGTACCAGGGCGCGGCGGTGGTCGCGGGCCAGTTCGGGGCCGGCTGGACGGCGATCGGCGCGGAGCAGGTCGGCAGCGGCTACCAGATCGCCTTCAAGACCGGCGACCAGTACGCGGTGTGGAATGTCGACGGCAACGGCAACATGCTGAACCTGCCGGCGGGTATCCTGTCGGGAACAAGCTCGACGCTGCAGACCTTGGAGACAACCTTCCAGCAGGATCTGAACGGCAACGGCCAGATCGGGCTGGTGCCGGTGACGATCGAATCGTTCGGATCGACGCGACTGGTCCAGCTGGGCAGCCAGTTCTCGCTGCAGGACAGTGGCGGGGCGGGCCCATCGCTGAAGTACCAGGGCGCGGCGGTGGTCGCGGGCCAGTTCGCTGGCTGGACGGCGATCGGGGCGGAGCAGGTTGGCGGCGGCTACCAGATCGCGTTCAAGAGCGGCGACCAGTACGCGGTGTGGAACGTCGACGGCAACGGCAACATGCTGAACCTGCCGGCGGGGATATTGGCGGGTACGAGCACGACGCTGCAGACCTTGGAGACAACGTTCCAGCAGGACCTCAACGGCAACGGCGAGATCGGGCTGGTGCCGACCACGATCGAGTCCTTCGGGGCGACCAGCCTGGTCCGGACGGGCAGCCAGTACTTCCTGCAGGACAGCGGCGGAGCAGGCCCATCGATGAAGTACCAGGGCGCGGCGTTCGTCGAGGGTCAGTTCGGGGCCTGGACGGCGATCGGCGCGGAGCAGGTCGGCGGCGGCTATCAGGTTGCGTTCAAGAACGGCAGCGCCGACCAGTACGTGGTGTGGAACCTCGACGGCAACGGCAACTACACGAGCAATGCCACGCCGGCGGTGGCGGGCTCCGACGCCAGGCTGCAGGCGCTCGAGACGACGTTCCAGCAGGATCTGAACGGCAGCGGGCTGGTCGGATCGGGCTCGGGCATGGACCAACTCATCCAGGCCATTGCCGGGTTCCCTCTGACGTCCTCAAGCGAGGCGGTCGTGTCGTCGGAGAGGTCGGACGGCATGATCCCCCCGTTGGTCTCGAACTGGACCCAGTCGCAGGGGTAGTGATCGCAACATCGACGGACCGGGCAGGGACGGCGTAGATTTGCCTATCATTCTGGGCATCCCAGAGAGGCGAAGGATATGCAGGACAATCGCAAGGTCCCGTCTGCCGCGGGTGCGACCGGCGTCGACGCCTTCGTCCGCGAGGTCGAAAAGCTGCCGGCCAACCGCACGCCGGGCACTCGTGGCCGTCTCCTGTTTGCGATGGATGCCACGGCGAGCCGCGAGCCGACCTGGGACCATGCTTGCGCGATTCAGGGCGAGATGTTCGTGGCAGCCGATACGCTGGGCGGCCTAGACGTGCGGCTCGCCTTCTATCGCGGCTTCGATGAATTCAAGGTGAGCAAGTGGACCTCGGACGGCCGTGAACTCGCGCGCCTGATGAGCGTCGTGCGCTGCCTCGCCGGGCGTACGCAGATCGCGCGCATACTGCGCTATGCCGGCGAGCAGCGCCGCGAGGGTCGGCTCGATGCCGTCGTGTTCGTGGGCGACTGCTGCGAGGAGGATGTCGACGCGGTCGGCCATGAAGCGGGGCAGCTCGGCCTGCTGGGTCTTCCCGTGTTCGTCTTCCAGGAAGGCGACGATCGCACGGCGTCGCGGCTCTTCCCGCAGATCGCCAAGCTGACGCGCGGCGCTTATTGCAAGTTCGATCGCTCGAGCCCCGATCAGCTCAGGCGCCTGCTGGGAGCGGTCGCCGCCTATGCGGCGGGTGGGCGCGCAGCCCTGCTGAAGTACGGCAAGGATCAGGGCGGTGCGGCGGCGCTTCTCACGAACCAGATGAAGTGACCGGGGCCTGGCGACTAAGCGGCGCCGAGCAGGCGCGCGGTCCAGCCGCCGGGCAGCACGCCGCCCAGCCATACGCCGGCCTTGGTGCCGATGGGAAAGGCGATGCGCGGTTTGTTGCGGGCAAGGCCCCGACGGATAATGGCCGAGGCGCGCGCCGCGGACATCATGAACGGCATGGGGAAGGGGGCGCTGGCGGTGATGCGGCTGACCACGAAGCCGGGGCAGATGACGCTGACACCGATGCCGTCCTTCTTGAGGACATAGCGGATGCTCTCGCCCCAGACGCGGATGGCGGCCTTGCTTCCATTGTAGGAGGCCGAGTAGGGCAGGCCGATGAAGCTCGCCAGCGAGGCGACGATGCCGATCTGGCCATGGCGGCGCGCCCGCAGACGTTCGAGAAGCGGCTCGATCGTATTGAAGACACCGTCGACGTTGACCTCGAACGTCTTGCGGATGATCGAGAAGTCGTGAAGCGAGGAATTGTCCTTGTCGATCGACACGCCGGCGTTGGCGAGGATGAGGTCGACGGGGTGAGTGTCATCGAAGGCTGTGAGAAAGGCCGCCAGACGCGCACGGTCGACGACATCGATCGTCTCGGCCACGACCGCGGCACCCTTGGTCCGGCAAGCGGCAGCGACAGCTTCTAGGCGCTCCGTGTCGCGGCCGGTGAGGGCGAGCGCCACGCCAGGCGCCGCATAGTCGAGCGCCAGGGCCTCGCCGATGCCGCTCGAGGCGCCGGTGATGACGATGCTGGAGAAACTCTTCATGGGATAACCTTCCGCGTCGCGCGTTGTCTGCGTTGGGGGCCGATACTAGAGTGCCGCGCCGCGGTGCGGCCAGTGGAGTGACAAGCGGAGTGGCAGGAGCCGGTTTTTGATTGCAAGCATGACAGGATACGCCCGGGCGCAGGGATCGGATGAGCGGCGGCGCTGGGTGTGGGAGGCGCGCAGCGTCAACGGACGCAACCTGGAAATCCGCTGCCGGGTGCCGCAGGGCTTCGACCGCCTGGAGAATCCAGCTCGTACCGCCGTCGGCGGCCGGTTGAAACGCGGCAATGTCTCGCTGACGCTCACGCTCACCAGCGAGCGGCAGAGCAGCCCTTTGCGCATCAATCGCGCGTTGCTGGCCGAGTTGGGCGCCCTTGTCGAAGAGGTGCGCAAGACGACCGGTGCCTCCGCACCGTCGGCCGACGGTCTGTTGCGCGTACGCGGAGTCATCGAGGAGGAAGAGGAGGGTGAGCAGACCGAGGCGGCGCTCGCCGCGCTCGACAAGGCGCTCACGGCCACACTCGACGAGGTGCTGAAGGCGCTGGTCGCCGCCCGTGCCGCCGAAGGCAAGGCGCTGGCCAAAGTGATCGACGGTCACGTCGGCGAGATCGAGGGCCTTTGCAAGCGCGCCGCCGAACGTGCGCAGGTTCAGATCGGCACGGTGCGCGCCCGTTTCGAAGGCCAGCTCGCCGAAATCGTGGAGCGCGTGCCGGCGCTTTCCGAGGAGCGTTTCGCCCAGGAAGTGGCGCTGCTGGTGGGCAAGGCCGACGTCCGCGAGGAACTCGACCGACTGGCCGCCCATATTGCCCAAGCGCGGACTCTGCTGGCCGAGGCACGGGCGGACAACCCGGTCGGCCGCAAGTTCGATTTCCTCTGCCAGGAGTTCAACCGCGAGGCCAATACGCTCTGTTCGAAGTCGGCCGACATCGAGCTGACGCGCATCGGCATCGACCTCAAGGGCGCCGTCGAGCGCATGCGGGAGCAGGTCCAGAATGTCGAATGATGCGATCCAGCGCCGGGGACTGATGCTGGTGCTGTCGTCACCCTCGGGCGCCGGCAAGACGACCTTGTCGCGCCAACTGCTCGACAACGATTCGCAGATCCAACTCAGCGTTTCGTGCACGACCCGCGCCAAGCGGCCAGGCGAGAAGGATGGCGTCGACTATCACTTCGTCGATACGGCGACTTTCAGCGGCATGAGCCAGCGCGGCGAGTTCCTTGAGCATGCCAGCGTCTTCAGCCACTACTACGGCACGCCCAAGGCCCCGGTCGAGGCTGCGCTGAGCGCCGGCAAGGACGTGCTGTTCGATATCGACTGGCAGGGTACACAGCAGCTCAAGGACCCCGCCAAGAAGGTCAAAGGCGACCTGGTGACGGTGTTCATTCTGCCGCCGTCGACGCGCGATCTCGAGAAACGCTTGCTGACGCGGGCACAGGACCCGAAGGAAGTCGTGGCCCAGCGCATGGCCAAGGCGGCCGATGAGATGAGCCACTATGCCGAGTACGACTACGTCATCGTCAATCGCGACATCGGCACCAGCTTGAGTAACCTCAAGGCCATCCTCACTTCCGAGCGCCTGAAGCTCGAGCGTCAGGTCGGCCTGTCGGGATTCGTCAAGGCGCTGCGCGAGGGGCGGTGATCGGCATGCCGATGCCGGCCTGGCCCTGCGAACGCAGGACGAGCTGGGACGGCGCATAGGGGCGGCCCGAAAACTCGGCGATCAAGCGGTCGCTGCCGCCTTCGGTCGCTTCCTCCAGGCGGCGCATGAAGGTCTGCTTGTCGAGACCGGTTTCGATCGCCGGCAGGAACTCGATGGCGGCGCGGCCGGGCTTCTTCCACCAGTCGCGGCGGTTCCAGACGAGGCCGACCGAGGTCGCCACCGGCGTCACCGGCAGATTGAGATCGCGTGACAGGTAGTAGATGCCGGAGCGGTAGCGTTCGCGCTCGCCCGGCGCCATCAGGTTGCCCTCGGGATAGATCGCGATGTGGCGACCGCTGTCGTAAGCGCGCTTGGCGAATTGGGCGAGGTTCTCGCGCTCCCTGCCGCCGCCGCAGGTATCGACGCGGATCATCTGCAGGCGATAGAGAATGGCGCCGATCAGCGGGTAGCGGAAAAGCTCCTGCATCGCCACGAAGGCAATGCCGGGGATGCGGGCGGCGAGGAGGATGCCGTCGCATTCGCTGTGGTGCTTGCCGGCGAGCAGGGCGGGACCGGCAGCGGGAAGATGTTCCAGCCCACGGAACTCGACTTTCATGCCGCCGATCCAGCGCATGCCCCAGACGACGGCGCGGGCCCAATAATGGAGCAGGCCACGCAGCAGGACCGGCGTCGGGATCGGCACCAGCACGATGCCGACCACGGCGGTCAGCAGCGTGCCGAGGTAGAAAAAAACGTTGAAGGCCAGTGAGCGGATCATGGTCTTAACAATAGTGAGTGTTCACTCAATTGTCAAGGCGCCAGCCAGTCTCACGAATTCCGCGACAGTGAGCTCCTCTGCCCGGGCGGTGGGGGCGAGGCCAAGGCCGGTCAGGATCGCCGTAGGGTCGGTAAATAGCCCCGCCAGGGCGCCGCGCAGCATCTTGCGACGCTGGCCGAAGGCCGCCGCCGTAAGCCGCTCCAGTGGCCTGAGATCGGCTAGGCGATCACCGGCCGGTTTCGGCCTCAGCCGAGCCACCGAAGAGGTGACCTTAGGGGGTGGCACGAACGCCGAGGGCGCCACGTCGAACAGGCGTTGCACGGAGCAGACGTGCTGGGCCAGCACCGAGAGCCGGCCGTAATCCTTGGTTCGGGGAACGGCGACCAGGCGGTCGACGACCTCCTTCTGGAACATCAGCACCATCTCGGCCACGTCGCCGGCAGCATGCAGCCAGCGCACCAGCAGGGCCGTCGAGACGTTGTACGGCAGGTTGGCCACGATCCGCCGCGGCGACGGCCCCAGGGTCGCCAAATCGATCTCAAGCGCATCGCCCTCGATGACCTGGAGGTGGCCGGCGGCGGCCTGCTGCAATTCCTGCAGGGCGGTGATGGCTCTCCTGTCCACTTCTATGGCGACGACATGGGTCGCGCCTTCAAGCAGCAGGGCGCGGGTCAGCCCGCCGGGACCGGGGCCGACCTCGATGACGGTACCGGGCGACAGAGGCGCGGCGGCGCGGGCGATGCGTCGCGTCAGGTTGAGGTCGAGCAGGAAATGCTGGCCAAGGCGCTTGCGGGCGTCGAGATCGTGGGCGGCGATGGTCTCGCGCAGCGGCGGCAGGCCGGCCAATCTTGCCGCGACGGCCGCCGCGATGTCGTCGTCCATCGCTCAGGGCCTCATCGTTTCAGGTATGGCGCCGGCGGGCCATGTCGTCCGCCATGCCGAGGGCGGCGATCAGGCTGGCTGGATCGGCGCGGCCGGTGCCCGCGATGTCGAGTGCGGTGCCGTGGTCGGGCGACGTCCGCACGAAAGGCAGCCCCAGGGTCACGTTGACGCCGCCCGCGAAGTCGATGGTCTTGATCGGGATCAGCGCCTGGTCGTGATACATGCACAGCGCCGCATCGTAGGTCGCGCGCGCAGCCGGATGAAACAGCGTGTCGGCAGGGGCGGGACCACGTACGTCGATGCCGTCGCGACGCAGCGCCTCGATCGCGGGCGCGATGATCCGGCGCTCCTCGTCGCCCATGGTGCCCTGCTCGCCGGCGTGGGGATTTAGCGCCGCTACGGCCAGCCGCGGATTGGCGATGCCGAACAGTGAGGCGAGGCCCGCTGACGCGATCCGGCCGGCACGCACGATACCCGCGGTGTCGAGCGCACGCACGGCCTCTGCCAAAGCGAGATGGATCGTGACCGGGACCACCCTGAGCGCGGGGCAGGCCAGCATCATCGCGACCTCCACCGGCTTGCCCACGGCAGTGGAGGCGAGCTCGGCCAGGAATTCGGTGTGCCCGGGATGGCGGAACCCGGCCTCCTGCAGGGTTTTCTTCTGGATGGGATTGGTCACCAGGCCGGCGATTGCTCCTGACAGAGCTAGAGCGGCGGCGCGCTCGATGGCTTCCAATGTGGCGGCGGCGTTGACGGGGGTGGGCCGCCCCGGCGTCACCGCGGTGCGGAGTTTGACCGATAGAGCCGGCAGTGCCGCCCCGAATACCTCGCCGGCCTCGGCCGGTCCGGCGATCTTCCGCACCGGCACGTCGAGACCGAGGTCGCGGGCGAGGGTCGTGAGGCGGTCCGCATCATCCAGCACGAAGAACGGCCGATCGCCCGGCTTTCGCGCAAGCCATGCCTTGAGGCTGAGTTCGCCGCCGATCCCGGCCGGCTCGCCCATGGTGACGGCGAGCGGCAGAGACAGGGTCATGGCTTGACGTCGACGGTCGCCGTGCGTCGCAGGTCACGCATGTATCGGCGGCCGGCCGCCTCCAGCTTCTGCAGGAGGATCTGCTGCGAGATGACATCGCGGGTCGGTAACCCGTCGCCACCAGCCCGGCCGCACAGGGCGACGATCTGGAGGCCCTCGGCAACCCGGAACGGCCCGGCGGTGCCGCCGACCTGCAGTCGCGGGATCTCCTCGTACATCTGACGGTTGGCGGAGAGGTCGCCGATGCGCACGCCCTGCAGGTCGCCGGAGGTGGCGCCCTTCATCTGTCGGGCCAGGGCATGCAGATCGCTGCACTGGCGGACGGCCGCCATCGCTTTCTGCGCTTCGGCAGACTCCCGGCTGGTCTCCTCGGCTGACGCATTCACGGGCAACGGCAGGGTCAACTGCACCAGATTCAGCCGGACGTCGTCCGGCCGTGTCGCGGCGAACTGGCGACGATCGACGACGTACAGAATATGCCAGCCGGACGGGCTGCGGATCGGCTCGGAGAACTGCCGGGGCTGGAGCCTGCCGAGGGCCGCGTCGAGGGTCGGATCGAGCGAACCCGGCAGGACCCAGCCAATATCGCCACCCGTCTGGGCCGAAGGCCCTTGCGAGAATTGCTGGGCGACCGCCGCGAACGGCGCGCCGCGCTTCAGCTGATCATAGATGCGGTCGGCGCTGCGCTTGGCCTCGTCCACGCCGTCGGCCCGGTCGGCCGGCACGAAGATCTCGGCCACGCGGGACTCGGTCTTGCCCATGTTTGCCCGCAGCCGGCTCATCGCGTCGTCGATCTCGGCTTCGGAGACGTCGACCTGGGGGCGGACCTTGCGGCGCACGACTTTTCCCCAGGCGATCTGCGCCTCGAACTGCTGGGCGGCGATATCGTAGGGAACGCCGATGCTCTGGAGGAAGAGCTTGAACTGGCCGGGACTCATGCCCGCCCCGCGCTCGATCTCGCTGAGGCGCTGCTGGACCTCGGCAGGTGAGGCGGGCACGCCGAGCCGCTTGGCGTTCTGGATCTGCAACCTCTCGTCGATCATCTGGCGCAGAACCTGGGAAGCCATGCGTTGCCGCAGATCGGGCGTATCCTGCAGGCCGGTCGTCTTGAGCGCGAACTGGATGCGCTGGGCGAGGTCGAAGTCGGTGATGGCGTCGTCATTGACCCGAGCCACGACACGCAGCCCCTGGGCCGACGCGAAGGCGGGAGAAAGAGCCAGGAGGATCGCGAAGAGGGCGCGGAGAAACGGCGCGGACATTTAGGACCGGTGATTGGCGGGAGGGGCGTCTATTATATTCCGTCGCAACAATGCTGCAATGGAGCGCGCGCGGCATATCGCCTGACTATGGCAACTTGCGGGCTGCTTGACGCTCGGCGACGGGTACGTTAGCCGAACACCGCATTCCGAGGGCCTAGAACTTCCGCATGACCGCCGCTCGCCGTCCGATCAGCGTCGCCAACGCATGGGCGTGGATATGCTCGGGCGTGGGCTACCATTTGGACAACTTCGGCCGCTGGCTGATCGTGCAGGCGCCCAAACTCGGCGCGGCCTACGCGGCCTTATGGACACCCGGCCCGCCGAAGCTCGGCCCGCGTCCGGGTTGGGGCTTTGCCGAGGAATTCTATGATCAGCGCCAATGGCTGGCGTGCCGGCGCGGCGCCCTGTGGGAGGCGGCGCGCGACAACAACCTCGTCGTGCGGCTCAGCGTGCCCTGGCTGGCCGGTACGACGGTCGACGTGACCTTGGGCAACGACAACAGTCTTTGCCTCTACGTCTGCGGCTCGTTCGAGCCCAACGAGTTCAATTTCCTCGATCGGATGCTGAAACCCGGCATGGCGTTCGTCGACGTCGGTGCCAACGACGGCTACTACACGCTGTTCGCGGCGCGCCGGGTCGGGCCGGCCGGGCGAGTCGTCTCCGTCGAGCCGAGTTCACGTGAACGCGGGCATCTCGAGCGCAACCTGGCACGCAATGACCTCGGCAACGTCGCTGTCGTGCCGTCTGCCCTGGGGGCAGCGGCCGGCGTGGCGGACCTCCGTCTCGCGCATGGCGTCCACACGGGGCACAACACGCTGGGAAGCTTCGCCCACGACGACGTAGTGCCCGCCAGCGTGGAGCGCGTGCCGCTGGAAACCCTCGACACGGTGGTGGCCCGGCTCGGCCTGCTGCGCATCGACGTCATCAAGATCGACGTCGAAGGTGGCGAAACGAATGTCATCGCCGGCGCGCGTGGCGTGCTCACGTCGATGCGGCCGTTGTTGATGATGGAGGTGAGCGACGGCGCTTTGCGGGCACAGGGGAGCAGTGAGGCGTCACTGCTCGACATGCTGCGCCGTGAATTGGGGTATGAGATCCTGGTGTTCGCAGCCAAGTCGGGTTTAGTCGAGTTGTGGGAGGGCAGTTGGCCGCTCACGGCAAACATCATTGCGGCACCGCGGGAACGGCTTGCCGGTGTACTGGCAGCACCGTAGGCGATCCTTTCACCGGATCGGGGAGGCCAGCCATTGATTTCGCCGTCACTCAGGTCTGCCTCTACCCTGCTCCGCGGCTGGATGATCGACTATGCTCTGCCGTTCTGGGCAGGGCCGGGGTTCGATCATCAGCATGGACGGTTCGAAGAGCGTCTGTCTTTGCAAGGTGAGCGCGTTCTCGATACGCCACTGCGCCTCATGGTTCAGGCACGGCAGATTTACGTCTACGCACTCGCCGCGCGGAGGAAGTGGCACGATGGTGCGCAAGCCCTGGCTGAGCAGGCCTACGCCTCGATGGTGCGCGACTTCTACCGTCGCGGTGGTCGCGACGGGTGGGTCCATTCGATAGCACGCGATGGAGCGATCGCTGACCCGCAGCACGACCTGTATGGCCATGCTTTTGCGCTGCTTGCCGTCGCCTCGTACGTGCAGCTGACCGGAAAACGGGAAGCCCTCGCTCTGGCGGATGAAACGTTGGCGTTCCTCGATGCGAAGCTCCGGGCGGTGAAGGGAGGTGGTTATGTGGAGGCCCTGCCCATCAGCGACCGGCCGCGCCGCCAGAATCCGCATATGCATCTGTTCGAGGCGCTGCTTGCGCTGTCGTCGAGTTCGGGCGATGGACGCTATTTGGCGAAGGTCGGAGAGCTGTTCGAGCTTTTCACGAGTCGATTTTTTCGCGCCGATGCCGGGACGCTCGGTGAGTATTTTGATGCCTCCCTTGAACCTGCAGCCGGAGTCGCCGGATCGATCGTCGAGCCGGGGCATCACTATGAATGGATCTGGCTGTTGCGATCATTCGAGCGCCAATGTGGCCGTGCCGTTCAGCCCTACGTCGATGCCCTCTATGTTCACGCCGATGGGCATGGCTATGACAACGCTGGCCTGATCGTGGACGAGACGTTGATCGATGGTTCTCACCGCACCCCGACGCGCCGTATCTGGCCTGCGACGGAAGCGATCAAGGCCAACCTTGCGGAAGCGAGGCTAGGGAGGAAGAACTCCGCGACAAAGGCGGCTAGTCTTGCCAGAATGTTGCACACGCATTTCCTGTCGCGGAGCCTGCTAGGCGGATGGACCGACAGACTCGACGCCAATGGCGCGGTCGCAACTGATTTCATGCCTGCCAGCACATTTTACCATATCGCTTGTGCGATCGACGAACTTGACCGATATGCATCTCAATCGTCACCCCAGGACGAAGCGAGGAACGCCAATGAAGGATTCTGAACGGCAGGATGGACCGGATCGCGTGGGCTCGGAATTCTCCTACAGAACGCCGGAGGCTCTGGACTGGGATGCAGGCCTCAAGAAGGCGCATCTCGACCTGCTGAACGAGTTCGGCATTCGATGGAATCGCGAGTCCCTCCTTACAGCGCGCCGGGGCACCATTTCGAGAGTTCTTTTCCTGGATCGGCTCTACCGCGAGGTCTTGAAGGTTCCGGGCGTCATCTGCGAGTTCGGCGTTCAGTGGGGAGCCACGCTGGCGACGCTCATCAACCTGCGTGCGATCTACGAGCCGTACAATCATGCCAGAATGATCTTCGGGTTCGATACCTTTCAGGGTTTTACGACGCTCGACGCCAATGACGGCTCGCTCGCCAAGTCCGGCGACTATTCGGTTCCGGGCGGATACGCCGAGACTCTCGAAGGAATCCTTGCCCTTCAGGAAGCCGCGGCTGCCGGCAGCGCGAGAGCGAGACGGCAGTTCAAGCTCTATTCCGGTGACGCATCGCAAAGCGTGAAGACCTGGGATTCCGAGAACCCTCATGCGATCGTGGCATTGGCGATGTTCGACATGGACGTCTATCGCCCGACAAAGGACGTCCTCGAGCACCTGTTGCCGCGCCTGACCAAGGGCTCCGTGCTCTACTTCGATGAACTCAATTGCCCGGAATTTCCCGGCGAGACGATCGCACTGCGGGAGGTTCTCGGGCTTGCAAGGCTGCGGCTTCAGCAGGACCCGCATCAGCCCTACGCAGCATGGGCGGTCTACGAAGGCTAGAACAGGGCGCCCGCAGCCTGCGATGCTTGGCTATTTCAGTCCGCCGTCCCGCTTCGAGAGGATCGGGTTGGCAATTGGCCACCAGATTTTCAGCGTGGGATCATTCCACAAGATGGTGAACTGGCCGGCGCGGTCGTACTCGGTGGTCTGTTTGTAGTGAAAGATTGCACGTTCACTCATGACGACGTGCCCGTTGCCGAATTTCGGGGGAATCAGAACCTGCAGGCGATTCGACTCGGATAGCGTGAACGAAGTCCATTTCTGGTATTGAGCAGAATCGGGGTCGTTGTTCACCACCACCAGATAGAAGCTGCCCTGCAGGCACGTAACCAGCTTCCAGGTCTTCGCGTCGCCGTGGATTCCCCTCAAGACATATCTGTTCGATACCGAAATGTCGTCCTGAATGAACTCGATCGGAATGCCGGCACTGAAGTACGCGTTTCGGTTATAGGTTTCCACGTACTGGCCGCGGAAGTCCTCGAAGATCGTTGGCGGCTTTATCAACAAAACCGAATCGAGCGCAGTCGGGAGCACTTCCATTGCATTCACTCCTTCGCCATCGCGGTTAGCACCTGCCGACGGATCTCGTCGATCGGGTCGCGTAGCAGGTCAACACCAAGTTTGGCGGATACAAACCCGAATATCGACAGGATCGCAGTCTGTTCGACCTCGTTGCGGATCGCCATCCGTCGGAACGCGTCGCGAGGGATCACGACCGTCGTGATCCCGCCCTCGGGGCGCGCCCCGGACACTGGTTCCGAATCCAGTCCCACAAAGAGATGCTCCGTTTGCGTACAACGGTTGAGATAGAGACGACCGGACCCCAGGGGCAACAGAGTGGCGCAACGGTACCCGGTTTCCTCGAGCACCTCGCGGGCCGCTGCAGCGGCTGGCGTTTCGCCGCCGTCTATGGATCCCGCCGGAATTTCCAGCGTCTCTTTTTCCAGGCTTGGGCGGAACTGGCGGATCATGAGGATCTCGCCGCTCGGCGTGAAGGGCAGGCAGATAATTCCGTCAGGTCCCGTCATCCGATAGTACGGCGCCTCGCCAGGGCTCGACATGGTGCTTTCTTCGATTTGAAACCATGGGGTCGAAAAAGCGATGCGAAAGCTTGGCGGTCTTTGCATCGGCTCATTCATCTTTTTTGTAGATTATGGTGGAGCCGGAAAAGTCGACCTGAATCGGCACGTTGATCAGATGCGACAGCGACCGGCGTACGTCCGGCTGGCGTTCCGGAGGAACCACGAAGACCATGAAGCCGGTTCCGCCGGCGCCCAGTAGTTTGCCCCCGAGTGCTCCGGCGCGGCGCGCCGTCTCGTACGCTTGATCAATGGTCGTGGTGCTGATTCCGTTGGTCAGCTGCCGCTTCAGCGTCCAGCTTTCGTGGAGGAGATGCCCGAAAGCGTCGAAGTCGCCGCTGTGCAGGAGGCCGAGAGCCTCCGGCACCATCGCCTGCATGCGCTTGAGATGCGAGGTGTTTGCGTCGAGGTTTTCGACGAGTTTCTTGGCAAAATCGGAAGAGAGACGACTGCTGCCCGTATAGAAAAGCATGAGTCGGCGCTCGAACTCACCGCGGCGCGCGTCGTCGAGAGAGACAGGGGCGACGGCGAACGACCCGTCGCGTTCGAAATTGATGACATTGAGGCCGCCGAAAGCGCTGGCGACCTGGTCCTGGCAGCCCACCTTCTCCTGAAGGTGGTTTTGTTCCAGGTCGATGGCAGCCAGCGCCAGTTCACGGGAGGGTGTTGTCTTGCCGCGCATCGCGCGCAACACGTTGATCAGCCCGACCGCAAAGGCCGAACTCGACCCAATCCCCGATCTCGCAGGCAAGTCTCCCTGATGGTGCAGTTCAACGCCCTCGATGTCGTCGAAGCCTTCAGAGCCCAGCCCGGCACGCACAGCCGGATGCAGGATCTCCGAGATCGAGCCGACCGTCTCGATGTGCGACCAGACAATGCGATGCCTGATGCCGAAGAACGGCGGCAAGTGACGTCCGCTGACATAGCAGTACTTGTTCACCGCCATGGACAGCACAGAGCCGCCATGTTGCTGAAACCAGGATGGATAGTCTGTTCCACCACCGAAGAACGAAACGCGGTAGGGAGTGCGCGAGATAGCCATGTACATCTGAAGAAGTTGACCTTTCTCTGCGCGACCGCATTTGGCCCTTACCGGGTCAGAAAGCGGTCGCCTTCCGTCGCCACGCGCTCCCGCCAGTAATCCAGCAGGTCGAGCAGGGTCTTCTCGTAGGGAATCTCCGGCTTCCAGCCCGTGTGGGCCGTGAACTTCGCGGTGTTCGGGACCTGCAGGTCGGCGTCGATCGGCCGCAATCGATCGGGGTCTACCTCGATGCGGATCTCCGTCGAGCGTGGCGACAAGGAGATCAGCGTGTCGAGAACTTCCTTGATCGTGCAAGTGTGGCTGCCGCCGACGTTATAGTAGGCGCCGGCGATCGGACGGACCGTCACCAGCATGAAGTAGGCGCGGACCGCGTCGCGGACGTCGGCGATCGTGCGCAGAGAGTTGAGATTTCCAACTTTTACCACCGGCTCGATATGGCCGCGCTCGATCATTGCGATTTGCTTGGCGAATGTCGATTCGGCGAATACGTCACCCCGCCGCGGTCCGGTATGGGTGAACATCCGGGTCGTCATCACGGTCATGCCATAGGCTTCTGCGTAGAAGCGTCCGACAAGGTCAGTTCCAACTTTTGAGATGGCATAGGGCGACGCGGGATGGAATGAACACTCCTCGTCGATCGGCAGCTTCTCCTTGGGAACCCGCCCGAAAACCTCCGAGGACGCGCAGACATGGATGATCGCTTTGGCCGCGTGCTCCTTCAACGCATCCAGCACACGTACAGTCCCCTGGATGTTGGTATCCATGGTGTCGAGCGGGGCATCGAAGCTGGTACGCGGAAAGCTCTGGGCGGCCAGATGGAAGACGTAGTCCGGCTTCGCCTTTGCCACGACGGCTTGTATGGACAGCGTATCGCGCAAGTCTCCGTAGAGCAGCGACACGCGATCGCCCGCATTGATCCGGCCAGCCATGTTCGAGAGGTTGTCCAGTGGGCTACGCCACCGGCACATCCCCACGATCTCCCAATCCGTATGCGCCAGGAGATATTCGGCGAGGTGTGACCCCACCATGCCCGTGATGCCCGTGATCAGTGCTCTTTTGGCTGCCATCGCTTACCCGGCGGTCCCCCTCCGACGCCTCGACGAACCCTCGCCGAAGCGGGGCGAAACTAGTTTAGGCGGGCGCCAATTGCTACCCCGGCAGTCAGGCCGGTTTGGTTGCCCCCGGAGGGTGCGGCTGGCTGCGATACCACTTCATGGTCCGGCGGAAGCCTTCGGCAAGATCGATCTTTGCCTCGAATCCCAGAAGCCGGCGAGCGGCCGAATTGTCCATCAGCCGCACCGGGATCGTGCTCGGCTTGGTCGGATCGTACCGCACGTCGGCGCCGGAATAGCCATCGACCTCCAGCAAGGTCTCCAAGATCTGCCGGACCGAATGGCCTTTGCCTGAGCAGATATTGATCTCGAGATGCTGCTGGTCGGTGGAGAACGCGGCGAGCAGCCCGTCGATGAAGTCGTCGATGTAAATGAGGTCGCGCACGTCGTTGCCGGTGCCCCACACCTCGAGCGGCGCCAGCCTCTCGATGACCCTTCTCATCAGGGCTGCCGTCACGTGGCTTGTCGCGTAGTCGAACTTGTCGTGCGGCCCGTAGATGTTGGAAGGCCGGACGACCACCGTCGACATCGGCTTGGCGATCTTGGTTGCGTAGGTTCGGCACAGCAGCTCCGCGTACCGCTTCATCCACGCCACGCTGTAATAGGCGTCATAGGGCTCGCCGTCGAACATCTCCCCCTCGGAAACCGCCCGATCGCCCGTCGGCGGATATGCAGCACCGCTGGAAATGAACAGCAGGCGCTTGATGCCGGCCACGTACGCGGCCTCCAGCAGGAGGGTATTGATCAGCACGTTCGGCGTTACCTGAGACAGCGGATTGGCTCGCATGACTGCGGCTCCGGCAGTCTGCGCAGCGGCAATGAAGACATAGTCCATCCCGGCCACCGCGCGCGCGCAGTCCTCAGGGCGGCGCAAGTCCACTTTCAAGATCTCCGCTCCAGGCAACTCTGTCTTGAGCGGCTTGTCGTGGATCGTCACGCGGAGCTTGGCACCCATTGCCAGAAGGCGCAGCGCGAGATTGGTTCCGAGGAAGCCGGCGCCGCCAGCGATAAGGACGGACCGGCCTGCAAAGTCCTGCATTCGAGTGCTCCTAGCGAAAGAAGTTGACCTTCTTTTGGTGTTCGTCGTGATTGGCGAGATACCATTCCCAGGTCTCGCGCAGACCTGCTGTCAGCGTTGTGCCAGGATTGTAGCCGATCAGCTTGCGGGCCTTGCTGATGTCCATCACCCGGCGGGGAAAGCCCGAGGACTTGCTGGTGTCGAATTCGAACTCGAAATCCACGACTTCGCGCAATGCTTCGACCAGTTGCCGAACGCTGACGCCAGTGCCGCTGCCGAGGTTGACGAAGCCGTCGCCGGTTCCGTGATGAAGCGCCAGGATCACGCCGGTCGCCACGTCCTTGGAATAAGCAATGTCGCGGACCGCAGAACCGTCGCCCCAGATGCGCAAAGGGCGCTCTCCGCCGCGCAGCCGAGCCATCAGCGATGGCACCACCATGGCATTGGCCGGATCGAAGTTATCGCCTGGACCATAGACGTTGCACGGCCGCACGATCGCGAAGTTCGTCGCGCCGTACTCGATGCGATAAGCCTGGATCTGCATTTCGGCCATGCGCTTGGCCCAGCCCGGGAACATGTCCATCGGCGGCTGATCGAAGGTGTCGTCTTCCTCGCGGAACACTTCGCCGGGGGCATAGGCGCCGATCGAGCTCGTGTACACGACCTTGCCGACGCCGTTCACGCGACAGGCCTCGAGCACGTTGGTGTTCATCGCCATCAGCGGCACGAAGAAGCTGGCCGGCCGGCTCTTGGTCACCTCGACCGAACCCTTGATGCCGGCAGCGTGGACGACGAAGTCGGCGCCCTTCGTCTGGGCCTTGCAGAAAGCGATGTCGGCGAGGTCGCCATAGACGTGCGGCGCCCGGGGATCAGCCTGCAATCGATCCAGGGACAGCGTCGTGACACGTGCGCCCATATCGCAGAGCTGCGTCACGATCTGGCGACCGATCATGCCGGTGCCGCCGGTGACGACGACGGAGCGCCCGCTGAACGAAGCGGCGATTTCCGGGGTGATCATGCGCGCAAGATCCTCATGGTTGATCGACGCCGATGGCGGCGCGGGCTTGGCGGCGATGTGAATGGCCTCGTCGTGCCGTGCCGTCAAGTGACGCCATCCGCGGCACAAGGGCCCGAGCACCGCCGGCGGAGGCCACTTCCCGGGCATGTGGTTCGCTTGCGTCGCCACTGGTCATTGGTTAGGTAGAAACGCCAACCTGGCTGTCAAATTTCCCAAGGAAACCAAAGATGGAACGGCCGCCGCACAGCAACGATATACCGAGCGCAGAATCGATTGGCGAGCGGCGTCCGGAAGATCAGGTCTATTGGACGAAGATGCTCGGTATCCTTGATCAATATGATCATGGGCCGCGGCACATCATCAATCTTTGGCCTACCTATGTGCGCCGGCTGCTACTGCAGCGTTTCATCGCCCACTACGAGCTGTTCAAGCACGTCATCGACCTGCCAGGCCACGTGGTCGAATTGGGTGTGTTCCGGGGATCGAGTTTCTTCACCTGGGCCAAGCTCATGGAGACGTTCTGCCCTTGCGACCGGCGTCGCCGCGTCTATGGCTTTGATCATTTCAAAGGGCTTCGCAAATTCGATCCCAAGGACGGCGTGTTCGACAAGGGCGACAACAAATACGAGGGCGGGTTCGATGCGACACCCGTCCGGGAAGAGCTTCTTGAGCTCATCAAGCTGCATAACGACGACAATCTGATTCCGGGCTTTCCGCGCTGCCATCTTGTCGAAGGTGATATCGTCGAAACGCTGCCGAAGTTCCTCGAGGAGAATCCGGGGATCAGGATCTCTCTCCTGCACTTCGACGTGGACTTGTACCTTCCGACCAAACGCGCGCTGGAGCTTCTCTATCCGCTGGTCGTGAAGGGCGGCGTAGTCGTCTTCGACGAGTATGGCGTGGTGCCCTGGCAGGGCGAGTCGACGGCTGCGGACGAGTATTTCAAGGAGATCGGCGAGCAACCCGTCATCAGGAAGTTTCCGTTCTCGCCGCAACCGCACGGCTACTTCATCAAGTAGCCACTTTCTTGGGAAAGCCGTATGGACCAGGAAGCTTTCGAATCCCGCGGGTGGGTCAAGGTGCCCGGATTGGTTTCCGGCGCCGCAATCGATCGCCTGCTCCAGGAATTCAAGGACAACGTCCTGCCGTCGACGGAGCCGATGCACCGTCAGCCCAACTTCTCGCAAACGAGCGGCGAGGCGGCGCATCCTCATGGTGTCGATGAGATGAATGCGGTCTCCCCGCATGGCTTCCTCATCAACGGGCTGAAGGACCCTCACAACTGGGAAGCCTCGAACCACCTTTTCGCGTCGCTCATTCTCGACATACTTAGCGCCCGCGGCATACGCAACGCCCTGTCCAGGGTGCACCCGGCCGCGGATTGGGTGCTGCATGCCACAATGTTCTTCGATCGCAATCAGGCGACCGAGCCGCATGAGGACATCTACTACATCGATTCGAATCCGACCGGCGCCTGCTTGGGATTCTGGCTGGCTCTGGAGGATATCGATGATCGGGCAGGGCGATTCTACTTCGTCGAGGGATCGCACAAGGATTCCGCCCGGAATGAGCGGCATCCCATGGAGCTCGAGAACGCCGAGCACTTGAAGGTCATCGAAGAATACGCAAGTCGCAATCGCAACCACCTCGTTGCGCCGGAACTGCACAAGGGCGATGCCTTGATATGGCACGGACGCACCATCCATGGAGCGCTACCGGTTCAGGACGAGCGATTCTCGCGCAAGTCGCTGACGGCACACTTCGTGGATAGCGGAAGAGTCGGCAGAAATCGCTTTCGCGACTTCACGTCGGTGGAGATCCGACGCTTCAACGATCTGCGGTATGTTTCTGCCATCCGTCCCGACGAAAACGCCTTCGCCCCCGCCGGCGCCTGCATCCGCGACGTCCAATTGCCCGGCGGTCGGTATCGTTTCGTAGGCATAGACCGGGCTGGCGGCGACCGGGTGGTGTTGGCCCTGGAGCCTGCCCGAGACCGTTCACAGATCGAATCCTTGATCGGCTCATTGGGCGACGTCCTGCGGCAAGGATAATTTTAGAAGCCCCGGTCTCTCGCCGGGATCTATGCGGCGGCCTTCGCCTCCGTGTCCCAGCGTGCCCGGCACAATACGCGCTCCTTCAGCGGTTCCCGGGCCAAGCCCCAGTCTTCTCCCTGGGTCAGGTGAGGTTTGGCGCCGTGCGCCCACCTGTAGGCGGGCCAGGCCAGGTTGCGCTCGGCCGATGGCCCCAGCACTGACGGAATGTGCCGCACCTGCCTCCTGGGGTAGTTCAGCAACATGCGGGCTCGGTGGGCCCAGAGATGGCCGTACTTGCGCTCGAGATATTGATCCAGCTTCCGTTGCCACGGCTTCCAGACCTGGGACGTTCTCAGAGAGTGAAGCTTGGAATGCACCGGCTTGATGACGCGACACGCTTCAGGAAGGCATATTTCCTCGCCTCCGGAGGCGGCGGCCAGATGAAGCAGCAGGGAGTCGAGATCGAGCGACAGTGTCGTCTTGTCGGCGGGATAGCCGCGGACCTTGCGCCATAGCTGCCGGCTCATCAGTGTAAAGTCTCCACATGCGTTGGTATGGAGATCGCGAATCTGCCAGTGTTTGGGCTGTTGAAGCCTGATGCAGCGATGTCCTTCAAGGTTTTCCAGGCGCGTCAGAAACGTCTCGTCATCCAGTGCGTCGTAGTCGTTCATATCCAGCTCGACGTCGAAACGGTCGCTGCGATAGATGCCATTCTCCTCCAGTGTTCGGGCGGCGAGTGTCTCCACCAGGCCTTTTGACAGGAAGGTGTCGCTGGCCTTCGGCAGCAGGAATTCGCCCCTGGCCCGACGTAGCCCGACATTCGGTGCATCGATGTGCAACCCGCCTTCGCTGCTGCCGCGATAGCGGTTGTGATACTCGGCAGGGACGACGTACCCGCGTACGGTCACATGGTCGCTGGTGAATTCCCTCATATCGTCCAGGACGAGCGGGCGGTCGGCTCGCGGATTCCATTCCACCAAGATCAGTTCGCTTTCGAGTCCCACCGCCGTCAGCTGATGGACGAGGCATCGCGTGGCGCGATTTACCCGCTTTTCGTAGTCGGCCGTATATCCGTCGTTGCGGACATATGTGACGACGCTCAGATACGGGGCGGCAGGCGTGCGGGCGTCAATTCGGCTTGGCATTGGCGACGTCACTCGTGGCTGCGCGATCGACACTCCCCGCCAAGAGAGGCAAAGCGCGATGACTGGGTACGATGATTCTAACGAAGTCGAAAAGATTCCCGCCGGGGAAATGATGGCCGGGAATGCCGGCCGCCGCGGCAGCCGCGAGATCGGTTGGCCGGTCGCCGATCAGGAAGCTTCCGCCTCGGTCGGTCGGCCAATCTTCGAGGCACTTTAGGATCATTCCGGGCGCCGGCTTGCGCAGCGGCGAGTCGAGGCGATAGTCGGCGACGGCGGCTTCAGGATGGTAGGGACTGTATTCGAAGCAATCGACGTGCGCTCCGTATCGATGCAGTTCGGTCTGCATCCATTCGTGGAGCCGGCGAACCGTGTCCTCCGTGTAGTAGCCGTGTGCCACGCCGGCCTGATTGCTCACCACGAAGACCAAGTAGCCGGCGTCGTTCAGCCAGCGTACCGCTTCCCGCGCGCCGTCGATCCAGTGGAAATGATCGGTGCGATGGACGTAGCCGTGATCGTGGTTCAGCACGCCATCCCGATCGAAGAAGGCTGCGGGACGCCGGGCGATCGCCGGGACCAGGCGTCCTGCGCGTTCGAAGTCCTCCGGAATCCCGATATCGATAAAGGGTCCGTCGAACGCGCAGCCTCCGAGCAGGCCTTCGGCTGCCAGCTTGGGAAGGACGTCGCGTTCGAGCGAACAGGGGCTCGTGTCGATCCAGCGAAGTATCGACTTTCGCATGAGGTAGACGCCGGCATTGATGGGACGGCTGGATTCTCCCGCTGGAATGAAGGCACGGACCTGTCCGCGCTCGACGTCGACGCGGCCATAGCGGCTGCCGGGAATTCCATTGGCGAGCGTCATGCGCGCCACCCAATCGGCGTTACCGGCGTCGGAGGCCGGCAGTGAAAGCCAGTTGAAATCGAACAGCGAATCGCCGTTGGCGAGGAAAAAGCTGTCGTCGAGCCGGTCGGCCGCCTGCGCCAGCGCCCCGCCCGTGCCGGCAGGTGTCGGTTCGACCGAGACCTCCACCCTCATGCCCTTGACAATACGGCCCTCGTAGCTGTGGCGGACGTCGTCCGATCGGAAACTGCAGAGGAGCAACGCACGCCGGAAGCCAAAGCGGCTGGCCTCGTCGAGCAGGTAGTCGAGGAAGGGCTTGCCGCCAACTGGCAACAAGGGCTTGGCCGTTTCGACTGTCAGGTCTCCCAGGCGCGACCCCAGGCCGCCGACCAGAAAGACCACTTGCTCGATGTTCATGTGCTGATACTGGCCTTGACCGGCGCTCCAAAGGCCGGAAAGCCCATGCTCTGACCTTTTGACACGCCTACAACATACCATCGTCCGCTGGCAATGTGGGATAGCTGCCGGACGTGTATTGAGCTACAGGCTTTTCAAGTCACCCGACCTGCCTAAGATGATGGGAATGCAAGACTCGCCGACAACCAGGCCCAACCTGCGCAAGCTCGACCTCAAGGCCGCCGAATTGAGGCTGGCGGCGCTGGAGACGGCGCTTGCTGGCGGGAAAGGGCACATTCCTCCGGCATTTTCCTGGGCGGATGTCGCGGTTGCGCTGTTCTACGCCGGGGTCCTGCAGATTCGTCCGGCACAGCCAATGTGGAACGAGCGTGATCGTTTCATTTTGAGCAAGGGCCATGGGTGCCTGACCCTTTATGCGCTTCTTGCCGATCTTGGCTACATCGATAGGGAAGAATTGTCGCGTTTCGCCGGCAAGGGCAGCCTGCTGCCCGGGCATCCGGACACACTGATTCCCGGCGTCGAGGCCTGCTCGGGTTCTCTCGGGCATGGGCTCGGCGTTGGTGCGGGCATGGCCTTGGCGGGACGCCTCGACTCGGCGCCGTGGCGGGTGTTCGTCCTGCTCGGCGACGGCGAATGCAATGAAGGTTCCATCTGGGAGGCCGCCATGTTCGCCGGCCACCAACGTCTGCACAACCTGATCACCATCGTTGATCGCAATCGCCTCGGCGCGACGGACTTTACCGAAAACAATCTGGCACTTGAGCCGCTGGCCGCCCGCTTCAGGGATTTCGGGTGGGAGGTGGTGGAATGCGACGGCCATTCCATTGGCGCCATCGTCGACCATCTCCAGCATGCCCGGGCGCGACGCGAAGGGAAGCCCTTCGCGCTGATCGCCAACACGACAAAGGGCAAGTCGGTGCCATTCATGGAGAACTCGCCGCTCTGGCATCATCGCATGCCGAAAGGCAAGGAAGTCGACATCGCGCGCGACACGTTGCAGTCGATCATTTCCGGCCTGCAAGGCAGTTGAAGGGTTCGGGATGGGTTTTGATTTCAGAGATGCCGTGTTCGAAAGCGTGCGCGAAGTGGCGCGGCGCGATCGCAATGTAATGATCTTGACCAACGATATGGGGGCGATGGGACTCGACCAGATTCGTTCGGAGCTTCCAACCCAGGTTGTCAATGTCGGTATCGCTGAACAGAACATGATGAGTGTCGCCGGCGGGCTGGCCTCGGCCGGAAAGTCGGTGTTCGTGTACGGGATCTGCGCCCACATCACGGCGCGCTGCTTCGAACAGATCAAGATCGATATCTGCGTTCCCGATCTGCCGGTCGTGCTGCTGGGGGTCGGGGCCGGCCTCTCCTATGGCGTGGATGGCCCCACTCATCATGGCGTAGAGGATATCGCGATCCTGCGCACGCTCGCGAACCTGACGATCTACAATCCGGCCGATGTGACGACGGCCGGCGCAGCCGTTGCCTTGTCGCATAGCAGTCGCCGTCCGAGCTACGTTCGCATGGACAAGGAACAACTCGACGAGCTGTACGATCGGAAGTCGACCGATTTCCGCAGCGGCCTGGGTGTCGTCGCCGAGGGCAACGACGCGGCCATTGTCGCCACGGGCGTTCATGTCTGGGCTGCGCGTGCCGCGGCCCAGGCGTTGGCGAAAGATGGCATATCGGTTCGCGTGATCGATCTTTACCGCCTGAAGCCAGTGGATACCGATGCGCTCGCGAAGCTCCTGGCCGATGTGCGGGCGGTGTTGACGGTCGAAGAGAACGTGGCAACCGGCGGCGTCGGCACGATCGTGGCCGAAACACTCGGTGATCATGGCCTCAGGCCGCGTCTGCATAGAATGTCGCTTGGTGACCAGTTCCTGCTGGGATCGGCAAGTCGCGAATGGGCGGCCGAGAAATTCGGCTTGAGCCAGCCGGGAATCGAAGCAGCCGTACGCAAGCTTTTCGCGACGTCACGCGCTTCATGAAGATGACCAGGTTGGGCCGAAGCGGCCCTCGTGTCGCCTCGATCGGCCAGGGCACGATGGGCATGGGTGGATACTTCGAGAGAAGCGAGGACGGCGACGAAGCTCATGTCCGGGCTTTGCAGATCGGGATCGATCTCGGGATGACGTTGATCGACACCGCCGAGGTCTACGGCGCCGGGCACGCCGAGGAACTCGTGGGGCGGGCGATCTCCGGCCGGCGCCACGAGGTCGTGCTGATGACCAAGTTCTCCGCCGAGCACAGCCGGGCACCAGATATTGCCGCGGCGCTCGAAGGCAGTCTGCATCGGCTCGGCACCGACTACGTCGATATCTATCAACCGCACTGGCCGAATCCGGATGTGCCAATCGAGGAAACCCTGGGAGCGATCGACCGCCTGATCGCAGCGGGAAAGGCGAGGGCGGCCGGGCTCAGCAACTTCGACGCCGGTGCCGGGAAGCTGGCGATCAGTCAGCTTCAGTCCGGTGAACTTGCGTGCATGCAGAACGAGTACAATCTTGTGGAGCGTACGGCCGAACGCGACTTGCTGCCATTCTGTACGGCCAATGACGTCACCCTGGTGAGTTATAGTCCCTATCAGCAGGGGAAATTGCTCAAGAGAACGCCGCAGACAGAGCTGCTGTTCGAGCTCGCGTCGCGGTATGGAGTTCAGGTCTCGCAAATCATCCTGGCCTGGCTCACCCGGAATTCGAGAGTCGTCGCCATTCCGAAGGCCTCAACCGAGGCCAATGTCCGGGTGAACGCGCAAGCCCTCGAGGTCGTGATCGATGTTGCCGATCTCGCGCGTCTCTCGGCTGCGTTCGATGTCGCCGCCTCGATGGTTCCGTGCGACCAAATCGACGTGGTCGACGCAAACGACGATCGAACCGTCTACAGAAGCGTAGAGCAGGCCTTGGCCAACCCTCTCCGGATGTCGCCGAGCCCGCGGCAACTCGCCGACGAGATCATCGCTTCCGGCGGGCGCCTGCAGAAGCCGGTCAAGCTCCGATGGCATTCGCAATCGCGACGCTATAGCCTTGTCGAGGGAAGGCTTAAGTACTGGGCGTGGGTCATCGCCTATGGCATCGAGTCGCCGATTCCCGCCCTGATCGAGGACGGCAAGCCCGAGTAAAACCGATTTGGATCGCGCGGGAGCGCAGCAATGGCAATCAACAAGAAAACCGACATCAAGCAGTACAGCAACCGGAGCGAGGATACCGCCCGCGACGCAATGCTTCATCTCCTCAAGAGTGCGCCTGTTCCAGACAATCAGCTGTTGTCGAACCTGGGGCTGTTCCTGGAGTCGAAGAACCTGGCACGCCTCCTGTTCATGGACTTCATATACCGACAGATCGTCGACGTTCAGGGCGTTGTCATGGAGTTCGGGACGCGGTGGGGTCAGAACAGCGCGCTGTTCGCGGCGCTGAGGGGTATATACGAGCCCTTCAACCGGCACCGCCGCATCGTTGCCTTCGATACCTTCACCGGCTTTCCCTCGATTGCCTCCAAGGACGGCAAGTCCGACCTGATGCAGGTGGGGCAACTCACCACGGGGAAAGGATATCCCGAGTTCCTGGGCCGGGTTCTCAACGCGCACGAAGACCTCAATCCCCTGGGCCACATCAGGAAGCACGAGATTTGTGTCGGCGACGCAACCCGGGAACTGCCAGCTTATCTCAAGCGATCGCCGGAGACGATCGTGGCGCTGGCCTACTTCGACTTCGACCTCTACGAGCCCACGCGCAAATGCCTGGAGGCCATACGCCCGCGCCTTGTGAAGGGAAGCATCCTTGGGTTCGATGAGTTGAACGACCCGGATTCGCCGGGCGAGACACGTGCCCTGATGGAAGTATTCGGCCTCAACAACGTGCGCCTGCGCCGCTTTCCGCACGCCTCTCGCGTGTCGTACTTCGTCGTCGAATAGGGCTCTGGTCGGGAAATGTCGGCTTACTGGTCCGGTCGAAAGGTCCTTGTTGCCGGAGGCACCGGGACGATCGGCGTGCCTATGGTGCGCCTGCTGCGAAGCCGCGATGCAAACGTCACCGTCATTGCGGTGGATTCCGAGGAAAGAGCACGCGAAGTGCTTGGGGCCGACGTCGACTACCGCCGCCTCGATCTCACCACCCTGGCGAACTGCTTGGAAGCCACGAAGGGCTTTCAGGATGTCTTCAATCTGGTGGGCATCAAGGGCTCAGTCGGCGTGGGCGAGTCCAAGGTCGCGAGCTTCTTCTATGCCATGAGTTTGTTTCAGACCAACCTCATGGAAGCGGCCTACCGCAACGGCGTCGAACGATTCATGTTCGTCAGCAGCATCTGCGCCTACCCCCGCAGTGCCATGCCAAAAGCCGAAGATACGGTGTGGGACGGCATGCCCTTGCAGAACGATCGGATACCCGGCCTCGTCAAGCGGATCGGCGAGGTCCAGGCGGAGACTTACAAGCTGCAGTATGGTTGGGAAGGGGTGCGAATCGTCCGGCCCGCCAATGTCTATGGACCGCTTGACGATTTCGATCCGGCGACCGCTCAGGTCGTGCCGGCGCTCATCCGGCGCATTCTCTCGGGCGAAAACCCGCTGAAGGTCTGGGGCGACGGTTCGGTGGTCCGCGATTTCGTCTTCTCCGAGGATGTCGCCTACTGGATTGTCGAAGCGATGGAAAAGGCGCCGGGCGGCCTGCCCATCAACATTGGCTCCGGCGAGGCAACCACGATCCGCGATCTTGTGACGACGCTCTGCTCCCTGGTGCCGGTCGCCCCCGAAGTCATTTGGGATCCCTCAGGTCCGACGGGGGACCCGGTCCGGTTGCTCGATGTCACGCGTGCGCGTGAAATTCTTGACTACCGGACCCGAACCCCGCTCAAGGAAGGTTTGAGGCGTACGATGGCCTGGCTCTCGAGCCAGCCTGAAGGCGCCCTTGCACGAAAGAAGCCGCTCTATGGTTGACAGAAAACTGACGTTTCCCATGGCCGAGCTGATCGACCGATTGACGGTCGATCAGATCAAGGAGGTCAGGCTGCATGACCTGAAGCCCGCAGTGCACGAGGAGATGACCGCCCTTTACCATGATATCGATCAGATCGTCGGTGAACGCGGCATCAAGCTGACGGCGCGCCTGCTGGGGGTTGTCGTCGCGCTCGCGCAGCTGAATGTGCAGATCTGGGATCTCAAGGACAGAATGACTGCTGGCGATGGTGACTATGCGGCACAGCTCAAGCTCGCCCATCAGCTGAATGGCATACGAAATCAGCTCAAGAACTGGCTTCTGACGGAATGCGGCGACCGGTCGCCCGGCGCTCGGCGCACCAACTACAACACCGATGGGCTTGAAGGTTGGGACCTGTTCGCTCTGGGGCCCACAGGTCGCTGAGACATGAACCTGAGGAAGCTGCCGGGAACGGCTGCGACGATTCCATCTGTAGGTCAGGGCGCCACGCGGCTTGGAACCCGGACGTCGCACGATCGGGCGACGGTGGACGCCCGCATTGCGGCGTTGCGTCATGGTGTCGTGCGCGGTTTGACCTACATCGATACCGCGCCGCTATACGGTGGCGGCTTCTCGGAGGAAGTGGTGGGCGAAGCCCTCGCGGGGATACGCGACCGTTGCTTCCTGGCAACAAAAGTTCACCTGGGCGATGCAAGCGACCATCGCTCCGTGCGCCAGTCCATTCGCGACAGCATGAACCGTCTCAGGACCGACTATCTGGACCTCGTCCAGATACATTGGCCCAATCCCTTTGCCCGGCAAGGCGAGATCATGGCGGGCCTGGAGGCCGCGGTGGTGGAAGGTGATGTACGCCACATCGGTGTGAGCAACTATTGTGCGGCCGAAATCCGGGACGCTCAGAAGTTCCTGACCAAGACCCGCATCGTGACGAACCAGTACGAGTTCAATTTGCTCGATCGTTGCATCTTGGACGATCAACCGGTCAACCAGCGAGATGCCTTGCTGATCGCGTACAGCCCGTTGAATCAGGGACGGATGACGGCGTCCCTGAAGCAGTCGGCGATTGTCGGGGAGATCGCGTCAGAACGAGGCGTCACGCCGGCCCAAGTCGTTCTCGCGGCCGTGATGGCAGAAGGACATTGTGTTGCCGTGGTTCGGGCGTCCAGCATCCGTCATGTCGACGATGCCGCAGGCGCGCTCGATCTGACTCTCTCGCCCGACGAACTTGCACGTATTCGCGCCGAGAGTCCGGCTGGTCCCGAGCTGATTTCACTGGAATCGGTCGATCTCGTTGGAACGGGCGCAATGCCGCCGTATCGGTCGGCCGAGGAGGCCCGCGCGAACAGGCATTTGCTCATACCCAGCCCGGTGGCGCTGGCCGAGCGAATTCGCAGCAATGCATTGCCGATGCCGTTGCGCGTTCATCGGAAGGCTGGCGGACGCTATCTTGTCGATGCATATGATCCTATGGATCAGGTGAAGAAGTACTGGTCCTGGGCCATTGCAAATCCCGGGGCGCCCATTCCCGCCTACATTCTGGAAGGCTGAACGAGCTCCGATGCTTGAGATGCTTACTGTCGATGACTTCGCCCGGCATTTTGGGGTTCCGGTCGGCGACGTGCCGTCGGCCTGTCGCCAACTTATTCTCAGCCGGGATTTTCGTTTTCGCACCCTCGCGGGCGCAGACCGTGATGCCGTGGTCCTCAGGGTGATGAAGACCTTGAAGGCGGACCTCGAGGTGTCTGGACCCGGAAGACAACCCCGTTGGGAGGCCGGGTGGGGCGAGAATCTCAAGGAATTCATCGAGTCCAACTACGATCCGGCGAAGCTCGTGCCCAAGTTTGTGCGCCGGAAGGAAGTCATAAGGCTTGATGGTAACTACATTATGCCGGAGAGCGAGACGTTCGAGACCGACTATGTCTGCGTTCTGCGTGCCTGGATCTTTTCCAGGTTCTTCCAGGGCGTCGATGCGCTCTATGAGTTCGGCGTAGGGTCCGGTCACAATCTGGTGGAGGCTTCGAAGTATCTCCCTGCCGCGAAGCTCGTCGGCCTCGACTGGGCTCCGGTATCCAAGCAAATCCTGGAGGAATTGCATCGGCATCGCGGTCTCAATGTCGAGGGCCACATCTTTGACCTGAACAATCCGGACGCTTCGCTGCGGATCGAAGACAATGCCGGGGTCCTGACAATCGGCACCCTGGAGCAAATGGGCCGAAACTTCGGTCCGTTCATCGATTTCCTGATGGAGCGCAAGCCAAGGGTTTGCGTGCATGTGGAGACGCTGTACGAAGTCTACAATCAGGACAATCTTGTTGATTGGCTGGCCGCGGCATATCTTGAAAAGCGCAATTACCTGCGTGGCTTCCTGGCGAGAATGAGAGAGTTGGAGGCCGAGGGGAAGGTCCGAATACTCGATCTTCGGAGGACGTTCGGCAGTTTCTACCACGACGGTTACACATATCTTGTTTGGGAGCCGCTATGATGGCCGATGTGAAGTTTCGACGGGAAGTGGCGTAGCGTGACAGACCAGGACGAAGCCTACCGTCGGCTCTTTCGAAATGCTCTGCTGATCAGGCTGGTTGAAGAGCGGATCATCGAACTCTATCCATCCGACCGCATCCAAAGCCCGGTGCATTTGTCGATCGGTCAGGAAGCTGTTGCCGTCGGTGTCTGCGACGCGCTGCAGGCGGATGACCTGCTATTTGCAACCTATCGTTCGCACGCCTTCTACATCGCCAAGGGTGGCCGGTTGGGTCCGATGTTCGCGGAGTTGTACGGACGCCGCGACGGCATCTCGGGCGGCAAGGCGGGATCGATGCACCTGTCGGCGCCCGAAGTCGGTCTCCTGGGCTCGTCCGCCGTGGTTGCGAGTTCGATCCCGCACGCGGTGGGTGCGGCTCTGGCGTTGAAGCGCCGAGGCAGCCGACGCATCGCGGTCGCCGCGTTCGGCGATGGTGCGACGGAGGAGGGTGTCTACCACGAGAGCCTGAATTTCTCGTCACTGAAGAAGGCTCCTGTCCTCTTTATCTGCGAGAACAATGGTCTGGCGGTGCACAGTCATCTGGCCGCTCGGCACTCCTATCGGATCGTCGAGCACGCGGCATCATTCGGCGTGAGGGGGCGGCGCATCGATCAGGGGTGGGACATGGTGGCCATTCGGGCCGCCACCGAGGAAGCAGTGAGCCAAGTACGCCGGGGCGAACCCTATCTGCTGGAGATCATGACTGCGCGCTACAAGGAGCACGTCGGCGTTGGCGAGGATTTTCATTTCGAGTATCGAGCGCAGGCCGAGATCGATGCCTGGAGGAAACGCGATCCGTTGATTGTGGATCGGGCCTTGGTCGATGCCCTTTCTCCTGAGCTGAGACGGGAGATCGAAGCGGCGGTCGCCCATGCCGAGCAAAGTCCGCCTCCCGGAAGGGCCGATCTCTTGACCGACGTCCTGTAATTGCGGAAAGCCTCAGCATGAACGCTACTCCCGACACCAGGGCTCCTGGAAGCCGCGTCGTTTCCTATGCGCAGGCGCTGCTCGAGACCATGGATGCCGCCATGGCCGCCAATCCGAACGTTTTCGTGATGGGCCAGGGCGTTGACGACTTCAAGGGCATCTTTGGCTCCACCACCGGTTTGGCGGCCAAATACGGGAGCGACCGAGTTTTCGACGTGCCCCTAATGGAAGAGGGCATGACTGGTGTCGCCCTCGGTGCGGCGCTCGTCGGTGACTATCCTGTCACGACGCATATCCGGGCCGATTTCGCCTTTCTGGCGATGAATCAGATTGTCAACCTGGCCTCCAAATACAGCTACATGTTCGGTGGCATCATGCGCTGCCCGATGCTGATTCGCCTGATCGTAGGCCGGAGCTGGGGACAAGGGGCGCAGCATTCGCAGAGCCCTCAGGCAACATTTGCCCACTATCCCGGATTGACGGTCGTTATGCCGTCCACCAGCCAGTCGATCCTCGACATGTATCCGCAGATCATCAACCGCAGTCCAGGCCCGGTAATAAGCATTGAGCATCGGCTGCTGTACAACCTCGACTTTGCCGTCTCGCAAGATGCTGCACACCGCGTTCCATTGACGAGCTACGTCCTCCGGCCGGGCAAGGACGTCACGGTGGTTGCGACCTCGATCATGGTACTCGAGGCGATGCGGGCGGCACGGTATGCCGCCGAACACGCGGGCGTGGATGTCGAGGTGATAGATCTCAATTCGGTGAGCCATCCGGATTGGAATTTGGTGTTCGAGAGCGTTCGGAAGACCGGCCGATTGGTCATCGCCGATACGTCCTGGCTGGAGTATGGCGTGGCCGCCGAGGTGACGCGGCAACTTGTCCTTCGGGACCCATCGGTACTGAAACGACCGCCGGCGATGCTCGGGATGGCACCTGCGCCCTGTCCGACCGCGAAAGGCCTTGAGGATCTCTACTATCCCAGTCAGCATGAGACGGTGGACGCCATACTTACCCAGGTGCTCGGCAGCGACCACAACATCGCGTTACCAAGCGAAGCTTCGATGACCGACATGTACAAGAAGTTTCGCGGCCCATTCTAGAAGCTGCCGGAGCGGTAGCGGGGCGAAGATCGAAGCCTTCGTCACCAGGACATCGGAAATGAGCGTGGAATCTTCTGTTCCCGGAATTGGCGAACACTCCAGTGGCTTGACGTGTGCCTAGGTCTAGGCTAGCGGGTCGCCCGAGATGATTGAAGCAAGGTATCCATGAATCGTGCAGCCTGATGTTCTTCCAATGCTAATTTGGAGCAGTGAGCTCGGCTCGCCAATTGCGCCATGTATTCATCCGGTTCGACTGGAGTGCGAGCTTGCCATTCTGGAGCTTGCGCGTGAGTGACGCGAGAATCATGACGCGATTTTCAGAGACCATACGCAAGTTCCGGCTTGGCAGAAGAGTTAAGGAGTTTTTGCAGGATTCAGAGCAAGCCGATTTTCACCGGCTATATTTGCGTGCGCGGGTTCTCGCGCGCTCTGGTGCATTTGAGGCGGCGGTGCCGCTATATCAGCGGGCCCTTGAACTGGAGCCGACGTTCGACGAGGCAATGGAGGGCTTGGGAGAAGCCCTGGACGTTCTTGGCCAGACCGAACGTGCCATGGAAACATACGCAGCTGCGCGCCGGATTCGCGCCGAAATGCGGCTAGGCGCCCCTGACCGGCATTTTGTGCTCCGTCAGCGCGGACATTTCACGGCCGAAGTCCTAGCCTACGATGCAGTCGTCAGATCGCTCAAGAAGAATGTGCTTCCCTATATCGCGCGCGGCAATGCCTACTTGGCGTCGGGGCAGCCGAAAGAAGCGTTGGCGAACTACAACCATGCCCTCAAGCTCAAGCGAGACCTTCCGGCCGTCGCGGCATTGAAAGGTGAGGCGCTTTCGATGCTGGGACGCTACACCGAGGCGGTTCACTCCTTCGACGCCGCGCTGAAGGCGCAGCCGGATGATGCCGAAACGCTGAGCGGTCGGGCGATCGCCCGGCTCGGCCTTGGGCGGCTCGAGGAAGCGAACACCGATTGGCAGCGACAATTCAAGCTCCTGGAGGGCCGTGCATCGGCGCGCGCTTGCGTCGCCTTGCGCATGGCGGACTACGCTGCGGCGTTGCCCGAACTGGAGCGCGCGCTCGGGAAGGAACCCAACGATCCCTACTGGCACCTCTATCGCTTCACGGCACGGCATCGGCTGGGATTGCCGGCCGATCCTGCGGGCCTGCCGTCGATGGAGAGTTGGCCCGGATCGCTGCTTTCATTGCTCGGCGGCCGGATCACGGCGGACGAAGCCCTGAAGTGGGCCGATACTGAAGGGCGCCGTGCCGAGGCAGTGTTTCAATTGGCAGTGCTGGCCTTTGATCGGGATCGCCGGTCAGCCGAAACACATTGGAAGGAAGTCGTCGAGCGTTCCTCTCCATCGCTGATTGAACATGCAGCGGCAAGCAACGAACTGGCTCGTTTCTCTCCCTAGCCGCATCGTCAACGCGAGGATCTGATGTTCTCTGTCATCCTTTACGGCCGCAACGACAGCCACGGCTACAATCTGCACAAGCGGGCGGCGATCAGCTTCAATGCGATCGCCGAAGTCATGTCGGATCCGGACGACGAGATTCTCTTCGTTGACTACAACACGCCCGACGATCATCCGACGTTTCCCGAGGCCATCCACGATACCCTGACCGACAAGGCAAAGCGTGTTCTGCGGGTCTTTCGTGTGCGGCCGGAGCAGCACGTCCACCTGAAATCAAAGACCCACCTGGTGGCCTTGGAGGCGCAGTCGCGCAACGTTGCATTGCGCCGCTCGAATCCCCGGAATCGTTGGATGCTGTACACCAACACTGACATGCTGCTGGTGCCGCGCCGCGAAGACGAGTCGCTCAGCAGCATTTTTGGCGACTTGTCCGATGGCTTCTACCAAATTCCGCGCTTCGAATTGCCCGAGATGCTGTGGGAAGCTGCATTCGACCGCAAGGACCCGGCGGGCAACCTCGCCAAGCTGCGCGACTGGGCGGTGCGTTTCCATCTCAATCAGGTCGTCCACAATTTCATGCCTATGAAGTATGACGCGCTGGGTGACTTCCAGGCGGCCTTGCGCGAAGACATGTTCGCCATTCATGGTTTCGACGAGGATATGCTGCTTGGCTGGCACTGCGACTCCAACCTTGCGGCCCGGCTGGCTCTTTACCGAGGACGTGTCGATACGCTCATCGACAAGGTATTCGGCTATCACTGCGATCATACGCGCGTCGCCGCGGCCAACAACAAAGGCCGGCAGACCAAGATGAACGACCAGGATCGCTTCATCTGGGATGTGTCATCGCCCTATCTGCCGGCGCAAGCGGATACCTGGGGCTGGCCCGACCTCGAGATCGAAGAGATACGCCTGGATCGTGACACGTCGTATGAGCGGTTCACGACCGGACTTGCCGCCGCGATGGAGCCGGCAACCGAGCCGTATCGTTCGACCAACCTCGATTGGCATCTGTATTTGGATCTCAGCTACGACGTGCGCCATACCTTGCCTTTCGTCTGCGATCAGGTCCTCACTTATCCGCGGTCGACGGCGGTAATGCTGGTAGCCACAAGGTCTGAGCTTGTTTCCCGCTTCGCAACGGCTTGGCGGGCCATGGGATTTACCGGACCGATACTGATACCGAGCGAATGCGAAGGACTGCCCACGAGCGATCCGGCAATCCGGACCGGTGCTTTCTCGGAGCTCGTCGGCATGGCGGATCTGTTCATCTTCGAGTTTGGCCTGGCCACTCAAAACCCGGAGGAGGGCGTGCGGACCGGGCGGCCGGAAGGCCCCTCGGACACCAGGAATTTGAAGATGGTGGCTCGGCTCTTCGCGTCGGCGGCCTCGACGGAACTGGAGACCAGGCCGAACGGTCGCCGGCTTCCGCGCCGATTCATCGGCATCAACGTGATCTACAATAAATTCTGGCCGCTGTTCACGGACCATATCGCCGCGAACATCAATCCGTTCTGCAGCCAGGTGCTTGCCGGCATTCCGCGACAGGACAAATCCCTGAAGGGAAAGGTCCTCCGATTCCGCGGACGGAACGGATTCTAGCCGCTACCTGGAGACCGAGTCTGGATCCAGGAACGCCCTGAAGGCCGCGGCAAGGCGGCCTTTGGCGGTCGGGGGCGCGTACGGCACCCACGCAGGCGGATAAAACTTCGGCGCCCCGGCTTCGAATGCGGCGATGTAGTCATGGTAAGGCGTCGCCGCGGTGGCTCCCGACTGGGCCTGTGCCTGGCCCGCGAGGAGCTCGAGTCCGAGGTCGACGTCGAACACGCCGGCAAGCTTTTCGCGAAAGACCAAGAGAAGCTCGGCGGCGGCGTCCGGCTGGTTCCAGATGGAAAAAATTGCCGCGAGCTTGGCCATCTTCTCCGGCCTCATGGCGGCGCCAATGTCGCGCCAGTCCTGGCCGGCGGGATCGCGCGCATAGAAGGCTTCCGCCTGCAAGGGACGGCCGGTGACGGATTGAGCCGGCGAAGTGATGGCGAAAGGTGAGGGCAGGGCCGACATCGCGTAGTTCCTGACGTCGAGGGCCAGCAGTTCGAAGCCCCGCGCGCGCATGAAACGATCGGTATTGTGGAAGACGTGCTCCCAACTGTCGGGCCCGCCGCTCAGATTGACCTCAAGTCGCGTCGAGAGCAGGCCCAGCTCGTCGAACCGGCCATCGAACGAATTAAGGACTTCGAAATCGGGGCCATCGATGTCGATTTTGATCAAATCGACATCCGACCAGCCAAGATCCTTCAAGACCGAAGGAACGACCACCACCTCGTTGGGATCTGCCAACTTGGTCATCCTCCAGGCATTGTGGTGGAGTTTTTCCTCGAGCGAGGCCGACTTCAGGCGCTCCCGCTGCAGCTCGGCCGCTCGGGCGGCGCTGGAGCGTGGAAAGAAACTCCGGACATAGCGCGGCTTTCCCGCGGCATGACGGGCGAAGGGATGGTCAGGCGGGAGGCCCACGAAACCCGCTAGGTACTTGACGTCCGGGTGGGTCTCCGCAGCCGTCAGGCGTTCGCATTCATCGACGCTGGCGTCGAACGCAACCACCCTCAATCGGTCGCCAAACACCCGCCAGACCGGATCGATCCCGCCGGAGCAGCCGACATCAACGAAGGTGAAACGTTCAAGGGTCAGGATACCGGCTACAAAAGCCGCAAATGCAGTACTCATTGCAAAAGATCGTTGATGGAAGGTTCGGGCTTGGTGAAACGGGGCTTGGCGCCGGTCGAAGCGGGAAGGGCCATCCTACTGCAAATGCGACATGTGTGTGCCGTTCTCCAGACGTGTTTGGCCTGTCAGATTCGTTGGTATATCAATCATTTCTCATTTTCTCTCGAGGCGCGCTGGATTTTGAAAAACGATCCGGCCAGTGGGTCAGAGAAGGCGGGGCTGCCGGTAAACTTCGAATGCAGCATCCGATAGATTGCCTCCGCCTTTTCTCTATCTGCAACGGTCGAAAGAGACGATTCAACGCGCGCAAGATCCCAGTCCCAAATATCTGACGCCATGACGTCGTAACCAAGGTCCATGACCTTCTCGATCTGATGTTGCAAGTCGTCGGCAAGTTCCTTTGGTGCAAGTTTTGACTTGTTCACCGGCCCGCTTACCAGCGCCAACACCTTGAACTTTGTCTGCGGGGAGGGCGATGGGCCCAGAGTTGCAAAGTAGTTCCACTCACCATCCCAATGGTAGAACATCTTGGAGATTGTGGGTTCGAATCCGTGGAGCAAAAAAACTGTCCGTGCTGGATCTGCACTGCGTTCGATCCGATCCAGAGACAGTCGCCAGGCGGTATCGAAGCCGCGGAGCGGCAATAGCTGCCATATGTTGTAGGACAGAAGTGCGGCGCTAAAAGCCAGACATGTTGCCAAGGTTATAGCCGGACGCCAACGCATGGCGCAGGCGACGACAAGCGCCCATGCAATCGCCAGCCAGGCCATGACATTGATCTGCATCTGCGGATCTTGGGGCTGGGAATAGAGGTTGAGAAACTCACCGGCCCCGAATGTAATGCCGAATACGGCAGCGAGGACCCGGGCGTCGACGGCTTGGCGGCTGCGCCACAGGATGATCAAGGCGCCACTCCCGAGGAAGACAATCATCGCGCTGGAAATCAGCAATTCACGCCACATCATGAAGATGGCGTCAAAATCACTAATGTTTCGCCCGCCGGCTACATACTCGCTCATCCCCACCCAGAGAAAACCGATCTTGCGCCAAGTAAATCCGGCCCACCCCGAGACCACGCCTTTGCCCGTCCACATGAGATCGAGCACTGAGGGAACGTTGTTGGGATGCGGCCCCCAGAGTGCCACCGTGATCCACGCCGTGGCGGCCATCGCGCCAAGGAACAAGACGATTCTTCCAAGCCTCTGCAGCGCGCGCCCCGGACCGAGGCCGAGCGCAAGAATCATCGCCGGGAGCGTTGGGAACATCAGGCGCCACTCGAACATCCAGGCAATGGTGAAAAGGACAGCGACGACTGCGACTCGCCATCTCGTAGGTTCGACGAACCAGACACAGGCCAGTGCCATCGACGCAAATAGAAGCGCGTAGGCTGGCATTATGTCTTCGTTGCTGATCGCGAGATTCAGGAAGAAGGCACAGGCGAATTGAAAGAGAACGGCCAACCATGCAACAAGGCGGTGGTGAGTAATTTTCCGGACGACAATATAAACGGTGCAGAGGCACAGCGCGGCGCTGAAGGCATTGACAATGGTGATCTGCCGCCGGGGATCGCCTGGAAAAACATCGATCAAGTCGAGCAAACGGCAGAATGCCCCGACAAAGGGAAAGTAAAGATAGTTTGAAGGGTCAAGCGGAGCGGTTGCCGGATTTGCGATCCAGGGCTTCGCCTGGATCGCCTTGAAGACACCATTGCCGGTAATGCCTTCGGCATTGTCCAACCAGACGATCAATGCAATGAGCGAGAGAAAGGCGACGACAAAGATAAAGGCGAGATCGATGCCGCGTCCTTGCGTGGAGGCAATCTTCCTCGTTCGGTCATTTGTGAAGGGCAATGCCGTTGTGGACGATGGAAGTGTCACGAACTAGACCTATGTCAGATGAGAAAGCTTGTTCTAAAGGGTGGCTTCTTGGGTTGGCTCGACACGCGACAGAATTAGAGCACGAAGAAGTCGCTACCGAAACTGCGGTGGCGCCTCCTGTCATCGTTTGGCCAGAGCAGCCGATTGCCCGATGGCTGATCTGTTGTCCCTTGGCCCTTCATGACATCCGGGCCAGGGGTTGCCCATCGTTTAGGCCGACGATGTCGCGGATCATGAACAGGGGCCGTCCCTTGCGCCGGCCGTCGTCGACCAGCACGATCTCGCTGGCACCGCCCGCGGCCACCAGGACAGCGCCGACGCGGCGCAGGGGGCAATACGTCCTGCTCGTTGTGGCAAGGAGCCACCACGGAAGAGCCGGGCAGGCAAGGTCACTCATGGCCGCGACCAATAACCCATCGGTGGCTGGATACAAGCACTCCCTCGATTCTCGCGATTGCTCCGAGTAGTTAATCTGCCTGCAATAAATGCCGAGATACCGAACCGACAGCCTATGATAGACTAAGGTTATAATGCTTGAATCGCGCCGGCATAGTTTCGGAAAGCGGGGTCGCTCTGGTGGCTATCTGGATTGGCACGGCGAGAAATGGGGACGTCGGGCAAGGTAACAATTCATCACGTAGACTGGATTGAAGTCCACTCTTCTACGAACTGTGCTACTTGAGCCGCCTGCTGCGATAGACGGGACACAAGCGATGGTGATCGAAGAAACTGCGCAGGATCAAGCTGCGGGTCGGGCCGAGGAAGTCCGTCGCCAAATTCACGATCTCATTTCCGAGTACCATACGTTGAAGCATGTGGCGCCGGCTTTCGAGCCTGGCGTTTCGCCGGTCCCGGTATCCGGCAGGGTATATGGCGCGTCCGACATGCAGATGCTAGCCGACTCGATGCTCGACTTCTGGCTGACCACCGGGCGCTTCAACGACGCGTTCGAGATGCGCTTCGGCCAGCGGGTCGGCGCGAAACACGTCATCACCGTCAACTCGGGTTCCAGCGCCAACCTCGTTGCATTCTCGACCCTGACGTCGCCCAAGCTGCGCGACCGGCAGCTGAAGGCGGGCCACGAAGTGATCACCGCCGCGACCGGTTTCCCCACCACCGTCAATCCCGCCCTGCATTGGGGCCTCGTGCCGGTGTTCGTGGATGTGAAGCTCAAGACCTACAACATCGACCCCGACCAGATCGAGGCCGCGATCACGCCCAAGACGCGCGCCATCATGATCGCTCATACGCTCGGTAATCCCTTCGACATCGCACCCATCAAGGCGATTTGCGAGAAGCACAACCTGTTCCTGGTCGAGGACTGCTGCGACGCCCTCGGATCGACCTACGACGGCAAGCATGTCGGCTCCTTCGGCGACATCGCGACCTGCAGCTTCTATCCCGCCCATCACATCACGATGGGCGAGGGCGGTGCGGTGTTCATGAACAACGCCAACTTCAAGCGGATTGCGGAGTCGTTCCGCGACTGGGGCCGCGACTGCTATTGCGCGCCGGGCAAGGACAATACCTGTCTCAAGCGTTTCAAATGGAAGCTGGGCGACCTGCCACACGGCTACGATCACAAGTACATCTACTCCCATCTCGGCTTCAATCTGAAGATCACCGACATGCAGGCGGCGGTGGGCCTGGCACAGCTCGATCGGCTCGAGGGCTTCATCGCCGACCGCAAGCGGAACTTCACCAGGCTAAAGGCAGGCCTGAAGGAACTCGAGGAGTTCCTGATCCTGCCCGAGGCTACGGAGCGTTCCGACCCCTCCTGGTTCGGTTTCCCCATCACCGTACAGCCTGGTGCGCCGTTCACGCGCGATGAGCTCGTGCTGCACCTCAACGACAAGAAGATTGCCACGCGACTGTTGTTCGGCGGCAACCTCGTCCGCCAGCCGTACATGCTCGGGCGCGAGTTCCGCACCGTCGGCGACCTGCCGAACGCCAACCTCGTGGTGACCAACACGTTCTGGATCGGCGTCTATCCCGGTCTGGGCGAACCCGAGATCTCCTATGTGCTCGACGTGATCCGTACCTTCTGCAAGGGCCGCGCGTGACGCCTTTGGCGTTCGAACAGCGTCTTGCGGGCGAGCGCGTTCTCGTCACGGGCCATACGGGCTTTACCGGCGGATGGTTGACAGCGTGGCTCGCGGCGATCGGCGCGGAGGTGCACGGGCTCGCATTAGCGCCGGAGACCAGCCCCAACCTGTTCGAGACAGCGCGCCTCGCTGAAATCGCGCGACATCGAATCGGCGATATCCGCTCGACCGACGAGGTCAAGCGATGCATGACCGAAGTCCGGCCGTCTGTCCTGATCCATCTTGCGGCGCAGCCGTTGGTCAGGCGCTCCTATCGCGAGCCTGTCGGAACTTTTGCCGCCAACGTGATGGGTACCGCCAACGTCCTCGAAGCGGCGCGAGCCTGTGGAGTACGGGCTGCCGTCGTCATCACGACGGACAAGGTCTATCGTAACCGCGAGTGGGACCAGGCGTACCGCGAAGTCGACGAGTTGGGCGGCAAGGATCCCTACAGCGCGTCGAAGGCCTGCGCCGAGATGGTCGCGGCGTCCTTCCAGGCGAGCTTCGGATCGGACGGACCCGCGATCGCGACGGCGCGCGGCGGCAACATCGTGGGCGGCGGCGACTGGTCCGAGGATCGGCTGATTCCCGACTTCGTGCGTGCCACGCTCGCGGGGCAGCCAATCGTGCTACGCAATCCGAATGCGACGAGGCCGTGGCAGCATGTGCTGTCACTCTGCCATGGCTATCTGATGCTCGCTGCGGCGCTCCTGGATCGGCCGGACCAGCATATCGGCGGCTGGAACCTCGGTCCGAATGCGGACGAAGTCGTGCCGGTTATCCGAGTCGTCGAAATGCTATCGAGCAAATGGCGAGCCCCGGGGATCAAGGTCGAGCCATCGAACCTTGACGAGGCTCAGCTGCTCGCGCTCGACAGCACCAAGGCACGAGAGAAGCTCAATTGGCGCCCGCCCTGGCCGCTGGAAAAAGTGCTGGATCGCACTGCCGAGTGGTATCGTGACTTCCATGACGGCCACGCCGACGCTCGAGTGCTGCTCGACCGCCAGATTGCAGAATACCGCGATGCCACTAGCAAGGCTGGCACCGGCTGATGGCCAGCGTACTCGTTGCAGGCGGCGGCGGCTTCGTCGGCTCTGCACTCGTCGCAGCCCTTGCCGGCGGCGGGCACGACGTGTCCGTCATGACGACGAGTTCGGCCACAGCGCACCACCCTGCTCGTGTTGTCGGGCTGGATCGATGGCACCCTGAGGGTGTCGCCGCCGCCGAGCCCGCGCCCCGTTACGACTGGATCTTCAATCTGGCGGCTTATGGCGTCGACCCCAGCCAGAACGATCCCAAGTCCTCCCATCTCGCGAATGCCGAGCTTCCCCTGGCTTTTGTCGACCTGGCGCGACGCGCGGGAGCACGTGCGCTGGTCCAGGTCGGCAGCGCTTTCGAGTATGCCGAGCCGACTGGGCGGCGGCGTCTGCTCGAAAGCGACCCCTTGGAGAGGACCAAGCACTATGGGGCCAGCAAGGCTGCAGGCTCGTTGGCTGTCATCGAGGCGTCGCGCGAAAGCCACCTCAATGCAGTCGTTGCCCGGCTCTTCGGTGTTTACGGTGCCGGAGAACGTCCCTGGCGCCTGCTTCCGTCCCTGTACGCCAGCCTGACCAAGGGCCAAGCCGTGCCGTTGTCGGAAGGATCGCAGGTACGGGACTTTCTCTATGTCGAGGATGCGGCGGCCGGTCTTGCATCCCTGGCGACTGCCATTTCCGACGGTTCGCAGACGCCATGCATCGTCAACTTGTGCTCGGGCGTCGAGGTCACCGTCCGGCAGTTCGCGGAAACGGTGGCCGATGTTCTCGGCGCGCCGCGTGAGCTCCTGCGGTTCGGCGCTATACCGATGCGGCCTCACGAGATAGCCTATCTGGTCGGGGATGTGTCGCGCCTGAATCGTATCACACCGTGGCGTCCAGCCCATTCCCTGGAACGCGGCATAAGGATGGCAACGGCCGGGCTGTCGGCCAAGGTTCGGAGTGCAGGCTAGTCATGGACACACGGGAGACCCGGAGAAAGCTGATCACGATATCGGTACCCGTCTACAACGAGGAGGACAACATCTCCTCGCTGATGACGCGACTGAAAGCCTTTTCCGAAACGCAGCCGGACTACGACTTCGAGTTTCTGTTTACCGACAATGCCAGCGAAGATGGAACTTATGAACGCCTGGCGAGCGAAGCGAGATCTGACCCGCGCATCAGGGTCGTGCGTTTCTCCCGAAATTTCGGTTACCAACGGTCGATCCTCACCAATTTTCTCCTGGCGCGAGGCGCCGCCGCCGTGCAGGTCGACGCCGACCTCCAGGATCCCCCCGAGATGATCGTCCAGTTCCTCCAATATTGGGAGCAGGGCTACAAGGTCGTCTATGGCATCCGGCGGCGGCGCAATGAGCCGAGGCTTATGGAAGCCTGCCGCAAACTCTACTATCGGGTCATTCGCAGCATCAGTGACGTTAATCTACCCAAGGATGCTGGCGACTTCCGCCTGATCGACCGAGCGATCATCGAGCATTTGCGGACGATCCAGGACAAGAACCCCTACCTGCGGGGCCTGATCGCCGCGCTTGGCCACCGGCAGATCGGCATCGCCTACGATCGCGCGCAGCGCACCGCGGGATCATCCAAGTTCAACTTTCTGCGGCTCGTGCGTTTGGCCATCGACGGCGTGGTCAGCCAGTCGACCGCGCCGCTGCACTACATTACGTTGTTCGGCTTCATGCTGTGCGGACTGTCGGGCCTCGTCTCGATCGCCTACCTCGTCTATTGGGCTCTCAACTGGGAGCATATCGCGGCCGGTTTCACGACGATGGTGCTCCTGCAGCTCGTCACGATCGGTCTCAATGCTGCATTCCTCGGCGTACTTGGGGAATACCTCGCGCGTGTGACGGAAAACGTTCGCGGCCATCCGTTTGTCGTGATCGATCGCGTCATAGACAAAGGGATCGAGAACGCGCGCGATCGGGTCTTCGAAATTGGAGAAGCGCGAGAATGAAGGTGGTGATACTGGCTGGTGGGTTCGGCACGCGACTGTCGGAAGAGACCGATGTTCGTCCGAAGCCGCTCGTGGAAATCGGCGGCCGTCCGATCCTGTGGCACGTGATGAAGATCTACGCCGAGCACGGTCTGAACGACTTCATCATTTGCTGTGGCTATAAGGGCTCATCGATAAAGTCGTATTTCGCGAATTATCTGCTCGATAGTTCCAACGTCGTGTTCGACTTCAAGTCCAATTCGACGGCTTATTTGTCGTCGAGCGACATCGACTGGAAGGTGACGCTGGTCGACACCGGGCTCGAGACGATGACCGGCGGACGGCTGCGTCGGGTCAGCGAGTTCATCGATGACGATACTTTCTGCCTCACCTATGGCGACGGTGTCTCGAACGTCGACATCAAGGCTCTCGTTGCCTTTCATGCCTCGCACGGCAAGGCCGCGACCGTGACCGCCGTTCCGTCGCCTGGCCGGTTCGGAATCCTCGATATCGAGAGCAATCAG